>VFQP010000334.1_pt1 | contig 103521 bp, 107 predicted proteins | sample 3512351 | NCBI WGS metagenome assembly VFQP01 (sample SAMN10412372, study PRJNA504923) | tailings metagenome | isolation source: Relicate 1 Philex TSF1 revegetated site | place: Philippines: Tuba, Benguet | collected 2017-08-29
GCGCGAGCGCCGCCTCCCGGATGCCGGGCGGGGCGAAGACGGCGTGCCAGAGCACGGCGGTGAAGCCCGGCCGGCCCAACGCCTCGGCGGCCGTCGGCACGTCGGGCGCCTGCGGGGCGCGGGCGGCGGTGGCCACCGCCAGCATGCGCGCGCGGCCGGACTGGTGCAGCGGCAGCCCGGCGCCCAGCGTGTTCACCGCCAGCGCCAGCGTGCCTGCCAGCAGGTCGTTCATCGCCGGTGCCGCGCCGCGATAGGGGATGTGGTTCAGCGCCACGCCGCCGGCCTCGCGCTTCAGCAGCTCGGTCGCGATGTGCATGATCGTGCCGGACCCCGGCGAGCCATAGGCGAGCGGCGGGTTGGCGCTGCGCGCCGCGGCGAGGAAGGCCGCGAGCGTCGCCGGCTGCGAGGGATGCGCCATCCAGCACAGCGGCCCGCCGCCGAGCGTCGCCACCGCGACGAAGTCGCGCTGCTGGTCGTATTGCGGCTGGCGGGTGACCAGGTTGTAGAGCGCGTGGGTGGAGGCGGTGCCGAACAGCAGCGTGTGCCCATCGGCGGCCGCGCGCCGCACCTCGCCCGCGCCGATCGCGCCCGAGGCGCCGCCGCGGTTTTCCGTCACCACCGGCTGGCCGAGTTCGCGCGACATCCGTTCCGCATAGAAGCGCGCATAGACATCGGTCGGGCCGCCGGCGGGGAACGGGATCACCAGCCGGATCGGCCGCGCGGGGAAGGATTGCGCGAGCGCCGGGCCGGCGAGCGACGCAAGCGCCGCGGCGACCAGGGCGCGGCGGCCGATCCCACCCTGCGGGGGAGGGAGAAGATCAGAGACCCGCATGCTGCCAATTCTCCGCCGGCTGTTCGGGATGCGGCACGAGCCCCGCGGCGCGGACGCCCTGGATCGCCGCGTATTCGTCCTTGTCGGAGGCATCGCCGCTGACGCCGACCGCGCCGATCACCGCGCCATCGGCGCGGCGGATCAGCACGCCGCCGGGGACGGGGATGAAGCGGCCCTCGCTCGCCGCGCCGACCGTCGCCTGGAAGCCGACGCGCTCCTTGAGCCGGTCGCGGATCACCCGGCTGCCGATGCCCATGCCGAGCGCGCCATGCGCCTTGCCGCGCGCGATCTCGAAGCGGAGGATGCCGGAGCCGTCCTCGCGCTGGCTGCACACGACATGCCCCCCGGCATCCAGCACCACCACCGTCAGCGGCAGCATCCCGGCCGCGTTGCCGGCCCCGATCGTCGCTTCGCAGATCGTCCGCGCGGCCGCGAGCGGCAGGTCCACCGCGAGCCGCAGCACCCCTTCCGCCATGCTCATGCCTCCAGCGCGCTGCGGCGGTGCTGGCGGGGGACGAAGCGGCCGGTGCCGGGCTTCGCCTTCACCTCGGTCCCGTCCCAGATCTCCTGCCCGCGCAGCCAGGTGGAGGCGACGCGCGCCTTCATCGCGCGGCCATGCCAGGGCGACCAGCGGGCATCCTCGCGGTCCCGGATCGTGCGCTCGTCGAACACGAACTCGCCCGGTTCGAGGATGCAGAAATCCGCCTCCGCGCCGAGCCGGATGCCGCCCTTGCGCGGGTCGAGCCCGTGGAAGCGCGCCGGCTCCTCCGAGCAGAGGCGCGCCATCACCGTCGCCGGCAGGCCGCGTTCCACCAGCAGCGTGTACATCAGCGGCGCAAAGCTCTGCATGCCCGTCAGCCCCGCGCCGACGGCGAAGATGTCGCCGTGGTATTCCTTCTTCGGCCGCGGCCAGGGCGCGTGGTCGGTCGAGACGTAGCTCACGATGCCGGCGCGCACCGCCTCCCACATGCGCTCCACCTCGGCGGCCGTGCGGAAGGGCGGGTTGCATTTCCCGAAGCCCTGCAGGCGGACGATGTCCTCCTCCGTCATGCAGAGATACTGGATGCACGCCTCGCCCGAGGTCCTGGCCCCCTGGCCGCGATAGAGCTTCGCCAGTTCGAAGCCGCGCGCGAGGGAGGAATGGGCGATGTGGACATGCGCGCCCGTCTCGAGCGCCATCTCGAAGATCTCGAGATCCGCCATCGTCTCGGTGATCGGCGGCCGCGTGCGGCAATGCCAGATGGGGGAGGTGTTGCCCGCGGCCTTCGCGGCCTCGGTCAGCTTCACCACGAGTTCCTGGTCCTCGTTGTGGATCGCGACCATCAGGCCCGTGGTCGCGATCTCGGCGAAGGCCGCCAGCATGGTCGGGTGGTCGATGCGCGGGAAGCGGTGCGCGTCGTACTCATAGGTGGAGAGCTTGAACGCGGAAGCCCCGGCCTCGGCGAGCCCGGCGATCTCCTCGATCCCGCCTTCCTTGCGGATGGTGGCGTAGAGCGCGCAGTCCACATGGCTGGTCCGCTCGACCCAGCCGACCTTCTCCCGGAACACGTCCGGCGAGGTCACGGGCTGCGGCACGTCATAGGGCATGTCGCAGACGGTGGTGACGCCACCCGCCGCGGCCGAGAGCGTCGCGCCCTCGATCCCCGGCCAGCCGGTGGACGACGAGGTGTGCATGTGCCCGTCCACGAGCCCGGGCAGCACCAGCTTGCCGTCGAAGCGCGCGAGCTTGGCGGCGGGCGGCGGCGCCCCCTGCCCGATCGCCGCGATGACCTCCCCGCGCACCGCGACATGCCCGCCCGGGATGATGCGGTCGGCGAGCACGATGTCGCCGGTGATGACGAGGTCATAGGGCTGGGCGTCGGACATGCGGTGGCTTCCCGGAGCGGTGCGGCCCGGGAGGCTAGGCCGGGGCGGCGCCCCTGCCAACTTCGCGCCCGATCAGGTGGCGCGGCGGCGCATCGCCAGGGCCAGCCCGCCGAGCGCGACCACCATCAGCGGCAGGGCGCCCGGCGCAGGCACGGCGGCCGGCTGCGCGGTCAGCCGCACGAAGCCGCCATCGGGAAAGGAAACATCGGCGAAGTTCACGAAGAGATTGCCGCCGCTCACCGTGACATCGGCGGCGGTGAAGCCCGGCAGCGCCGCGGTGATCGTGAAATCGGGCCAGTCCGCGGTCAGGTTGATCAGCAGGTAGCCGTTGAAGGCCGCGCTGTTGAACGCGACGAAACTGCAGCCGCCGCAATCGTTGCGGATGAGCACGGCGTCGTCCGAGATGTCGATCGAGAAGGTGCTGAAGTCGCCAATCCCGGTAAACTCGACGCCGCCACCGACGACGGCTGGGCCGAAGAACCCGAATGGCGAGGCGGTGTTCGGGAAAAGCTCCTGGCCCGACACCTGCTGCCCGGTGAAGCCGGCTTGCGCCGTGCCGGACAGGACCGTGCCGACCAGGGCTGCCATCAGAAGCTTGCGCATGGCACCAACGCTCCTCTCGACGCCACGAAGCCAGGGGCGGCCGCCGCGACATGTCGTTGCCGACAGGCAAATTTTGTACCGACCCGGACCTGCACGGCAGAACAAGGGCTTGCTGCCTCCCCGGGCCGGCCAGGGCCGCGGCCGTCAAGAATTCCGACACCGCTCCATCGCACCCCGGGAAGGCCTGTCCCCGCGGCCTCGGTCCCGATCCGCCTCGACCGGCCCTCGCGCGCGCAATGCGAGCCGGGCAGCGCGGGCGCGCCGACCTGGCGGGTCAGAGAATGTCGTCGTTGAGGATCGTGGTCACGGCGAGCCCGCCGGTGACGATCAGCCCGGCGGACGGCGCGTAGAGCTTCAGCGCGAAGCCCTCATCCGGCTCGATCCGCGCGTCCTGGGCGACCTCGATCAGCACCTGGGCCGTCGCCTGGCCCGGCGCGAAGTCCACCCGGCCGCGCGGCGCGACGCCGCCGGCGAAATCATTCGCCGCCGCCTTCGCCGCACCGGCGCCGACCACCGCCCAGCCCACCGACTGCGCCGCATCGAGGAAGCCGCTGCGCGTGAGCGTGAAGGCGAAGACCGTGCCTTCGGGCTGCGGCGGCGGCGCGGCCGCGCTCACCGCCGCGTCGTCGTTCAGGATCGTCGCCACCGCCAGCGCCTGGCCGAGCTGCAGGCCATTGGTGGGATTGAGCAGGCGCAGCGCGAAACTCTCATCGGCCTCCACCAGCCGGTCGGCGGCGACCTGCACCGCGACGGTCTTGAGCGTCTCGCCCGGCGCGAAGTCGAGCCGCCCGCCCGGCAGCACGCCGCCCGGGAAATCCGCCGCCCCCGCACGGCTCTCGCCGCTCGGCACGATGGTCCAGTCCACGCTCTGCGCCTGGTCGGTCGCGCCGCGGCGCTGGACGGCGAAGGTGAAGGTCGCGCCGGCCGTCTGGCCCTCGGCGCGCGCCGGCGTCGCGATGGAGGCGAAGACGGCGCTGTCGTCGTTCTGGATCACGCCCGTCGCACTCGCCGTGCCGATCGCGAGCCCCTCCGAGGGCGCGGCGAGCGTGACGGCGAAGGTCTCGTTCGGCTCGAAGGCGCGGTCGCCGCGCACCTGGACCGTCACGCTCCGCGCCGCCTCCCCGGCGGCGAAGGTGATGCGCCCGGAGGGCAGCACCAGCCCGGCGAAGTCGCTCGCATCGGCGGGGTTGGCGCCGCTGCCGGCCACCGACCAGTCCACGGCGTGGGTGCGCGCGAGATCGCCGCTGCGCGTCAGCGTGAAGGTGAAGGGGGTGAGGCCGCCATTGCCCTCCGGCTTCTGCGCGTCGGCCGCGGCGATCGAGACCAGGGCATCGTCGTTCAGGATGGTGCCGATGGCGCGCGCCAGGCCGAGCCCATGCCCGGCAGAGGGATCGAGCAGCTCGAAGGCGAAGCGCTCATCGGCCTCCGGCACGGCATCGCCGAGCACGCCGAAGGTCACGGTCCGGGCCGTCTCGCCGGCGGCGAAATCCACCCGGCCGGCGGGGAAGACGCCGCCCGCGAAATCCGCCGCCGCCGCGCGCGGCTGCGCCACCCCCGCCGCGGTGACGCGCCAGCCGACGCTCCCGGCCTCGGCCGTGTTGCCGCTGCGCAGCACCGTCACCGCGAAGGGGGTCGCGCCGGCCTGCCCTTCGGCCTGCTGGAAGTCGGCGGCGGCCAGGGCGAAGCGCGGCTCGTCGTCCAGGATCGCGAAGAGCCGGCTGCGCTCCGCCAGCGTGATGCCCTGCCCGGCCGCAAGCTGGATGGCGAAGGCCTCCGCCGCCGCCTCGGGCGTGGTGTCGCCCTGGATCGGCACGATGAATTGCGCGGTGGCGGCGCCCGGCGCGAAGGTCGCGACGCCCGAGGGAAAGACGCCGCCGGCGAAATCCGCCGCATCGGCGCGCGGCGTGCCGCCGGCAACCACCGCCCAGGAAATCTCCGCCGCCGCGTCGAGGAAGCCCGTGCGTTCCAGCGTCACGACGAAGGGTGTGGTGCCGGCATTCCCCTCCGCCACCTCGGTCGGCCCGGCGAAGGCGATGCGGGCATCGTCGTTCAGGATCACCGTCCGCGCCGTGGTGGTGCCGAAGCGCAGCCCGCCGAAGGGATCGGTGAGGCGGATCTCCATCGTCTCGTCCGGCTCGGGCAGCGAATCCGTGCGGAGCTGCACGCTCACCACCTTGGCGGACTCGCCCGGCGCGAAATGGAGCCGGCCGGAGGGCAGGACGCCGCCGGCGAAATCCTCCGCCGAGACCGGCGCGTCGCCCACGCCGGCGATCGTCCAGTCCACCACCTCGTCCGCCCAGGCATTGCCGCGCGTCACGGTGAAGCGGGCGAAGACCGCGGTGCCCGAGCCCTCGGACAGGGCCCCCTGCTGCGCCGCGACGGAGATCACGCCGTCATCGTCGAGGATCCCGAGCGTCACCGCGGCGGGATCGAGCGCGATCCCGTCCGACCCCTCGAACAGCGAGACGCGGAAGAACTCGGTCGGCTCGAGCAGCGCATCGCCGGCCAGGCGGAAGATGAAGCGCTTCTCGGTCTCGCCGGGGCCGAAGGCGACCAGCCCCTCGGGGAAGACGCCGCCGGCGAAATCCGCGTCCGAGGCGGGGCTGACGGGACCGCCCTCGACCTTGAGCCGTACCGTATGCGCCGCCTCCGGCGCGGCGACGCGGCGGACCAGCAGCGTGACCTCCGCGCCCTCGCCGGTGCCTTCCACGACGCCGATCTCGGGCGCGACCAGGCTGAGGCGGCTGTCGTCGTCGCGGATCGTGCCGCTGGCGTCGAAGACCTGGCCGGTCAGCGGGTCGGTGATCCGCAGCCGGAAGCCCTCGTTGAACTCGGGCGTGGTGTCGCCGCGGACCAGCACGCCGATCTCGGCCCGCGTCTGGCCGGCGAGGAAGCTGATCGTGCCGGAGGGGAGGACGCCGTTGTGGAAATCCGCCGCATCGGCCGGCCGCGGGCCCTCGCCTGCCACCTGCCAGGTGCCGCTCCAGGCCGGCAGGCCCGCGGGGCGGGTGACCTCGAACAGGCCGAGCGCGAGGCCGGAGTCGAATTCCTGGATCGTGACCGTCCCCGACGCGAAGCTCAGGACATTCTCGTCGGGCAGGATGCGCCCCAAGGCGCTGCCGGTCGTCACCGCGAGCCCCGCCGAAGGCAGGAAAAGCCGGACCTCGAAGCTTTCCTCCGGCTCCACCAGGTTGTCGCCGGCAACAGGGATCGAGATGACGCGGGAGGTCTCGCCGGGCCCGAAGACGATCGCGCCGATCAGCGCCATCGGGTCGGTGAAGTCGTCCTCGTCGGCCGAATCGGCGCCGCTCTGCGCGACGAGCCAGCCGACCTGCTGGCCGGCGGCGAGGTCGCCGGTGCGCGTCACGGTGAAGGTGAAGTTGGTGACCTGGCCCGCCTGGCCTTCGAACTTCACCGCATCCGTCGCGGCGATGGCCAGCGTGCCGATGATGGGCGCGCTGTCATTGACGAAGTTGCCGCCGAGATCCTCGACCGCCTCCATCTCCCAGGGGCCTTGCAGCGACGGATCGGCGAAGGTGACGCGGAGGCGGTGGGTGCCGGTGAAGCCCGGGCTGAAGAAGAAGATGCTGTCGTAGCCGAGCCCGTCGGGGAAGCCGAGGTCGTCGCCGTCGAGCCCCAGGAGGCGGAAGCCCTGCGCGTCGAAGATCTCGAGCGTCGGCTGCCAGAGGGAGCTTGCGACCACGAAGTAGTAGAGATTGCCCGCGACCAGGTCGGCCAGGACGATATCGGCGGCCTCGCCGAAGCCGATCTCGCCGGCGAGGTAGCCGGAGCGGTCGGCGATCGGCAGTTCGAGGTCGGGGAAGAAGGCGACGACGCCGTCGGGCTCCGCCCATTCGGGACTGCCGAGAAGGATGTTGGCGTCGATGACGGTCCAGGTGGGGTCGCGTTCGGCCATGTCAGCTCGTCCTTGCCGGCCCTGGATAGCGCGGCCGGTTGCGGGTGCGGGACGAAATTGCGCCGAAATCCGCGCCGCTCAAAGGGTGGGGAACAGCGTCTCCACCAGATCGCGCGCCAGCCGCGTCGCCTCGCTCTCGCGCTCGGCATGCCAGGCCAGCGCCACGCCCACCGCCTGGATCGGGCCTTCCAATTCGCGGAAGGCGACGCCGGGCGGGCGGAGCCGCGCCATGCCCGCGCTGACCAGCGCGACGCCGAGTCCCGCCGCGACGAAGCCGAGCTGCGCCATCGCGCTGCCCACTTCCCGCGTCACGCGCGGGGCGAAGCCGGCGGCGTGGCAGGCGGCGACCATCGCATCCGAATAGGCCGGGCTGATGCCGCGCGGCAGCACCAGCATCGGCTCCTCCGCCAGCGCGGCCAGCGGCAGCGGCGCGCTGCCCTCGGCCAGCCGGTGCCCGGCGGGCAGCGCCGCGGCCAGCATGTCGCGCCCGAGCGGGCGGAGCTTCACCGGATGGCGCCCGCGTTCGAGCCGCAGCAGCGCGAGGTCCACCTCGCCGCGGCTCAGCGCCTCCAGCGCGTCGGTGGTGTCGAGTTCCCGCACGCTCACCGCCGCCTCCGGCCGCGCCGCCTGCATCGCGCGCACCAGCGGCGGCAGGTAATCGAACAGCGCGGAGGTGACGCAGGCGATGGCGACCGGCGCGTGCCGGCCGGCGCGCAGCCCGCGGGCCAGCGCCTCGATCTCCCCGGCATCCTGCGCCATGCGGCGGGCGAGCGGGAGCAGCGCCTCGCCCTCGCGCGTCGGGCGCGCGCCCTTGCCGGTGCGCTCCAGCAGCCGGACGCCGAGCTCCTGCTCCAGCGCCTGGATCTGCGCCGTCAGCGGCGGCTGGGAGATGCCGAGCCGCGCGGCGGCGCGGCCGAAATGGCCTTCCTCCGCCACCGCCAGGAAATGCCCGAGCCGCCGGACCAGTCGGAAATCCATACCTTTTCTATATCGGCACGCACGGCCAATCGGAATGGACGATGGCGCCGCAGGGGCGCAAGAAGGCGCATCGTCTCACGGCAAGGATGAGGAAGGCCGATGAAGAAGCATCCGGTGAAGGTCCACCCCTCCAAGGCGCTGCTGCCGCGCGAGGCGCAGCTCGCCTGGAAGATGGCGGCGGTGGCCACCGACAAGGTCGCGGTCCAGAAGGACGTGCAGGCGATGATCATCAACCGGGTGATCGACAACGCCTCCGTCGCCATCGCCGCGATCAACCGCCGCCCCGTCGTCTCCGCCCGCGGCATGGCGCTCGGGCACCCGAAGAAGGGTGGCGCGAGCGTGTTCGGCGTGAAGGCGGCCACCACGGTCAGCCCCGAATGGGCGGCCTGGGCGAACGGGACGGCGGTGCGCGAGCTCGACATGCACGACACCTTCCTCGCCGCCGACTACTCCCACCCCGGCGACAACATCCCCCCCGTGCTGGCGGTGGCGCAGACCATGGGCAAGTCCGGCAAGGACCTGCTGCGCGGCCTCGCCACCTCCTATGAGCTGCACATCGACCTGGTGCGCGCGATCTGCCTGCACGAGCACAAGGTGGACCACATCGCCCATCTCTGCCCCGCCGCCGCCGCCGGCATCGGCACGCTGCTCGGCCTGAAGCAGGAGGTGATCTTCCAGTCCATCCAGCAGGCGCTGCACACCTCGGTCAGCTTCCGCCAGAGCCGGAAGGGCGAGATCAGCTCCTGGAAGGCCTATGCCCCGGCGCATGCCGGCAAGCTCGCGGTGGAGGCGGTGGACCGCTGCATGCGCGGCGAGGGCGCGCCCTCCCCCATCTACGAAGGCGAGGACAGCGTGATCGCCTGGGTGCTGTCCGGGCGGACCCAGGCCGACAGCAAGGGGCGGAAGACGGTGTACGACCCGGTCTACTACGAGGTCCCCCTGCCCGAGCCCGGCGAGCCGAAGCGCGCCATCCTCGACAGCTACACCAAGGAGCACTCGGCCGAGTACCAGTCCCAGGCGCTGATCGACCTCGCCTTCCGCATGCGCGAGAAGATCGCGGACTTCGAGGCGATCGAGAAGATCGTCATCCACACCAGCCACCACACCCACTACGTGATCGGCACCGGCGCCAACGACCCGCAGAAGATGGACCCCAAGGCCAGCCGGGAGACGCTGGACCATTCCATCATGTACATCTTCGCCGTCGCCCTGCAGGACGGGCGCTGGCACCATGTGGACAGCTACGCCCCGAAGCGCGCCGGCCGCGCCGACACCGTCCGCCTCTGGCACAAGGTCGAGACGCGCGAGGACCCGGAGTGGACGGCCAAGTACCACTCCCGCGACCCCGAGACGCTGGCCTTCGGCGGCCGGGTCGAGATCGTCTTCCGCGACGGGACGCGGCTCGTGGATGAGCTCGGCGTGGCGAACGCCCACCCGAACGGCGCCCGCCCCTTCGCCCGCGCGCAGTACATCCAGAAGTTCCGCACCCTGACGGAGGGGATCATCACGACGCGGGAGGCGAACCGCTTCATCGCCGCCGCCGAGGACCTGGCCAACATCCCCGCCGGCGAGCTGCACGCGCTGAACGTCGCGCTTCCGCCTGGCGCGCTGAAGGACAGCAAGCCCGGCATCTTCTGAGATCAAGCATCTCCCTCCCCCGTCTGACGGGGGAGGGCCGGGGTGGGGGCGCGAAGGTCAGCGCCCCCACCCGCACAAGAACAGCACCCCGAGGAAGGCCATGACCGACGAACCCACCCCCACGCTCTACAAGGGCCTGGTCGGCGTCTATGCCGATGTCTCCGCCGTCTCCAAGGTGATGCCGGAGACCAACAGCCTCACCTATCGCGGCTATGCCGTGCAGGATCTCTGCGAGGAGAGCAGCTTCGAGGAGGTGGCCTACCTCCTCTGGCATGGCGAGCTGCCGACGAAGGCGCAGCTCGCTGCCTTCCAGGCCGAGGAGCGCGCCAACCGCGCCATCTCCCCGGCGCTGCTCGGCGTGCTGCGGGCGATCCCGGCCAGCGCGCACCCGATGGACGCGATCCGCACCGCCGTCTCCTTCCTGGGCTGCGAGGACCCGGAGGCGGGCGATGTCTCCGACGCGGCGCAGCGGCGCAAGGCGATGCGGCTGCTGGCGAAGCTGCCGACGGCGGTCGCCGCGACCAACCGGCTCTCCAAGGGGCTCGAGCCGATCGCACCCGACCCGGCGCTGCCCTTCTGCGAGAATTTCTTCCACCTGGTCTTCGGCCGGGTGCCCCAGAAGGAGGTCATCAAGTCCTTCGACGTCTCGATGATCCTCTACGCCGAGCACACCTTCAACGCCTCCACCTTCACCGCCCGGACCGTCACCTCGACCGGGGCGGACATGCATGGCGCGATCGCGGCCGCCATCGCGGCGCTGAAGGGCCCGCTGCACGGCGGGGCGAACGAGGCGGTGATGCACATGCTGAAGGAGATCGGCGGGCCCGATCAGGCCGAGGCCTGGCTCGAGAGCCGCTTCGACCACAAGGCGCTGGTCATGGGCTTCGGCCACCGCGTCTACAAGAACGGCGACAGCCGCGTGCCGACGATGACCAAGTACGCGGAGAAGATGGCCGAGGTGGTCGGCGACCGGCGCTGGATGGAGACCTCCCGCGTGCTGGCGGCGAAGATGATGCGGGTGAAGGGCATCCACCCCAACCTCGATTTCCCGGCCGGCCCGGCGTACTACCTGATGGGCTTCGACATCCCGATGTTCACGCCGATCTTCGTCTGCTCGCGCATCACCGGCTGGGCCGCGCATGTGTTCGAGCAGGCCGCCGACAACCGGCTGATCCGCCCGCTCTCGCACTACACCGGCGCGCCGCAGCGGCCCGTGGTGCCGCTCGCGCAGCGCGGCTGAACGCGGCGCGGCGCGCGCGGCGGCACCGCGCGCGCCACATCGCCGCCACGATCGGCGGCGCGCGGATGCGATCCTGAATCGCCGCGCGCGATTCATCGTGCGATGAATCGCGCGATGCACGCGTTGACGATGCGAATCTGTTTGACAGCATGCGCACGACTGTCTCACGTGTGACATGCACGCACGCGCTTGACGCGATTCGCGCGCCGACGATCGAAGCGGATGCTCCGCACAGCGCAGCAGACGGATCGAAGCGAGGCAAGCGACCACGGCGAGCGGGCGCGCAGCAGGCAGGGAAGGTCCATGGACCGCAGGCTCGGGGAGGAGGGGAGCATCACACCGCGCATCCTCCTCCGCACCGCCAGGAGACGCCGCCACCGGCGATGCGTCGCGGCGGGAGAGGGATACCGGCACTTTCCGGCGTCCGCGCTTCATCGGATGGCAGCCGAAGCGGCACCGGCGCGATACGGGATCCGCGCCGACCGCGATGCCGCCACCAGCCTGCTCACAGGGACGCCGCGCCCGCACTACGCGCCGGCGCGATGCGACCGGAACATCAACCTGAACGACCAGACCAAGGACCTGACGACATGACCGACATCATCGAGACCACCGAAGCCGAAGCCGAGCCGCGCGCCCAGGCGATGGCGATGGCCGCCGCCAAGAAGACGGCGAAGAAGGCTGCGCCGAAGAAGGCCGCCGCCAAGAAGGCCGCGCCGAAGAAGGCCGCCGCCAAGAAGGCTGCGCCGAAGAAGGCCGCCGCCAAGAAGCCGGCCGCCAAGAAGGCCGTGAAGAAGGCCGCGCCGAAGAAGGCCGCCGCCAAGAAGGCTGCGCCCAAGAAGGCCGCCGCCAAGAAGGCCGCGCCGAAGAAGGCCGCTGCCAAGAAGGCCGCGCCGAAGAAGGCCGCTGCCAAGAAGGCCGCGCCCAAGAAGGCAGCGCCGAAGAAGGCCGCCACCAGCAGCCGCTCCGAGGCCGCCAAGAAGGCCGCCGCGACGCGCGCCGCCAAGAAGGCCGCCGCTGCCGCCGCTGCCGCGTCGAGCGACTCCGCCTCCTGATCCGAGGTCGATCCCGGCTTGGAGGGCGTCACCCGCAAGGGTGGCGCCCTTCGCGCTTCTGGACTGGCCTCAGACGCCGGCGCCGCCTCCGGCGGCTTGGCTTGCGTGCCTACGCATGAATTTGGCCCTCAAGCGCCGGCGCCGCCTCCGGCGGCTTGGCTTGCGCGCCTACGCATGATTTTGGCCATCAAGCGCCGGCGCCGCCTCCGGCGGCTTGGCTTGCGCGCCTACGCGCTGGCGCGCCGAACCGAAGGCCCGTCTGTGCGAGGGGCCGCTTCGCGGCCCGAAGAACGTACGGCTTCGATCACCCGAAGGTCTTGAGCAGATCCTCGACCTGCGCGGGCGACAGCCGCCGCACGCCCGGCACGCCGCGCAGCAGCAGCGCGAGCCGGCAGGCCTCCTCCAGCTCCTCCGCAGCATGCACCGCCTCGGCCAGCGTCGCGCCGCTCACCACCGGGCCGTGATTGGCGAGCAGCAGCGCCTTCGCCTCCCGCGCCGCCGCATGCACCGCGGGTTCCATCGCGGCGTCGCCGGGCCGGAAGTAGGGCACGCAGGGCAGGCGCCGGCCGATGCGCATGACGAAATAGGGCGTGAGCGGCGGCACCTCAGCCTCTCCCCCTTCCGGCGCCAGACAGGAGATCGCCGTCGCATGCGTCGAATGGAGATGCACCACCGCGCCCGCCTCGGGCCGCGCCGTCAGCACCGCGCGATGCAGGAACACCTCCTTCGAGGGCCGGTCGCCGCCGACATGCGACCAGTCCGGCGCCAGCCTGCTGATCCGCGCCGGGTCGAGCCGCCCCAGGCAGGAATTGGTGGGCGTCATCAGGTAGCCATCCGCGAGCCGGACGCTGATGTTCCCCGCCGTGCCGACCGAGTAGCCGCGGTCGAACAGCGACTTCGCGAGCAGCGCGAGTTCCTCCCGGGCGCTGGCCTCGGGGCTCATGGGCTGGCCATCCGGTTCAGCCCTCCGCGCCTGCGGCGCTCCGGCCATCGGGTGGCTGGAACGCCTTCAGGAAGAAATCGCGGCCGCCGAAATTGCCGCTCTTGAGCGCGAGGTGAAGACCCGCCGGCTCCGCGAAGGTCCAGGGCACGCCGGGGTCGATCTCCGCGCCGATGCGCAGCGTCCCGATGCCGAGCCGCTGCACCACCGCGCCCGAGGTCTCGCCGCCGGCCGCCACCAGCCGCCCGACGCCGCGCGCGACGAGGCCGGCGGCGATCTCTGCCAGCGCCGCCTCCACCAGCGCGCCCGCCGCCTCGCGCCCGAGCTTCTGCTGCAGGGCCGCGACCTTCTCGGGCGGCGCGCTCGCCGCGATCACGACCGGGCGCGCCGCATCCAGCCGGCCCTCCGCCCAATCCAGCGCCAAGCGCGCCAGCGCCGCGGCATCGGGCGTGGCGAGTGCATCGAGTTCCAGCACCGGCACATGGTCCCGCGCGAAGCCGATCTGGCCGAGCGTCGCGCGCGAGCAGCTTCCCGCCACCACCGCGGCGAAACCCTGCGGCGGCGGCAGCACCGCCGCGTCGCCGCGTTCGGGCAGCAGCCCGGCGCGGCGGAAATTCGCCGGCAGCCCCATCGCGACACCCGAGCCGCCGGTCACCAGCGCATGCGCCGCGCAGGCTTCCCCGATCGCCAGCAGATGCGCGTCCGTCACGGCATCCAGGATCGCGTAGCGCCGGCCCGCTTCGGCCAGCCGCGTCATCGCCTGGCGGATCGCCGCCGCGCCCTGCTCGACCACCGCGAAGGGCACCAGCCCGACCGCGCCATCGGTCTGCCGGCCGAGCACGCGGACCAGGTCGGGATCGGTCATCGGCGTCAGCGGGTGGCTTTCCATCCCGCTCTCGTTCAGCAGCCGGCTGCCGACGAAGAGATGGCCCTGGTAGATGCTGCGCCCGTTCGCCGGGAAGGCCGGGCAGGCGATGGCGAAGCCGCTCGCCAGCCGCCGCAGCAGCGCATCCGCCACGGGGCCGATATTGCCGGCCTCGGTGCTGTCGAAGGTCGAGCAGTATTTGAAGAAGAGCTGGCGCGCGCCCGCCGCGAGCAGCGCCTCGGCCGCCGCGAGGCTCTCGGCCACCGCCTGCCCCGCCGGCGCGGTGCGCGACTTCAGCGCGACGACGACCGCATCGGCCTCGGGCAAGGGCCCCGATGGCACGCCGATCACCTGCACCGTCGCCATGCCGTTGCGCACGAGCATGGAGGCAAGGTCGGTCGCGCCGGTGAAATCGTCGGCGATGCAGCCGAGCAGCAACGTCATCGCGGCGTCTCCGGCGGCAGGCAGAGCAGGTCGGCATGGCCGATGCGCGCCGCCAGCCGATGATCGCGCGCCTGCGCGACGCGGTCCATCATCCAGGCGGCGATCCGCCGCGCGCCGCGTCGTTCCTGCCGCATCGCGGCCTCGGCATGGCCGTCCGAGAGCTGCACCGCGAAGGCCGCGGCGCGGCGCGGGACGATCCAGTCCGACGGCGCGCGCAGCACGGTGTAGCCCCGCGCCGCGAAGGCCGCCGCGATCGCCTCGGGCGCGCGGGCGCCGAGGGCGATGCCGCCGAACCCCTTGTCCCGCCGCTGGTCGCGGGCGAAGCCGCGCGCCACCAGCGCATCGCCGCGATGCGGCGGGGTGAAGCGCTCGCGCCCCGTCACGTTGAGCGCGGCATAGAAGGGCAGCCGCCGCGCGGCGCAGGCTTCGGCCATGCGCGCCACCCAGGCCTCGCTCACCAGGTCGCAGAGCGCGGTGTTCACCACCGCATCCACCGCATGCAGCGGCAGGCCCTCCGGCGCGGCGCGCAGGTCGGCGACCAGGCCCTCGACCCGCCAGGCGCCCTTCGGGCTGTGCACCAGCAGCGTCTTCTTCCCCGGCCAGGTGACGCCCCAGCCCGCCTCCGTCGCCCGATCCGCGGTGTGGAAGAAGGCCGCGTCCAGCAGCTCGGCATCGGCATCCACCAGCGTCCAGGCCTGGGCGCGGCCGATGAAATGGCCGAGCCAGCGCAGCAGCGAACCCGTGCCCGCGCCGAGATCGAGGATGCGCGGCCGCGCCGGCAGCGCCTCGGCCAGCCGCAGCGCCAGCCCCGGATCGCGCGCGGCCGCGTCGAAGGGCTCGCGCAGCGCGAGCCAGTCCTCGTCGAAGCTCTCTGCCATCACGCCTTCTCCAGCTCGGCGACGAAGGCCGCCGCGCGGTCTTCCCAGCGGGGCAGCGCCTGGCCGGCCTGCCAGGCGGCCTCCGCCATCTGTGCGCGCAGCGCGGTGTCGAAGATCAGCCGCCGCATGCCGCGCCCGAGCCCCGCCGCATCGCCCGGCGCCGAGACGATCCCGGCCGCGACGGGCACCAGGTCGGCCAGCGCCCCGCCCGCCGTGACCGCGACCGGCAGGCCGCGCGCCAGCGCCTCGGCCACCGCCATGCCATAGCCTTCCCAATGGCTCGCCAGCGCGAAGGCATCCGCGCCGGCCCAGAGCGCATCGAGCGTCGCGCCATCCACCTCGCCGGCGAAGGCGATGCGCTGCGCGATGCCGAGCTCCTCCGCCAGGGCGGCGAGCCCCTGGGCATGCGTCGCATCGCGCGCGCCGCCGGCGATGGTCAGCCGCCAGTCGAGATCGGGCAGCGTCGCGAGCGCGCGCAGCAGCACGTCATGCCCCTTGCGCGGGATCAGCGCGCCAAGGCTCAGGATCGCGCAGCCCTCGCCGGCCGAGCCGGTGCTGCGCGGCGCCGGATCGGTGCCGGGCTCGACCACGCCGATCCGCGCCGGATCGGCGCCGAACTCCGCCGGCAGGCGGCCCGCGGTGAGCTGGCTCGTCGCGACCAGCCGCGCGAGGCGCGGGAAGATCGCCGCCTCCGCCGCGCGCAGCGCCTCCCGCACCGGGCCGGGATTGCCGTGCTCGAGCGCGGTCGGGTGATGGATCAGCCCGACCGCGCCGCGGCGCGCGAGTTGCTCCGCGAAGGGGCCGAAGGCCGGCAGGCCGAGCCCATCGATCACGATCCGCGTCGTCTCGGGCAGCGCGGCGAGCGCGGCGCGCGCCGCATCGGTCGCCGCGGTGTCGGGGTGCGGATGCCGCCCGCCGAGCTCCACCACCCGCACGCCGTGCCCCAGCGCGCGCAGCCCCTCGACGAGCCGCCGGTCGTAGATGTAGCCGCCCGAGATCGTCCCGAAGGGGCCAGGGACGAGAAGCGCGATCTCCATGCGGATCAGACGGGCCCCTCGAAGGCGGCCCAGGCGATGTGGCTCTCGCGGAGCAGGATCTTCAGCCCCGTCACCGCCTTGCCGCCCTCCCCGAGCCGGCCATCCCTGCACGCCGCGGCCAGCGCGCCGTGGATGTGCAGGCAGAGATATTCGGTGGTGGTGTTCTTGCCCGCGAAGACCTGCTCGTCATCGAGGTTGCGGTAGTCCAGCGGGGCGAGCACCGCGCGCAGCACGTCCTTCGCCAGCCCGATATCCACCAGCAGGTGCAGGTCATCCAGCTTCGGCGCGCGGAACTCGGCTTCGACGATGAAGGTCGCGCCGTGCAGCTTCTGCGCCGGGCCGAAGGCCTCGCCGCGGAAGGAATGGGCGATCATGATGTGGTCCACGACCGTCAGGCTGAACATGCGGCTCTCCCGGCGACACTCTATATATATGTGATGAGCGGACAGGGCGGCTGCCCCGGCCCGGCCTCCAGCGCCTGCGCCATCCGCGCGGGCAGCTCGGCGAAGCGGATCGGCGCGCCGAGCAGCGCATCGAGCCGCGGATCGGCGAGCAGCCCGAGCGCGAGCGCCAGCCTCTCCCCATGCGTCCGCCGCCCGCGGACCGCGCCGGCGACGGCGCCGACCTGGGTGGAGATGAGGGCGATCCGCTTCGCATGGAAGCCCTCGCCGAGCGGCAGCGCGCAGTCGCGGTCGCCGAACCAGGAGGCCTCCAGCACCCGCCCCTCGAAGCCGCAGCTCTCGAGCGCGAGGCGAAGCCCCGCCGCGCTGGCCGAGGCATGCACCACCAGGTCGCGGTCGCCCGGCGCGTCCTCCGGCAGCACGAAGCGCGCGCCGAGCGATTCCACCAGGCCCCGCCGCGACGCATCGAGATCGCAGACCGCGAGATCGAGGCCGGGGATGCGCGCGAGCAGGAAGGCCACGAGCAGCCCGACCACGCCGGCGCCGATCACCAGCGCGCGCTCGCCCACCAGCGGCCGCGCATCCCACAGGATGTTGACCGCGGTTTCCATGTTGGCCGCGAGCGTGGCGCGGGCATCGGGCACCGCATCGGGGACGGGGATGCACATCGCCGCAGGTGCGAGGAAGGCGTCATGGTGCGGATGCAGGCAGAAGACGCGCCGCCCGAGGAGGTCCGCCGGTCCCCCGCGCACCTCGCCCACCGCCGCGTAGCCATAGGAGACGGGGAACGGGAAGCCGCCATATTGGAGCGGCGCGCGCATCACGGGCCACTGGCTCTCCGGCACGCGCCCCTCGAACACCAGCCGCTCCGTCCCGCGCGAGAGGGCGGAGGCGCGGGTGACGACCAGCGCCTGGTCGGGCGCGGGCGCCGGCAGCGCGTGTTCGCGCAGTTCCGCCACGCCGGGCGCGACCGTCCAGAGCGCGCGCGCGATCATGCCGCGCCCTCAATCGCCGGGCGCCGCCTCCGGCGGCTTGGCTCGCCGGACAGCCGGCGGGCCGCCTTCGCGGCCTCGGCCCGCTGCGCGGGCCGCAGGTCGCCACGCTGAAGCCTGCTCGTCACCGGATCATCGCCTTCGGCCGCACGCGGTCGAGCGCGATGTCGCAGAGGATGTCGGAGCCGAGCGGCCAGACGCGCCAATCGAAGCGCAGCCCGTCGGCGATGCTCGGCACCTCCGGCAGGCTGAAGGCCGGGCGGCCGGAGCCGAGGATGATCGGCGCGACGGTCAGGTGCAGATGGTCGAGATAGCCGCCGGCGAGGAAGGCCGAGACGGTGCGCCCGCCGCCTTCGACGAAGATGCGCGTGAGGCCGCGCGCGGCGAGCATGTCGAGCAGCGCCGAGAGGCTCGGCCCGCCGCGACCGCGCGGCAGCCGCGCGACCTCCGCCCGGCCATGGGTGAAGGCGCCGTCCTTCGTCGTGACGAGGATCGTCTCCGCCCCGCTGTCCTGGAAGACCTGGAAGCCGGTGCCGAGCCGCCGGTCGGGGTCGATCACCACGCGCACCGGGTTGGGCCCGGCGACGAGGCGCGTCGTCAGCCGCGGATCATCCGCCTGCACCGTGCCCGCCCCGACCACCACCGCATCGCAGAGCGCGCGCAGGCGGTGGGTGTGCAGCAGGTCCTCGGGGCCGCCGATCCACTGGCTCGATCCGGAGACGGTGGCGATGCGCGCATCGAGCGTCTGCGCGAGCCGCCCGATCACCCGGCAGCCATCGCGCGAGCGCGGCGGGGCGAGGATCGGCGCGAAGAGCCGGCCGAGATCGGAGGCAGGCACGGCGCCGCCCTCGCGCACGGCGAGCAGCGCTGGCCAGTCGGGATGGTCCTCGGCGTCGGGCATCGCGGCGCGGGTATGCGCCCGCCCCGCGCCGGCGTCCATCTGCGCCCGGTTCGATCAGGCCCGCGCCAGCACCGAGAGCGGCTGGCCGCGCGCTTCCCGCACGCGCCCGCCGGCGCCATAGGTCGCCGGGCCCGCGGGGCGCGCCGCGCCCGCGATCGCCTCGATCACGCGCGATTGCAGCCCGATCGCCCGTTCGAGCAGGCGGCGATTCTCCGCCGTCAGCACGCCGAGCCGCTCGGCGATCGCCTCCGCTTCGGCGCGCGCCGCACCTTCCGCCCGGCTGCCGCTCCGTCGCGCGGCGGCGAAGGCGGCGGCGAAGGCATCCGCCGCGGCGCGCTTCGCCTCACCCAGTTCGCCGGCCGCAGCGAGATCGAGCCGCGCGAGCGCCGCGTTCTCCGCCCGCAGCGCCTCGGCGAGGCGGTCGGCCGCCACCATCACCGCCTCGATCATGCCGGCCGCCCCGCCTGGGCGCGGAGCAGTTCGGCGTACACCGCCTGGCCGAGGCCGAGGCCGCCGGCGCGGGCGAAGTCGCGCGCGATCGCGTCCACCAGCATCGGCCGCCAATGGCCCTCCGCGCTGCCGCCGCCGAAGGGGCCCTTGGTGGGCATCGCGTCGAAGACCGGGCGGAACATCGCGGCGATGGCCTGGGATTCGAATTCGGTCGCCGCGCGGCGCAGCGCCGGCGCATTGGCCAGCGCCGTCGAGGGCGGGAGGGACGTGGAGGCAGGGGTCATCAGCGGATCTCCAGCTCGGCCTGCAATGCGCCGGCCGCCTTGATGGTCTGCAGGATCGTGATCAGGTCGCGCGGGCCGACGCCGAGGCTGTTCAGCCCGCGCACCAGCTCCTCGAGCGTCACGCCGCCGCGCAGGATGCCCATGCGCCGCTCGTTCTGGTCGTCCACCTCGATCCCGGTGCGCGGCACGACGACGGTGTTGCCCTGGCCGAGCGGATTGGGCTGGGAGACCTGCGGCGTCTCGGTGATGCGGATCGTCAGGTTCCCCTGCGCGATCGCCACCGTGGAGACCCGCACATTGGCGCCCATCACGATGGTGCCCGAGGCTTCCTCGATCACCACCCGCGCCACCTGGTCGGGCTGCACGCGGAGCTGCTCGATCTCCGTCAGGAAGCCCACCGGATCGCGCCCCGCCAGGTTTACCGCGACGGTGCGCGGATCGGTCGCCTCCGCGACGCCGCCGCGGGCGTGGCGGTTGATTGCCTCCGCCACGCGCCGCGCGGTGGTGAGATCGGGGTTGCGGAGCGAGAGGCGGATCACCGGCGTGCGGGCGAAGCGGAACGGCACCTCGCGCTCCACCACCGCGCCATTGGCGATGCGCCCGGCGGTCGGCACGCCGCGCGTGACGGAGGCGGCCGCGCCGCGCGCCGCGATGGCGCCGGTCGCGACGCTGCCCTGCGCCACCGCGTACACCTCGCCATCGGCGCCGAGCAGCGGCGTGACCAGCAGCGTGCCGCCGGTGATGTTGGTGGCATCGCCGAGCGTCGAGACGGCGATGTCGATGCGGCTGCCCGGCCGCGCGAAGGGTGGCAGGTTCGCCGTCACCATCACGGCCGCGACGTTGCGGGTATCGAGCCGCTGTTCCTGGTCGCGCGTGTTGACGCCGAGCCGCTCCAGCACGCCGATCAGCGACTGGCGGGTGAAGACGGCGCTGCGCAGCCGGTCGCCGGTGCCGTTGAGGCCGACGACAAGGCCGTAGCCGACAAGCTGGTTGTCGCGCACGCCCTCGACATCGGCGATGTCCTTGATGCGGACCTGCGCCGCCGCCGGGACGGCCCAGAAGGAGATGGCACAGAGAAGGACGAACAGGGCGAACAGCGCCCCGCGCGCCATGCTCATCCTCGGGCAAGGTTTTTCCGCCACGCTCCGCTCCATGCCGCGCGGCCCGGTGCCGCGTCGCGATGGCAGGGGCAAGCGGCGTGCCAGCCCCGGGACAGGGATGGGGCGGCAGGGCTTGCCGGGGGCGGGCGGCCTTTGCCGCGGATGGGCAGGAGATGCGGCAGGATGCAGCGGATCGGCGGGCTCGGATCGGTCGCGGCGCCCATGCGGCGGGCGCGCGCGGCGGGTGGCTTCGCGCTGCCCAGGCCGACGGCGGAGCCGGCGGCGGGGCCTGCGCCCGCAAGCGCCCTCGGCGCGCTGCTGGCGGTGCAGGCGGAGGAAGCGGGGCCGGAGGCGGTGGCGGCCCGCGCGGCCGGGCGGGCGCGGCGCGCGCTGGATGAGCTGCGCGGTCTCCAGCTCGACCTTCTGCGCGGCCGGACGGACCCGGCGCGACTCGAATCCCTGGCGGCGCTGGCCGCCTCGCCCGAGGCGCTGTCCGATCCGGCGCTGCGCGCCGCAGTGGCGGAGGTGGCGTTGCGCGTCCGTGTGGAACTCGCGCGGCGACGGACCCTTCCGGCGTGCGTCAGCCCCGTGAAAACTCCCCCAGATCAGCCACTTGCCGTAACGTAGGGCTTGTGTCTGCCCCAGTCTCGCCACTATGGTCCGCCCGCCTTCCGAGGCCCGGCGCCGGGCCTGGCCGAGGAGGTTGGGGAAGATCGTACCATGCTGGACACGTTGCCGCCGGACTATCGGCCATCCTCGGCCGAGGAGTTCATGAATCCCCTCCAGCTCGAGTATTTCCGGCAGAAGCTCTTGCGGTGGCGCGCCGAACTGCTGCGCGAGGCGGGCGAGACGCTGCACAGCCTGGGCGAGGGCGGCATCTCCGAGGCCGATCTGACCGACCGCGCCAGCGTCGAGACCGACCGTGCGCTCGAACTCCGCACCCGCGACCGCGCGCGCAAGCTGATCTCCAAGATCGACCAGGCGCTCGAGCGGATCGAGAACGGCACCTATGGCTATTGCGAGGAAACCGGCGAGCCGATCGGGCTGCGCCGCCTCGAGGCCCGGCCGATCGCCACCCTCTCGATCGAGGCGCAGGAGCGCCACGAGCGCATGGAGCGCGTCCACCGCGACGACTGATTCCGCCGGCCCTGAAGACTGACCTGCGGCCGCGGCAAGCGGCCGAGGCCGCGAAGCGGCCCGCCGGCAGTCCGGCGAGCCAAGGCGGCGGAGCCGCCGCCCGGCGCCTGAGGGAACCAAAAGCAATACCAACGAGTCGCTGAAAGCGGCCGTTGGTATGATGGCCGTCAGCCCGAGAGATCGGGCGGCGGATCGTCGAGTTCTGGCGGCGGCATCGCCAGCGGATCGCGGCGCAGCAGCGCCGCGTCATTCTCCGCGACGCGGCCAACGCGGTTGTCCACGGGCCAGATCGCCAGCACCTCCGCCGGGCAGGGCCGCAGGAGGGCGAGAAGATCGGCGGGTGCGGCGGGCACCTCGCCGAGCCAGGCATCCCAGGCGGTCGGCGGCAGGATCACCGGCATGCGGTGATGCACCAGCGCCTGCTTCGGATTTGCGTCCGTGGTGACGATGGTGAAGGTGCGGAGCCAGCTTCCGTCCGGCGCCTTCCACCCCTCCCACAGCCCCGCGACACCCATCGGCGCGCCATCCGCCAGCGCCACCGCATAGGCCTGGCGCGACCCGTCCGGCGCCTTGCGCCATTCGTAGAAGCCATCCATCGGCACGAGGCAGCGTCGCTTCGTGAAGGCCTCGCGGAAGCTCGGCTTCTCGGCCAGGCTCTCGCCGCGCGCATTCATCAGCTTCGCGCCGTCCTTCGCATCCTTCGCCCAGCGCGGCACGAGCCCCCAGCGCAGCGCATCGAGATGCCGCGCGCCGCTTTCGGGATGGCGCCGCACGACCAGGCTCTCCTGCGTCGGCGCGACGTTCCAGGAGGCCGGGTGGTTCGGCGTCGCGTTCGTCGTGGCGAAATGCCGCGCGAGTCCCGCCGGATCGCGCTGGAGGAAGAAGCGGCCGCACATCGCCCCGGAGTCCGTCGCGCGGAGTCAGCGTGCGCGGGCGATGTCGCGCGCCAGCGTCTCGCGCTCGGGGCAATTGCCGCAGCTCGAAGCGAGCCGCGCGAGATTGGCCTCCGCCTCCGTTCGCCGGCCGAGTTCGAGGAACAGCGAGCCCTGATAGGCGAGCGCGCCGGGATGCGTCGGATCGCCGGCGAGCGCCTCGGCATAGGCAGCCATCGCCTGCTCCACCCGCCCGCTGCGGCGATGCGCGAAGGCGACATAGACCAGCACGTCGGGGTCGCCCGGCAGCCGCGCCAGCACCTTCCCGAGCAGGTCGAGGCCGAGCTCGTAGCGCCCCGCCTCGATCGCCGCCCGCGCCGGCGGCATGTCGGGGTCGCTGTCGGAGGCGGGGAACACCGCGAGCGCCGGCCCGGCCACCAGCACCAGAAGCGCGACGAGCCGCCTCATTCGGCCGCGGCCGCGAGCGCGGGCCGTGCAGCGAGCACCGCCTGGAGCGCGAGCGCGGCGGCGGCCTGGCAGGGCTCGATCACCGGCACGCCGGCCGCCTTCTCGACCGCCGCGCGATGGCCGGCCATGCCGGCGCAGCCGAGGATGATCGCCTCCGCCCCCTGCCCCGCCATCTCCCTTGCCATCGTCGTGAGCGCGGCGCGCGGCGCGACGGGGTCGGTCAGCACCTCCATCGGCAGGTTCAGCGGCCGATGCGCGGCGCAGCGCGCCTCGATCCCCATCGCCGCCATCGCCCGGCGCTGCCGCTGGACGGAGGGATCGGCGAAGGCGATCAGCCCGAAGCGGTCGGCCCGTGCGAGCGCCGCGGCGAGCGCGCTGCGCAGCGGCCCGAAGACCGGCGCGCGCGTGACGGTGCGCAGCGCATCCACGCCGGGGTCGGAGACGCAGGCGACGATGTACGCAGCCGCCTTCTCCCGTTCCACGAGCGCGCAGAGCGGCTCCACCACGGAGAACCAGTCCCGCCAGGTGATCACCGCCGGCGGTCCGGCCTCGAGCTGCGTCACCTCGAAGCGCGGCAGGCCGGGTGCGGCGAAGGCGGCGAGCGCCGCCTCGATCCCCAGCGTGCAGCTTCGGGTCGTGTTCGGATTGATCACGAGGATGCGTTCGGCCATGGCCAGAGAATCGTCAGGCCTTGGCGGCGATGCAAGCGGTTCGGCATGATGATTGTGCGGCCGGTCCCGGCCGGTTATGCTGCACCGCACAAAGACCCGGCCCACGCGCAGGCCCGGCGTCGAGAGGAATGCTGTCATGCGATGGGAGCCCGACCGCTCCGCCCCTGCCCTGCCCTATGCGCGCCCCGCGAGCTTCGGGATCGCGGTGCGGCGGGGGCTGGCCAATCGCTGCCCCTCCTGCGGAAAGGGGCGCATCTTCGCCGGCTACCTCGCGGTCGCCCCCGCCTGCACGGCCTGCGGGGCGGAGATCGGGCGGCTGCGCGCCGATGACGCGCCGCCCTATTTCACCATCTTCCTCGTCGGCCATCTGCTGGTGCCGCTCGCGCTCTTCGTCGAGAAGACCTGGCAGCCGGCGATGTGGCTGCACATGGCGCTCTGGCTGCCGCTGTTCACGGCCGCCTGCATCCTGCTGCTGCGCCCGATCAAGGGGGCCACGCTCGGCTGGATGATGAAGCTCGGCTTCACCGGGGCCGAAGGGACGCATTAGTGACGGCCGAGCGGGATGTGGTGCGGATCCTGCTGCCGGACGCGCAGCCGCTGCCGAGCCCCTATGCCGAGGCCGATCGCCGCCAGGCGGTGGAGGACCTGCTCGCCGCCAACCGCTTCCGCCCGCGCGGCCTGGCCGGCCCTTTCGCGCTGCAAGTGATGGTGCGGGACGGGCGGCTGATCCTCGACATCCGCGACACGGCGGACCAGCCGCTGCATGCGCTCGTGCTCGCCCTCGGGCCGTTCCGGCGGCTGATCAAGGACTACCACCTGGTGGTGGAGAGCCATGAGAAGGCGGTCGCCGAAGGCGGCTCCGAGGCGCGCATCCAGGCGATCGACATGGGCCGGCGCGGCCTGCACAACGAAGGCGCGCAGGTGCTCACGGACCGGCTCGCGGGCCGGATCGAGCTGGATTTCGAGACGGCGCGGCGCCTCTTCACCCTGGTCTGCGCGCTGCACCAGCGGATCTGAGGACAACCGGCCGGAGGCCAGGATGCCCGATCAGCGACAGGGCCGTCGGCGATGGCTGAAGGCCGCAGCGTGGGGCGGCGTGGGCGCGGCGGCGCTCGGTGGCGGCTACGCGGCGCTCCGGGCGCGCGACACCGCGGCCTGGCACGCAGCGCTCGAGACGCAGCGCGCGGCGCCGGGCCCGGCCGAAAGCCCCCTTCGTGGCCTGGTGCGGCATGGCGCGCTGGCCGCGAACAGCCACAACACCCAGCCCTGGCGCTTCCGCCTCGCGGCGGACGGCATCGCGATCGAGCCGGACTTCGCGCGCCGGACACCGGCGGTGGACCCTGATGACCACCATCTGCATGCGAGCCTCGGCTGCGCGTTCGAGAACATGATCCAGGCGGCGCCGGCCTATGGGCTCCGCGGCGAAGCGGTGATCGGGGCCGGGTCGCCGGCGATTCTGCGCCTCACCCAGGGGCCGGCGGCGCCGGGCCCGCTGTTCGGGGCGATCGCGCGCCGCCAATCAACCCGCGCGCCCTTCGATGGCAGGGCGCTCGGCAACGCCGAGCTCGCATCCCTCGACGCGGCTGGCCGGGGCGATGGGGTGGCAGTGGTGCTGGTGACGGACGCCGCCCGGCGCGAACGGCTGACGGAGATGGTGGTGGAGGGCAATGCCGCGCAGATGCGCGATGCCGCCTTCGTGGCCGAATTGATGGCCTGGATCCGCTTCAGCCATGCCGAGGCGCTGGCGCATCGCGACGGCCTGTTCGCCGCCGCCTCGGGCAATCCGGTGCTGCCGGGACCACTCGGCCGGGCGCTGTTCCCGCTGGTCTTCACCGTCGCCGCGGAGACGGCGAAATATCTCTCGCACATGCGATCCTCGGCGGGCCTCGCGATCTTCGTCGCGGAGCGGAACGACCCCGTCGGCTGGCTCCAGGCCGGCCGCTCGGCGCAGCGCTTCTGCCTCCAGGCCACCGCGCTCGGCGTGAGGACGGCGTGGGTCAACCAGCCGGTGGAGGTCCCGAGGCTGCGGGCGGACCTCGCCGCGCTGCTCGGCGTGGCGCCGTTGCGGCCCAACCTGGTCCTGCGCTTCGGCCGCGGCCCCGAGCTTCCCCCCTCACTGCGGCGGGGGCCGGAGGCGGTGTTGCAGGCGTGACCGGCGCGGTCTCGCGGCGGATGGAGGCACAACTTAGTTTAGTGGACTTAGTCCGGCGGGGCAGTCCATGCGCAAGGCGAACATCCACGAGGCCAAGACCCATCTCTCCCGCCTCGTCGAGGAGGCGGCGAAGGGCAAGCCCTTCGTGATCGCCAAGGCGGGAAAGCCGATGGTGAAGGTGGTGCCGATCGAGCCGGCGGAGGAGCAGCCGCCGCGGCCGCGCATCGGCTTCATGAAGGGCGAGATCGTCGTGCCAAGCGACGAAGAGTGGGCCGCCATGGACAAGGAGATCGCCGAGCAGTTCGAGGCGAGCAGGCTCTTCCCGGACGGGTCGTGACGGGCGTCCTCCTCGACACCCATCTCCTGGTCTGGGCTGCCGGCGACGATCCGCGCCTGCCCGCTGCCGCCCGCGAGGTCATCCTGGCCGGGAAAAGCCCGCTGTTCTTCAGCCTCGTCTCGGTCTGGGAGGTGGCGATCAAGTGGTCGGCGCGGCGCGGGACAGCACTCGCCGAGCCAGGACGCTTCCGAGCCCGGCTGATCGAGACGGACTATCGCGAACTCGGCATCGCGCCGGCGCATGTCATCGCCACGTCGCAACTTCCGCACCGGCATCGCGACCCCTTCGACCGCCTGCTCCTCGCCCAGGCCACGGTCGAGGGCCTGACGCTGCCGACCGCCGACGCCACCCTGGCGCGCTGCCCCGGGCCCGTCCGCCTCGTCACCTGAACGCGGTTGCGCGCCGCGCCCGCTTCGCGCATCCACTCGCCCATGAAGATCAACGGCACCCCCTACCGCTCCGTCTGGGTGGACCCCGAGGATGGCTGGTCCATCCGCATTTTCGACCAGACGCGCCTACCCTGGACGGTCGAGATCCTGCGCCTGACCGGAACGGACCAGGTCGCGCACGCCATCCGTTCCATGCAGGTGCGCGGCGCGCCGCTGATCGGCGCGGTCGCCGCCTTCGGCGTGGCGCTCGCGATGCGGGCCGACGCCTCCACCGCGCATCTCGACGCCGTGGTGGAGCGGCTCGGCGAAACGCGCCCCACCGCGATCAACCTCCGCTGGGCGCTGGAGCGGATGCGCGCGGCCCTGCACAACCTCGCCCCTGCCGACCGCGCCGCGGCAGCCTATGCCGAGGCGCAGGCGATCGCCGACGACGATGTCGAGACCTGCCGGCGCATCGGCGAACACGGCCTGCCGCTGCTGCTGGAGATCGCGGCGCGCAAGCCCGGCGGGCGCGTGAACGTGCTGACGCATTGCAATGCCGGCTGGATCGCGACGGTGGACTACGGCACCGCGCTGAGCCCGATCTACCAGGCGCATGACCTCGGGCTCGACGTGCATGTCTGGGTGGACGAGACGCGGCCGCGCAACCAGGGGGCGGCGCTGACCGCCTGGGAACTCGGCAGCCATGGCGTGCCGCACACCGTCATCGCCGACAATGCCGGCGGGCACCTGATGCAGCATGGGATGGTGGATATCTGCATCGTCGGCACCGACCGCGTGACGCGGCAGGGCGACGTCGCCAACAAGATCGGCACCTACCTCAAGGCGCTCGCCGCGCGCGACAACGGCGTGCCCTTCTGGGTCGCGCTGCCCCATTCCACGCTCGACATGCGGGTGCGGGACGGGGTGGCGGAAATCCCGATCGAGGAACGAAACGCCGCCGAGGTAACGGACCTGACGGGCCGCACCGCCGATGGCCGGATCGAAACGATCCGCGTGGTGGCCGAGGGCAGTCCCGCCGCCAATCCCGCCTTCGACGTGACGCCGGCGCGGCTGGTGACCGGCCTGGTCACCGAGCGCGGCCGCGTCGCGGCGAGCGAGGCCGCGCTGGCGGCGCTCTACCCGGAGAAACTCTGAGAGCCGCGCCGCCGCGGCTCCAGCAGCCAGAGCCCGAGCACGAGCGAAAGCCCGCCGAAGCCGGCAAGCAGCGCCGCGGCGAAGGGCGGCATGCGGCCGGGCAGCGTCGCCTCGCCGAGCACGAGCACGACGGTCAGCAGGATGGAGACGAGACCGGCCAGGACGAGACCGAAGGCGAGGCGGTGCATGGAAGGAAGCCCCTGGGAGGCGCAGGACACAGCCTGCCTTCTAGCCAGGCAGGGCGGCGCGGAAGCGACCCGGAAAGGGCCGGAATATGGCAATTCATGTGTGAATTCTTCTTCACCCATGCGCCGGACGCGTGGCGCCATGGGCGGGGGGGTGGAATCCTCACCGCGCCGCACCACAGGGAGAACGCACCGATGCGCCGCAGCCTGACCGCCGCCTTGCTCTCGCTGGCCCTGGCGGGGCCGGCCCTCGCGCAGGGGCAGCCGCCGCTCCGCTGCGCGGTGGATGGCACCTTCGCCCCCCACGCCTTCCCCACGCTGCAGGGCGGGGTGCAGGGCTTCAACGTGGACCTCTTCCGCGAGGCCGCGCGCCGCATGGGCCGCGAGCTCACGATCGACAGCGCGAGCTTCTCCGGCCTGATCCCGGCGATGAATGCCGGCCGCTACGATTTCCTCTGCGCGCCGACCACGGCGACGGCCGAGCGGGCGCAGAACATGCTGTTCACCGAGGGCTATCTCTTCACCGCCTTCCAGTTCGGCATCCGCCGCGGTTCCGCGCCGATCACCAGCCTCGAGGACCTGCGTGGCAAGGCGATCAGCGTGAACAAGGGCAGCGCCTACGACGCCTGGGCGCAGGCCAATGCCGCCCGCCTCGGCTTCACCGTGCAGACCTACGACACCCAGCCCGATGCGGTGCAGGCGGTGGTCAGCGGACGGGCCTATGCCAATCTCGGCGGCAACACCGTGGTCCGCTTCGCCGCGACCCGCACGCCGCAATTCGTCCCCGACTTCGTGATCCGCGAGACCCGCGCGCATTGGTCGGCGCCGCTGCCGATGGGCGCGACCGCGCTCCGCGTGCAGCTCGAGAACGCGCTCGAATGCATGAAGCGGGACGGCACCATCGCCCGCCTCTCGCAGCAATGGTTCGGCGACGCACCGGCCGCCGACGATGCCGAACGCACCGTCTTCCCCGGCACCGGCGTCCCCGGCCTGCCCGGCTACGACCCGACCCCGCGCGAGCCGCAGTGCTGAACTGCCCCTCTCCCTCTCCCGCCCTGCGGGGGAGGGTCGGGGTGGGGGTGCGGCCGATACGCGCACCCGGACGGATGCACCCCCACCCTGACCCTCCCCCGCAAGCGGGGGAGGGAACAGTACGATGACCGGTTGGGAAGGCTTCGCCTTCTCCTTCCTCAATGCGCGCGTTGCGGCGGAGTACTGGCCGAAGATCCTCGAGGGGCTCGGCGTCACGATCCTGCTCGCGCTGCTGATCATCGCGGCGGGCCTTGCCTTCGGGCTCGGGCTCGCGGTGCTGCGCTGCCTCGGGATCCGGCCGCTCAACTGGGCGATCGTGTTCCTCGTGGACCTCTTCCGCGCGCTGCCGCCGCTCGTCCTCATCGTGCTGATCTATTTCGGCCTGCCGGCGGCGGGCATCGGCTTTTCCGGCTTCTGGGCCACCTGGCTCGCGCTGACCCTCGTGCTCATGGCCTTCGCGGAGGAGATCTTCTGGGGGTCGATCTGCGCGGTCCCGAAGGGGCAGTGGGAATCGGGCCGCGCGCTCGGGCTGCACTTCCTGCCGACGCTCAGGCTGATCGTGCTGCCGCAGGCGATGCGCATCGCGATCCCGCCGCTCACCAACCGCACCATCGCCATCACCAAGGGCACGGCGCTGGGCTCGGTCGTCGCGGTGGCGGAGATCCTGGGCGCCGCGCAATCGGCGATGGCCTTCTCCGGCAACCCGACGCCGCTGATGCTCGGCGCGCTGGCCTATCTGGTCCTTTTCCTGCCCGTGGTGATCCTCGGCCGCTGGATCGAGACGCGCTTCGCGTGGCGGCGATGACCGAGTTCCTCCAGGCCTTCGCCAACCCGGAGATCGCCGTCGCGGCGCTGCCGATCCTCTGGCTCGGCTTCCAGCAGACGCTGCTGCTCGCGCTGCTCACCGTCCCGCTCGGCCTCGCTTCCGGCTTCGCGCTGGCGCTGCTCTCGACCCGGACGGAGCGCTGGGTGCGCTGGCCGCTGATCGCCTTCATCGACGTCTTCCGCGCCATCCCGCCGCTGGTGCTGCTGATCCTGCTCTATGCCGGGCTGCCCTTCGCCGGGCTCGACCTCGGCGCCTGGGGGGCGGTGGCGCTCGCCTTCATGCTGAACACCGGCGCCTACTACGCCGAGATCCTGCGCGCCGGGATCGAGGCGGTGCCGAAGGGCCAGTTCGAGGCCGCGCGCGCGCTCGGGCTCCGCCGCTGGCAGGTCTGGGGTTTCGTGGTGCTGCCGCAGGCGGTCCGCAACGTGCTGCCCGACCTGGTCGGCAACACGCTGGAAGTGGTGAAGCTGACCGCGATCGCGAGCGTGGTCGCGCTGCCGGAGCTGCTGTTCCAGGCCCGCCAGGCGCAGAGCATCACCTTCAACGCGACGCCGATTCTGGTCGCCGCGGTCGCCTATTTCGTGCTGCTCTGGCCCTTCGTGCGGCTGCTGTCGAAGCTCGAGAACCGGCAGTTGGCGGCGCGGCGGTAGCGCCAGCCGGAGGCGGGACGCGCCCCCCCCACCCCAGCCCTCCCCCGCAAGGGGGGAGGGGGCGGGCATCTCCCTCCCCCCTTGCGGGGGAGGGCTGGGGTGGGGGGGGCCGCGTCCGGAGCAGCGCGCTGCCTCAGCCCAACAGCTTCTTCACCACCTCATTGACCAGCGCCGGATTTCCCTTGCCGGCCATCGCCTTCATCGTCTGCCCGACGAAGAAGCCGAACAGCTTGTCCTTGCCAGACTTGTACTCCGCCACCTTGTCGGCATTCTTCGCCAGCACATCGGCGACCGCCGCCTCGATCGCGCCCGTATCGGTCACCTGGCGCAGCCCGCGCTCCTCCACGATCGCGCCCGGCGCCTTGCCGGTCTCGATCATGATCTCGAACACATCCTTGGCGATCTTGCCGCTGATCGTGTTGTCCGCGATCAGGTCGAGCAGGCCGCCCAGGTTCTCCGCCGTGACCGGCGGGTCCGCGATGTCGCGCTTGAGGCGGTTGAGGGCGGCGAAGAAATCGCCCGTCACCCAGTTGGCCGCCTGCTTCGCGTCGCGCCCCTTCGCCACCGTCTCGAAGAAGGCGGCGGTTTCCTTCTCGAGCGTCAGCACATGCGCGTCGTACGGCGTGAGCCCCATCGCGACATAGCGCGCGCGCCGCGCATCGGGCAGTTCCGGCAGCGCCGCCTTCAGCGCCGCGACCCAGTCCGTCTCCAGCACCAGCGGCGGCAGGTCGGGCTCGGGGAAGTAGCGGTAGTCATGCGCGTCCTCCTTCGAGCGCATGGACCGGGTAACGCCACGCTGCGTGTCGAACAGCCGCGTCTCCTGCTCCACCGTGCCGCCGGATTCCCAGACCTCGATCTGGCGGCGCGCCTCGGCCTCGACGGCCTGCATCACGAACTTCACGCTGTTGACGTTCTTCACTTCGCAGCGCGTCCGGTAGCCCTCGCCGGCCTTGCGGACCGAGACATTCACGTCCGCCCGCATCGAGCCCTCATCCATGTTGCCGTCGCAGGTGCCCAAGTAGCGCAGGATCTGCCGCAGCTTGGTCAGATAGGCGCCGGCTTCCTCGGGGGAACGCATGTCGGGCTCGGAGACGATCTCCATCAGCGCGACGCCGGAGCGGTTCAGGTCGATGAAGCTCTTGGTCGGGTGCTGGTCGTGCAGCGACTTCCCCGCATCCTGCTCCAGGTGCAGCCGCGTGATCCCGATGGTCTTGCGGCTGCCGTCGCCGAGCTCGATCTCGACCTCGCCCTTGCCGACGATCGGGTGGGCGTATTGGCTGATCTGATAGCCCTGCGGGAGATCGGCGTAGAAATAGTTCTTCCGGTCGAAGCGCGACCAGAGGTTGATCTCCGCGTTGAGCCCGAGCCCGGTGCGGACCGCCTGCGCCACGCATTCGCGGTTGATCACCGGCAGCATCCCGGGGAAGCCGGCATCCACGAAGGAGACCTGGCTGTTCGGCTCCGCGCCGAAGGCGGTCGCAGCGCCGCTGAACAGCTTGGATTGCGAGACCACCTGCGCATGCACTTCGAGCCCGATCACGAGCTCCCAGGGGCCGGTGGTGCCTTCGATCGTGTAGGTCATGCCTGCCATCTAGCCGAAGCGCCGGCCGCCGTCAGCCCGTCCGGCCTTGACGGCGCGCGACACAACTGTACAGACTGCACAGGTCATGGCCACCAAGCCCCTCCGCACCTGGCCGCTGCAATCCGCCCGCAGCCATTTCAGCGAAGTGGTGGAGGCGGCCCTGAAGGAAGGCCCGCAGCGCGTGACGCGGCGCGGGCGGGACGCCGTCGTCATCGTCTCGGAAGCCGCCTGGCAGCAGCGCAGCGCGCCGGCCGATGCCGCCTTTGCCCGCCATCTCCTCGCCTTCCCGGCCGAGGCCACGGAGTTCCTGCCGAAGCGCCGCCCGGCGCGGATCCGCCGCGGGCCGCCGCTTGGCTGAGGACTACCTGGCGGATACCAACGTCATCTCCATCCTCGCGCCCCGCCGCCGCGACCCGGCCATCGCGCCGCGCCTTGCCGGCTGGGTGGATGCCCATGCCGGCCGGCTGTTCCTGAGCGTCGTCACGCTCGCCGAGCTCAGCGCCGGCGCGGCCCAGGCGCGGCAGCGCGGCGCGGTCGCCGTCGCGGCGCGGCTCGAAAGCTGGATCGCGCAGCTCGCCACCCGTTTCGAGGCGCGGCTGCTGCCGCTCGATGCCGCCATCGCGCTGCGCGCGGGCCAGCTGCTGGCGCAGCCCGTCGCCGCCGGCCGCGATCCGGGCATGGAGGACGCGATGATCGCCGCCACGGCGGAGCGCCACGGCCTCATCGTGCTGACGCGCAACCTGGCCGACATCGCCCCGATGGGCGTGCCCTGCCTCGACCCCTTCGCCGATCTGCCCGCGGAGGACGGCTAGGCCCGCATCCGCGGCACCGCGCTGAACCCCGCCGCGCGCTCGATCGCCGCCCCCACCGCGAAGCAGGTCTCCTCGTCGAAGGGCTTGCCGACGATCTGCAGGCCGAGCGGCAGGCCCTGCGCGTCCAGCCCCGCCGGCACCGCGAGCCCCGGCAGGCCAGCGAGGTTCGCCGTCACCGTGAACACGTCGTTCAGATACATCGTCACCGGGTCGTCCTGGCGCTCATCCATCCCGAAGGCGGAGGTCGGCGTCGCCGGCGTGACGATCGCGTCCACCTTCGCCCAGGCCTCGTCGAAGTCGCGGCGGATCAGCGCGCGCACCTTCTGCGCCTTGAGATAATACGCATCGTAATAGCCCGCGCTCAGCACATAGGTGCCGATCATGATCCGCCGCCGCACCTCGGCGCCGAAGCCCTTGGCGCGCGTGCGCTCATAGAGGTCGCGCAGGTCGGACCCCGCCGCCGTCTCGCGCAGGCCGAAGCGCACGCCGTCGTAGCGCGCGAGGTTGGACGACGCCTCGGCGGGGGCGACGATGTAGTAGGTCGGCAGCGCGTATTTCGTGTGCGGCAGGCTGATGTCCACGAGCGTGGCACCCTGCTCGACGAGCCACGCGAGCCCCTGCTGCCACAGCGCCTCGATCTCCGGCGCCATCCCATCCAGCCGGTATTCCTTCGGCACGCCGATCCGGAGCCCCTTCACGCCGCGCCCGCAGGCGGCCCGGAAGTCCGGCACCGGCAGGTCGGCGCTCGTCGCGTCCCTGGGGTCGAAGCCGGCCATGCTCCGCAGCAGGATGGCGCAATCCTCGACGGTGCGCGCGACCGGCCCCGCCTGGTCGAGCGAGGAGGCGAAGGCCACGATCCCGAAGCGCGAGCAGCGGCCATAGGTCGGCTTGATGCCGGCGATGCCGCAGAAGGCCGCCGGCTGGCGGATGGAGCCGCCGGTATCCGTCGCCGTCGCACCGAGCGCCAGGCGTGCCGCCACGGCCGCCGCCGAGCCGCCGCTGCTCCCGCCCGGCACCAGCCGCGTGTCGGGATCGTTGGCCCGGCTCCACGGGTTCTCCACCGGCCCATAGGCGCTGGTGGTGTTGGAGGAGCCCATGGCGAATTCGTCGAGATTCACCTTGCCGAGGAACACCGCCCCGTCGCGCAGCAGGTTGGCGCTGACCGTGCTCTCATAGGGTGGCACGAAGCCGCGCAGGATCGCGCTGCCGGCCGTGGTCTGCACGCCCGCGGTGCAGAACAGGTCCTTGATGGCGATCGGCGCGCCTTCGAGCTGCCCGGCCTGGCCCGAAGCGCGCTTCGCGTCACTCGCCTTCGCCGCCGCCAGCGCCTGCTCGCCGGTGACCGTGATGAAGGCATTGAGCCGCGGGTTTAGACGCGCGATCGCGTCCAGGAACGCCTCCGTCAGCGCGACGGAGGTGGTCTCGCCCGCCTCGAGCGCGGCGAGCGCCTCGGCCAGCGTCAGATCGGTGAGCCGCATCACTCCACCACCTTCGGCACGCCGAAATAGGTGCCCTGCCGGTCCGGCGCATTGGCCAGCACCGCATCGGCCTGGTCGCCATCGGTCACGGCATCCTCGCGCATGCGCATCGCCGGCTGGCCGGTCGGCGCGCCGCCGGCCATGGGCTCGACGCCCTCGGTATCGACCTCCCGCAGTTGCTCGATCCAGCCGAGGATTCCGTTGATCTCGGCCTGCATGCGCGCGACCTCCGGCTCCTCCAGCCGGATGCGGGCCAGCGAGGCGATGCGCCTGACGGTCGCGGTATCGAGGGACATGGAAAGGCGGTTTCCGGAGCGAGGGGACAGGGGGGCGAACAAGCCTCGCGGGGCGGCGAAGTCAAGGCCGGCCGTCACGGACGACACGGACGTGGCCTGCGACATACGGGCGAAACCCGTTTCCCGGCGCGGCGACACACCCCCGCAAGCCAACGGGCGGACAAGCACCGTCGACGCGCCAGGCCTCCGCCGGCGCCCAGGAGACGGGACGATGCGATCCGATTTCAACCCCGGCCGGCGCGGCGCGCTGGCGATGTTCGCGACCGGCGCGCTCGGCGCCGCGACGGGCTGGCACATGGGCAGCGCCCGCGCCTCGGCCGATGGCGGCCGGCCAGGCGGGCGGCTGATCGGCGACTGGAGCCTCACCGCCTACCAGACGATCCGCGCGGCGGATGGCTATGCCGACCCGCTGGCCGCGAGCCGCGCGCTCGCGATGATGCATGTAGCCATGCATGACGCGGTGAACAGCGCGCGGCCGCGCTTCCGCAGCTATGCGATGATCACCCGCCAGGCCGCGGCCGATCCCGAGATCGCGGCCGCGGCGGCGGCGCATGACGTGCTCCGCGCGCTCTATCCGGCCCAGGCCGGGGCGCTGGCGGATGAACTCGCCAAGCTGCTCGCCGAGGCCGGGCGCGGCCCGGAGATCGAGCGCGGGCGCGCGGCCGGGGCCGCGGCCGCGCTCGCGATCCTCGCCGACCGGGCCGGCGACGGCGCGGAACGCCGCGCGGCCTATGCGCCGGGCGAAGGCCCAGGGCGCTACCGGTTCACGCCGGGCTTCGACTTCGCCTTCGCGCCGCATTGGCGGCATGTGCGGCCCTTCGTGCTGGGTTCGCCGGCCGAGTTCCGCGTCCCCGCCCCGCCCGCGCTCGACAGCGCAGAGTACCGCGCCGCCTTCGAGGAGGTGAAGGCGCTCGGCGACCTCCGCTCCCGCACGCGCAGCACGGACCAGACCCGCTACGCGCATTTCTGGTACGAGTTCTCCGACATCGGCTGGAACCGCGTGGCGCGCGTCGTCGCGGCCGAGCGCGGGCTGAATCTGTGGGCGGCGGCGCGGCTCTTCGCGCTGCTCAACATGGCGATGGCGGATGCCTATATCGCGGGCTGGGACTCCAAGCTCCACCACGATTTCTGGCGCCCCGTCACGGCGATCCGCGCCGGCGGCGAGCCGGGGTGGGAGCCGTTGCTGCCGACCCCGCCGATCCAGGACCATCCCTCGACGCACAGCGCGCTCGGCGCGGCGGCGGCGGCGGTGCTGGCGGGGCTGGTCGGCGACGCGACGGGCTTCGCCATGACCTCCACCACCGCGCTGCCGGAGAACCCGCTGCGCCGCTTCCCCGGCTTCTCGGACGCGGCGCGGGAGAATGCCGAGAGCCGCATCATGGCCGGGCTGCATTTCCGCTTCGCCTGCGAGGCCGGACTCGATCTCGGCGACCGGATCGGCCGCCAGGCGCTGGCGCGCTACCTGCGCCCGACGGCTTGACCGCCAGGGGCGCCGCGCGGTGTAGGGGGGGATGGCCGTCCTTACCCTGTCCGCGCTGCGCTCTGGCCTGCCCCGGGGGGCGCGGCTGATCGGGCTCGATCCAGGGGCGCGGGTGATCGGGCTCGCGCTGTCCGACGTCACGCTCACCCTCGCCTCGCCCTACGGGTCGCTGCCGCGGGGCAAGCTGGGCGCCGCGGCGGCGGAACTCGCCGCGATCGCGCGGAAGGAAGGCGCGGCCGGGCTCGTGGTGGGCCTGCCGCTCTCCATGGATGGCAGCTTCGGCCCGGCCGCGCAGGCCGCCAAGGATTTCGGCCGGGACCTCGCCGCCGCGGCGGGCCTCGATGTCGCCTTCTGGGACGAGCGCCTGTCCTCGGCTGCCGTCAACCGGGCGATGATCGAGGCCGACCTGTCGCGCGCGAAGCGGGCCGCGCGGGTGGACGCGGCGGCGGCGGCCTACATGCTCCAGGCCGCCTTGGACGCGACTCGCGCCCCGGGCTAGGGTCCGCCCCCGCATGGTCCCCTTCCCCTCCCGCCATCTCCTCGCCATCGAGGGCCTGGAGCCGCCGCATATCGGCGGGCTGCTCGACCTCGCGGACCATTACGCGCTGGCCAACCGGCGCGGCACGACCCAGCGCGACCTGCTCAAGGGCCGCACGCTGATCAACCTCTTCTTCGAGGATTCCACCCGCACGCGGACGAGCTTCGAGCTCGCCGGCAAGCGGCTCGGCGCCGACATCGTCAACATGTCCGTCTCGACCAGCTCGGTGAACAAGGGCGAGACGCTGCTGGATACGGCGGCGACGCTGAACGCGATGCACACCGATCTTCTCGTCGTCCGCCACGGCCAGTCCGGCGCGCCGGCGCTGCTGGCGCAGAAGGTGGATGCGGCGGTGATCAATGCCGGCGACGGCACGCATGAACACCCGACCCAGGCGCTGCTGGACGCGCTCACCATCCGCCGCCGCAAGGGCAGGCTGGAGGGCCTCACCGTCGCGATCTGCGGCGACGTGCTCCATTCCCGCGTCGCGCGGTCCAACATCCACCTGCTGCTGGCGATGAACGCCCGCGTCCGCATCGTCGGCCCGCCGACGCTGATCCCCGCCGAAGCGGCACGGCTCGGCGTCGAGGTGCATCACGCGATGAAGCCGGGCCTCGAGGGCGCCGATGTCGTGATGATGCTGCGGCTGCAGAAGGAACGCATGACCGGCGGCCTGGTGCCGAGCGCCCGCGAGTTCTTCCGCTTCTATGGCCTGGACGCCGAGAAACTCGCCTGGGCCAGGCCCGACGCCATCGTGATGCATCCGGGCCCGATGAACCGCGGCGTCGAGATCGACAGCGCCGTCGCCGACGACCCTGCCCGCAGCGTGATCGGCGAACAGGTGGAGATGGGGGTCGCCGTGCGGATGGCGGTGCTGGACGTGCTGGCGCGGGGGTTGAGGCGGAATAGCTGACCGCCCGCCTACCAGAGCACGCCCACACCGTAGGCCGCGAAGACGCGATCATTGGTGACGATCGCCGCCCCCTCCGCCAGCGCCGCCGCGATCAGCATGCGGTCCATCGGGTCGGCATGGTGCGGCGGCAGCCCATTCGCCGCCTCCGCCACCTCCGCCCTCAGAGGCACCAGGTGGTATCCGCGACGAAGCAGGAAGCCGACCAGACTGCCCTCTGCGCGGTCATGAAGCGGCGCCAGCTTCCCGATGCCGACCTTTCGGGAAATCTCCCAGACCGTGACCGCGGAGACCATGACATCGCCACCGCGCATCGCGGCAATTCCGCGCTCCGACATTGACGCGCCGCCCTCGCCATGGAATGCGATCAGCGCGCAGGCATCGGCGAAGATCACGCCCGTCAGACCGGCCAGCCCTCCGCCTTCATCTCCTCCTCCGTCATCGGCGCGAAGACCGCCGGGTCGAAGACGTAGTTCTCCCAGCCCGGCCGATCGCGAAGGTCCCCCGGCACGCGTTCCACCCGCGCCGGCGCGACCGGGCTCAGCCGCGCGATCGGCTCGCCGCGGCGGGTGATCACCACCTCCTCGCCGCTGGCGCGGACCTGCTCCAGCAGCGCGGAGAGATGCGTCTTGGCTTCCAGCACGCTCACGGTCTTCATGCCGGGAAGATCGTCCTGACCATATGCATGGTCAAGCGCACTCCCTGGCAGGACTCGGCGGGCGCCGCCATAAAGGCGCCGATGGCCAGCCCGCCGCTCCTGATCGCCAATGCCCGCCTACTCGACCCGGCCTCGGGGCTCGACGCGCCCGGCGCGCTGCTGGTGCGCGACGGCGTGATCCTCGACCACGGCGCCTCGCTCGGCGCGCCCGAGGGCGCGAGCGTCATCGACGCCGCGGGCGCCTGCCTCGCCCCCGGCCTGATCGACCTCCGCGCCGCGCTTGGCGAGCCCGGCGCCGAGCATCGCGAGACCATCGCCAGCGCCGCGCAGGCGGCCGCCGCCGGCGGCATCACCACGCTCTGCGCGCTGCCGGATACCGACCCGGCGCTGGACGACCCGGCGCTGATCCAGTTCGTCATCCGCAAGGGCGAGGCGACCGGCTCGCTCGCCATCCTCCCCTACGCCGCCGCCACCGCCGGCTGCGAGGGGCGCGAGATGAGCGAATTCGGCCTGCTGCGCGAGGCCGGTGCCGTCGCCTTCACCGATGGCCGCCGCGCGATCGGCAGCGCGCGGGCGATGCGCCTTGCCCTCTCCTACGCCCGCGCCTTTGGCAGCTTCGTGGTGCAGCACCCGGAAGAACCCTCGCTCGCCGCGAACGGCGCGGCGACGGAAGGCGAGCGCGCCATGCGCATGGGCCTCCCCGGCATCCCCGCCGCCGCCGAGGCGATGATGGTCGCCCGCGACATCGCCCTGGCCAGGCTCACCGGCGGCCATGTGCATTTCGCCCATGTCTCGACGGCCACCGCGCTGGCGCTGATCCGGCGCGCCAAGGACGAAGGGCTCCGCGTCACCTGCGACACCGCGCCGCCCTATTTCGACCTGAACGAGACGGCGATCGGCGAGTACCGCACCTATGCCAAGCTCTCGCCGCCGCTCCGCGACGAGGCCGACCGGCTGGCCGTGGTCGCGGCGCTCAAGGACGGCACGGTGGATGCCGTCGCCTCGGACCATCAGCCCCGCGACGCGGACGACAAGCGCCTGCCCTTCGCCCAGGCCGAGGCGGGCGGGGCGGGGCTGGCGACGCTGCTCGCCGTCACGCTCGCCCGGGTCCATGGCGGCGACCTGACGCTGCTCCAGGCGCTCGGCCTGCTCACGGCGCAGCCTGCGAGGCTGCTCGGGATCGAGGCCGGGACGCTGCGCAAGGGGGCGCCGGCGGACCTGGTGCTGTTCCACCCGGAACGGGGCTGGCGCGTCGAGGCGGGGAAGCTGCCCGGCAAGGCGCAGAACACGCCCTTCGACGGGCGCGCGCTGGAGGGCCGGGTGCTGGGGACCTGGAAGGCGGGGCGGAGGGTGTTCGGGTGACCCTCCTTCTCGCCGCCCTGCTCGGCTATCTGCTCGGCTCCGTCCCCTGGGGGCTCGTGCTCACCAAGGCCGCGGGCCTCGGCGATATCCGCGCCATCGGGTCAGGTAATATCGGCGCGACCAACGTGCTGCGGACCGGCAACAAGGCGCTCGCCGCGGCAACGCTGGCACTCGATGCGCTGAAGGGCCTGGTCGCGCTGCTCATCGCGCGCTGGCTCTGGGGCGAGACGGAGGCGCTGACGGCCGGCGTCGCGGCCATGGCGGGCCACGCCTTCCCGGTCTGGCTGAACTTCAAGGGCGGCAAGGGGGTGGCGACCGGCGCCGGCGTGATCCTCGGCGCCGCGCCCTGGCTCGGCGCGGCGACGCTGCTCGTCTGGCTCGTGGTCTTTGCCGCGACGCGCATCTCCTCGGCCTCGGCGCTGGCCGGCTGCGCCGCGGCGCCGGTGCTCGCGCTGGTCTTCGGCGACTGGCGCCTCGGCCTTTTCGCGCTCGGCCTCGCGCTTCTCATCACCTGGCGGCACAAGGCGAATATCGAGCGGCTGCTCGCCGGCACCGAACCCCGCTTCGGATCGAAGTGACGCCGGCGGAGGAACTGGCGCGGCTGCGCCTCGCGCGGACGGACGGGATCGGTCCCGCAACCTTCCGCCGCCTGCTCGATCGCCACGGCACCGCGACCGCGGCGCTGGACGCCCTGCCCAGGGCCGCCGCGGCCGCCGGCAAGCCGCTCACCCCCTTCCCCGAGGCCGAGGCGGCGCGCGAGGCGGAGGCGCTGGACCGCCTCGGCGGCCTGTTCCTCCATCTCGGCCTGCCCGGCTATCCGCCGCTGCTCGCCCGGCTCGAGGACGCGCCGCCGGTCCTCGCCGTGCTCGGCGACCGCTCCGTCCTGCTCCGCCGCCAGGTCGCGGTGGTCGGCACGCGGGCGGCTTCGGCCGCCGGGCGGCGCATCGCCGAGGAACTCGCCGCCGGCCTCACCACCGCGGGCCTCGTCGTCACCTCCGGCCTTGCGCGCGGCATCGACGCGGCCGCGCACACGGGCGCGCTCGGGGCGCATGGCCGCACCGTCGCGGTGATCGCCGGCGGCCTCGACGAACCCTATCCGCCGGAGAACGCCCCCCTCCAGGCGCGCATCGCGGCGGAGGGCGGCGCGGTGGTGGCGGAATCGCCGCTCGGCACCGCGCCGCTCGCGCGGCATTTCCCCCGCCGGAACCGGATCATCGCCGGGCTTTCGCTCGGCGTGGTGGTGGTGGAGGCGGCGGCGCGCTCCGGCAGCCTGCACACCGCGCGCATCGCGGTGGAGGCCGGGCGGGAGGTCTTCGCGGTGCCGGGCAGCCCGCTCGATCCGCGCTGCAAGGGCTCCAACGACCTGCTGCGCCAGGGGGCGCGCATGGTGGAGACGGCCGAGGACATCATCGGCGAGTTGCCCGAGGCACCGCTGGAGATCCCCCTGTTTCGCCCCCGCCCGGCGCCGCCGGCGCCCGAAATCCCGCCCGCCCCCGCCCCGGCGCCTGCCGATGCCCCCGGCCAGGTGCTTGAAATGATTGGGAGCACGCCCGTGGCCGTTGACGATCTGGTCCGGCGCTGCCACCTCTCCGCCCCTGCCGTGCGGGCGATCCTCCTGGACCTGGAGCTTTCGGGCCTCGTGGAGCAACTGCCGGGCGACAAGGTCGCGCGCGCCGCGCGCTGACCGCAACCGAGGCGAAACCCCCACCCGTCATGACCGATGTCGTCGTGGTCGAAAGCCCCGCCAAGGCCAAGACCATCAACAAATACCTGGGCGGCGACTTCCGCGTCCTCGCCTCCTTCGGCCATGTCCGCGACCTTCCCCCCAAGGACGGCAGCGTCCGGCCGGAGGAGGATTTCGCCATGGACTGGGAGGCGGATGGGCGCGGCGAGAAGCAGGTGGGCGAGATCGCCAAGGCGCTCAAGGGCGCGCGCCGCCTGTTCCTCGCCACCGACCCGGACCGGGAAGGGGAGGCGATCTCCTGGCATGTGAAGGACATGCTGGCCCGCCGCGGCGCGCTCAAGGGCGTCGAGGTCAACCGCATCACCTTCAACGAGATCACCCGCCGCGCCATCCAGACCGCGATCAAGGCCCCGCGCGAGCTGGATACGCCGCTGATCGAGGCCTATCTCGCGCGCCGGGCGCTCGACTACCTGGTGGGCTTCAACCTCTCGCCGGTGCTCTGGCGCAAGCTGCCCGGCTCGAAATCGGCCGGCCGCGTGCAGTCCGTCGCGCTCCGCCTGATCTGCGAGCGCGAGGCGGAGATCGAGGCGTTCCGGGCGCGCGAATACTGGACCGTCGAGGCGCGCTTCACGACGCCCGGCGGCGCGCCCTTCGCCGCGCGGCTGACGCATCTGGATGGGAAGAAGCTCGAGCAGTTCGACCTGCCCGACGAGGCGAGCGCGCTGCGCGCCAAGGCGGCGGTGGAGGCGGGCGCCTTCCGCGTCGTCTCGGTCGAGAAGAAGCGCACCCGCCGCAACCCCCCGCCGCCCTTCACGACCTCGACGCTGCAGATGGAAAGCTCGCGAAAGCTCGGCATGGGCGCCCAGGCGGCGATGCGGGTCGCGCAGCAGCTCTACGAAGGCGTGGACATCGGCGGCGAGACGGTCGGCCTCATCACCTACATGCGGACCGATGGCGTGCAGATGGCGCGCGAGGCGATCTTCGCGATCCGCGACCATGTGAAGGACGCCTTCGGCCCCGACTACCTGCCCGGCGCGCCGCGCGAATACCAGAGCAAGGCGAAGAACGCGCAGGAGGCGCATGAGGCGATCCGCCCCACCGACGTGTCGCGCACGCCGGAGGAGGTCGCCCGCTTCCTCGATGACCGCCAGCGCCGGCTCTACGAGCTGATCTGGAAGCGCGCCGTCGCCAGCCAGATGCAGTCGGCCGAGCTCGACCAGACCGTGGTCGAGATCGCCGACGACAGCGGCCGGACCAGGCTGCGCGCCAATGGCTCGGTCATCGCCTTCGACGGCTTCCTCCGCCTCTACCGCGAGGACGAGGACGACCGCGACGCCGACCGCCGCGCCGGCCTCGCGCCGCAGAACGGCGAGGCGGAGGACGAGCGCACGCTGCCGCCGATGCGCGAGCGGGATCCGCTGAAGACCGGCGCCGTCGCCGCCACCCAGCACTTCACCCAGCCGCCGCCGCGCTATTCCGAGGCGACGCTGGTCAAGCGGCTGGAGGAACTCGGCATCGGCCGCCCCTCCACCTATGCCTCGATCCTGCAGGTTCTGCAGGACCGGCAATATGTCCGGCTGGAGAAGCGCCGCTTCCTGCCGGAGGATCGCGGCCGGCTCGTCACCAGCTTCCTCACCGCCTTCTTCGCGAAATACGTGGACTACGGCTTCACCGCCGATCTCGAGGAGAAGCTCGACGACATCTCGGGCGGGCGGGCCGACTGGCGCGCGGTGATGCGCGCCTTCTGGGAGGATTTCCGCGCCGCGCTCGACCAGACGACCGACCTCAAGATCAGCGATGTCATCGACGCGCTGGATGCCGAGCTCGGCCCGCATTTCTTCCCCGAGCGCGAGGGCGCGGGCGATCCGCGCGTCTGCCCCTCCTGCGGGAACGGGCGGCTCGGGCTCAGGCTCGGGCGGACGGGGGCCTTCATCGGCTGCTCGAACTACCCGGATTGCCGCTACACCCGCCCGCTGATCGCGCCGGGCGCGGAAGGCGAGAATGGCGGGCTTTCCGAAGGGCCGCGCGAACTGGGCGAGGATCCGGCGACGGGCCAGAAGGTCACCATCCGCCGCGGTCCCTACGGCGTCTATGCGCAGCTCGGCGAGGGCAGCGAGGATGCGAAGGGCAAGCCCGTCAAGCCGCGCCGCGCCAGCCTGACGCGCGAGATGAACCCCGATACGCTCGATCTCGACCAGGCGCTGGCGCTGCTCTCGCTGCCGCGCGTGGTCGGGCGCGATCCCGAGACGGGGGAGGAGATCACCGCCGGCATCGGCCGCTTCGGACCCTATGTGCGGCTCGGCAACGTGTTCCAGTCGCTGGAGGCCGGCGACGACGTGCTGGCGCTCGGGATGAACCGGGCGATGGAGCTGCTGGCCAAGGCGCGCGCCAAGGTGAAGCTGCTCGGGACGCATCCGAAGGATGGCGTGGCGGTCGAGGTGCGGAAGGGCCGCTTCGGGCCCTATGTGATGCACGGCAAGATGATCGCCAACCTCCCGCGCGGGGTGGAGATGGAGGAGGCGACGCTCGACCAGGCCGTCGCGCTGCTGGCCGACAAGGGCAAGGAACTGCCGCCCCGCGGCGGAGCCGCAAATCGCAAAGGCAACGGCGCCAAGGGCAGGAAGGCGCCGGCGCGCCTGGCGGCGGCGAAGACCGAGGCCGCGCCCAGGGCGGCCGCGCCGGCGGCGAAGAAGCCCGCCGCGAAGAAGAAGGCGCCTGCGAAGAAGAAGCCGGCCGCGCGGAAGGGGACGTAGCGATGGTGCGCCGCGGCCCGCCGAAGAAGGGGCATGCGGCGCGCAAGCGCGGCAAGGCGGATGACCCGGCGCGTGCGTCGCGCGCCCCCCACCCCAGCCCTCCCCCGCTTCGCGGGAGAGGGAGCAGTGCGCGCCAGCCGGCCCTTGCGCGCGAAGCGCCGGGCGGCACCCTCCCCTCCCGCGCCGAGCTCCGGGCCTTCCTCGACTCCGCCCCGGGCCGCGTCGGCAAGACCGAGATCGCGCGGCATTTCGGCCTGACCACCGACCAGCGCCCGGCGCTGCGCGAACTGCTGAAGTCGCTCAAGGAAACGGGGCAGGCCGCGCCGGCCGGCAAGCGCAGCTTCGCCGCACCCGACCGCCTGCCCGAGATGACCGTCGTCGAGGTGACCGGCACCGACCCCGATGGCGATGCCATCGCCCGCCCGGTCCAGTGGGACAAGGCAAAGGGCCCGCCGCCCGTGGTGTTCATGGCGCCCGAGAAGCGCGGCGTGCCCGCCCTCGCGCCGGGCGATCGCGTCCTCGCCCGGCTCCGCCACATCGGCGGAACGAAATACGAGGGCCGAACCTTCAAGCGCCTCGCCGCCGAGACCCGCGCCGCGCGGCTGATCGGCGTGTTCGAGGAAGGGCGGATCATCCCGACCGACCGCCGCTCCCGCGCCGAATGGATGGTGCCGCCCGAGCATCGCGGCGCGGCGAAGCCCGGCGACATCGTGATCGCCGAGCCGCTGCCCCAGCACCGCCCCTTCGGCCCCCGCCCCGCCCGCATCACCGAGGTGCTCGGACGGATGGGGGAGCCGCGGTCCATCTCGCTCGTCTGCATCCACGCCCATGGTATCCCCGATGTCTTCCCCGCCGAGGCGGTGGCCGAGGCCGAGCGCGCGAAGGGCGTCACGATCCGCGGCCGCGAGGACCTGCGGAAGCTCCCGCTGGTGACGATCGACGGCGAGGATGCGCGCGACTTCGACGACGCGGTCTTCGCCGAACCCCATGCCGGCGGCTGGCGCGTCGTCGTCGCGATCGCCGATGTCGCGCATTACGTGAAGCCGGGCAGCGCGCTCGACCGCGAGGCCTGGGCGCGGGGCAATTCGGTCTATTTCCCCGACCGCGTCGTGCCGATGCTGCCCGAGGCACTCTCCAATGGCTGGTGCAGCCTGAAGCCGGATGAGCCGCGCGGCTGCCTCTTCGTCGAGATGCTGTTCGACAAGGCCGGCACCAAGGTCTCGCATCGCTTCGGCCGCGGCCTGATGCGGAGCTTTGCCCGCCTCACCTACGAGCAGGTCCAGGCCGCCGAGGACAAGGGCGAAGAACTGGCGAAGGTGCCGGAGGGAACCCGGGCGAACCTCTACGGCGCCTTCCGCGCCCTGCTCGGCGCGCGCGAACGCCGCGGCACGCTCGATCTCGACGTGCCGGAGCGCCGCGTGCTGCTCGACGCGAAGGGCCATGTCCAGGCCGTGGTCCCTCGCGCGCGCCTCGACGCCCACCGGCTGATCGAGGAGTTCATGGTCGCGGCCAATGTCTGCGCGGCGGAGGAGCTGGAGCACCGCCGCGCGCCCTGCATGTACCGCATCCATGACCGCCCCTCGGACGAGAAGCTGGAGGGGCTGCGGCAGTTCCTGGCCTCGCTCGGGCTCAAGCTCGCGCCGCGCAACCAGCTCCACCCCCGCGACTTCAGCCATATCCTGGAGCTTGTGAAGGAAAAGCCGGAGGCGCGGCTGGTGAACGAGGCGGTGCTGCGCGGCCAGTCCCAGGCGGCCTACAGCCCGGAGAACATCGGCCATTTCGGCCTGGCGCTGGCGCGCTACGCGCATTTCACCAGCCCGATCCGCCGCTACGCCGACCTGCTGGTCCACCGCGCCCTGCTCGGCGCGCTGCCGGCCGAGGAAGCCGCCCGCCTGCCCGACACCGGCGAGCACATCACCAGCACCGAGCGCCGCGCCGCCCAGGCCGAGCGCGACGCGGTGGACCGCTACCTCGCGGCCTGGATGTCACAGCGGATCGGCGATGTGTTCGATGTGCGCATCAGCGGGGTGACACGCTTCGGTCTCTTCGTCACGGTAGAGTCGAACGGCGCGAGCGGACTGATCCCGCTCGCGTCCCTGCCGGACGACAGATGGCGATTGGACGAGGCCGGGCACCGCATGTCCGGCCAGCGCACGGGTGTCAGCTTCCACCTGGGCCAGGCGGCCGAGGCGCAACTGGTGTCGGCCACGCCGCGGACCGGCGGGATGGTGTTCCGGCTCGACCTGCCGACGGGACGTGCAGCTGGGAGCGCCCCTGGGCGTGGCGCCTCGCGGGGCGGGCCCTCGCGGCCGCGGGGCGGCTCGCGGCGCTGATCCTGCTGCTGCTGGCGGCCCCCCCGCTTGCCGGCACCCCGCTCGCCGGCGCGGGCGAAGCCCCCTTCCCCCGCCAGATGGCCGAGCAGGTCCTGTCGGAATCCCTCCGCCTCGTCCTCGAACGCCATCTCGAGCGCGCCCAGCCGGCCGACATCGCGCTCTGGTCGCTGCGCGGGCTCGGCGCGATCGACCAGCGGCTGGAACCGGCGATGCTGCCCGCGGAACTGCGCCTGCTGCTCGATGGCCGCCAGCTCGCCGTGCAGCCGCTCGCCAGGCTCGTCGCGCGCGACGCGGCGGCGAGTGCCGCGGCGCTCGGCGCCGCGCTCGGCGCCTTCTACGAGGCCGCCTGGGCGGCCTCCCCGCCGCTCCGGCGCGCGGGCAGCGAACGGGTGATCGCCTCGGGCTTCGAGGAGCTGTTCAACCACCTCGACCCCTACAGCCGCTACGTGACGCCCAACGAGGCGCGGCAGGCGCGGGAGCGCCGGGTCGGCCAGTCCGGCCTCGGCCTGCGCATCGGCCCGCGCGGCGAGGCGCTGGCGGTGGTCGCCGTGACGACGGGCGGCCCGGCGGAGGAGGCGGGGATCCGAATCGGCGACCGGCTGCTCGCCGTGGATGGCCGCCGCCTCGGCCCGCGCGAGCCCGGGCTCGCCGCGGCGCTGCTCGAAGGGCCGGAGGGCTCGGAGGTGACGCTGACGCTGGCCCGCGGCAACCGCCGGCGCGAGGTGACGCTGGTGCGCGAGGTTGTGGTGCCGGAGACGGTCTTCGCCGAGCGGCGCGACAACATCCTCTGGCTGCGCGTCAGCGGCTTCTCGGTGCTGACCGACCGGCGCATCACCGCCGAGCTGGTGGACGCCTTCGCCGAGCGTCCGCCGCGCGGCGTCGTGCTCGATCTCCGCGGCAACCGCGGCGGGCTGCTCAGCCAGGCGGTCGCGGTGGCCGATGCCTTCCTCGTCGGCGGCGAGGTCGTCCGCACCGAGGGCCGCCACCCCGAGGCGGCGCGGCGCTACGAGGCGGGCGGGCAGGATCTCGCGCAGGGGCGGCCGGTGGTTGTGCTGGTGGATGGCCGCACCGCCTCGGCGGCGGAGGTGGTGGCGATGGGCCTCGCCGAGCGCGGCCGGGGCGTCGTGGTCGGCAGCGCGACGATGGGCAAGGGGCTGATCCAGCTCGTCGGGCCGCTGCCGAACGGGGCCGAGATCCTGGTCACCTGGTCGCAGATGGTCGCGCCCTCCGGCTGGCCGGTGCAGGGGCTCGGCGTGGTGCCGGCGGTCTGCACCAGCCTTGGGCCGGATGCGCTGGCCGCCTCGCTGGCCCGCCTCGGCCAGGGGGAGGTGGCGATGGGGCCGGTGCTGGGGCGGATCCGCGCCGCGCGCCACCCCGTGGCGGCCGCCGAGGTCGCGGCGCTCCGCGGTGCCTGCCCGCCGACCGAGGGCCGCGCCGCCGATGCCGCGACCGCGCGCACGCTGATCGAGCGGCCCGCTGCCTACCTTACCGCGCTGCGCCCCTTCCTGCCTTGACGCCTCCTGCCTTGACCGTGGGGCGCCGTTGGCTATGTTGCGCGCCTTGCCGCGCCGCCCCTGGGCGAGCGTGGCGTTTCCTTATGCCCCGGCCGCCGCGCCGGTGACGTCGGAGCCGGAGCCATGGCCAAGGCCAACACCGTTCTCATCAAGCTCGTGAGCAGCGCCGACACGGGCTACTTCTACGTGACGAAGAAGAACACGCGCACCGCGACGGGCAAGCTCGAGCTGAAGAAGTACGACCCGGTCGCGCGCAAGCACGTCGCCTTCCGCGAAGCCAAGATCAAGTAGGCCCCGTCCCGCCTCTCCCGCCGCGCGGGAGGGGCTGAGCGGGCGCTACGGCGCCCGCCCGCGCGCCGCGCCCGGCCAATCCTCGGGCCGCGCGGTTTCGACGCGGTTCCGCCCCGCCTTCTTCGCCGCATAGAGCGCCGCGTCCGCCGCGGCGATCACGTCGTCGCTGAGCGTGCCGGACTCGCCCGAGGCCACGCCCACGCTCGCGGTGACGGGCACGGCCTGGCCCTCGGCCTGCACCGGGGTCGCGGCGACGGCCGCGCGCAGCCGCTCGGCGACCAGCGCCGCCTCCTCCGCACCGGCGCCCGACATGACGACGAGGAATTCCTCCCCGCCATAGCGCGCGACGACATCCGCCGCGCGGATATGCGCGCGGACCCGCTCCGCGACCTCGCGCAGCACGATGTCGCCCGCGGCATGGCCGAGGCTGTCGTTCACCGCCTTGAAGCGGTCCACGTCGATCAGCAGCACCGCCGCGCCGCTGTTGCGCAGCACGCCTTCCAGGTGGCGGCGCACATAGCGGCGGTTGCGCAGCCCGGTCAGCGGATCGGTGACCGCGAGCTCGAGCGAACGGTCGAGCTCGGCGCGCAGCCTTTCCTGGTAGCGCTTGCGGCGGATCTGGTTGCGCACCCGCGCGCGAAGCTCGTTCGGGTCCACCGGGCGCAGCACATGGTCGTTGGCGCCGAGGTCGAAGCCGCGCAGCACCAGCCCCTTCTGCGCCGCGTCGGCGACCAGCAGCAGCGGGATGTCGCGCGTCATCGCCTCGGCCCGCAGGCGGGAGGCGAGGCGGAGCGCGTCGCCGCCATCGAGCGAGAGGCTCAGCAGCACGATGTCCTGCATGCCGTCCATCAGCAGGTTCCACGCCTCGGCCGGCGCGGCGCAATGGCGCACCTGGAGGCCATCGGCGGCGAGCAGCCGGGCCAGCCCCTCGCTCTCAGCGCGGTCCTCGTCCACCACGAGCGCGCGCGAGCCGGCGATGGAATGGGACGGTCCGGGCGGCGGCTCGAAGCCGAGGTCGCGCGCGGTCTCGGCGCGGAGCCGCCAGGCATCGAGCACCTGCTTCACGCGGAGCAGCGCGCGGAGCCGGGCGAACAGCGTCGCGTCGTCCACGGGCTTCGAGAGGAAGTCGTCGGCGCCCGCCTCCAGGCCGCGCACGCGCTCGGCCTGGTCGGTGAGCGCGGTGATCATGACGACGGGGATGTGCTGGGTGGCGGGCTGGGCCTTGAGCCGGCGGCAGACCTCGTAGCCGTCCATCCCCGGCATCATCACGTCGAGCAGGACGACATCGGGCATCCAGCGCCCGACGGTGGCGAGCGCCTCCTCGCCCGAGGCGGCGAGCGCGACCTCGTAATACTCGTTGAGGAGCTTGGCCTCGAGCAGGCGGAGATTGGTCGCGATGTCGTCCACGACGAGGACGCGGGCGGTCATGCGGCCCCCCCGTGGCGGCGCGCGCGCGAAGCGGCTAAGAAACGACGACGATCCCGCAAGCACACTGTCATAGAATTGTCAAGCGGGAATTTGACAAGGAGATGACCATGTCCAGCGCCACGACGGATGAACGGGCTTCCGTCTCGCACGACCAGGTGAAGAATACCTCTCTCTTTCTGCGGCGGTGGATGGCCAATCCGCTCCAGATGGGCTCGGTGATCCCCTCGGCCCCGGCGCTCTGCCGCGCCATCGCGGCGCAGGTCCGCCGCAGCCCGGACCAGTTCGTGCTCGAACTCGGCGCCGGCACCGGCGTGGTCAGTCGCGCGCTCCTCGATTCGGGCGTCCCGGCCGACCGCCTGATCGTGGTCGAGATCGTGCCGGACATGGCGCAGCATCTGCGCGATACATTGCCTCACGTGAACGTGATCCAAGGCGACGCCTTCGACCTCGCGCGCGCCCTGCCGGCGGAGATGCAGGGCCGGATCGGCACCGCCATCTGCGGCATCCCGCTCGTGCTGCTCCCGATCGGGAAGCAGCGCCAATTCGCCCAGGCCGTCGAAAGCGTCGCGCCCGGACAGGGCTTCCTCCTGTACACCTACTGCATCACCTCGCCCCTGCCCTACCGGAAGCTCGGCCTCACTGCGAAGCGCGAGGCCTGGACGCCGCTCAATTTCCCGCCGGCCAGCGTCTGGCGCTACCAGCCTGCCCGCTGATCCGGGCCCCCGCAATGACATCCTTCCGCGCCCGCCCTCGCCGGCCCGCACCCAGGCCGGCCACCCCATGTCGGGGCGTTTCTTAACGTATCACAATGTAACCGCACAGTTCGAAAACGTTGCGATTCACGCGCTTGCGAGGACCACTTCCCGCCCCTCCGGCAGCGCGAAGCGCGCGAGCAGCCGCGCATGCGGGCTTCGCCGCAGCTTCACCGCCTCGTCGAGGCCGCGCGCAGCGAGCGCGTTGCGGAGCGCGTCCACCTCCGGGTGCTCGGCCTCGAGCGAGACCAGGCGGATGCCGGACTCCGCCAGCTTCGGCGCCGCGCCCTTCCCGTCCTCCCACTGGATGAGGGAGGGGATGAGGTTGCCCATGTCCTGGTTCTGCGGCGGGCTCGCGATCCGCCAGGCGAGCCGGCCGCGCTGCATCGGCCGGATCTCGCCGGCATGATGCGTCCCGAGCCGGGTGACGACCGCATCCAGCACCGGCGTCCGCGCCACCCAGGCGAGCAGCCGCGGCTCCGCCTCCAGCATCATGCTGACCGCCGGGTTGTCGAGGTCGAAGGGCCGCGGCTGCGCCGGCTGCGGCTGGTCCGGATCGGGCGCGATCACCTCGAGGTAGCGGTCCCTGCCGAGCCCGAGCAGCAGGTTGTGCGTGCCCACGCCCTCATGCACGCCACCCTTGCCGGGGCGGACGCCGAGATGCTGCTCGACATAGGCCGCCCCTTCCGCGAGCGTCCGCGCGCCGATGACGATGTGATCGATTTCCGCCATGTCTCAGCGCGCCTTGAACTGGGTGTTGCCGAACAGGTTCTCGCGTTCCGTCTCGGAGATGGCGCCGCGGCGCTGCCGCTCCGCCAGGACCTCGACGCCGCGCTGCACCGCGGGCCGCGCCGCGATCGCATCGTGCCAGCGCTTCACCGCGGGAAAGTCCGCGAGGCTGATCCCCCGCCGCTCCGGGAAGCGCAGCCAGGGGAAGGTCGCGATGTCGGCAATCGAATACTCGTCGCCGGCCAGGAAGGGCGCGTCGGAGAGCCGCTTCTCCAGCACGCGGTGCAGCCGCACGACCTCCTTCGCGTAGCGGTCCATGGCGTAGGGCAGCTTCTCCGGCGCGTAGCTGTGGAAATGGCCATACTGGCCGAACATCGGCCCGACGCCGCCCATCTGGAGCATCAGCCATTGCAGGCAGGTGTAGCGCGCGGCGGGATCGGCCGGGATCAGCCGCCCGGCCTTCTCCGCCAGGTAGATCAGGATCGCCCCGGATTCGAACAGCGCGAGCGGCTGCCCGCCCGGCCCTTCGGGGTCCACGATCGCGGGGATGCGATGGTTCGGGGTGATCGCGAGGAACTCCGGGCGGAACTGCTCGCCGGCGCCGATGTTCACCGGCACCACCCGGTAGGGCAGGCCGAGCTCCTCGAGCGCGATATGCACCTTGTGGCCGTTCGGCGTCGGCCAGGTCCAGACCTCGATCGTCACCGCCGCCCTCCTCGTGATGCCGCCAGGATGGCCCGGCGCGTCGGGGGGCGTCCAGGGCCCGTCGGCGATGGGCTGGACGGCGGCGGCGCGGCTTGGTGAGGTGGCGGCATGGGACGCAATATCGGCACGCTCGACCGCCAGCTCCGCCTCTTCATCGGCACCGCGCTGGTGATGATGTGGGTGTTCGGCCCGCTTGGCTGGTGGGGGCTGCTCGGCTTCCTGCCGCTCGTCACCGGGCTCACCGGCGTCTGCCCGATCTATCCGCTGTTCGGCATCTCCACCTGCCGGCCCCGGCCGCCAGAGGCGAAGGAGCCTTCGTGACCACCATCCTCCAGCTCTCGGACGCGCATCTCTCGCCGCGCAACGCGCTGTTCCGGCGCAACTTCGAGCTGGTGCGCGACGCCGCCGCCGAGGTGCCGCCCGATCTCGTGATCGCCACCGGCGACCTCTCCCTCGATGGCGCCGACCGCGAGGAGGACATGGAGATGGCCGCCGCCTGGCATCGCGCCGTGCCGGGAAGGCTGCTCGCCATCCCCGGCAACCACGATGTCGGCAGCGATACCCGGCTGATGCCGCAGCAGCCCTTCACCGAGGCGCGCATGGAGCGCTGGCGGCGCCATCTCGGCCCGGGGCGGCATGTGGTGGATGTGCCGGGCTGGCGGATCCTCGCCCTCAACACGGAGGCGATGGGCACCGCGAGCAGCGAGGAAGCCGCGCAGGCGGTCTTCGCCGCCGAGGCGCTCGCCGGGCTCGGCGAGCGGCGGATCGCGCTGTTCCTCCACCGCCCCGCCTTCCAGTCCGCGCTCGACGAGGCCTGGAACCCCTGGTCCGTCCCGCCCGAGGGGCGCGGCGCGCTGCGGCCGATCCTTGCCCATCCGGCGCTTCGGCTCGTTGCCTCCGGCCATGTGCATCTGGCGCGGGCGGAGCGGCGCGGGCGGGTGGATTTCGTCTGGGCGCCGGCGCTTTCCTTCTTCTGCAACCCGAAGGACCAGCCGGGGATGGAGGGCAGCCGCAGCCCCGGGGCGCTGCTGCACCGGCTGCATCCCGACCATGTCGAGACCTTCACCCTCTCGCCGGAGGGGATGGAGGCGGTGCTGATTGACGATGTGCGGGACCAGACCTATCCGGCCCCGAGATAACGAACGTCCAGGGCTCCCCGCATGACCGATGCCACCATCGCCCGGCTGCTCGAGGCCGGCGCCGCCGCGGCGCCCGCGATCCGCGCCACCGAGGGGCGCGCGACGCTTTCCTTCGCCGCACTCCGCGATCTCTGCGCGCGCAGCGTCGCGGCGCTGAACGCGCGCGGGATCGGGCGCAACGACCGCGTCGCGATCGTGCTGCCGAACGGGCCGGAGATGGCGACGGCCTTCCTCGCCATCGCCTGCGGCGCCGCCACGGCACCCCTCAACCCCGCCTACCGGGAGGACGAGTTCGCCTTCTACATCGAGGACCTGAAGGCGAAGGCGCTCGTCGTCGCGAAGGGCGCCGAGACGCCGGCGCGCGCCGCGGCGGCGAGGCTCGGCGTGCCGGTGCTCGAACTCGTCCCCGGCGCGGCCGCCGGCGACTTCGCGCTGGAAGGCGGCGGCAGCGGCACCGCCGCCGCGCCGGGCTTCGCGGAGGCGGGCGATGTCGCGCTCGTGCTGCACACCTCCGGCACCACGGCGCGGCCGAAGATCGTGCCGCTGACGCAGGCCAATGTCTCTGCCTCCGCCCGGCACATCGGCGCGACGCTCGCGCTCTCGCCGGCCGATGCCTGCCTTAACGTGATGCCGCTGTTCCACATCCACGGGCTGATCGCGGCGGTGCTGAGTTCGCTGGCCGCCGGGGGCGCGGTGGTCTGCACGCCGGGCTTCGACGCGCTCCGCTTCTTCCGCTGGCTCGACGAGGAGCGGCCGAGCTGGTTCACCGCCGTGCCGACCATGCACCAGGCGATCCTCTCGCGCGCCGAGCGCAACGCCGAGATCATCGCGCGCGTGCCGCTGCGCTTCATCCGCTCCTCCTCCGCCTCGCTGCCCGGGCCGGTGATGGAGCGGATCGAGCAGGTCTTCGGCTGCCCGCTGGTCGAGAGCTACGGCATGACGGAGGCCGCGCACCAGATGGCCTCCAACCCGCTCGCCGGCCCGCGCAAGCCGGGCAAGGTGGGGCTGCCCGCCGGCCCCGAGGTCGCGATCATGGCCGAGGACGGCGCGATCCTGCCGCGCGGCGCGGTGGGGGAGGTGGTGATCCGCGGCCCCAACGTCACCGCGGGCTACGAGGCGAACCCCGAGGCCAATGCCAAGGCCTTTCATCAGGGCTGGTTCCGCACGGGCGACCAGGGGCGCTTCGACGAGGACGGCTTCCTGGAACTCACCGGCCGGCTCAAGGAACTCATCAACCGCGGCGGCGAGAAGGTGAGCCCGCTCGAGGTGGATGGCGTGCTGAGCGCGCATCCCGCCGTCGCCCAGGCGCTCTGCTTCGCGATCCCGCATCCGAAGCTCGGCGAGGAGGTGGGCGCCGCCGTGGTGCTGCGCGAGGGCGCGGCGCTGACCGAGCGCGAGCTGCGCGACTTCGCCGCGCAGTCGCTGGCCGACTTCAAGGTGCCGCGGAAGGTGGTGTTCCTGGCCGAGATCCCGAAGGGCGCGACGGGCAAGCTGATGCGCATCGGGCTCGCGGAGAAGCTGGGGATCACGGCGTGATGAAGCTCTGCGTCTTCGGCGCCGGCGCGATCGGCGGGCTGATGGCGGCGAAGCTCGCCGGCCAAAGGGAGAAGGGCGGCGAGGTGCAGGTCACCGTCATCGCGCGCGGCCCGCATCTGGCCGCGATGCAGGCCAAGGGCCTCACGCTCCGCAGCGAGGGCGCCGAGCAGGCGATCCCGGTGCGCGCCGTCGCGACCGCCGCGGAGGCCGGCCAGCAGGACTATGTCGTGGTCACGCTCAAGGCCCATTCCCTGCCGGGTGCCGCGGCGCAGATGCAGCCGCTGCTCGGGCCGGAGACCGCGATCGTCTCGGCGGTGAACGGCATCCCCTGGTGGTATTTCCACCGCAGCGGCGGCCCGCATGAGGGACGGATCGTGCAAAGCGTGGATCCGGGCGGCGTGGTGAGCGCGGCGCTCGCGCCCGCGCGCGCGATCGGCTGCATCGTCTATCCGGCGGCCGAGGTGCCCGAGCCCGGCGTGATCGAGCACACCTATGGCGACCGCTTCACCCTCGGCGAGCCTTCGGGCGAACGCACGCCGCGCATCGCCGCGCTGTCGGAGGCGCTGATCGCCGCCGGCTTCAAGGCGCCGGTGCGCCCCAAGATCCGCGACGAGATCTGGGTCAAGCTCTGGGGCAATCTCGCCTTCAACCCGATCAGCGCGCTGACCGGCGCGACGCTCGATGTACTGACCGGGGAGCCCGGCACGCGCGGCGTGGCGCGGGCGATGATGGTCGAGGCGCAGGCGGTCGCCGAGAGGCTCGGGGTGCGCTTCGGCATCGACGTGGACAAGCGCATCGCCGGCGCCGCCGAGGTCGGCGCGCACAAGACCTCCATGCTGCAGGACCTGGAGCGCGGGCGGCCGATGGAGATCGACGCCCTGCTCGGCGTGGTGGTGGAACTGGCCGAGCTGGTGGCGGTGGAGGTGCCGACCTGCCGCACCGTGCTGGCGCTGGCGCGCAGCCGCGCGCGGGTCGCGGGCTGCTACTGACCTCTCCCTCCCCCGCCTGCGGGGGAGGGTCGGGGTGGGGGTGCGAGGTGACGCGGGCGCTGATCGTGTCCCCCCACCCTGACCCTCCCCCGTGAACGGGGGAGGGAACGTCGCTACCGCTCCCGCATCAGCCGGAACATCAGCGCGGCGAGCGAGCCCACCATCAGCAGCAGCATGGTGGAGATCGCCAGCGCCGCGCCGTGGTCGAGCATGCCGAAGGCCTCGTGGTAGCCGCGGTGCATGAGCACGTCGGTCCGCCCGTTCGGCCCGCCCTGGGTGATGATGTAGACCGGCGCGAAGAGCAGGAAATTCGCCACCGTGTCCGCGACCAGCACGAAGAGGAAGGTGCGCACCATCTGCGGCACAACGACGTGCCGGAGCCGCTGGAAATACCCCGCCCCGTCGATCCGCGCCGCCTCCAGCGTCTCCCGCGGGACGGCGAGCAGCCCGGCGAGGAGGAAGATCATCCAGTAGCCGCAGCCCTTCCAGGAGGCGAGCAGCATCAGCGACCACAGCGCCTGGTCCGGGTTGCGGAAGAAGCCGAAGCGGCCGAGCCCCGCCGCCTCGGTCAGCAGGTTCAGCACGCCGAGCGTCGGGTCCATCAGCACGATGAAGATCAGCGACGCGGTCGCCAGGCTGATGCAGTAGGGCAGGACGAAGATGGTGCGGAAGGCGGCAAGGCCGGGGAAGCGTTCCAGCACCAGCAGCGCCATGACGAAGGAGAAGCCGATCTGCGCCGGCGTGATGATCACGTTGAACAGGATCGTCACGCGCAGGCTGTTCCAGAATTCGGGCATCGCGAACAGCCCGGCGTAGTTGGCGAAGCCCGCGAAGACGCGCTCGCCCGTCAGCGAGGTCGCCATCAGCGAGCCGAAGGCCGAGACGAAGATCGGCGCGACCCGGAAGGTCAGGATGCAGGCGATCGCCGGCAGGATGAAGACCAGCGCCACCCAGAGCGGAACGCGGAACCGCCCCGTCACTTGAGGCCAGCTCCCGCGACCGAGGCCACGTAATGTCGTTGCAGCGCGAGGAAGGGCAGCACGGCGACCACCGTCACCAGCGTCGTCCCCGCCATCATCGCCCCCCAGTCATTCGCTTCCGCCGCCGCGGAGCGCGCGATGGAAAGCTGCGCCACAACGTTCTCCGGGCTGCTGATCACGACGAGCGGCCAGAAGAACGCCTCCCACTGGTGGACGAACATCACCAGGCTCGCCGCGGCGACGGTGGGCAGGGACAGCGGCATGGCGATGCGGGCGTAGATCGTGAGCCACCCCGCGCCATCCACCCGCGCCGCCTCGATCAGCTCGCGCGGCAGGTTGCGGAAGAACACCACGAACAGGAACACGATCACGCCATTGCCGACCTCCACCAGGATCAGCGCCCAGAGGCTGTCGTTCAGCCCGATCGCGCGGACCACCGCATGCAGCGGCAGCACGATCGCCTCGAAGGGCATCAGGAAGGAGACGATGACCAGCGCGAAGGCGAGCCGGCGCAGCGGGAACTCGAACAGGGCGAGGGCGAAGCCGGCCAGCGAGTTGAACAGCACCCCGAGCACCAGCGTCGCCGCGGCGACGATGCCGCTGTTGGCCATCGCCCGCGGCAGGTCGCCGCGGAAGACCTTCTCGTAGTTCTGCAGGGTCCAGGCCTCGGGCACGAAGCTGTGCCAGGACAGGACGGAGGCGTGGCGGAACACCTCGCTGTTGGCGCGGAAGGAGGTCATCGCCATCCAGACCAGCGGGAACAGCATCACCGCGGCCAGAGTCAGCAGCGAGATGCCGCGCGCCGCGAACAGCAACCAATCCCGCCGCCCCATTTGGTCGATCTCCCGGCCTCGTGCTATCATGATCCGGTGCTTGCCGCCCTGCCGCAACCGCCTCATCATCCCCGAACCTGACATTCGGAGGAGACGGGCGATGCGGTTCACGCGGCGGACGGCGCTCGGCGCCGGGCTCGGACTGATGGCGGCGCCGGGGGCGGCGCGGGCGCAGGATGCGGGGCTCTCGGTCCTGTTCAACGCCTTCGCCAACACCGCGATCGCCCCGCTGTTCGAGCGCTACCGCCAGGCCCGCCCCGGCCAGACCATCCGCTTCGACCTCCACCCCTTCGGCCAGCTCCTCCAGACCATCGAGGTTCGGCTCGAGCCCCGCACGCCGGAGCCCGACGTCTTCTCGGTGGATGGGCCGCTCACCGCCTCCTATGCCGTTCGCAACCACCTGATGGATCTCGGCCCGCATCTCGACTGGTCGAAATTCACCCAGGCCGGCATCGACCAGGCGACCGTCCGCGGCACGCGCTTCTCCGCGCCCTTCGTCTCCTCCTCGCCCGTGCTGTTCTACAACCGCGCCGTCCTGGAACGCTCCGGCATCGCGCCGCCCGAGGCGGATGTGACGAAGCGCATGAGCTGGGAAGAGATCATGGAGAACGGGCGGAAGATCACCCGCGACCAGCCCGGCACCTTCGGCTTCCTCTTCGAGCAGACGGACCGGCCCTACCAGATCTTCCCGCTGATCCAGTCGCTCCGCGGCGAGACGATCTCGCCCGACGGCCTCTCGGTCGCCGGCCGGCTCGACGGCCCGCAAGCGGTGCGCGCGATGCGCTTCTACCAGGAGATGTACACGAGCGGCGTCTCGCCGCCCGCGATGTTCGACATCCCGCTCGCGCAGGAGCTCTTCGGCAATGGCCGCGTCGGCTATTTCGTCGGCGGCACCTTCATGGTCCAGCTTGCCGCGCAGCGCTTCCCGAACCTGCGCTACGGCGTCGCGCCGCATCCCTCGTTCCGGGACGGCGTGCCGGTGACGCCGACCGGCTCCTGGCACATCGGCATCAACCGGCGCAGCCGGCGCGTCGAAGCCGCGCTCGACCTGGTGCGCTGGATGGTGAGCGACGAGATCGGCCGCGTCTGGTTCGAGATGTTCCCCTACCCGCCCGTGCAGAAGGCGCTCTGGCAGGACCCGATCTTCGTCAACGATCCGATGTGGCGGATCGTGGCGCATGAGCAGGCGAACACCGCGATGGTGCGGCCGCAGACGCCGGGCTTCCGCGAATACGAGGACCTGTTCCGCCAGGCGCTGCGCGACATCATCGGCGGCGCCAATGTGCAGGAACGCCTGACCAGCGCGGCCCGGCAGATCGACCAGCGCCTCGTCCGCTACCGGGGCTGAGCGGATGGTCGTCGCGATCGACTGCGATCCCGGCCATGACGACGTGGTCGCCATCCTCTATGCGGCGCGGCATCTCGATCTCCGCGCGGTCACGGTGGTGGCGGGCAATGCGCCGCTGACCGAGTGCACCGAGAACGCGCTGGCGATGACGGAAGCAGCCGGGATCCCGGTGCCGGTGTATGTGGGCGCGGCTGGGCCGATCGTCGGCAAGGCCGCGCATGCGCCGCAGGGGCATGGGCCGAGCGGCCTCGGCGGCGCCGACCGCCCGGCCTACACGAAGAAGCCCGAGCCCGGCCGGGCGGTGGATGCGCTGCTGAAGCTGGCGGACCAGCATGCCGGCAAGCTCCGCATCGCCGCGGTGGGGCCGCTGACGAACATCGCGCTCTGCCTGCTGTTGGAGCCCGGCTTCGCCGATGCGGTGGCCGAGGTCTCGATCATGGGCGGCGCGGTCGGCACCGGCGGCACCACGCCGGCCGCCGAGTTCAACTTCTTCGCCGATCCGGTGGCCGCGCGCATCGTGCTCGAATCGCGGCTCAATCTCCGCGTCGTCGGCTACGACATCACCAAGGATGTGGGCCTGCGCGCCGACGACATCGCGCGGCTGACCGGCAGCGGCAAGCGCCTGCCGGCGCTGCTCGGCGCGCTGCAGGATTTCTACCGCGCCCGCCACCACGAGATGTTCGGCCGGATCCACGCCCCGCAGCACGACGTGCTGGCGGTGATCCCCTGGGTCGAGGAAGGCGCGCTGACCTACCAGCAATGCGCCGGCACGGTCTGCACCGAATCCGGGCCGATGTGGGGGATGAGCGTCTTCGACATCCGCGGCCGGCGCGACGCGACCGCGCCGCGCAACATCGCGCTCGCCCGCGCGGCCGACCGCGACCGCATCATCGGCGCGGTGATGGACACGCTGCTGACCTACGATTGAGGAGCCACGACGTGACCGTCACCGTCCAGCAGATGCTCGCCGCCGCCAATGCCGCCGTGCCGCGGATCGCCCCGGCCGAGGCGATCGAACTCGCCGCGCAGCCGCAGGTCGTCCTGCTCGATGTGCGCGACGCGGCGGAGGTGAAGGCCTCGGGCAAGGCGAAGGGCGCGCTCGCCGTCTCGCGCGGGCTGCTCGAGTTCCGCGCCGATCCGGCCAGCCCGCTGCACGAGGCGGTGCTGGATCGGGCCAAGACCATCATCGTCTATTGCGCCTCCGGCGGCCGCTCCGCGCTCGCGGGCAAGACGCTCCGGGACATGGGCTATTCGGACGTGCGCAACCTCGGCGGCTTCAAGGACTGGGTCGAGGCCGGCGGCGAGGTGGATCCTGCCTGATCGCGCCGAGACGGTCGCCATCCCCGGCGGCCGCGCCCGCATCGGCACGGACCGCCCCGCTTTGCCCCAGGATGGCGAGGGACCGGCGCGCGAGATCACGCTGAAGCCGTTCCGGATGGACGCGCACCAGGTGACCAATGCGCGCTTCGCCGCCTTCGTCGCGGAGACCGGCTACCGGACGGAGGCCGAGCGCTTCGGCTGGTCCTATGTGTTCCACCTGTTCCTCGGTTCCGCGCGGCACGGCCTGGCGCCGGAGGGCACGCCCTGGTGGCGCAAGGTGGAGGGCGCCTGCTGGTCCGCGCCCGAGGGCCCGGGCTCCGACATCGCGGCGCGGATGGACCATCCCGCGGTCCATGTCGCCTGGGCCGACGCGACGGCCTTCGCCGCCTGGGCCGGCGGGCGGCTGCCGACCGAGGCGGAGTGGGAGCATGCCGCGCAGGGCGGCGTGCCCGGCGCCCGCTTCCCCTGGGGCGAGGCCGAGCCCACCGACACCGAGGTGTACTGCAACATCTGGCAGGGCCGCTTCCCGCAGGAGAATACGCTGGCCGACGGATATCTCGGCACCGCGCCCGTCACCGCCTTCGCGCCGAACGGCTACGGGCTCCACAACATGTGCGGCAATGCCTGGGAATGGTGCGCCGATCCCTTCCGCGTCCGTTCGCTGAGCCAGGCGGCCAAGGCGCGCAACGCCGCGGCGGCGGCCGAGCGCGAGCGGGTGATGAAGGGTGGCAGTCACCTCTGCCACATCTCCTACTGCTACCGCTATCGCATCGCCGCGCGCAGCGGGCGCAGCCCCGACACCTCGGCGGGGCATACGGGCTTCCGGCTCGCCTACGATCCCTGAGGGAAGGGATCGCAGCGCAGCGCCGCGGCGCCGTGCAGCATCGCCTGCACCAGCGCCTCCGCCCGCGCGGCGCCAGGCGACGGTGCGGCGAAGCGGCGGAACTTCGCGATGATCTCCGCCTCCGTCATCGGCCGGTCCGGATCGCCGGCGACGCCCGCCACGCTCTCCACCAGCGTCTCGCCCGCCACCTCGATCACGACCCGCGCGGCGCGCCGCGGCGCCGCGGTCATCGCCGGATCCTCCTTCAGTTCCACCAGCGCCTCCAGCCGCCGAAGGCGCGGATCGCCGAGCGCGGCCTCGGCATAGGCCCGGGGACCGAGATCGCCCTGCACCAGCGCCGCCGCCACCGCCCAGCTCAGGCTGAACTGCGCCTTGATCATGCTGGCCGGCGCGCGGTTGCCGGCATAGGCGAGCGCCTCGGCATAGGTCTCGACGACGATCCGCGTCACCGCGTCGAACCGCCCGTCCAGCCGCCCCCGCAGCGCGAGCGCGGCCGCGGCCGCGTAATGCGCGTGACGCACGCCCGCGAAGGGCTTCGCATAGCCCTCCGCGACCAGCCAGGTGCCGGCCGGTTCGCGGCGCCCGGGGCTGTCCGCCAGCAGCGCGAGCCGCCGCGCCGTCGCCAGGCCATTGCCCGGCGCGTCCATCCCCGCAGCGGCCGCCGCCGCCGCCGCGCTGCCCATCAGGACCGATTGCGCCGGGTAGAGGTTGCGCCCCGCCATGCCCGCCGCGATCGGCGCATAGAGGCTGAAGGGCATCTGGCAGGCGACGAGCCGCACCGCCCGCGCCACGCCCGCCGCATCGAGCCCGGCGAGCCGCGCCGCCGCCGCCGCGGCGCCGAGCGTGTGCCAGCTTCCGTCCACATGCATCCCCGGCCGGATCCGCCAGAGCTCGCCCGCCCGCGCCGCCACCTCGTAGCCGAGCACATAGGCCGGCAGCGCCTCGGCCAGCGTGGCGCCGCGATGCAGCGCGACCAACGCGAGCGGCGCGACGGGCAGCCCCGGCCTGCCATGCGCGCGCGCCAGCCCGTCATTCGCCTCGTCCCAGCACATCGCGGTGGCGAGCACCGCCGCGGCGGCGGCCGGGGCGAGCCCCGGCAGGCCGGGCAGCACCACATCGCCCGGGAACTGCGCCGCGAGCGCGGCGGCGAAGCCGCGCGGCCGGTCCTGCCGAAGCCCCGCCAGCGCGCAGCCGAGGCTGTCCAGCAGCAGCAGCCGCGCCGCCCGCGCGGTGGCGGGCGACGGGCCGTTCCACGCCCAGGCGATGACGTCGTCGAAAGCGGCCGGATCGGTCATGGGCCGAGCCTCGGCGGCCCGGCCCGCGCGCACAAGCCCGGCGGTGGTCAGGCGGCCAGGGCGAGGCCGCCGGCGCGCGCCGCCAGCGTCCGCGAGAGCGGGCTTTCCGGCTTGGCGACGACGCGCTCGGCCGCGAGCGCGCGGGCCATCGCGCGGTCACCGCCGCGCAGCGCGGCCTCCAGCAGCGTCAGCGAGATCACGTCGCGCTGCGCGTTCGAGCCGCCGAAGGCGATCGCCCCCGGGCGGACCGGCGCGATCGCATCCACCGCGCGGCCATGCGCGCCGCGCGCGAAGGCAAAGAACCCCTCGGCGAGCGGCAGCCCGACCTCGCGCGTGAGCCGCGCATTGGTGTCCTGCCCCGCGGCCGCGCGGCGCATCGCGCCCATCACATGCGCGGCCGCATCCTCCCGCCCGGCGCCGAGATGCGCCATCACGGCATGGAGGTCGCTGAAGGCGTAGAAGCCCTCGCCGCCCGCCTTCTCCCAGGCGGCCGAGAGCTGGCCGAAGCGGGCGCCGGTGTCGGCGCCGCGCAGCAGCAGCCGCCAGAGCATCGCCGAGGCGTCCACCATCTCGATCGCCGGCTGCGGCCGCCCTTCCGCCACGCCGGCCGCGACCTCGGCGTCGTAGATCGCGAGCGTCTGCGCGAAGGCGCCGCGCTCCAGGTGGAACAGCGCCTGGTGCCAGGCATTGTGCACCGCGAGCAGCGTGGCCGGTTCCCAATCCTTGCGCCGCTGCGCGAGGAAGGCCGCACCCTCCACGTCGCGGCCCTGCATCTCGAGCACATGCGCCACCGCATGCACCGCCCAGGCATCCTTGGGCTGCAGTGCGAGCGCCATGCGCCCGGCATCCTCGGCCGCCTCGTACTGCCGGTTCTCCTCGAGGCCGAAGGCCTGCATGCCGAGCAGCCAGGAATAATCCGCCTCCGCCTCGCGCCAGGCGCGCATCGCCCGTGTCGGCACGTCGCGCAGCGCCGCGGCGTCGCCCAGGAAGAAGCCGAACTGATGCGCCATGAGCTGGGCGAGCAGGTCGCGCGGATGCTGCTCGGCCAGCGCGGCGTAGCGGCGCTTGGCGGCGGCGAAGTCGCCCTGGCACCAGGCCTGGGCCGCGGCCAGATGCCCGGCCTCGCGCGGCGTGATCCCCGGCAGCTCCCAGGCCGCGGCGATCGCGGCCTCGGCCTCCGGCACAGCGGCGCGCTCGAAGGAGAGCACCATGAGCGCGGCGCGGAAGGCGTGCGCCATCGCGAAGTCCGGCTGCTCGGCCAGGATGGCGTCCACCGCCGCGAGCGGATCGGCGCGGTAGCCGAGCAGCAGCGCGATCGCCTCGTCGAGCTTCTCGACGGCGGCACGGTTCACGGTGGAGACGGCGTTGCCGTGGCGATCGGTGATCATGGCGGGTTCTTCCTCGGCGGGCGTGTTGCGATGGCCCGGAGCTAGGGCGGCCCGGTTTCGCGCCGATTGCGCGGCGCGGCCGAAAACGGTTTCACGCACATGTCGCGTGTGACACCGCCCCCCCTGGCGCCGCGCGCCGGCTTCGCTAGGTTCGACCGATCAGGGAGGATGAGGACGATGCCAGAGAGCGCCTTGCCGGAGGATCTCGACCAGGGCGCCTTCGCGCTCCGCGTGATGACGCCGGAGGGCCCCTCGGTCCTCGCGCTGCTGCAGGGCGCCGCCTTCGACATGACGCCGGCCTTCGGCACCTGCGCCGCCTGGCTCAACGCCGAGGACCCGCTCGGCGCGATCCGCCGCGCCGGCGTGCCCCTGCCCTTCGACGCCGCCGCCGCGCTCGCCAACGCGCACCACGCCGCGCGCGATCCCGCGAAGCCGTGGCTGCTGGCGCCGGTGGACCTCCAGGTCATCAAGGCCGCCGGGGTGACCTATGTGCGCTCCATGCTCGAGCGCGTGATCGAGGAACGCTGCCGCGGCGATGCGACGCTGGCCGAGAGCGTGCGCGCGGAGGTGCGCGGCATCATCGGCGACGACCTCGCCAACCTCGTCCCCGGCAGCGCGGAGGCGGCGAAGGTCAAGGCCGCGCTCGTCGCCAAGGGCTGGTGGAGCCAGTACCTGGAGGTCGGCATCGGCCCGGATGCCGAGATCTTCACCAAGGCGCCGGTGCTCTCCGCCGTCGGGCCGGGTTCGAAGGTCGGCGTGCACCCGATGAGCACCTGGTCGAACCCCGAGCCCGAGGCGGTGATGGTGGTGAACGGCGCGGGGCGGATCGTCGGCGCGACGCTCGGCAACGACGTGAACCTGCGCGACGTGGAAGGCCGTTCGGCGCTGCTGCTCGGCCGCGCCAAGGACAACAACGCCAGCTGCGCGCTCGGCCCGATGATCCGGCTGTTCGACGCGGCCTTCACGCTCGAGGATGTGCGCCGGGCGGAGATCGCGCTCCGCATCGCCGGCCGCGACGGCTTCGCGCTCGAGGAGACGGGCGCGGTCGGCGCCATCGCGCGCGACCCGGCCGACCTGGTCCGCCAGATGATCGGCGCGCATCACCAGTATCCCGATGGCGCCGTCCTGTTCCTCGGCACGCCCTTCTCGCCCACGCGCGATCGCGGCGCGCCGGGGATGGGCTTCACCCACAAGGAGGGCGATGTGGTGCGCATCGCGACGCGGCGGCTCGGCGCGCTGGCGAACGAGGTGGACCGCACCGACGAATGTCCGCCCTGGACCTTCGGCCTCGGCGCACTGATGGCGAACCTGGCGAAGCGCGGCCTGCCGCGGTGACGGAGGAGACGGGCCGTCTGGACGGCCGCCTCGCCTGGGCGCGGCTGCCGGGCGCGCAGCCGGGCGTGGTGTTCCTCCCCGGCTTCCGCTCCGACATGGCGGGGACCAAGGCAATGTTCCTGCGCGCACATTGCGCCGCGCGCGGCCGCGCCTTCCTCCGCTTCGACTATGGCGGCCATGGCGAGAGCGCGGGCCGCTTCGAGGACGGCACCATCGGCCAGTGGGCGGCCGATGCGCTGGCGGTGTTCGACGCGCTGACCGAGGGGCCGCAGGTGCTCGTGGGCTCCTCGATGGGCGGCTGGATCGCGCTGCTGCTGGCGCGCGCCCGGCCGCAGCGGATCGCCGCCCTGATCGGCCTCGCCCCGGCGCCCGACTTCACCGAGAAGCTCATGTGGCCCGCCTTCGACGCCGCCGAGCGCGCGACCGTGATGGAGCAGGGCGTGCTGCACCTGCCGTCCCAGTACGGGGAGCCGACGCCGATCACCCGCGCGCTGATCGAGGACGGCGCCAGGCAGAACGTGCTCGACGCGCCGATCCCGCTCGGCTGTCCCGTCCGCATCCTGCAGGGCATGGAGGACCCGGACGTGCCTTGGCGCCACGCGCTGAGGCTCGTGGAGGCGCTGGAGTCGCGCGACGTGCGGCTGCATCTGATCAAGGATGGCGACCACCGCCTGTCGCGGCCCGAGGATCTCCGGCTGCTGGCCGAGACGCTCGACCAGCTGCCTCAGCCGCCGGCCTGAAGGATGCGCCGCAGCCCCTCGCGGTAGCTCGGGCAGCGCCAGGCGATGCCGAGCGCGGCCTTGGTCAGCAGGTTCGCCACGCGCCGATTCTCCGCCCAGAAGCTGAGCGCCATCGGCGACATGCGCGCCCGCGCCGCCTCGAAGGGAATCTCCGGCGGCGGCTCGGTGCCGAGCAGCCGCGCGGCTTCCGCCACCACCTCGGCCGAGGGCGCCGGCACGTCGTCCACCAGGTGCAGCACCCGCTGCCCCTCCGGCCGCAGCGCCGCGGCCACGACCGCGAGCGCGATGTCGTCGCGATGGATGCGGCTGAAGGCGTGGCCGGGCTTCACCACCCGCCGCGCCGTGCCGGCGCGGACCTCATCCAGCGCCGACCGCCCCGGGCCGTAGATGCCGCCCACCCGGAACAGGTCGAGCGCCAGCGCGCGCGAGGCCGCGAGCGTCCGCCAGGCCTGCTCCACCTGCAGGCGCCGCACGGAACGCGGCTGGCCGGGCGCGGGGGGCGTGTTCTCGTCCACCGTGCCGCCGCCGCGGTCGCCATAGACGCCGGTGGTCGAGAGATAGCCGATCCAGCGCAGCGCGGGCGCGCGGGCGATGGCGCCGGCATGCGCCGCGAGCACCGGGTCGCCCGCCTCCCCCGGCGCGGCCGTGACGACGAGATGCGTCGCGCCGCGGATCGCCTCGCCCGCCTCGGCGAAGCGGACCACGCCGACGCCGAAAGGCGCGGGCGAAGCGGCCGGATCGCGCGCCGTGCCCAGCACGCGGAAGCCCCGCCCCAGCGCCTCCGCCGCGATCGCCTGCCCGGCATAGCCGAGCCCCGCCACCAGAAGCCGTCCTGCGCTCATGCAACAGTGTTGCTCGGCTGCAAGGTGCGGTGGAAGGGGGGGCGGCGTCGCGCTATAGGGATCGTGATGCGTCGCCCCGCCCGCCTTCTTCTCGGCGTCTTCGCCGCGCTCGCGCTCGGCGGGGTCGCGGCCGGCTGGATGCTGACCCGGACCGGGCCGGTCGTCGCCGCGGAGGAGGCGCTGCCGCTGCCGCCCGGCCCGCCCCTGCTGGTGGATTCGCCCGAGAGCGCGCGCTGCTTCGCCCTGCTGCGCGAGGATCCCGAAGGCGCGCGCGACCACGCCGCGCGCTGGGCCGATGCCGGCGGCGGCGAGGGCGCCCGGCATTGCGCCGCGCTCGCCCTTCTGGAACTGGATGAGCCCGCCCGCGCCGCCGCGCTGCTCGAATCGCTCGCCCGCGAGTCCCGGGCCGATGCCGCGCCGCGCGCCGCGGTCTTCGCCCAGGCGGCGCAGGCCTGGCTCATCGCCGGCGACGCCGCGCGCGCCGTCGCGGCGACCGGGGCGGCGCTGGCGCTGCGGCCGGCGGATGCGGAGCTGTTGCTCGACCGCGCCGCCGCGCTCGGCCTGCTCGGCCGCTACGCGGAGGCCGTCGCCGATCTGGACCGGGCGCTGGCGATCGAGCCGGGATGGGCGGATGCGCTGGTGCTGCGCGCCGGGGCGCTGCGCCATCTGGACCGCCACGAGGCGGCGCGGCGCGACATCGAGCGCGCGCTGGCGCTTTCGCCCGGCCATGTCGAGGCGCTCCTGGAACGCGGCATCCTCCGCCAGCTCGCCGGCGACACCGAGGGCGCGCGGATGGACTGGGAGCGCGCCGTCGAACTGGCGCCCGCCTCCATCGCCGCCGATCTCGCCACCCAGAACCTGGCGCTGAGCGAGTTCGGCCCGCCCCCGCGCTGACCCCGCCGAGGTTCCGCCCCGGCGTCCTCTGGGCTAGGTTCCGCGCCTCTCGGCCCGGAGGAAGGCATGTACACGGACACCCAGCTCTACATCGACGGCACCTGGCGCGCGGCGCGCTCGGGGCGGACCATTCCCGTGCTGAACCCGGCGACCGAGGAGGTGATCGGCACCGTCGCCCATGCCGGCCGGGAGGACCTGGACGAGGCGCTGGACGCCGCCGCCAAGGGCTTCGCGGTGTGGAAGAAGGTCGCGGCCTACGACCGGGCGAAGCTGATGCGGAAGGCCGCCGACATCCTGCGCAGCCGCAACGAGGAGATCGCGCGGCTGATGACGCTCGAGCAGGGCAAGCCGCTCGCCGAGGCGAAGGTCGAGGCGATGGCCGCCGCCGACATCATCGACTGGTTCGCCGAGGAAGCCCGCCGCGCCTATGGCCGCGTCGTCCCCGCCCGCGCCGAGGGCATCTACCAGCTGGTGGTGAAGGAGCCGGTCGGCCCCGTCGCCGCCTTCACGCCGTGGAACTTCCCGATCAACCAGGTGGTCCGCAAGCTCTCGGCCGCGGTCGCGACCGGCTGCTCGATCATCGTCAAGGCGCCGGAAGAGACGCCGGCGAGCCCGGCGGCGCTGATCCGCGCCTTCGCCGATGCCGGGCTGCCGGCGGGGGTGGCGAACCTCGTCTACGGCGTGCCGGCGGAGATCAGCGAGTACCTCATCCCCCATCCGGTGATCCGCAAGGTGACCTTCACCGGCTCGACCCCCATCGGCAAGCACCTCGCGGCGCTGGCCGGCGCGCACATGAAGCGGGTCACGATGGAATTGGGCGGCCATGCGCCGGCGATCGTCTTCGACGACGCGGATCTGGAGCATGCGGCGAAGACGCTGGCGGCGGCGAAGTTCCGCAATGCCGGCCAGGTCTGCGTGAGCCCGACGCGCTTCCTCGTGCAGGAGAAGCTCTACGCGCCCTTCGTCGAGAAGTTCACCGCGCTCGCCAAGGGGCTGAAGGTGGGCGAGGGCCTTGCAGCGGATACCCAGATGGGCCCGCTCGCGCATGACCGCCGCATCCCCTGGGTGGAGGGGCTGGTGGCGGACGCGCGGCAGAAGGGCGCCGAGGTCCACACCGGCGGCGAGCGGATCGGCAACAAGGGCTATTTCTACCAGCCGACCGTGCTGACCGGCGTCGGCCGCGAGGCGCGGATGATGAACGAGGAGCCCTTCGGCCCGCTCGCCATGATCGCGCCCTTCACCGATCTCGACGAAGTGGTGGAGGAGGCGAACCGGCTTCCCTTCGGCCTTGCCGCCTATGCCTTCACGCGCAGCGCCAAGACGGCGAATGCGGTGGCCTCCAAGGTCGAGACGGGGATGATGACGATCAACCATCTCGGCCTCGCGCTGCCCGAGGTGCCCTTCGGCGGCGTGAAGGATTCCGGCTACGGCAGCGAGGGCGGGTCGGAGGCGATCGAGGCGTATCTGAACACGAAGTTCGTGACCCAGGCGGGGCTGTAGCCCTTCTCCCTCCCCCGCTCCTCTCCCTCCCCCGCAATGCGGGGGAGGGCCGGGGTGGGGGTGCGAGGATCAGCGCGCCCTCAAGGCCCGCGCGATATCCGCGACGACGCCGTCCAGGTTCTCCATCACCTCGTTGTTCCAGTAGCGCAGCACGCGCCAGCCGGCGGCGCGCATGGCTCGATCGCGCTCCATGTCGTCCAGTCCGCCGTGCTGGCCGCCATCGACCTCGACAACCAGCTTCGCGTCCAGGCACACGAAATCGGCGACCGCACCGCCGATCGGATGCTGGCGGCGGAATGCAGCGCCGAGCGCCGAACCACGGAGAACGCGCCAGAGCCGCTTCTCGGCCTCCGTCGCATCGCGGCGCAGGCGACGGGCGGCGTCGCGAAGTGCGGGGTCGCGCAGGGTGTGGCGCATCACGGGAGCGTAGCGGCGATCCTCCCGCACCCCCACCCCGGCCCTCCCCCGCGTCGCGGGGGAGGGAGAAGCGCGCGAGCGGAGGAGGGGTGCGCTACTCCGCCGCCTGCTTCACCTCCGCCGCCAGCTCCCGCTCCAGCTTCAGCAGCATCCGCCGCATCAGCACGCCGGGCCGGTCGCTCGGCATGTTCATCTCGATGCCCGTCTGGTCGAGCGGCACGTTCCAGTCGGTGCTTTCCAGGATGTCGCGGTCCTCGCCGGTCACCTGGCGGTCGAAGGCGATGATGTCCTCGGCCTTCGCCTCGGCCTCGGTGTCGTTGCGATAGACGAACTGCACGATCTGGCAGGTCCGGTCGTCGATCGGCGTCGCACCTGTCACGATGGAATGGCTCAGCCCGTTCGGGTAGCGGATGCGGAGCTTGCGGAGGAAGGGCATGTACCACCGGCCGCGCATGTGGCGCACCGTGGTGTCGCTCTCCATCCGCAGCACCTTCTTCTGCAACTCGGGATTCCGCACCGGGACTTCGGTGATGAACATGAAGCCGTCCGGGTATTCCTCCACCTCGGACTTCGCCGGCTCGGGGTGGCCCTGGTCGCCGAAGCTCGCGCGGTGGACGAAGGCGAAATGGGCGTTGTCGAAGCTGTTCTCCATCACGCGCAGCCCGGCGCAGTTCCAGACCTCGTAGAACTCGTCGATGCGCCGGAAGCCTTCCGCCTCCTCCTCGAAATCGGGAATGGCGAAGAGCGGCTCCTCCAGCGCGACCCAGGCATAGCCGTAGCGCGCCTCGGCGCGGTAGGCGGGGACGCGCATGTTGGTGGCCCCCTGCCGGTCCACCGGGCGCTGCGGCACGCGCATCACCCTTCCGTCCGGGCCGAACTCCCAGCCGTGATAGCCGCAGGCGAGCCAGCCATTGCTGTAGAAGCCCTTGGAGAGCTTGGCCGTGCGGTGGCAGCAGCGGTCATCCATCGCGACGGGCTTCCCCTCCGCATCCAGCCACAGCACCAGGTCCTGGCCGAGCAGGCGGAAGGGCTTCGGCCCGTCCTTCAACTGCTCGAGCGGGATCACCGGATACCAGAAGCGGCGGAGCATCGGGGTCGAGGTCTGCAGCATTTTCAGGGCTCCCTGGTCGCGCGGCGCATCCTGCATGAACGCGTTGCGATGGCGGAAGCCTGCAAAGTCCGGACCATGCCAGGGGAAGGGCCGCGGGGCGTCTGGCCGCCCATTCCCCGGGCAGCCACTGCCGCCGCCATGCGCAGCGCGGCGCCCCGCCGCCCGGGACGGGGACTGGTCCGCGCCTTGCAACCCCGCGCCCCGGCCCATCCGGAGGAACCGCCATGCATCGCCGCCACGCCCTCGCCCTGCTCGGCGCCGCCGCCCTCGCCGCGCCGCGGGTGCAGGCCCAGACCCTGACCGAGGTGCGCTTCACGCTCGACTGGGCCCTCCAGGGCCCGCAGGCCGCCTTCCTGCACGCGCTGGAAGCGGGCTACTTCCGCGAGGCTGGGCTGAACGTGCGGATGGACCGCGGCTTCGGCTCGGGCGACGTGCCCGTCAAGCTCTCGGCCGGCGCCTATGACGTGGGGGTGGCCGATCTCAACCCGACGATCCGGATGAAGCTCGAACGGCCGGAGAGCGACCTCTTCACGCCCTTCATCGTCTATGACGCGACCGCGCTGGCGGTGATGACGCTGCGGCGGGAGAACATCCGCAGCCCGGCGGACCTTGCCGGCAAGACCATCGCCGCGCCGGACAGCGATGCCGGCCGCCAGCTCTTCCCGGCCTTCGCGCGCGCGACGGGGCTGGATGCGGCGCGGGTGAACTGGCTCTCCGTCACGCCGCAGCTGCGCGAGCCGATGCTCGTGCAGGCCCGCGCGCAGGCGATCACCGGCTTCATCACCTCCGGCATCTTCTCGCTGCGCGGCCTCGGCGTGCCGGAGGCCGACATCGTGACCTTCCTGTTCAGCGAGGTCGGCGCGGACTTCTACGCCACCTCGCTGCTCACCACGCGCCGCTGGGCGCGGGCGAACCCCGCCGCGGTCACCGGGCTGATCCGCGGGCTGATCCGCGCCCAATACGACGCGCTGCGCGACCCCGCGGTGGCCATCGCCAGCCTGCGCCAGCGCGAGCCGCTGACCAACGTGCCGCTGGAGACGGAGCGGCTCAGGATGGCGTTGGAGCGGCTGACCTTCACCCCCCATGTCCGCGCCAACGGCTTCGGCCAGGTGGACATGGCCCGGCTGCAACGCGGCATCGACATGGTGCGGGAGGCGCTGGGGATCTCGCATCCGCTCGCCGCCTCGGATATCTACGACCCGTCCTTCCTGCCCCCGGCCAGCGCGCTCAGGCTGGCCTGACGAGAGACCCCCGCATGCCGCTTCCCACCCGCTACTGGCAGGACCTGCCCTGGCCCGCCTTCCGCGCCCTGCCGGCGAACACCGTCGCCGTGCTGCCGGTGGCGAGCATCGAGCAGCACGGGCCACACCTGCCCGTCGCGGTGGACACCACGATCGGCAACGGCGTGATCGCGCGCACGCTCGCGGTGCTGCCGGCGGACTGCCCGGTGCTGGTGCTGCCGACGCAATCCGTCGCCAATTCGGTCGAGCACCTGCGCTTCCCGGGCACCATCACGACGAAGCCCGAGACGCTGCTGAACCTGGTGGTGGATATCGGCGCCTCCGTGGCGCGGGCGGGCGTGAAGCGGCTGGTGATCTGCAACTCGCATGGCGGCAATGTCGGCGTGCTCGACATCGCGGCGCGGCGCATCCGCATCGAGAACGACATCCTCGTCGTCAACACGATGTGGGCGCGGATGGGCAAGCCGGAGGCACTGCGCGATCCGACCGAGGGCGCCTATGGCATCCATGCCGGGCGCGACGAGACGGCGGTGATGCTGGCGCTGACGCCGCAGCTCGTGGACATGGGCAAGGCGCGCAACTTCGTCAGCCGCTGGCAGGGCGCGGCGAACAGCGCGCCGGCGCTGCATCCGCAGGCGGGCTCCCCGCTCGCCTGGCAGTCGCAGGACCTCAACCCGGCGGGTGCGGTGGGCGATGCGTCGCTGGCCACGGCCGAGATGGGCAACCAGCTCCTCGACCACGCGGCCGAGAACATGAGCCGGCTCTGGCAGCAGGTCGCGGCCTTCGACGTGGATGCGTGGCTCGCCAACGAGCCCGCGCCCTGATGGCCGATATCGCAGCGCTGGCGGCGGCACTCGCCGGGATCGAGCTGTCCACGGACCGCGCGCTGCTGCGGCAGAAATCGCGCGACTTCTACTGGTACAGCCCGATCCTGAAGGCGCAGCTGGATGGCAAGGCGGCGGAGCTCTATGCGCGGCCGCGCGACGAGGCGGAGGTGCTGCGGATCCTCGCCGCCTGCCGCAGCGCGCACGTGCCGGTCACGGTGCGCGGCGGCGGCACCGGCAATTACGGGCAATGCGTGCCGATGGAAGGCGGCGTGGTGCTCGACATGACGGCGATGGCCGCGCCGATCTCGCTCGCCGATGGCGTGGTGGAGGTGGAGGCGGGGGCGAAGATGATCGACCTCGATCTCTGGGCGCGGGAGCGGGGGTGGGAACTCAAGCTCTGGCCCTCCACCAAGCGCACCGCGACGATCGGCGGCTTCGTCGCCGGCGGCGGGGCGGGGGTGGGCGGCATCAGCCACGGCACGCTGCGCGAGCGCGGCAACCTGCTCGGCGCGCGCGTCGCCACCATGCAGGACCCGCCGGTGGTGCTGGAGGTGGAGGGCGACGCGGCGGCGCCGGTCAACCGCACCTATGGCACGACGGGCGTGCTGACGCGGCTCCGCATCCCGCTGACGCCCGCGCAGGCCTGGCGGGATGTCGCGATCGCGTTCGGCGATTTCGTGCCGGCCGCGCAATTCGCCCTGGCGCTGGCTTTCGCCGACGGCATCCCGAAGAAGATGTGCGGCGTCTTCGACAGCCAGCTTCCTCCGTACTTCAAGGGCATCGCGGATGCGGTGCCGGAAGGCCATGCGCTGGCGCTCGCCATGATCGCGCCCGGCGCGATGCGGGCGCTCCGTGACCTCGCCGCCGAGCATGGCGGGCGGATCGTCGCGGAGCAGGATGCGGTGGCCGCCGAGCGCGACCCGGAGGCGACGCCCTTCTACGAATACTGCTGGAACCACACCACGCTGCAGGTGCTGAAGAAGGATCGCGGCGTCTCCTACCTGCAATGCCGCTTCCCCTTCGAGGACACGCTCAAGGCCGTGGAGGCCGTGCGCATGCGCTTCCGCGAGGAGGTCTGGATGCACACCGAATGCGTCCGCTTCGGCGGGCGCATCACCATGTCCGCCCTGCCGGTCATCCGCTGGCACGGCGCCGAGCGGCTCGCCGCGATCATGGCCGCCTTCGAGGCCGAGGGCATCGGCATCGCCAACCCCCATGTGCTGACGATCGAGGAAGGCAGCAACTACCGCCGCGTGCCGGGCGACCAGCTCGGCTTCAAGCGGCGCGTGGACCCGCTCGGGCTGCTCAATCCCGGCAAGATGCGCGATTTCATCCCGCTGGAGACCGCATGACCGTTCAGAAGGTGATGGAGGCCCTGCCGGGCCTCGCCTGGACCACCGACCCCGCGCTGGTGCGGCAGAAATCGCGCGACTTCTTCTGGTATTCGCCGGTGCTCAAGCGCCAGCTCAACAAGGTGACGGGCGAGGCGCTGGTCGCGCCGCGCGACCGGGCGGAACTCCGCGCGCTGCTCGCCGCCGCCTATGCCCATGGCGTGCCGGTGACGCCGCGCGGCGCGGGCACGGGGAACTACGGCCAGGCCATGCCGCTCCAGGGCGGGATCGTGCTGGAGATGACCGGCTTCGACCGCGTGGTCTGGACGAAGCCCGGCGTGGTGCGGGCGGAAGCGGGCATCAAGCTGATGGACCTCGACGCCGAGGTGAAGCGCGCGGTGGGCGGGGAGCTGCGCTTCCATCCCTCGACGAAGCGCACGGCAACCCTCGGCGGCTTCATCGCCGGCGGCTCCTCCGGCATCGGTTCCACCACCTACGGCATCCTGCGCGAGCCGGGGAACATCCTGGGGCTCCAGGTGATGACGATGGAGGGCGAGCCGCGGCTGCTGGAACTGCGCGCCAACGACATCCAGCAGGTGAACCACGCCTACGGCACCAACGGCATCATCACCGAGCTCGAGATGCCGCTCTCGCCGGCCTGGGACTGGGTGGATCTGGTGGTCGCCTTCCCGACGCTGATGGGCGCGGCGCGCTTCGCGGACAGCTTCACGCGGATGGACGGTGTCGCGAAGAAGCTTGCCTGCGTGGTGCCGGCACCGATCCCGCAGCAGCATTTCAGATACTGGGGCGGCAAGGTGCCGGCCGGGCACAGCGTCGCCTGCCTGATGGTGGCGCCGCATTTCCTCGACATCGTCGGGCCGATCATCGCCTCGCATGGCGGGGCGGTGGTGCACCAGGAAGCGTCGGACGCGGCGGAGGTGCCGCTCTACGAGCATTCCTGGAACCATACGACCTTGCAGGTGCTCAAGACCGACAAGCAGATCACCTATCTCCAGACGCTGTTCCCCGCGCCGAACCACCTGGATCTGATCGCGAAGCTCGAACGGATGTTCGGGGATGAGGTGCTGCTGCACCTGGAATTCGTCCGCTTCGGCGGCACGGTCTGCGCCTTCGGCCTGCAGGTGGTGCGCTTCACCACCGAAGAACGCCTCGCCGAGATCATCCGCCTGCACGAGGAGGCCGGCGCGCCGATCTTCAACCCGCACGCCTTCACGCTGGAGGATGGCGGGATGAAGCGCGTGGACACGGAGCAGCTGGAGTTCAAGCGCAAGGCGGACCCCAAGGGCCTGCTCAACCCCGGCAAGATGGCGGCCTGGGACGACCCGGACTGGAAGCCGGGCAAGGCGCAGAGCGTGCACCTGTATGAGACGGACTACGAGGCGCCGGCGGAGGTGCTGGAATAGCTCCGCGCGTCAGCCGGAAAAGCTCCAGGCCGAGCAGGTGGAGCGCTTCGGCATGTCGCCCTCCACCACCAGGCTGATGAGAAGCTTGCCCTGCTGGCTGCCCTCGGCCCCGCCGGCCAGCCGCCACAGCAGGTCGAAGCAGGCCTTGCTGTCCTCCATCTCGCCCTTGGTGTTGAGGAACCCCACGGTGACGCAGCCTTCGAGATGCGAGGGCACGCCGGCGGGATGGAGCAGGATGTTGAACTTCGTCTTCTCCTGCTGGTCGCCGAGATTGGGGTTGATGACGTAGGACTTGTATTTCGAGTGCCAGAAGATCGCGGAGGCGTTGTAGGTCTGGCCGCCCTGCATGTGCATGTAGCCATCCATCCGCTCGATCGTGTCGAAGGGGATGCCATGGGCCCAGAACTGCCCGACCAGGCCATGCGCCGTCTCCAGCACCGGCTTGCCGTCCTTGAACACCGGCTGCTTGTCGGCGTCCTTCTTCTGGTAGCGGTTCTGCACGAAGCTGGTGCCGCGCTTGTAGGTGAAGACGGCGCTCGCGGTCATGGCGGAACCCCCGCATCAGGCTGACGGCACGAGGATGCGCGGGACGCGACCGGCGCGCAGCCTGCTGGACCGCCGCTCCGAAAGATGTGATCGGCGCAGCCCGGCGGGCTGCTACCCGCTCAGATACAGGCCCTGGATCGCGTTGCCCAACTCGATGTTGCGGTCGATCTGCGCGGTCAGCCACTCGTGCAGGCCGCGCGCCAGGATGTCGTCCACGCGGCCCTTCACCAGCCCGTCATGGATCTCGGCCGCGATGCGCTGCGGGTCGCCGCGGCGGCCGCCGGTGGCCTGCGCGATGCGCTCCAGCGCATGCAGCACGCGGCCATGGCAGGCGACCAGCGAGCGCGGCAGTTCCGGGCGGAAGGCCAGCAGCTCCACCACCAGCCGCGGCTCCAGCCTGGTGTGGAACACCCATTGGAAGCTGCGCAGCGCCGAGACGGAGCGCAGCAGCGCCTGCCATTCGGCATAGGCGACCGCGCCCTCGCTGCCCGGGCCGGCGAGCGCCTGGTGCTTGGAATCCAGCAGCCGCGCGGTGTTGTCGGCGCGTTCCAGCATCACGCCGAGATGCACGAAGAGCCAGCCCTCGTTGCGGAGCATGGTGTCGGCGGCGGCGCCGTTGAACAGCAGGGTGCGCGCGCGCACCCATTCCAGGAAGCCGGGCAGCGCATCGGGCACGGTCGCGGTGCCGGCGCGGGCGCGCAATTCGCGCCAGGTGTCGTTCAGCGCCTCCCACATGTCCACGCTGAGCGCGGTGCGCACGGCGCGGCCATTGCCGCGCGCGGCCTCGATGCAGGTCGCGATGGAGGAGGGGTTGTCGCGGTCGAGCGCGAGCCAGGCGATCACCGCCTCCGCCGTCGTGGCGCGGCCGGTGGCGCGGAAGCCGGGCTCGGCGCCGGCGGAGACGAGCAGGTGGCGCCATTCGTCATGCGCGCCGCCCAGGCTGCCGGCGAGGCCGGCCATGCGCAGCGCCACCTGCATGCCGCGCGCGATGTTGCCGGCGCGCTCCACATAGCGGCCCATCCAGAAGAGGCTGTCGGCGGTGCGGGAGAGCATGGCCGTCAGCCCTGCGCCTGGGACTGGCCTGGGGCGGGCGAATCCTCCACGACCCAGGTATCCTTCGTCCCGCCGCCCTGCGAGGAGTTCACCACCAACGACCCCTCGCGCAGCGCGACGCGGGTGAGGCCGCCGGGGACGATGCGGATCTCCTTCCCCATCAGCACATAGGGCCGGAGGTCCACATGCCGCGGCGCGATCGCCGCCTCGGCCAGCGTCGGCACGGTGGAGAGTGCCAGCGTCGGCTGGGCGATGTAGTCGCCGGGGCGGGCCAGGATGCGGGCGCGGAACTCCTCCTGCTGCGCCTTGGTGCTGTGCGGTCCGACCAGCATCCCGTAGCCGCCCGAGCCGCGCGCGAGCTTGACCACGAGCTGGTCGAGATGCGCGAGCACATGCGCCCGGTCCGCCTCCCGCTCGCAGAGAAAGGTCGGCACGTTCTGCAGGATCGGCTTCTCGTTCAGGTAGAAGGCGATCATCTCGGGGACGAAGGGGTAGATCGCCTTGTCGTCGGCGATGCCGGCCCCCGGCGCATTGGCCAGCGTGATGTTGCCGGCGCGATAGGCGCCGAAGATGCCGGGCACGCCGAGCATGCTCTCGGGCTTGAACACCTTCGGGTCGAGATAGTCGTCGTCCACGCGCCGGTAGAGCACGTCCACGCGCCGCGGCCCCGATGTGGTCCGCATGTAGAGCACGTCCTCCTCGACGAAGAGGTCGGCCCCCTCCACCACCTCGACGCCCATCTCGTCGGCCAGGAAGCAGTGCTCGTAATAGGCGCTGTTGAAATGCCCGGGCGTCAGGATCGCGACGCAGGGCACGCCGCGGCAGTTGGGGGGGGCCGCTTCCTTCAGCGTCTCCAGCAGTTCCTCCGGATAGTGGCCGACCGGGGCCAGGCGATGGTCGGCGCAGAGGCCGGGAAAGAGGCGCAGCATCGCCTCGCGGTTCTCCAGCATGTAGGAGACGCCGGAGGGCGTGCGGCAATTGTCCTCGAGCACGTAGAAATCGTCCGGCCCGGTGCGGACGAGATCGATGCCGGAGATGTGGGTATAGACGCCGGCGGGCGGGCGGAAGCCGACCATGGGCGTGCAGAAGGCCTCGTTCTGGTTGACGAGCGCCGCCGGGACGCGGCCGGCGCGCACGATCTCCTGCGCGCCGTACACATCGCCGATGAAGGCATTGAGCGCGCGCACGCGCTGGCGGAGCCCCGCGGCCAGCCGGTCCCATTCGCTGCGGGCGAGGATGCGGGGGATGACGTCGAAGGGGATCAGCCGCTCCGGGTCGCCGCCTTCGCCATAGACGGCGAAGGTGATGCCGACGCGGCGGAACAGCGCCTCCGCCTCCTCCCGCTTGGTGGCAAGCGTGCCGATGCCGTGGCGTTCGATCCAGGCGGCGATGCCGGCATAGGCGGGGCGGACGCCGGCGGCGTCCTGCATCTCGTCGAAGGCGGGGCTCGCCCGGGTCGCGCTGGCCTGTTGCACCTCGGCGGTTCCGCCTTCCCTGTTTCCCGCCCGAATGTCGCGGAATCGGCGGGCGGTGGGAAGGGGCGCGGGATCGCGGGGCCGGGGCCGGATGCCCGGCCTGCCCGGAGGCTGGGCTCAGCCTGCCGCCGCTGTGGGCAGGGCGGCGATCTCGCGCACCAGCTTGGCGCGCAGCGCGCGGGCGAAGTCGCGGCGATCCTCGGCGGCGACGACGAAGGCGCCCGGCCCGCCGATCACGTCGCGCTCATAGAGCCGCGCGAGCCGGCCATCGCGCCAGTTGGACCCGGCCTCGATGGCGAGCCCGTTGATCACCACGCCCTGCGCCACCAGCGCATCGCGCGCCTCGGGCGCGGGAATGCGGGAGCGCATGTCGGGCCCGTCGCCCGAGACATCCACCGTGCGCGCCGCCGCCGGCCAGGGCGCGGCGGCGAAGGCCGCGCCGGCGAGCACCAGCGCATCGCCGATCGCGTTGTAGGATTGCGGGGAGCGCGGCGCCGCGCGCAACGCCTCGGCCGCCGTGGCGGCGGAGGCGGCATCGCCGACGCGCTGCCAGTCCACCACGAGCTCCGCCCCGCCCGGCGAGCCCCATTCGATCATCGCCACCCCGATCGCGGCGCGCGGGCCGGAGCGGATGGCGGCGAGCACCGCCGGATGGGCGATGGCCTGCGCGATGCCCTCACGCTGCAGTTCGAACTCGTCCTGGTCGATGGAGCCCGAGGCATCCACCGCGAGGATCAGCAGCAGGTCCACTGGCGCGCCCACTGGCGCGCCCTGCACGCGCGCGGCGGGAGCGAGCAGCGCCGGCGCGGCGAGGAGGGAGCGGCGGCGCATGCGGGCGGGATTCCTTCGTCACTCGCTCTTGGGCGGGACATAGACATTCGGCACCGGCTTCGCCCAATGGCCGGTGTTGAAGATGTAGGAACTCCGCCGGGCCCGCTTCAGCGCCTTCGGCCGGATCAGCGTGACGTTCAGGACCTGGCTGCCGATCTTCATCTTGGTCTTCGCCGAGGGCCCCGTCGCCGCCTCGGTGATGTTGGTCATGGTGAAGGTCTTGTCCGTGCTGATCGGCTCCCAGATGCCCCACACCGAATCGTAGAGCACCAGGACCCAGGGGTTCACCGCGTCCCTGTGCTTCTCCACCATGATGTCGCGGTAGTGGTTCAGCGTGAAGTAGACATGGGCGAAGCACTCGTCCACGACGATCCGCATCGCGCCCGGATCGGCCGCTTCCTTCGACGCCTCGTCGCCCTTGATGCCGAGCAGGGCGCGGACGTCGATCTCCTGGAACTGCTGGAAGCGGTGTTGCGTCTCGTCCAGGCTGCGCGTGGATTCCTGGGCGTATTTCTTGCCGTCGAACTCCCATTCCGGAAGGTCGCCGTCCTCGTTGTTGTGCGAGAAGCGCCAGTAGCCGCCGCCGCCGAGCGATTCCGCGTCGCAGGCGCGGAAATCCTGGATGCCCCAGAGCTTCTTCGGCAGGCTGGAGTGCACGATCTTGAAGCGCTCGTAGGGGACCGCGGGGATCAGGCTGCCGTTCCGGGCCATCACCGCATAGGCGACGTCCTTCACGAGCAGGTCGTAGAGGCCGTAGTTGGATTGGCGGTCGTATCTGTCGCTCATGGCGTGCATCCCGATGCGATGGCGCAACCAGGAGACGATAGACCGCGAACCCCGGGGGGCCGGGCGTCACATTGCCGTCAGCGCGTGGCGCCCTGGCCCGCCGCCAGCGCCTCCACGCAGGCCTCGAAGGCGCCGAGATCGGTGAAGCGGTCGGCCTCCGGCACGGCGCGGCGGATGAAGACCCCGCCGGCCTCGCGGATGCCGCCATCGATCATCAGGTTGTCCGCCAGGCCGAAATCCTCGACCGCCATCGCCTCGCCGTCGCGCCAGCGCCCTTCGGCGTCGCGCCGCGCGGCGGGGCCGAGGAAGCCGAGCGTGCGGGGGACGAAATCGGCGGCGACATTGCTGTAGCCGAGCAGCCGCCGGCCGAGCGCGCGCATGAAGCCGAGCTCATAGACCGTCCCGGCATCGGCCGAGGGCCCGCGGAAGGGCGTGAGGTTGGCGATGATCGCATCCGCCGCGCGCATATGCGCCTCGTTGCGGCGGTAGATCCAGAGCCAGCGGGGAAGATCGGACTCCTCCGGATGGTCGGGATGCGCGTCCACGGGGAAGATGCCGTCCAGGCCATGCGCGGCGCAGATCGCCCGCTTGCGCGCGGCCATGCCGAGCGGATCGGGCAGGAAGACATCGGGGCCGGCGAGATAGACCTTCATCGCGCCCTCATGCCCGAAGCCGGCCGGTTGCGGGAAGGGCCGGGCTGCTCGCGCGGGTCAGGCCGCCTCCTCCTCCGTCATCCATTCGCCGAGCCGCCTTGCCGCGCCGGTCGGGCATCGGCTGCCGGCATCGCGCGCGACGCCGACCGTCTCGCGCAGCCGGGCCGGATCCTCGAAGCCGAGCAGGCGCGCGGCTTCCAGCTCGGCCGCGGCGGCGCCGGCGCGGACCTCCTCGACGATGCCGGTCGCGATCTCAGCCAGGCCGGCGATCGCATCCTGCTCGCCGCGGGCACGGGCGCGGTCGGTGAGCCAGACGGCGAAGCGGGCGCCCTCGGCATGGCCGGCGCCGGCGGTGACGGCGACGAAGACCTCGAGCGCGCAGCGGTCCACCTCGCCCGTCGCGCTGGAATAGCGCGCCTCCGCGCGCGGCACGGCCTCGCGGCCGGCGCTGTCGAGCAGGCGCAGCCCCGCCAGCGAGGCGACGATGCTGGTGGGCAGCACGATCGCCGGATCGGCCGAGGCGCCGGCGCCGCCGCCCTCGAGCGCGACCTCGGCCGGCGGCGCGGCCTCGGCTGGCGGCGCGGCCTGCGGCGCGGCGGCGGGCGCGGCCGAGGCCGTCACCGCGGAGCCGACCGCGCCCGCCGCCGCACCGACCGCCGAGGCGCCGGCGCTGCCGACCGTCGCCGCCGCGCCGACCGCGGTGCTGCCGAGCCACCAGGCCCCCGCGGCCGCGGCGCCGATCACCGCGGTCGTGCCGTCATTGTCGGCGCAGCCGCCGAGAACCAGGCAGGCGGCGAGCGCGGCGGCGGCAGGGCGTGGGACGGGACGCGGCATGGCGGGCACTCCTCGGCTCTTGATCCTGCCACGGCAGGGCCCGGCGACGGAACGGCTCCCTTGCGGCGGGCGGTGGCTTCCCGCCCAATGCGCGCGATGGATGCCGAGGCCGAATACAACAACCGCGCGCGCGTGCCCGACCACGCCACCGTCCTCGCGGCTTGGCAGCGCGACGCGGCCGCCTGGCGCGCCGCCTGCCCGCGCGCCGCGCTCGACCTTGCCTATGGCGATGGCCCGCGCGAACGGCTCGATCTGCTGCAACCTGAGGCGGCAGAGGCGCCGCTCGCGGTCTTCTTCCATGGCGGCTACTGGAAGGCGCTGGACAAGGGCTTCGCAAGCCACTGCGCGCGCGGGCTCAACCTGCGCGGCGTGGCGGTGGCCGTGCCCTCCTACGATCTTTGCCCGGCGGTCGGGATCGGCGCCATCGTCGAGCAGGCGCGCGCGGCCTGCGCCTTCCTCTGGCGCCTGCGCGGGCAGCGCATCCTGGCGATGGGGCATTCCGCCGGCGGGCATCTCGCGGCGATGCTGCTCGCGACGGACTGGGCGGCGCGCGGCCTGCCCGCGGGGCTCGTCCATGCCGCGCTGCCCGTCTCCGGCGTGTTCGAGCTCGCGCCGCTGCTCGGCACCTCGATCGCCGAAGGGCTGCGCCTGACGCCGGAAAGCGCCCGCGCGCTCTCGCCCCGCTTCCTCCCCGCCCCGGGGCGGCCGATCCATTGCGCCGTCGGCGGCGCCGAGAGCGGCGCGTTCCTCCGCCAGAGCCGGGAGATGGCCGCGGCCTGGGGCGGCGGCTTCGAGGCGATCCCGGGCGCCGACCATTTCCGCGTGCTGGCCCCGCTGGCCGATCCGGCGAGCGGGCTCGTCGCCCGCGCCGAAACGCTTGCGCGCTGCTGATGCTTTAAGCTTAAACTATCGTCTCGGGAGATCAGGGAGGCTTCGCATGACAGGTTCCACCAAGGGCTTCGGCCGCCGCGCGCTGCTCGGCTCCACCCTCGCCGCGTCGCTGCCGCTGCCGGCCTTCGCGCAAGCCGCGCCGGTGAAGATCGGGCTCGTCGCCGTGCTCACCGGGCCGCAGGCGGCGCTCGGGACGCATCTGCGCGACGGCTTCATGCTCGGCATGCGCCATCTCGAGAACCGGCTCGGCGGCCGCGCCGCGGAGGTGCTGGTGATCGACGACGAGCTCCGCCCCGATGCCGCCGTGACCAAGGTGCGCGCGGCGCTGGAGCGCGACCGCTGCGACTTCATCGTGGGCGTCGTCTTCTCCAACATCCTTGCCGCGATCATCCGGCCGGTGACGGAGACGCAGACCTTCCTGATCGGCACCAATGCCGGCCCGAGCCCGATCGCCGGGCGCGGCTGCAACCCCTTCTTCTTCACCACGAGCTACGTCAACGACCAGAACCACGCCGTGCTCGGCGCGGCGGCGAACGATGGCGTGGATGTGGGCGGGCAGAACCGGGTGATCCGCCGCGCGATGATCATCACGCCGAACTACCAGGCCGGGCGCGACGCCGCCGCCGGCTTCAAGTCCACCTTCCGCGGCGAGGTGATGGACGAGATCTACGTGCCCCTGACCACCACCGATTTCTCGGCCGAGCTCGCCCGGATCGCGGCCGCCCGGCCGGAGGGGATCTACACCTTCATGCCCGGCGGGCTCGGCGTGCAGTTCGTGCGGCAGTACCGCCAGGCGGGGCTGCAGGTGCCGGTGCTCTCGGCCTTCACCGTGGATGAGGCGGTGCTGCCCGCGCAGGGCGAGGCGGCACTCGGCCTCTATACCGGCACCAGCTGGACCCCGACGCTGCCCACCGAGCAGAACGCGCGCTTCGTGCGGGACTTCGAGGCGGCGTTCAACTACATCCCCGCCAGCTACGCCGCGCATGCCTATGACGGCGCGATGCTGATCGATTCCGCGGTGCGCCGCGTGGGCGGGAACCTCGGCGACAAGGCGGCGCTGCGCGCGGCGATCCGGGCAGCCGATTTCCGCTCCCTCCGCGGCCGCTTCGCCTTCGGCGCGAACCACTTCCCGGTGCAGGATTTCTGGCTCGCCCGCGTCGCCCGCCGCGCGGACGGCAAGTTCCAGACCGAGCATGTCCGCAAGGTGTTCGACAACGTGACGGACCCCTTCGCGGCAGAGTGCCGGATGGCGTGAGGACTGCGCGGATGACCTCTCCCTCCCCCCTCGCGGGGGAGGGTCGGGGTGGGGGCAAACGCGACTGTGGGGGGGAAACGCTAGTGCAGGCTCAGCGGTCACCACCCCCCTCCCCCCAGCCCCCTCCCGCAAGGGGAGGGGGAGCAGGACCATGACCACCCAGCTCCTCCTCATCCAGGCGCTGAACGGGCTGCAGCTCGGCATCCTGCTGTTCCTGATCGCCGCCGGGCTCACGCTCGTCTTCGGCGTGATGGACTTCATCAACCTGGCCCATGGCGTGCAGTACATGATCGGCGCCTATCTCGCCGCCTGGATCGCCGCGGCGACGGGAAGCTTCTGGGCCGCGCTGCTGCTTGCGCTGCCGCTCGCGCTCGCCCTCGGGCTGCTGCTGGAATTCCTGGTCTTCCGGCACCTCTACGAACGCGACCACATGCAGCAGGTGCTGGCCACCTTCGGCGTGATCCTGGTGCTGAACCAGGGCGTGAAATGGGTGTTCGGCGCCGCCCCGCTCCAGGTCCCGATGCCGGAGGCGCTGACCGGCGGCATCCGCATCATGGAAGGGCTGCTCTATCCGACCTACCGCGTCTTCATCATCGCCGGCGGGCTCGGCGTGGCGGGGCTGCTCTGGTGGCTCGTGGAGCGGACGAAGGTGGGCATGCTGGTGCGCGCGGGTGCCACCAATGCGCCGATGGTCGCGGCCCTTGGCGTGGATATCCGGCGCCTCTTCATGATCGTCTTCGGCTTCGGCGCGATGCTGGCCGGCTTCGCCGGCGTGCTCGCCGCGCCGATCCTCTCGGTCGAGCCGGGCATGGGCGACAACCTGCTGATCCTCGCCTTCGTCGTCATCGTCATCGGCGGCATCGGCTCGATCCGCGGCGCCTTCCTCGCGGCGCTGCTGGTCGGGCTGGTCGAAACGCTGGGCCGGTCGCTGATGCCGGACCTGATGCGGCTGTTCCTCTCGCCGTCCGAGGCGCGGCAGGTGGGTGCCGCGCTCGCCTCCATGCTCGTCTATGTCGCGATGGCGGGCATCCTCGCCTTCCGCCCCGCGGGCCTGTTTCCGGTGCGGAGCTGATGCGCGCCATCCGCGCGGAAGCGCCGGCGCTGCTGCTGCTGGGCGCACTCGCCGCCGCCCCCTTCCTCGGCTTCGGGGAAGGGTGGGCGCTCACCCTGCTCGCGCGCGCGATGATCCTGGCGATGGCCGCGACCGCGCTCTCGCTGCTGGTGGGCGGGGCGGGGCTCGTTTCGATGGGCCATGCGGCGATGCTCGGCTTCGGCGCCTATGCGGTGGTGATCCTCGACGATGCGCGCATCGTGGAGGCCGCCATCGTGCTGCCGGCGGCGATCGCCGCCGCGGCGCTGTTCGCGCTGGCCACCGGTGCCATCGCCATCCGCACCTCCGGCGTGCATTTCATCATGATCACGCTCGCCTTCGGGCAGATGGCCTTCTTCACCGCGAGCTCGCTCGCCGGCTATGGCGGCGATGACGGCTACACGCTCTATGCGCGGTCCGAGGTGTTCGGCGCGCGCTGGCTCGCCGACCGGCATGTGTTCCATTTCGTCTGCCTCGGCGCGCTGGCGCTGACCTGGCTGATCTGCCGGATGCTGCTCGCCTCCCGCTTCGGGCGCGTGCTGCGGGCGGCGAAGGGCAATGCGCTCCGCGTCCGCGCGCTCGGCTACGATCCCTATCCCTACCAGCTGCTCGCCTATGTGATCGCCGGCGCGATCGGCGGCGCCTCCGGCTTCCTCTTCGCGAACGCCACCGAGTTCGTCGCCCCGGCCTATTTCTCCTGGCAGCGGTCGGGCGAGCTGCTGTTCATGGTGATCCTCGGCGGGCTTGCCGGGCTGCATGGCGCGCTGATCGGCGCGCTCGGCTTCGTGCTGCTGGAGGAGTGGCTGAGCCACCAATGGGAGCATTGGCGCATCGTCTTCGGCGTGCTGCTGATCCTCGCGGTGCTCTACCTGCCGAACGGGCTCGCGGGCGTGCCGGCGCAGCTGGCGAAGGCGATCCGCCGTGGCTGAGCCGCTGCTGGAACTCCGCCATCTCCGCAAGCGCTTCGGCGGGCTCGCGGTGACGGACGATGTCTCGCTCGACGTGCAGCCGGGCGAGATCCATGCGGTGATCGGCCCGAACGGCGCGGGCAAGACCACGCTCATCAACGAGATCAGCGGCGTCCTGCCGGTGGATGGCGGCAGCATCCTGTTCGAGGGGCGCGACATCACCGCCCTCTCGCTGCCGCGGCGCGCGCGGCTCGGGCTCGCGCGGTCCTTCCAGATCACCTCGGTCATCGCGGGCTTCACCGCGCTCGAGAACGTGGCGCTCGCCGTGCAGGCGCGGGCCGGCTCCTCCTTCCGCTTCCTCCGCCCGGCGGCGGGCGAGGCGCGGCTGAACGGGCCGGCGCTGGCTGCGCTCGATCAGGTCGGGCTCGCCGCGCGCGCCGCGACGCCGGCGGGCGCGATGAGCCATGGCGAGAAGCGCCAGCTGGAACTCGCCATCGCGCTCGCCACCGAACCCCGCCTGCTGCTGCTGGACGAGCCGCTGGCCGGTGCCGGCCCGGAGGAGACGGAGCGGCTGATCGGCATCCTGCGCGGGCTCAAGTCCCGCTACGCGATCCTGCTGGTGGAGCACGACATGCAGGCCGTCTTCGCGCTGGCGGACCGCATCTCCGTCCTCGTCTATGGCCGCGTCATCGCCACCGGCGCGCCGGAGGCGATCCGCGCCAATGCCGAGGTCCGCGCCGCGTATCTCGGCGAGGACGACATCCCGCTGCCGGGGGCGGCCTGATGCTCACGGTCGAGCGCCTCACGGCGGGCTATGGCGGCAGCCAGGTACTGTTCGGCGTCTCGCTCGCGATCGGCGCGGGCGAGGTCGTCACGCTGCTCGGCCGCAACGGCATGGGCAAGACGACGACGGTGCGCGCCATCATGGGGCTGCTGCCCTCGCTTGGCGGGCGCATCTGGGGCGGCACGGTGGAGGTGGACGGCGCGGCCGTGGCCGGCCAGCCCGCGCATCGCATCGCACAGCGCGGGCTCGGCCTGGTGCCGGAGGGGCGGCAGGTCTTTCCGACCCTGTCGGTCGAGGAGAACTTGGTCGCCACCGCCGCGCATCGCGGCCCCGGCGCGCCGCGCTGGACGCTCGATTCGGTCTATGCCTTCTTCCCCCGCCTCGCCGAGCGGCGCCGCAATGCGGGCGCGAAGCTCTCGGGCGGCGAGCAGCAGATGCTCGCGATCGGGCGCGCGCTGATGACCAATCCGCGCCTGCTGATCCTCGACGAGGCGACCGAGGGCCTCGCGCCGCTGATCCGCGCCGAGATCTGGGCGGTGCTGGCGAAGCTGAAGGCCGAGGGCCAGGCGATCCTGCTCATCGACAAGAACCTCGGCGCCGTTCTCAGGCTCGCGGATCGCCACCATGTGATCGAGAAGGGCCGCACCGTCTGGAGCGGCAGCAGCGCCGAACTGGAAGGGGCGCCCGAGGTGAAGGATAAGTACCTGCACGTCTAGGAGTGCCCGACCATGGCCGGCTTCGACCTCGCGCGCGCCATCGAGCAGGGGCGCGGGCTCGCCCCGGCCGATCTGGTGCTGAAGGGCGGGCGTGTCTTCGATCTCGTCGCCGGCGCGCTGATCGAGACGGATGTGGCGATCCAGGGCGAGCGGATCGTCGGCACCCACGGCGCCTACACCGGCACGCGCGAGATCGACGTGGCCGGCCTCATCCTCGTGCCCGGCTTCATCGACACCCATCTCCACGTCGAATCCTCCCTCGTCACGCCCTACGAGTTCGAGCGTTGCGTCGCCCCGCGCGGCGTCACCACCGCGATCTGCGATCCGCACGAGATCGCCAATGTCGCCGGCGCCGAGGGCATCGCCTGGTTCCTGCGCGCCGCCGAGCACATGGTGATGGATCTCCGCGTGCAGCTTTCGAGCTGCGTCCCCTCCTCCCCCTTCGAGACCGCAGGCGCGCGGCTCGAGATCGCGGATCTCCTGCCCTTCGCGGCGCATCCCAAGGTGATCGGGCTCGCGGAGTTCATGAACTATCCGGGCGTGCTGGCGCGCGATCCCGGGTGCCTCGCCAAGCTGGCCGCCTTCCAGGGGCGCCACATGGACGGCCACGCGCCGCTGCTGCGCGGGATGGATCTCAACGGCTACCTCGCCGCCGGCATCCGCACCGACCACGAGACAACCTCCGAGGCCGAGGCGCGGGAGAAGCTCTCCAAGGGCATGGCGGTGCTGATCCGGGAGGGCTCGGTCTCGAAGGACCTGGATGCGCTCTGGCCGCTGCTGACGGAACGCCTCTCGGCCTTCCTCGCGCTCTGCACCGATGACCGCAATCCGCTCGACATCGCGGAGCACGGGCATCTGGATCACATGATCCGCACCGCGATCGCGCGCGGGGCTTCGCCGCTCGCGGTCTATCGCGCCGCGAGCCATTCGGCGGCGCGCATCTTCGGCCTTGCGGACCGCGGCCTGATCGCGCCCGGCTGGCGGGCCGATATCGTCGCGCTCGACAGCCTGGAGTCGTGCCGGGCGCAGCGCGTGCTCTGCGCCGGCACGCTGGTGGAGGAGGCGGCCTTCGCCCGCCGCCCGGCGCTGCCGCCCGTGGCGCGGCACAGCGTGCGCGCGCCACGCGTCGCGGCCGCCGATTTCCGCAAGCCCGCCGGCAACACGCCCGAGAAGGTCATCGGCGTGATCCCGGGCCGCATCATCACCGCGCATCTGGAAGCCCGCCTGCCGGTGCGGGACGGCGCCGCGCAGCCCGATGCGGCCGCCGACATCGCCAAGGTCGCGGTGGTGGAGCGGCATGGCCGCAACGGCAACCGCGCGGTCGGCTTCGTCCACGGCTTCGGACTGGCGCGCGGCGCCATCGCCGCCACCGTCTGCCACGACCACCACAACATCATCGCCGTCGGCATGGACGATGCCGATCTCGCGCTGGCCTGCAACCGGCTCGGCGAGATCGAGGGCGGCTTCGTCGTCGCGGCGGAAGGCCGGGTGCTCGCGGAACTGCCGCTGCCGGTCGCGGGGCTGATGAGCCTCGACAGCTTCGAGACGGTGCGCGATGCGCTGGTGGCGCTGCGCGCCGCGGCGCGGGAGATCGGCGCGACGCTGGAGGAGCCCTTCCTGCAACTCGCCTTCCTCGCGCTGCCGGTGATTCCGCATCTCAAGATCACCGATCGCGGCCTGGTGGATGTGGACCGCTTCGCGCTGCTGGAGGGCGGCTCGTAAATCCTTCACGAATTCACAAGCCAGCCTGTCAATTCCTTGACTCGTTTCGGCGCCGCATCGCGACGCGGCCGTTCAAAAGCCCCGGACGACGCCCCTATTCACGGCCCACAGCCAAGGAGGTCCGTCCATGCATCTCTCGCGTCGCACGCTGCTCGGCACCCTGCTCGCCGCCCCGCTCTCCAGCCCGGCCCTCGCCACGGCCTGGCGGCCCGACCGGCCGGTGGAACTCGTCGTCGGCTTCGCGCCCGGGGGCGGGACGGACATCGTCGCGCGGCTCTTCGCGCGGCACCTCGAGACGCGGCTCGGCCAACCGATCACCGTTGTGAACCGCCCCGGCGCATCGAGCGAGGTCGCACTGACCTATGTGGCGCGCTCGCGCCCCGAAGGGCATGTGCTGGGGCTGACCAACATGCCCTCCTTCGTCACGGTGCCGGTCGAGCGCCGCGCCCAGTACAACCTCGACAGCTTCGGCTTCATCGGCAACATCATGACCGACCCGACCGGCCTGATGGTGCGCGCGGATGGCCCGATCCGCGACGTCGCGGACCTGATCGCGAAGGCGCAGGCCGAGCCGGAGAAGATCATCGTCTCCACCTCCGGCATCGGCACCGACGACCACCTGCTGATGGCCATGATCAGCGCGCAGACCGGCGCGCGCTTCACGCTGGTGCATTACACCGGCGCGCCGATCCAGCGCGCGGCGCTGCTGGCGGGGCATGTCCAGGTCAACACCTGCTCGATCGGCGAATGGGCGCCCGACCCCACGGGGATGCGCTTCATGGCGCATGGCGGGGCCGAGCGCAGCCGCTTCGCGCCGGAGACGCCGACGCTGAAATCGCTCGGCCTCGACATCGAGATGTATTCCGAACGCGGCCTGGTCGTGCCGCGCGCGACGCCCGACCGGATCATCGGCCGGCTGCGCGACGCGGTGCAGGAAGCGGCGGCCGATCCCGCGACGGTGCAGAGCTTCGCCGCGCAGTTCATCGCCCCGGTGCTGGAGCCCGGCGAGCGGTGGGAAGCGCGGATGCGCGCGGCGCAGGGCCGGTACGCGGAACTCTGGCGCCGCGCCCCCTGGATCAACGCCTGAGCGTCACGCCACGCCCCGCGCCGGGGCGTGGCTCCTCGGCCGCGCCTTGAGGCGGAGTTCGCGGAGGTCCGCCTGCTCGCGGGCCGCGTTGCGGAACAGCGCGTCCTTCCCCCAGAGATAGGAAGGCGGGCAGGCGATGTCCTTCACGCCATACGCCGCCGCGGCGTGCAGCGTGAAGGACGGGTTGGTCAGGTGCGGCCGCGCCAGCGCCACCAGGTCGGCGCGGCCGGCGGCGAGGATGGTGTTAACCTGGTCGGCGCTGGTGATGGAGCCGACGCACATCGTCGCGACGCCGGCCTCGTTGCGGATCATGTCCGACCACGGCACCTGGAACATCCGCCCATAGACCGGCTCGGCGTCGTGCACGGTCTGGCCGGTCGAGACATCGAGCAGGTCGGCGCCCGCCTCGGCGAAGGCGCGCGCGATGGCGAGGCAATCGGCGTCCGTCAGCCCGCCCTCCTTCCAGTCGGTGGCGGAGATGCGGACGGACATGGGCCGATCCGCCGGCCAGGCCGCGCGCATCGCGGCAAAGACCTCAAGCGGATAGCGCAGCCGGTTCTCCACCGCGCCGCCGTATTCGTCCTGGCGCAGATTGGTCAGCGGCGAGAGGAAGGACGCCAGCAGGTAGCCATGCGCGCAATGGAGTTCGAGCAGGTCGAAGCCGCAGGCCGCGCCGCGGCGCGTGGCCGCGACGAAATCCGCCTTCACCCGGTCCATGTCCTCCCGCGTCATCGCGCGCGGCACCTGGCTGTGCGGGAAATAGGGCGTGGCGCTGGCCGAGAGGATCGGCCAGGCGCCCGAGGGCAGCGGCTCGTCCATCCCCTCCCACATCAGCTTCGTGGCCCCCTTTCGCCCGGCATGGCCGAGCTGCAGCGCGATCCGCGCGCTGCTGTGGCGATGGGTGAACTCCACGATGCGCGTCCAGGCCGCCTGCTGGTCGTCGTTCCAGAGCCCGGTGCAGCCCGGCGTGATACGCGCCTCGGGCGCGATGCAGGTCATCTCGGTGAACACCAGCCCCGCCCCGCCCACCGCGCGCGCGGCGTAATGGGCGAAGTGGAAATCGCCCGGCAGGCCGTCCTGCGCCGCATACATGCACATCGGCGAGACGACGACGCGGTTGGCGAGTTGCAGGCCGCGCAGCGCGAAGGGCTGGAACATCGGCGGCCGGTCGTCCTTCGCCGGGATGCCCTGCACGCGGGCCTCCTCCGCGAAGACGCGGCGCGTCGCGGCGATGAAATCCGGCGCGCGGAGATCGAGGTTGTCCCAGGTGATCGCCTTCGATCGCGTCATCAGCCCGAAGGCGAAGCGGGTGGGATGGAAATGCGCGAAGCGCTTCACATGCTCGAACCACACCAGCGAGACATCGGCCGCGTGCTGTGTCTTCTCCACATCCTCCCGCCGGCTGGTCTCGAAGCGGGCGAGGCACGCCCGCACATCGCCCCCGGCGCGGAAGGCGGCGTGCAGCGCGATCGCGTCCTCCATCGCGAGCTTGGTGCCGGAGCCGATGGAGAAATGCGCGCTCGCCTTGGCATCGCCCAGCAGCACGATGTTGTCCTTCACCCAGCTCGCGCAGCGGATCGCCGGGAAGCGGCGCCAGTTGCTGCGGTTGATGAGCAGCCGGTGGCCGGCGAGCTCCTCGGCGAAGACGCCTTCGAGGAAACGCGCGCTCGCGGCCTCGTCCATTGCATCGAGGCCGGCACGGGCGAAGGTCTCGGGGTCGGTCTCCAGCACCCAGGTGCTGGCGCCGGCCTCGTACTGGTAGCAATGGGCGATGAAGATGCCCTCGGGGCGCTCCTTGAAGAAGAAGGTGAAGGCGTCGAAGGGGCGGGTCGAGCCCATCCAGGCGAAGCGGTTCGGCCGCAGGTCGAGCTCGGGGCGGAAATGGTCGCGGAAGCGCTCGCGGATCGGGGAGTTGATGCCGTCTGCGGCGACGATCAGGTCGGCATCCGGGAAATCCTCCGGCGCGGCCTCGCGGCGGAACGCGATCTCCACGCCCAATTCGCGCGCGCGCGCCTGGAGCAGCAGCAGCAGGGTGCGGCGGGAACAGCCGCAGAAGCCGTTGCCGCCGATGCGGTGCACGGCGCCGCGAAAATGGATCTCGATGTCGTCCCAGTAGGCGAAGCTCTCGGTGATGGCGCGGTAGGAAGGCTCGTCCGCGGCCTGGAAGGCATCCAGCGTCGCGTCGCTGAACACCACGCCGAAGCCGAAGGTGTCGTCCGCCTGGTTGCGTTCCACCACGGTGATGCGCGCGGCGGGAAAATCCCGCTTCATCAGCAGCGCGAAATAGAGCCCGGCCGGGCCGCCGCCGATCACCGCGATGCGCATCGCCACACCTCTCGACACCGGCCGATGTTTTAAGCTTCAACCTTTTTCGCGTCCACCGGAATCCGCGGTTGCGGCTCGCCCGCCCGATGCTTTAGGCTTCAAGCATTCGGAGGGCTGCGGGTGGGTTCGCTCAGCGGTTTGCAGGCGCTGGTGACGGGGGGCGGCAGCGGGATCGGCGCCGCCTGCGCCGCCGCGCTCACCGAAGCCGGCGCGCGCGTGACCGTGATGGGAAGGCGGGAGGCGCCGTTGCGCGACGCCGTGGCGCGAGGCGCGGCCGCGGCCTGGATCGTCGGCGACGCCGCCGCCCCCCCTGCCCTGCCGCGCGTCGCCATCCTGGTCCACGCCGCCGGCGCGGCGGAGAGCGCGCCCTTCCTGAAATCCGACGCCGCGCTGTTCGAGCGGATGTGGCGCGCGAACCTCATCGGCGCCGTCGCGGTGACGCAGGCGGTGCTGCCGGCGATGCTGGAGGCCCGCTTCGGCCGCGTGGTCCACATCGCCTCCACCGCCGCGCTCAAGGGCTATCCCTATGTCAGCGCCTACACGGCGGCGAAGCACGGGCTGCTCGGGCTGACGCGCGCGCTGGCGCAGGAGCACGCGGCGGGCGGCGTCACCTTCAACGCCGTCTGCCCCGGCTTCACCGAGACCGCCATCGTCGCCGAGAGCGTCGCGCGGATCGTCGCGCGCACCGGGCGGACCGAGGCGGCGGCGCTGGCCGAGCTCGTGAAGCACAACCCGCAGAAGCGCCTGGTGCGGCCGGAGGAGGTGGCGCGCGCGGTGCTGATGCTGTGCGACCCGGCGGCCTCCGCCATCAACGGCCAGGCGATCGCGGTGGATGGGGGGGAAACGTGAGCCCGGACGACATGGCACCGCCCGATGCCGAGACGGCGCTCGCGCAGTCGCCGCCCGGGCACAAGGACGAGCTGCGCCTCTGGCTGCGCCTCCTCACCTGCACCACGCTGATCGAGGGCGGGATCCGGGCCCGCCTGCGGCGCGACTTCGACACGACGCTGCCCCGCTTCGACCTGATGGCCGCGCTGGACCGCGCACCGGCGGGGATGACGCTCGGCGCCATCTCGCAGCGCATGATGGTCAGCAACGGCAATGTCACCGGCCTCGCCGCGCGGCTCGAGGCCGAGGGCCTGGTGGAGCGCCGCGCGCGGCCGGGCGACCGGCGCGCGCAGCTGCTGCGCCTGACCGCGAAGGGACGGCGCGAATTCGCCCGCCAGTCGGCCGCGCATGAGGGCTGGATCGCGGAGCTGCTGGATGGGCTCGACACGGCGGAGCGCGCGGCGCTGTTCCGCCTGCTCGGCCGCGCCAAGCAATCGGTGCGCGCGGCGCTGACCGGGGAGACGCCATGATCACCGCCATCGCCGGGCCGCTTGCCGACCACCCAGCGCAGCATCTGCGGCTCGCCGTCGCGGGCGGCGTCGCGACGCTGACGCTCGACCGGCCGGAGCGGAAGAACCCGCTCACCTTCGAGAGCTATGCGGAGATGACGGCGATCTTCCGCGCCGCGCAGCATGACGAGGCGGTGCGCGCCTTCGTCGTCACCGGGTCGGGCGGCAATTTCTGCTCCGGCGGCGACGTCCACGACATCATCGGCGAGCTGCTGAAGCGCGACACCAAGGGGCTGATGCGCTTCACCGCGATGACGGGCGATCTGGTGAAGGCGATGCGCGCCTGCCCGCAGCCGATCATCGCCGCGGTGGATGGGGTGGCGGCCGGCGCCGGCGCGATCCTCGCGATGGCGAGCGACCTCCGGCTCGGCACGGCGCGGGCGAAGGTGGCGTTCCTGTTCAATCGCGTGGGCCTCGCCGGCTGCGACATGGGCGCTTGCGCCATCCTGCCGCGGCTGATCGGCCAGGGACGCGCGAGCGAGCTGCTCTATCGCGGCCGGTCGCTCGGCGGCGAGGAAGGGCTCGCCTGGGGCTTCTTCAACTCGCTGCACGAACCCGATGCGCTGGCCGATGCGGCGGCCGCGCTCGCGCGCGAGATCGCCGAAGGCCCGGCCTTCGCGCATGCGATGACGAAGCGGATGCTCGCGATGGAATGGGCGATGTCCATCGAGCAGGCGATCGAGGCGGAGGCCGTGGCGCAGGCGCTCTGCATGACGACGAAGGATTTCGCCCGCGCCTACGAAGCCTTCGCCGCGAAGCAGCGGCCGGTGTTCCGGGGGGATTGATGGCGGATACCGCCTTCCTCGACTGGCCTTTCTTCGAGGCCCGCCATCGCGACTGGGCGGCGGAGATCGAGGCCTGGGCCGCGCGGCACGCCGAGGCGCTGGCCGACGAGCACGACGCCGATGGCAGCGTGATCCGCCTCGCGCGCGCGATGGGCGAGGCCGGCCTGCTCCGCGTGCCCTGCCCGACAGACGGCAGGCTCGACGTGCGCGCGATCTGCCTCGCACGCGACATCCTGGCGCGCCATGCGGGGCTCGCGGATTTCGCCTTCGCGATGCAGGGGCTCGGCACCGGGCCCGTCACGCTGTTCGGCAGCGCGGCGCAGCGCGATCGCGTGCTGCCCGGTGCGCGCGCCGGCACCGCGCTCGCCGCCTTCGCGCTCAGCGAGCCCGAGGCCGGGAGCGATGTCGCGGCGCTGGCGACGGTGGCGGCGCGCGACGGCAACGGCCATTGGCGCCTGACCGGCCGCAAGACCTGGATCAGCAATGGCGGCATCGCGGCCACCTACATCGTCTTCGCCCGCACCGGCGAGGCACCGGGCGCGAAGGGCCTCAGCGCCTTCCTTGTGGCGGCCGATGCGCCCGGCCTCACCATCGACGCGCGCATCGAGGTCACGGCGCCGCATCCGCTGGCGACCCTCGCGCTCGATGGCGTGCGCGTCTCCACGGACGACCTGATCGGCGCGCCGGGCGATGGCTTTCGGGTCGCGATGGCGACGCTCGACGTGTTCCGCGCCAGCGTCGGCGCGGCCGCGCTCGGCTTCGCGCGGCGCGCGCTGGAGATGACGGTGCGCCGCGCGCGCGACCGCCGGCTGTTCGGCGCGACGCTGTTCGACCAGCAGATGTCGCAGGCCGCGATCGCCGACAGCGCGACGGAGGTCGAGGCCGCGTCGCTGCTCGTCTATCGCGCCGCCTGGCTGAAGGACCAGGGAACGCCGCGCGTCACGCGGGAAGCCAGCATGGCCAAGCTCTACGCCACGGAAGCCGCGCAGCGTGCGGCCGATCGCTGCGTGCAGATGCATGGCGGACTCGGCGTCACGCGCGGCCACAAGGCCGAGGAACTCTATCGCGAGGTCCGGGCGCTCCGCGTCTATGAGGGCGCCTCCGAGATCCAGCGCGTGGTGATCGCGCGCGCCGAGCGCGACCGGCTGGAGGGCTGAGGGGAGATGGACGGGATGATGACGCAGGCCGCGCTCGCCCCGAGCGCCCATCGGGACAGCTTCTGCGGCGACAATCTGCCGCCGCGCGCGCAATGGCCGCGCTTCCTGCTCGACCGGCCGGAATACCGCTACCCGGCGCGGCTCAACTGCGCGGTGGAACTGCTGGACCGCAACATCGCACGGGGCCGCGGCGACCATCCGGCGGTCGTGACGCCGGCCGAGACGCTCACCTACCGGCAGCTCGCGGAGCGGGTGAACCGGATCGCGCATGTGCTGGTGCATCGCCTCGGCCTCGTGCCGGGCAACCGCGTGCTGCTGCGCAGCGCCAACAATGCCTGGATGGTCGCGGCCTGCTTCGCGGTGCTGAAGGCAGGCGGCGTGCTGGTGGCCACCATGCCGCTCCTGCGCGCGAAGGAACTCGGCCAGATGTGCCGCAAGGCGCGGATCAGCCACGCGCTCTGCGATGCCCGGCTCGCGGAGGAGTTGCGCAAGGCGGAAGCGCCCGATCTCCGCCACCTCGTCACCTGGGGCGACGGCACGCTGGAGGCCATGTGCGCCGCCGCCTCGCCGGACTTCGCCGCCTGCGAAACCGCGGCCGAGGATGTGTGCCTGATCGGCTTCACCTCCGGCTCCACGGGCGAACCCAAGGGCACGATGCATGCCCATCGCGACATGCTCGCGATCTGCGACGGCTACTCGGCGCAGGTGCTGCGCCCCGAGCCCGGCGACGTCTTCATCGGCTCGCCGCCGCTCGCCTTCACCTTCGGGCTCGGCGGGCTCGTGCTGTTCCCCTTCCGCGTCGGCGCGACCGCGGTGCTGCTGGAGCGCGCCCCGCCCGAGGAACTGCCGGCGGCGATCGAACGCTTCCGCGCCACGATCTGCTTCACCGCGCCGACCGCGTATCGGGTGATGGCGGGCCTCGCCGCGCAGCACGACCTGTCGAGCCTGCGGAAATGCGTCTCGGCGGGAGAGGCGCTGCCGAAGCCGGTCTTCGAGGCGTGGCAGGCCGCCACGGGGCTCAAGTTGATGGACGGCATCGGCGCGACCGAGATGCTCCACATCTTCATCGCCGCGCGGGAGGACCAGATCCGCCCCGGCGCCACCGGCCTTCCGGTGCCGGGCTATGTCGCGCGCGTGGTGGATGCCGCCGGCCATGAGGTCCCGCGCGGCACGCCGGGGCGGCTCGCGGTGCAGGGCCCCACGGGCTGCCGCTACCTCGCCGATCCGCGGCAGGCGCAGTATGTGCAGGATGGCTGGAACATCACCGGCGACACCTATGTCCAGGACGAGGACGGCTATTTCTGGTACCAGGCGCGCAACGACGACATGATCGTCTCGGCCGGCTACAACATCGCGGGCCCGGAGGTGGAGGCCGCGCTGCTGACGCATCCCGCGGTCGCCGAATGCGGCGTGGTCGGCGCGCCGGATGCGGAACGCGGGATGGTGGTGCGGGCCTATGTCGTCCCGCGGCCGGGCCATGCGCCTGACGCGGCGCTGGCCAAGGCGCTGCAGGACCACGTCAAGGCGGAGATCGCGCCCTACAAGTATCCGCGCAGCGTCGTCTTCGTGGATCGCCTGCCGCGCACCGAGACCGGCAAGCTCCAGCGCTTCGCGCTTCGCGCCCGCGCGCAGGGGGACGCATGAGCACCCCGCTCACCGCGCTGAACCCGCCGGGCTGGCCGGCGCCGCGCGGCTACGCGAACGGCCTGATGGGAAGCGGCCGCTTCGTGCTCGTCGGCGGCCAGATCGGCTGGGATGCGGAAGGCCGCTTCGCGGAGGGCTTCGTCGCCCAGGCGGCGCAGGCGCTCCGCAACATCCTCGCGGTGGTGCAGGAGGCCGGCGGCGGGCCCGAGCATGTGGCCCGCCTCACCTGGTATGTGGTGGACATCGCCGAATACCGCGCGAGCCTCAAGGAACTCGGCCCCGCCTATCGCGCCGTGATGGGCAAGCACTTCCCGGCGATGGCGCTGGTGCAGGTGGTGGCGCTGGTCGAGCCCGCGGCCCGGGTCGAGATCGAGGCGACGGCGATCCTGGCCGACTAGCTGGCAGGGATATCGGCCGCCTCGGGCGGGGCCTCGTCGGCACCGTCGCGCCAGCCCTTGCGTTCCTCGCGGAAGCGGCGGCCGAGCAGCGCCGCCCCTGCCACGCCGGCGCCGAGCGCCAGTGTCGCGGCAAGACCGGTGGCGAGGATCAGGCCGCCGGCCAGCAGGGCCGGGCCGGCGGCAAGGCGCGAGGCGCAGCGCAGCAGCATCGGGGGTTACTCCTCGTTCGTGTCTTCAGGAGGTGGGGCGGGGCGGCAGGCCGGCAAGCGGTGGCAGCGGCCGCTCCGCCGCGCAGGAGCAGACGACGCCGCCATCCGCGAGCGCGTTGGGCAGCGTCGGCTCGCCGCAATGCGGGCATTCGACCACCTCGCGGCGCGGCGGGTCGCGCGGGGCTACCATGGCGTGTCGGTCAGTAGCAGCGAGGCGACGGCGCGGGCCTCGCGCAGGTCGCCGCGCTCCGCTGCCTCCTCCACCGCGACGAGCTGGGCGACCATGCCGGACCAGCCGGCATTGGCGGCGATGCCGCGCAGCGCATGGGCGGCCGCCTTCACCGCGGCGGCATCGCCATCGGCCGCCGCGGCGATCAGCCGCGGCACGCGGGCGGACCAGTCGGCGCGCAGCGCCTCGGCCAGGTCGGGCGGCAACGCCTCCTCGGGCCTGGCGACGGGGGTGTAGAGGGTGACGAAGCCGCCGCCCGGCAGCGGCGCGCGGCGGAGCTCGATGCGCGAGCCGTCCGGCCGCTCGCGCTGCCAGCGGCCCATCATCTTGCCGGCGCGCAGCAGGCGCATCCGGCGCTCGGTCTCGGCATCGGGGTCCACCAGGCCGAACTCGCCGGCCTCGGCCTGGAGGCGGACCAGCTCCGCGAAGGACAGGCCGACGCGCAGCGCCCGGGGCGGCACGCCGGTGATCTCGGGGAAGCGGGCATTCCAGGCGACGAGGCGATACTCGGCATCGACCACGGCGATGCCGTCGGTGATCGCCGCCATCACGCCGTCCAGCAGGCTGACGCGCCCTTCCGCCGCGCCCAGCGCCTCGCGCAGCGCGGCCTCCGCGGCGGCGAGTCGGGCGGCTTCCGCCGCCGCCGCCCGCAGCCGGCGGCGCAGCCGCCAGATCTCCGCGCCGCCCCAGGCCGCGAGCGCCAGTGCCACGGCGCCGGCCACCCCGGCCAGGACCGGCCCGAGCGGCTGCATCCCGGCGGCGGCGGCAGGAAGCGGCGCGGCGAACAGCACCATGGGGGGCAGGAGGCGCGGCACCTTGGGCGGGGTCTCCCCGATGGGAAGGAGGCGTCCGGCATCGGGCGGGACGCGCGATCTATTCACGCGCCCGCGGCCAGGACAAGCGCGGCACGCCGGAACGGCGGGGCGCGGCCGCGCGGGCTTGCCGCGGGCAGGCACCATTGGCATGTTCCGCCGCCGCGGCCGGCAGGGCCGCCGGCGCCCACGAAGGCAGGCCCGCACAGGGGCCATTGAGGATCGGCATGGCCAAGATCAAGGTGAAGACGCCCGTCGTCGAGATGGACGGCGACGAGATGACCCGCATCATCTGGGGGTTCATCAAGGAGAAGCTGATCCTTCCGTATCTCGATATCGACCTGAAGTATTACGACCTCGGCATCGAATACCGTGACCAGACCGACGACCAGGTGACGGTGGATGCCGCCAATGCCACCAAGCAGTACGGCGTCGGCGTCAAGTGCGCGACCATCACGCCGGATGAGGCGCGGGTCGCGGAATTCGGCCTCAAGAAGATGTGGCGCAGCCCGAACGGCACGATCCGCAACATCCTGGACGGCACGATCTTCCGCGAGCCGATCATCTGCAGCAACGTGCCCCGCCTGGTGCCGCACTGGTCGAAGCCGATCGTGGTCGGCCGCCACGCCTATGGCGACATCTACCGCGCGGTGGAGATGAAGGTGCCCGGCGCCGGCAAGGTGACGATGACCTACACGCCCGCCGGCGGTGCGCCGCAGGAGATCGGCGAGTTCGTCTTCCAGGGCGGCGGCGTCGCGATGATGATGCACAACCTCAACAAGTCCATCGAGGGCTTCGCCCGCGCCAGCTTCAACTACGGGCTGCAGCGCAACTATTCTGTGTATTTCAGCCACAAGAACACGATCCTCAAGGCCTATGACGGCAACTTCAAGGACATCTTCCGCGCCATCTTCGACGCCGAGTTCAAGGCCGAGTACGACAAGCGCGGCCTGGTCTACGAGGACCGCCTGATCGACGACATGGTCGCCTCCGCGCTGAAATGGGAAGGCGGCTATATCTGGGCCTGCAAGAACTACGACGGCGACGTGCAGTCCGACATCGTGGCGCAGGGCTTCGGCTCGCTCGGGCTGATGACCTCGGTGCTGCTGAGCCCGGACGGCAAGACGGTGGAGAGCGAGGCGGCGCACGGCACGGTCACGCGGCACTACCGCGAGCACCAGAAGGGCCGCGAGACGAGCACCAACCCGATCGCCTCGATCTTCGCCTGGACGCGCGGGCTCGCCTATCGCGGCCGGTTCGACGGCACGCCCGACGTGGTGGATTTCGCCAATGCGCTCGAGGCGGTCTGCATCGAGACGGTGGAGAGCGGCCACATGACGAAGGATCTCGCGATCCTGATCAGCAAGGACCAGCCCTGGCTGAACACCCAGGCCTTCCTCGCGAAGCTGGACGAGAACCTGAAGAAGAAGATGGGCCTCGGCTGAAGCCGGCGGGCCGGCGGCGTGCGCCGCCGGCCCGGGGTTGCGAAGCGCGCCGTGCCGGGCGCGCTTTTTTGCTTTATCGTATTTTGAAGACAATTTTCTTTGCGTCGCACAAGGCCTGGCCACTCGGGTTGAATGTGCAAATTTTTGGATTTTGCTTCGCAGAATATGTCGGTCGGCTTTACGATGGCGCCCACGGCCCTCCCACCTCCCCCTTCAGCCGATTGGAAATACACGTCTTTTCGTCATGGCACGCCTGTTGCTTGACTGCACTCACCAAAGCGTGTGCGCGGGATGCGCGGTCCAATGGCCAGCCCGCAGAACGAAGGACGAGACGTGATGCACAGGTTTCTACTGAGGGGGATGGCGGGCTTCGCGATGGGCGTCGCGGCCAGCTTCGGCGCTCCGAAGGCGGATGCGGCCTCGCTGACCTATGCGTTCAGCTACACCCAGGCCTCGACGACCTATGAGTTCGGCACGGTGACCGTCTCCACCTCGAACAGCCTGCCGTCCATCCTGACCGTTCGCGTGACCGCGCCGGCGAGCGCGCCGGCCGCCATCGCCGGCGTGCAGATCACCGGCGTCGTCTACGCCTTCACGCCGAATGTCACGAGCGCGGCGGTCATCAACCCCGGCAACAACGCCTACCAGGACGACCTGAACAGCCTGAACTGGGCGTTCCTGACCAACATGAACGCGATCCCCAACCCCGCCAATTCCAGCGCCGTCAGGAAGGGCGACTTCGAATTCGGGGCCTCGACCGGCAACGGGAACAACTTCAACCCGCCGGGCGTCGCCCTCGGCCAGTCGGATGTGTTCATGGTCAGCATCGGCGGCCTGCCGAGCTCCTACACGGCCTCCGGGGCGTGGGCGAACCTCGACATCGCCAGCTTCATCGACCACATCGGCATCCGCATCCAGAGCATCGACAACAGCGTCAACGGCGGCAGCCTGCTGCTTGTCGGCGCGGTCGAGGCGCCGCCGCCGCCGCCCCCGCCGCCGCCGGGTCCGAGCATCCCGGAACCCGCGACGCTCGCCCTGTTCGGCGCGGCGATGCTCGGCCTCGGCGCCGTCGGACGCCGCCGCCGGCGGGGCTGATCCGCCCCGCACTGTCGGAATTCCTTACAGCGGCGTCCCGATCTCCCGGGGCGCCGTGCCATGTCCGGAACCCGCCGACGGCCGGCGGCACGGTTGCCCACCCGGCGCGGCAGTGCCGCGGCCCAGAGGCTGGGCTCCACGCCCGAGGCGCGGAACAGCAGGGCGAGGGCGAGCCGCTTCTCCTCCAGCGCCGCCGCGAGATGGCCGCAGAGCAGGGCCTGCAACGGCCGCTCCGCGTCCGGCACGGCCTCGCAGGCGATGCGCCAGTAGCTGCCATCGAGTTCCACGCCCAGCATCAGCGACCCATCGGCCCGGCGCGCCCGGGCCTTGAGCCCGATGCGCCGCACCCGGAGCAACCGCCGCCCCGGTGCGCCGCGCTCCACCCAGCCCCAGTCGCAGATCGCCCGCCACAGCGCCCCGCCCGAGGCATCGCGCCCCGGCTCCAGCCGCCCGAGCGTCAGCAGCGCCGCGGCGGCAGTCCCCTGCATCGCCGGCACGCGGAGCATCGGATCGGCGCAATCGGCGAAGGTGAAGGGCATGGCGCGCTCCCGCTGGGCTGTGGCGTCGCGGCAGCCTTGCGCCGCCCGCGCCGCGCGGGCCTGTTCCCGGGGTGACAGGATGGGACGGCGCGCCTCCCCCGCGCCGTGCGGGCGCGCTATGGTTGTCCGGTCAACCGACCGGGATTCCCGCCGATGCGCCGCCGCGACCTCCTCGCCCTGCCGCTGCTCGCCCTGCCGCTGCCGGCCCTCGCGCAGGCCTGGCCGGCGCGCACCGTCCGCGTGATCGTGCCCTTCCCGCCCGGCGGCACCACCGATGTCGTCGCGCGGCTCGTCACCACGCGGCTCTCCGTCACGCTCGGCCAGAGCTTCGTGATCGAGAACCGCGCCGGCGCCGGCGGCACGCTTGGCTCCGACCTCGTCGCCAAGTCGCCGCCCGACGGGCATGTCTTCGTGATCTCGAACATCGCGAGCCACGGCGTCGGCCCGAGCGTCTACCGCACCATGCCCTATGACAGCGTGCGGGACTTCACCCATGTCGCGGTGATGGCCGAGGTGCCCTCCGTGCTGGCGGTGAGCGTCACGAGCCCGATCCGCACCTTCGCCGATTTCGTCGCCGCCGCGAAGGCGCGGCCCGGCGCGCTGACGGTCGGCTCGCCAGGCAACGGCACATCGAGCCACGCCAAGCAGGAGATCCTGAAGCGCTCGGCCGGCATCGACACCATCCACGTCCCCTATCGCGGCAGCGGGCCGATGATGAACGACCTGATGTCGGGCAGCGTGGATGCCATCATCACCACCCTCGTCGAGGCCGGCCGCAACGAGCGCTTCCGCCTGCTCGCCGTCACCGCGCCGGCGCGCGTGCAGGGCTGGCCGGAACTGCCGAGCTTCGTCGAGCTCGGCCATCCCGATCTCGTCGCTTCCACCTGGTTCGGGCTTTCGGGCCCGGCCGGCCTGCCGGCGCCGATCGTGACGCGCCTCAATGCCGAGGTGCTGGCCGCGCTGGCCCATCCCGAGGTCGCGCCCCGCCTGGTCGAGACCGGCGCCACGCCGCGGCCGCTGAGCGCGGCCGAGTACCAGGCCTTCGTCGCCGCCGAGGTGGCGCGCTGGCGCGCCGTGGTGCAGGCGGCGAACATCCGGGTGGACTGAGCGCGATGTTCTGCCTGGACCTGGCCGGCCGCGCGGCGATCGTCACCGCCGGCTCGCGCGGGATCGGCGCGGCGAGCGCGGTGGCGCTGGCGCGGGCGGGGGCCGATGTCTGCGTCAACTACCGCGCCGATGCCGCCGCCGCCGAGGCCGTGGCGGCCGCCGTGCGCGCCGAGGGCCGGCGCGCGCTCGTGATCCAGGCCGATGTCGCGGACAGCACCGCCGTCGCGGCGATGGTCGCCCGCGCGCAGGACGCGTTCGGCCGGCTCGACATCCTCGTCAGCAATGCCGGCGCGGGGACGCGCGTTCCGATGCACGAGCTGACCGACGAGGAATACCGCCGCGTCTTCGACATCAACGTGAAGGGCTTCGTGGCGCTCGCGCGCGCCGGGCTGCCGGCGATGCGCGCGGCGCGGGCGGGGCGGATCATCGCGATCAGCTCGATCGTCGGCCGCTCCGGCAAGGCCTTCATGTCGCCCTCGCCGACCTATGCGGGGGCGAAGGCGGCGCTGATCGGCTATGTGCGCGGCCTCGCGCGCGAGGTCGGGCCGCTCGGGATCACCGTGAACGCGGTCTGCCCGGGCTGGGTGGACTGGGGCACGAAGCACGCCGCGGCGCCGGCCGAGGTGCGGGCGAGCGCGCTCTCGCAGATCCCGCTCGGCCGCACCGGCACGGCCGAGGACATCGCCAATGCCGTCGTCTTCCTCGCCTCCGACCAGGCCGCCTATCTCACCGGCGTGTCGCTCGACGTGAATGGCGGGCTCTATATGGCCTGATACCGAGCGCACTATGGATTGACCTTTCGCGCCCACTCGAAGTCGGCGAGTGATCGGATC
>VFQP010000335.1_pt1 | contig 103373 bp, 73 predicted proteins | sample 3512351 | NCBI WGS metagenome assembly VFQP01 (sample SAMN10412372, study PRJNA504923) | tailings metagenome | isolation source: Relicate 1 Philex TSF1 revegetated site | place: Philippines: Tuba, Benguet | collected 2017-08-29
GGCTTCCTGCTCGGCGGCACCTCGGGCCGCACCACGCTGAACGGCGAAGGCCTGCAGCACGAGGACGGCCACAGCCACATCCTGGCGGGCACCATTCCCAACTGCATCAGCTACGACCCGACCTTCGCGCACGAGGTCGCGGTCATCATCCACCATGGCCTGAAGCGCATGGTGGAGCGCCAGGAGAACGTCTTCTTCTACCTGACGCTGCTGAACGAGAACTACCCGATGCCGGGCCTGAAGGCCGGCACCGAGGAGCAGATCATCAAGGGCATGTACCTGCTCGAAGAGGGTGCGAAGAAGACGCCGCGCGTCAACCTGCTGGGCAGCGGCACCATCCTGCGCGAGAGCCAGTTCGCGAAGGAACTGCTGGAAGCCGACTGGGGCGTGGCTGCCAACGTCTGGAGCTGCCCGAGCTTCAACGAGCTGGCGCGCGACGGCCAGGACTGCGAACGCTGGAACCTGCTGCACCCCACGGCCGAGGCGCGCGTGTCCTATGTGGCGCAGCAACTGGGCGGCCATGCCGGCCCGGTGATCGCCAGCACCGACTACATGAAGAGCTACGCCGAGCAGATCCGCGCCTTCATCCCCAAGGGTCGCGTCTACAAGGTGCTGGGTACCGACGGCTTCGGCCGCAGCGACTTCCGCTCGAAGCTGCGCGAGCACTTCGAGGTCAACCGCCACTACATCGTCGTGGCGGCGCTGAAGGCGCTGGCGGAAGAGGGCACGGTGCCCGCCGCCAAGGTGGCCGAGGCGATCCAGAAGTACGGCATCGACGCCGACAAGCTGAACCCGCTGTTCGCTTGAACACAACGACGAACTGAAACACGGAGACACGAGACATGGCGTCGATCGACGTGAAGGTGCCCGATATCGGCGATTTCGCCGAGGTGGCGGTCATCGAGGTGCTGGTGAAGGTGGGCGACACCGTGAAGGCCGAGCAGAGCCTGATCACGGTGGAGAGCGACAAGGCCTCGATGGAGATTCCCTCCTCGCATGCCGGCGTCGTGAAGGCGCTCAAGGTCGCGGTGGGCGACAAGGTCGCCGAAGGCTCGGTGGTGCTGGAGCTGGAAGTCGAGGGCGCGGCCGCTGCTGCTGCGCCAGCGCCGGCCCCGGCCCCGGCCGCAGCGCCGGCGGCCACGGCACCCGCGGCTGCGCCGGCGCCGGTGGCCAGCGCCCCGGCGCTTGCCGCAGCCACCGCCGGCCCGGTGACGGTGGTGGTGCCCGACATCGGTGACTTCGACGAAGTCACGGTGATCGAGGTCTTCGTGAAGCCCGGCGACACGGTCAAGCTCGAGCAGAGCCTGATCACCGTCGAGAGCGACAAGGCCTCGATGGAGATCCCGTCCTCGCACGCCGGCACCGTGAGCGAGCTGCTGGTGAAGCTGGGCGACAAGGTGGCCAAGGGCTCGCCGCTGGTGGTGGTGCAGGCGGCCGCCGGCGCGCCGGCCCCCGCGGCCCCGATGGCCGCGGCGCCAGCATCCGCGCCGGCTGCGGTGCCCGCTGCGGCGTCCACGCCCGCCGCCGCCCCGGCGCCAGCCGTGCCGGCCCACCAGCCGACCGTGGCGCCTTCCTCGGCGCTGCCGCATGCCTCGCCCAGCATCCGTCGCCTGGCGCGCGAACTGGGCGTGCCGCTGGCCGAAGTGAAGGGCAGCGGCCCCAAGGGCCGCATCACCCAGGCCGACGTGCAAGGCTTCGTCAAGGGCGTGATGGCCGGCAGCGTGCAGACCGCGGCGCAGAAGGCCAAGGCACCCGCGGCGGCTGCGGCCGGCGGCGGCATCCCGGGCCTGCTGCCCTGGCCGAACGTGGACTTCACCAAGTTCGGCGCCGTCGAGCGCAAGGACCTCAGCCGCATCAAGAAGATCAGCGGCGCCAACCTGCACCGCAACTGGGTGCTGATCCCGCACGTCACGAACAACGACGAAGCGGACATCACCGAGCTCGAGGCCTTCCGCGTTCAGCTGAACAAGGAAAACGAGAAGAGCGGCATCAAGGTCACGATGCTGGCCTTCGTCATCAAGGCCGTCGTTTCGGCGCTGAAGAAGTTCCCGGAGTTCAACACCAGCCTGGACGGCGACCAGCTCGTCTACAAGCAGTACTTCCACATCGGCTTCGCGGCCGACACGCCCAACGGCCTGGTCGTGCCGGTGCTGAAGGACGCCGACAAGAAGGGCTTGCTGCAGGTGGCGCAGGAGATGGCCGAGCTGTCGAAGAAGGCGCGCGACGGCAAGCTCGCGCCGGCCGACATGCAGGGCGGCTGCTTCAGCATCAGCAGCCTGGGCGGCATCGGCGGCACGCACTTCACGCCGATCATCAACGCGCCCGAGGTCGCCATCCTGGGCCTGTCGCGCGGCTACCAGAAGCCCGTCTGGGACGGCAAGGCCTTCGTGCCGCAGCTGACGCTGCCCATGTCGCTGTCCTACGACCACCGCGTGATCGACGGCGCCTCGGCGGCGCGCTTCAACGCCTACCTGGGTGGCCTGCTGGCGGACTTCCGCCGCGTGCTGCTGTGAGGAGGGCGCGATGAGCCTCATCGACATCAAGGTGCCGGACATCGGCGACTTCGCCGAGGTCGCCGTCATCGAGCTGCTGGTCAAGCCGGGCGACGTGGTCAAGGCCGAGCAGAGCCTGATCACGGTGGAGAGCGACAAGGCCTCGATGGAGATCCCGTCGTCGGCGGCCGGCGTCGTGAAGGAGCTGAAGGTGGCCGTCGGCGACAAGGTCGCGATGGGCACGCTGATCCTGGTGCTGGAAGGCGAGGGCGCCGCGGCGGCCTCAGCCCCAAGCCCGGCCACGCCGGCGGCTTCCGCGCCGGCCGCTGCACCGGCGCCGACGGCGCAAACGGCCCCGGCCGCCGCCGTGCACAGCGGCAGCGCCGACCTCGAATGCGACCTGCTCGTGCTCGGCGCCGGCCCCGGCGGTTATTCGGCCGCCTTCCGCGGCGCCGATCTCGGCCTGAAGACCGTGCTGGTCGAGCGCTTTCCCACGCTGGGCGGCGTCTGCCTGAACGTGGGCTGCATCCCGAGCAAGGCGCTGCTGCACGTGGCCGCGGTAATGGACGAGGTCAAGCACTTCGCCGATCTCGGCGTGGCCTTTGCCGAGCCGCAGGTGGACCTCGGCAAGCTGCTGGCACACAAGAACAAGGTCGTCGGCAAGCTGACCAACGGCCTCACGGCCATGGCCAAGATGCGCAAGGTCACGGTGGTGCAGGGCACCGGCGAGTTCGCCGATCCGCATCACCTGAAGGTGGCCGGCGCCGATGGCAAGCTGCAGACCATCAGGTTCGCCAAGGCCATCATCGCCGCCGGCTCCGAGGCGGTGAAACTGCCCTTCCTGCCGCAGGATGAGCGCATCGTCACCAGCACCGGTGCGCTGCAGCTGCGCCAGCAGCCCAAGACCATGCTGGTCATCGGCGGCGGCATCATCGGCCTGGAGATGGGCACGGTGTACTCCACGCTGGGTGCCAAGCTCGACGTGGTCGAGATGCTCGATGGCCTGATGCAGGGTGCCGACCGCGACCTGGTCAAGGTCTGGCAGAAGATGAACGCGCACCGCTTCGAGCGGCTGATGCAGAAGACCAAGACCGTGGGCGCCGAAGCCACGCCCGAAGGCATCAAGGTGCAGTTCGAGGGCCTGGACGGCAGCAAGAGCGAAGGCCTCTACGACCTGGTGCTGCAGGCCGTGGGCCGCACGCCCAACGGCAAGAAGATCGCCGCCGACAAGGCCGGCGTCATCGTCGGCGAGCGCGGTTTCATCCCGGTGGATGCGCAGATGCGCACCAACGTGCCGCACATCTTTGCCATCGGCGACATCGTGGGCCAGCCGATGCTGGCGCACAAGGCGGTGCACGAAGGGCATGTGGCGGCCGAGGTGGCCAGCGGCGACGACAAGGCCCAGTTCGACGCCCGCGTCATTCCGAGCGTGGCCTACACCGACCCCGAGGTCGCCTGGGTCGGCTTGACCGAGGACGAGGCCAAGGCCCAGGGCATCAAGGTCAAGAAGGGCCTGTTCCCGTGGACGGCCAGCGGCCGCGCCATCGCCAACGGCCGCGACGAGGGCTTCACCAAGCTGCTCTTCGACGACGGCCCTGAAGCCCACGGCCACGGCCGCATCCTGGGTGGCGGCATCGTCGGCACGCATGCCGGCGACATGATCGGCGAGATCGCGCTGGCCATCGAGATGGGTGCCGACGCGGTGGACATCGGCAAGACCATCCACCCGCACCCGACGCTGGGCGAGAGCATCGGCATGGCGGCCGAGGTCGCGCACGGCAGCTGCACCGACCTGCCGCCGCCGCGGCGCTGAGCGCGGCCGGGCGGCACGGCCCGTCGGCGCTGCCGGCGGGCTGTCACCCCGATTCGACGGCGGATCGCAGCGGCCTCGCGCCGCGCGGCGCCCGGGCGCAGCATGGGCCCATGAACAAGCTCCCCCACCTGGCCCTCGCGCTGGCCCTGGCTGGCACGATGGCGGCCTGCCAGGCCCAGCCCAGATCCACGACCGACAAGGCCGGCGGCGGCTTCGGCCTCGAACTGCGGCCCACGGCCACGGTGGCCGATGTCGAGATGCCGCTGTACCCCAAGGCCGAACGCCTGCCCGACAGCGACGACAACGCCGGTGCCGTGCGCATGGGCCTGTGGGGCGGCAGCTTCGGCTTCCGGCTGGCGGCGCTGAAGATGGGCAGCGCCGACGCACCGGCCGAGGTCACGGCCTTCTACCGCGAGGCGCTGGCGCGCCACGGCGAGGTGCTCGAGTGCCATCCGCCGAAGGCGGGTGAAGTCGCTGAGAAGAAGGCCGATGACAAGTCCGAGAACAAGGCGAAGAAGAACTCGCAGCCCCGCGACGACCGGCCCCTGGACTGCGAGGACAACAAGCCGCGCCCCGGCGGGCTGGTGCTGAAAGTCGGCACACGCAAGGACTTCCGCCTCGTGGCGATCAAGCCCCACGGCAAGGGCACGCAGTTCGACCTGCTGCGCATCGCGGTGCGCGAGTAAGCGGTTGAACCGGGCTGGGCCGGGGCGGCTCGCGCCTGCGACACTGCGGGCCCCATGAGCCTGTTTGCCAGCCCGCTGCCCTGGAGCCTGTCGCCGGATGCCATCGAGACCGGCGTCGTCGCGGTCTTTGTCGTCGTCTACATCGGCATGTTCCTCGGCGGGCTGCCGCGGCTGAAGCTGGACCGCACCGGCGTCGCGCTGCTCGGCGCCATCGCCGTGATCGCGCTAACGGGCATGCCGCTGGAGGAAGCCGCACGTGCGGTGGACCTGCCCACCATCGTGCTGCTGTTCGCCTTCATGGTGGTCTCGGCGCAGATGCGGCTGGGCGGCTTCTACTCGGCCGTCACGCGCCGCGTCGGCGCGCAGCCGCTGCCGCGCCCGGCGCTGCTGGCGGCGCTGCTGGGCGTGGCGGCACTGCTGTCGGCCGTGTTCTCGAACGACATCGTCTGCCTGGCGATGACGCCGGTGGTGGCGCGCATCGCCATCCAGCGCCGGCTGAACCCGGTGCCCTTTCTCGTCGGCCTGGCCTGTGCCGCCAACATCGGCTCGGCCGCCACGCTGATCGGCAACCCGCAGAACATGCTGATCGGCTCGGTGCTGAAGCTGTCCTTCGCCGACTACCTGCAGGCCGCCTGGCCGCCGGTGCTGCTGAGCCTGGTGCTGCTGTGGCTGTGGTTGGCCTTCGGGCCCGGCACGCGGCGCCGCCCCGGGCCGCCGGACCTGCTCGACGCCAGCCTGCCGGCCTACGAACTGCCGCCGAACGACGACCCGCCCTTCGACCGCGTGCAGTCCGCCAAGGGCCTGCTGGTGGCCGGCACGCTGATGGCGGTGTTCCTGTTCACCGACTGGCCGCACGCGGTGGCGGCGCTGGTGGGCGCCGCGGTGCTGCTCACCAGCCGCCGGCTGCATTCGGCCCACGTGGTGGGGTTCGTCGACTGGCCGCTGCTGCTGCTGTTCATCGGGCTGTTCGTCGTCAACCACGCGCTGCAGGCCACCGGACTGGCCGGCGAGGCGGTGGCCTGGCTGGCCGGCCACGGGGTGCACCTGGCCGAGCCCGGCCCGCTGATGGTGCTGGGCACGCTGCTGTCCAACCTGGTGTCCAACGTGCCGGCGGTGATGCTGCTGCTGCCGCACCTGAAGGACGGTGGCCACGACGCCGGGGTGCTGCTGGCGCTGGTCAGCACCTTCGCCGGCAACCTGCTGCTGGTGGGCAGCATCGCCAACCTCATCGTCGCCGACCTGGCCGAGAAGGCCGGCGTGTCCATCGGCTGGCGCCAGCACGCCGCCATCGGCGTGCCCGCCACGCTGCTGTCGCTGGGCGTGGTGGCGGGCTGGTTCCTGCTGCGAGGCTGAACAACGGCGCCCGAGCCGGCCAGTTCCGGCGATCGGCCCGAGGGGCCGACGCACAGAATCGGTGCTGCCGCCGTCGGTGGCTGGGCCGGGGTTCGCGGCCTGGCACACCGGTGCCCTGCACCCCATGACCGATCACTCCGCCGAACCTTCCGTTCCCGACGACCGCAGCGATGCCCTGTCCAGGCTGCGCCGCCGCCGCCTGTGGCAGTTGCTGGTGCTGATCGGCTCCGGCTTCGGCGCCAGCCTGGCGATGCGGCTGCTGCTGGAGCAGCCGATCAACGCGCCGCTGCTGTACCTGATGATCGCGCTGGTCGTGTCGACCTCGGCGCTGGCGCTGGTGCACCGGCACGCCAACATGGCCGCCGGCCTGTTGCTGGCGGGCCTGACCGGCGTGCTGCTGGGCATGATGCTGCTGGGCGAAGGCCTGCGCGACGAGGCCGCCGTCGGGTTGCCCGGGGTGCTGGTGATCGCCGCGCTGCTCGGCAACCAGCGCCAACTCATCGTGCTGGCCGCGACCATGGTGGCTTCGGTGGCCGCACTGGGCATCGCCGACTTCAACGGCTGGTTCGTCAGCCCGGTGATCGGTGCACAGCCCACCAGCGCCATCGAGATCGGCGTCATCCTCACCATCACCGCCTTTGGCGCCGCGCTGCTGGCCGGCGACCTGGCGCGCGAGGTGGTGCTGACGCAGCGCTCGCGTGCCGAGGCAGAACGCCTGGCGCACTACGACCTGCCGACCGGCCTGCCGAACCGCCGGCTGGCGCTGGACCGCTTCGACCATGCCGCGCGCAGCGCCGCCCGCAGCGGCGAGCGCGTGGCGCTCTTGCTGCTGGACCTGGACCACTTCAAGGACGTCAACGACGCGCTGGGCCACGCCTTCGGCGACCGGCTGCTGGCCGCCGTGGCGCAGCAGCTGCCGCCGGTGCTGCGTGGCAGCGACACCGTGGCGCGGCTGGGGGGCGACGAGTTCCTGGTCATCCTCGAAGGCCTGCCCCGCGCTTCGGACGCCGGCGAGGTGGCGCGCAAGCTGCTGGACGCGCTGGCGCAGATCCGCAGCATCGGCGACACCGACGTCAAGGTCGACGGCTCGATCGGCATCGCCGTCTGGCCCGACGACGGCGGCGACTTCGACACGCTGCGCCAGAAGGCCGACATCGCGCTGTACCGCGCCAAGGAAGCCGGCCGCCAGGGCTTCCGCTTCTTCGACGCGACCATGGACCGCTCGGTGGGCGACCACCTCAAGCTCGTTTCTGGCCTGCGCCGCGCGCTGCACCAGCGCGAGCTGCACCTGCACTACCAGCCGCAGTTCGAGCTGTCCACCGGCCGGCTGCGCGGCGCCGAGGCGCTGCTGCGCTGGGACTGCCCGACCCAGGGCCGCATCTCGCCGGCGCGCTTCGTGCCGGTGGCCGAACAGTCGGGCCAGATCGTCGAGATCGGCGCCTGGGTGCTGGACCAGGCCTGCCGCCAGGCCGCGGCCTGGCGCCGCAACGGCCTGTCCGATCTGACGATCTCGGTCAACCTCTCGCCGGTGCAGGTGCGCCGCGGCACGCTGGAGCAGGACGTGATGACGGCGCTGGAGCGTTCCGGCCTGGATCCGTCGGCGCTGGAGCTGGAGTTCACCGAGTCGCTGCTGATCGCCGACAACGAGCCGCTGCGCGCGCTGCTGGCGCGGCTGCGCGGCCTGGGCGTGCGCTTTGCCATCGACGACTTCGGCACCGGGTATTCGAACCTCGGCTACCTGCAGAGCTTCGAGTGCCAGCGCTTGAAGATCGACCAGCGCTTCGTGCGCCGCATGCTGGCCAACGGCAACGACGCCGCCATCGTGCGCGCCATCGTGCAGATGGCGCAGGCGCTGAACCTGGGCGTGGTGGCCGAGGGCATCGAAGACGCGCCGACGCTGGCCCGCCTGCGCGAGCTGGGCTGCGACGAAGGCCAGGGCTTCTACTGGTCGCCGGGCCTGCCGCCGGGCGAGTTCGAGGCCTTTGCGCGGCGCCGCCGCGGCGATGCCGTCGACGCCGCCGAGGCGCTGGAAGCCGGCTCGGCTTGATGGGGCGTGAACGAGCCGTCTGTCATGTGTGCCGAGGCAAGCCGGTGAATGGCGCGAGCGAAGGCTGACTGGGTGGGGGCCGGGTAGGCAGGCATCACCCTGCGGCCACGCGCTGTTCTCGCGCTCACTCGTCACAGTGCCAATGCCTTGCTCGACGCACCAGCCGCGCGGTTCGGTCATGGGCTTTGAGGCCTTTCGCTGGGAGCCGGGCTGGACTACACTGCCAGACTGCAATTCCGCCGCAGTCTGGCCCCTTACCGGGCTCGCTGCGGCGGTTTCACTTTTCCGCCCGACATGCCCGTTCGACCATGAACACGATCCCCCTCACGCGCCGCGGCGCCGAGCTGCTGAAGAACGAACTGCACCGTCTGAAGACGGTGGAGCGCCACGCGGTGATCCAGGCCATCGCCGAGGCCCGCGCCCAGGGCGACCTGTCGGAAAACGCCGAGTACGACGCGGCCAAGGACAAGCAGGGCTTCATCGAGGGCCGCATCAAGGAGATCGAGGGCAAGCTGGCGGCGGCGCAGGTCATCGACCCGAGCGCGCTGGCGGCCGACGGCAAGGTGGTGTTCGGCGCCACGGTCGACCTGGAAGACGAGGACAGCGGCGCCAAGGCCACCTACCAGATCGTCGGCGACGACGAGGCCGACCTGAAGCTGGGGCTGATCAGCATCTCCAGCCCGATCGCGCGGGCGCTGATCGGCAAGGAAGTTGGCGACGTGGCCGAGGTGCAGGCCCCGGGCGGGCTGAAGCACTGGGAAATCGTCGACGTCCGCTACGCCTGAGCGCAGAAGGGTGCACGGCAAGGTGCGCGGCATGGGCGTCGAACGCTGGCGGCGCCTGCTGCCGGGCCTGTGGGCGGGTTTGCTGCTGACGGTGGCGCTGGTCGCCACGCCGGCGCCCTTTGCCACGCTGGTGCAGGCCGATGCGGGTCGTGTGGTGGCCCGGGTGCTGGCCCACGAGGCCTATGCCAGCCTGGCGCTGGGCATCGTGCTGCTGGTGCTGGAACGCCTAGCGGCCAAACGCGGCGCGGAGCAGGGCGGCTCGTCGCAGTTCAGTACCGGCATGGTGTTGGCGCTGGGCGCGATCTTCTGCACCGTGCTGGGTTACTTCGTGCTGCAGCCGATGATGGCTGACGCCCGCCTGGGCCAAGGCCCGCTGAGCTTCGGCCAGTTGCATGCGGTGAGCGCCGTTTTCTATCTGCTGAAGGCTGGGCTGGTGCTGGCGCTGGCCTGGCGCGCGGCGCGCAGCTAGAGCCACAGGCTTGGTGCGGCTAGCAGCCTCAACGGCCGGCTGTTCTCATGAGCAAACGATAGAGTACGATGTATCTTATGTTAAGTAAATAATCAGCATTGCGGTTGCATTTCCAAAGAGCTGGACCACCGCATCGTCAGTGTCGAGAGTCAGGGATAGCGGTGACATCAAAGTGCACATGTCGGAGACTGACGGTTATCGCCGGAGAAGACTTGTCGTTGACCGCGTCAGCGGCAAGACTCAGTCCAGGCGCTCCGGCTCATCGGCTTCGCCGGCATCGTCGTCCAGCACAGCCGGACGTGCGGTGTTCGAAGGTGTCGTGCGGTCCAGCGGGCGGCACAGATGCCGGTTCAGCTGGCCCAGGCGTTCGGACTTCTCGACCGCGGCCAGCACGACCTCGGGGCTGATCATCAGCAGGAACGGATTGCGGGCAGTGGCCGGATGCGACATCGGGTGCTCCTCAGCGTCGACCTTGACGCTGGGATTCACTCTACGCCGCAGCTCCGGGCTTGCGTAGACGGCCGGCGACGATTCCGCTTGTCAGGCGACTTCCGACACGGCGTCATCCGGCCGTTCGTGATATGTCTGACGCCGGGCGCCCCAGAGGCCCAGCGCGCCGGGGCGTCAGCGCGGTGCCAGGGCCAGCACGTCCAGGCGGTCGGCCAGCTTGTCCCGCCCGGCGCCGCGGGCGAAGTCGGCGGCGTTCAGGCCCCGTTCATTGCGCGAACGCGGGTCGGCGCCGCGGGCCAGCAGCAGCTCGACGGACTCGCTGGCGCCGTAGCGCGCCGCCATCATCAGCGCGGTGCTGCGGTTCGGCGAAGGCGCGTCGATGGCCGCGCCCTGCTCCAGCAGCCAGGCCACGACGGGCGTGGCGCCGTCACTGGCCGCGTAGTGCAGCGGGGTCCAGCCGCCCCGGTTGATGGCGGCGCCGCGTTCGGCCAGCTTGCGCACCCAGTCCAGATGGCCGCGCAGCGCGGCCATCATCAGCGCGGTTTCGCCGGCGGTGGTGGTGGCGTCCACCTGCAGCCGCGGGTCGGCGAGCAGCGCTTCGGCGGCGCGGAAGGAGCCCTCGCGCATGGCCAGGAACAGCACCGGCTGGCCCTGCTCGTTGCGGAAGTTGGGGTCCTGGCCGTCGGCCAGCAGGCGGGCCACGCCGCGGCCGTCGTCGATGTTCACGGCGCGCAGCAGGCGCACGCCGTCGTCAGACTGTGCCGCACCTGCGGCGAAGAAAAATGCAAACAGAACAATGCACTGGATGGAATTCTTCAAGTGGTTCATCATCATGGTTGGCGCTCCTTGGCAGCCGGCGGCAGGCCCATGCGGGTGAACAGCCGCTGGCAGTTGGCGGTGGTGGCCTCGGCCACGGCCTCGACTGTGAGCCCTTTCAGCTCGGCCAGCTGGGCGGCCACGTACGGCACGTAGGCCGGCTGGTTGGTCTTGCCACGGTAGGGCACCGGGGCCAGGTAGGGGCTGTCGGTCTCGATCAGGCAACGGTCCAGCGGCACCAAGCGTGCCACGTCGCGCAGCGCCTCGGCGTTGCGGAAGGTCAGGATGCCCGAAAACGAGATGAAGAAGCCCAGGTCCAGCGCGGCCCGCGCCACCTCGGCGGTTTCGGTGAAGCAGTGGAACACCCCGCCGACACGGCCCTGCCCGGCGTCGCGCAGCAGTGCCACGGTGTCGTCGCTGGCGCTGCGTGTGTGCACCACCAGCGGCAGCCCGGTGCGCCGGGCGGCTTCGATGTGCACCTCGAAACGACGGCGCTGCCAGGCCATGTCGGCCACGCTGCGGCCGTTCAGGCGGTAGTAGTCCAAGCCGGTTTCGCCGATGGCGACGGTGCGCGGGCGCGCGGCCAGCGTCACCAGGGTCTCGACCTCGGGTTCGGCCACGCCTTCGTTGTCCGGGTGCACACCCACCGTGGCCCACAGCTCCGGGTGCGCCATCGCCAGGCCGTGCACGGTGTCGGCCTCTTCCAGCGTGGTGCAGATGCAAATGGCGCGCTCGACACGCGCCGCCACCATGGCCGCTCGCACATCGGCTATGCGCTCGGCCAGGCCGGGAAAGCTCAGGTGGCAATGGGAGTCGACGAACATCGGGCGGGGCTGCGGCAGGCGGCGGTAGGCTGTGGCCCAGGGGCCGCGTGCCGCGTTCAGATCGTCTGCGTGGGCTTGGACGATTGGATCGAGGTGCCCAGGATCTCTTCGATCTTGGCCTTCAGCTGGCGCGACTTGTCGTCGTTCGGGAAGCGCACGCCCACGCCCTGGGTGCGGCCACCGGAGGCGTTCAGCGGCGTGATCCACGACACCTTGCCGGCCACCGGAAAGCGCTGCGGGTCGTCGGGCAGCGACAGCAGCAGGTAGATGTCCTCGCCGAGCTTGTACTCGCGCGTGGTCGGCACGAACAAGCCGCCTTCGGTGAACAGCGGGATGTAGGCGGCGTACAGCGCGCCCTTCTCGCGGAACACGAGCTGGATCACGCTGGGCCGGGCACTGGCGCCCGTTGCGGCACCGGCCGCGCCCGAGGCCACGGCCGGCCCGAGGCCGCCAGAGCGCGTGGACGTGCGGTCGTTCATGGCCTCAGTGTAGCGGGGCGCGGTGCGGCCAAGGCCCGCGCCGCGGCCGCCACCAGCGCGTCGAGCAGCACGCCTTCATTCCACGGGTGCTCGGCGTGCCTTGCCACGCGCTGCAGCTCGCGCGCCCAGGCTTCCAGGCCCGGCAGCGAACCGGTCCCCAGGGTGGACGGCAGGCTGGTGGCCGGAAAGTACTGCGGCGCCGCGCCCGCGGCGGCGGCCATCGCGTCGTGCGCCAGCTTCAGCAGCGTGTCCACGGCCTGCGGCGGCGCCCAGCCCTGCAGCGCCGGCCGGCCTTGCGCCAGCGCGGCCGGCAGGGCCTGCCAGGCCGCGGCGGTGATGCCGGCGCGGTGCAGCGCCAGCGCCTCCAGCGGCCGGCCGGCGGCGCCTGCCAGCAGCACGGCTGCGTCGTCCAGGTTTGCCAGGCCGCGGCGCTGCAGCCACGCCACGGCCTCGGCCTGCGGTGGCAGCGGCAGCCGCACCGGCGTGCAGCGGCTGCGCACGGTGGGCAGCAGGCGCGAAGGGTCGGCCGCGGTGAGCACGATGCGCGTGCCGGCCGGCGGCTCTTCCAGCGTCTTCAGCAGCGCGTTGGCGGCCTGCAGGTTGACCAGTTCACCCGGGTGCAGCACGGCGACCTTGCCGCGGCCGCGGGCCGAGGTCTTGAACACCCAGTCGATCAGCGTGCGCACCTCATCGACGCGGATCTGGCGGCTCGGCTTCCTGCTGCTTTCGCCGCCATCGGGCCGGTCGCCGGGGAACGGCCATTCGAGTTCGCGCCGTTGCGCCTCGGGCAGCAGCAGCAGCAGATCAGGATGGGAGCGGCCCTGGATCAGCCGGCAACTGGCGCAACGGCCACAGGCCGGCTGGCGGCCGTCGGCGGCTTCGCAAAGCCAGGACTGCGCCAGCGTGGCCGCCAGCGGCAGAACGCCCTGCCCGGCACTGGCGTGCAGCAGCAGCGCGTGGCCGCGCTGGCGTTCCAGCAGCTCGGCCAGCGGCGCGCCCAGCCAGGGCAGCGGCGGCTGGCCGTCTTCGCCGATCAGCAAGGGCTCAGCGGCCATCACCACTCCTTGCCCCGCCCAGGCCACGCCGCTGCAGCGCGGCCGTGATCTGCAACCACACGGCCGGCGGCGCAAGCCGGGCGTCGAGCCGTTCGAACCGCGCCGGGTCGGCCTCGCGCCTTGCCGCATAACCGGCGATCACACGTTCGAAGAAGGCCACGTCTTCGGACTCGAAACGGTCCGGCGCGCGTGCCGCCGCACGGCGCCGTGCGGCCTCTGCCGCGGGCAGATCGAACCAGAAGGTGATGTCGGGCTGGCGGCCCTGCTGCACCCAGTGTTCCAGCGTCGCCAGCACGCCGAGGTCGAAGCCGCGCCCGCCGCCCTGGTAGGCGAAGCTGGCATCGGTGAAGCGGTCCGAGAGCACGACGGCACCACGCGCCAGCGCCGGTTCGATCTGCTGCACGAGGTGGTCGCGCCGCGCCGCGAACATCAGCAGCGCTTCGGTGAGCGGGTCCATGGCCTCGTGCAGCACCAGGCCGCGCAGGGTTTCGGCCAGCGGCGTGCCGCCGGGCTCGCGCGTGACCAGCACCTCGCGACCCAGGCCGCGGAAGTGCGCTGCCAGAGCCTCGATGTGCGTGCTCTTGCCGGCGCCGTCGATGCCCTCGACGGTGACGAACAGACCTTTCAAGCCGTTGGGCAAGCTGTTCACCGCCCACCCCGCTGGTAGCGGTTCACCGCCCGGTTGTGGTCGGCCAAGTTCTCGCTGAACACGCTGGCGCCGCCTTCGCCGGTGGCGACGAAGTACAGCGCGCGGGTCGGCTCGGGCCGCACCGCGGCGCGCAGCGAGGCCAGGCCGGGCAGCGCGATCGGCGTCGGCGGCAGGCCGCCGCGGGTATAGGTGTTGAAGGGGCCGTCGGTCTGCAGGTCGCGGCGGCGCAGGTTGCCGTCGAAACGCTCGCCCAGGCCGTAGATCACGGTCGGGTCGGTCTGCAGCAGCATGCCGATGCGCAGGCGGTTGGCGAACACACCCGCGACACGGCCACGGTCGGACTCCAGCCCGGTTTCCTTCTCGACGATGGAGGCGAGGATGAGCGCCTCGTCAGGGCTCTTCAGCGGCAGGTCCGGTGCCCGCTCGGCCCAGACGGCGTCGAGGTGTTTCTGCATCGTGCGGTAGGCGCGCCTGAGCACCGTGAGGTCGCTGACGCCGCGGCCGTAGACATAGGTGTCCGGGAAGAACCGGCCCTCGGCGGCCTGCCCCGCTGGCGCGCCCACGGCGGCCATCAGCTCGGCCTCGCTCCAGCCGGCCGTGGTGGCATCGAGGAAGGGCGCGCGGGCCAGTTCGGCACGCAGCTCGCGCAAGGTCCAACCTTCGATGAAGCGCACACGTTCGCGCAACTCGTCGCCGACCACCATCTTGGCCAGCAGCGTGCGCGGCGTGGCGCCGTTCTCGATCTCGTAGCTGCCGGCCCGGATGCGCCGTGCCTCGCCGGACCAGCGGAACCATTCGTAGAGCCAGCGGGCATCGGTGCGCACACCGGCCGCGACCCAGGCCGAGGCCACCGCACGTGGCGAGTCGCCGGGCTCGACCGACAGCTCGACGCTGGGGGTGGCCAGCGCCAATGGCGCATCGACCCAGCGCCAGGCGGACCACACCAATGCCGCCGCGACCAGCGCGACGACGACGAACATCGCAAGGGCGATGCGAAACCACGAAGACCGGCGCGCCATCAGCGTCTCATGATAATCAGCGCCATGCCTTCCACCGCCGAGACCCCGCCTCCGATTCTCGATGGCGCCTTGCGCCTGGCCGACTGGGGCGTGATCCGCGCCCAGGGCGCCGACGCCCGCAGCTTCCTGCACGGCCAGCTGACGCAGGACGTGCAGCACCTGGTGGACGGCGAGGCGCGCCTGGCGGGCTACTGCACGGCCAAGGGCCGGCTGCTGGCGAGCTTCGTGATCTGGAGCGCCGGCCCCGACACGGTGATGCTGGCCACCAGCGCCGACACGCTGCCCGCGGTGCTCAAGCGCCTGCGCATGTTCGTGCTGCGCGCCAAGTGCGTGCTCGAAGACCTCAGCGCCGACTGGCCGCTGTGGGGCCTGGCCGGCTCTGCTGCCGGCAGCGCAAGGCCCTGGGCCGTGTTGCCGGCCGGCGAGGGCTTCCACATCGCGCTGCCGCCGGCGAGGGCCGGCGAGGCGCTGGTGCCGCGCGCGCTGCAGGCCGGTGGCTCGGCCCCCGCCGCCGCGGCGCTGGAGCCGGCGGTCTGGGCCGGCCTGGAGGCGGCCAGCGGCGTGGCGCGCATCGTCGCCGCCACCTCGGAGCAGTTCGTGCCGCAGATGGTGAACCTGGAGCTGGTCGGCGGCGTGAACTTCCAGAAGGGCTGCTACCCGGGCCAGGAGATCGTCGCGCGCAGCCAGTACCGCGGCACGCTGAAGCGCCGCGCGCAGCTGGTGTGGGGCGATGCCGCCCTGGCGCCGGGCCAGGAGCTGTTCCACAGCGCCGACCCCGGCCAGCCCGCCGGCCTGGTGGCCCTGGCCGGCACCCTGCCCGGCCTGGGCGCCGTGGCGCTGGCCGAGCTGAAGCTGGCGGCGCTGGACGGCGGCACGCTGCACCTGGGCGCCGCCGACGGCCCGCTGCTGCAGGTGGGCGCCCTGCCCTACGCCATCCCGGTTGAGCAAGGCTGAACACGCCGGCCGAAGACACGGCTTGGGCATGGGCATGGCGGGCCGCGAACTCTTCGTCTACTGGCGGCTCGCACCGCACGAGGTGGGCGCGGCGCGTGCCGCGCTGCAAGCCTGGCAGCAAGCGCTGGTGCAGGACTGGCCCGGGCTGGTGGCCCGCCTGTACCTGCGTGCCGATGACGGCAGTGCCGGTAGTGCCGGCGACGCCACCTTGATGGAAACCTACGCCCGCGACGGCGGCATCGCGCCGGGCTTGCAGGCCGACATCGTGGCCGGCGGCCTGCAGGTGACGGCACGCTGGTGCCGCGGGCCGCGGCACGTCGAGGTCTTCGAGCCGATCGAGCCCTGAGCCGCGCTTAGGCGGTCTTCAAGTGATTCAGGCGATGCGCCGCCGCATCGCCTGGTGCGGAATGCCGGCCTCTTCGAACGGCGCGCCCACGGCCTCGTAGCCGAGCCGCGCATAGAAGCCCACGGCACTGGCTTGTGCGTTCAGCACCAGTGTGTGCAGCCCGCGTTCACGGCCTGCGGTGCTCAGCGCGGCCAGCACGGCCTGGCCGTGGCCGGCGCCGCGGGTGGCGGCGTGCACCGCCATGCGGCCGATCTTGCCGATGCCGCCGTCCTGCGGCACCAGCCGCCCGCTGGCCAGCACCAGGCCGAAGCGGTTCCGCGCCAGCGCGTGCAGCGCACCGGCGTCGGCGTCGTCCGACATCAGCTCGGCGGGAATGCCCTGTTCCTCGGCAAACACCGCGTGCCGCAGGCGCATCGCATCGCCCTGCTGCGAGGCCCAGTCGCCGACGAGCAGTTCGGTCACGGGCTCGCCGGCCTCGTAGCCCAGCAGCAGCTCGCGCAGCGCCGGCGGCACCGGGCGGCTGGACATGCTGACGGGGTCGGCGAAGACATAGACCAGCTCGCCGTGCACCAGCCGCTGCTCGCCGCGGAACACCGCGGCGGCGAAGCGCATCGACGAGTTGCCGATGTGGCGGCAGGCGATGCCGACTTCCAGCCGCTCGTCGTAGCGTGCCGAGCCTTCGTACTCCAGCGTGGCCTTGCGCACAAAGAGGTCGCCGCCGAGATGCTCCATGGTCTCGTGGTACGGCATGGCCAGCGCGCGCCAGTAGCCGGCCACGGCGGTGTCCACGTACATCAGGTAGTGGCCGTTGAAGACGATCTTCTGCATGTCGACCTCGGCCCAGCGCACCCGCAACGGCTCGAGGTAACGGAAATCGGCTCGGTTCATGGCGTCGTGGTCTCCTGCGGCAGGCCGGCCGCCTCGCGCAGCGCCTGCGCGGCAAAGGCGATGGCCTGGCGGGCTTCGGGCAGCGCCCGGCCCATCTTGATGAAGTCGTGGGTGAGGCCGCGGTACAGCTCCAGCGCCACCGGCACACCGGCTGCGCGCAGGCGGTCGCCGTAGGCCAGGCCCTCGTCGACGATTGGGTCGCACTCGGCCAGGATCAGGCAGGCCGGGGCCACGCCCTCCAGTTCGGCCTCCAGCGGGGCGAAGCGCCAGTCGCGGCGCTGCGCCCGGGGGATGGTGTGGTCGAACATCCAGGCGATGGTCTCGGCGTCGAGCAGAAAGCCTTGCGCAAAGCGCCGGTGCGAAGGCGTGTCGGCATGGGCCGTGGTGCCGGGCGTGATCAGCAGCTGCAGCGCCAGCGGCCAGCCGCGGTCGCGCGCGTGCAGCGCGGCCACGGTGGCCAGCGTGCCGCCGGCGCTGTCGCCGCCTACCGCGAAGAGCCGGGCGATCCCGTAGGCCGCCGGGCGCTGCAGCAGCGCCTCGAGTGCCGCCCAGCTGTCGTCCTGCGCGGCCGGGAACGGGTGCTCCGGCGCCAGCCGGTAGTCGAGCGAGACCACCGCGCAGCCGCTGGCCAGCGCCAGCTGGCGGCACAGGCTGTCGTGGGTCTCGAGGCTGCCGATCACGAAGCCGCCACCGTGCGTGTACAGCAGCGCCGGCCGCGGCTCCGGGCCGGCGGCGTACAGCCTGGCGGGCCGGGGCTGGCCGTCGCCGCCGGGCAGCTCGAAATCAACGACCCTCGCCAGTGGCGCCCGCGGCAGGTCCAGCACCTCGGCGGCGGCGTTGTAGGCGGCCCTGGCGGCGGCCGGTGTCTGGGTGTGGAACGGCGGGCGGTTGGCGCGGTGGATGCGGTCGAGCAGACCGGCCATCGCCGGGGTCAGCTGTGGCTGGGGCATGGGGCGCGCAGCATACGGCTTGCGCTGCTCGGCCCTTGATTCAAGGGTTTACCCTTACCTGCGGATGCGGGGGTGGCCCTGACAGCGGGCTTCCCGGTGCTGGCACAGTCGGCGCATCATCGGAGCGGTCATCGTCCGGACACGACACATCAGGAGGTTCTTCCATGCTGCAACTGCGCGCCACGACTCTGGCGGCCCTGCTCTCGGTGGCTACCCTGTCGGCCCACGCGGACAGCTTCACGCTGAACGGGACCCTGACGAACTACGACCTGACCTTCACCCGTCCGGCGAGCCTGTCGACGCTGTCGGCGGTCGGCACCTGGGTGTCGTACGACACCTTCACGCTGACGGGCACGGCGCCGGGCCAGTACACCTTCGCGATGGAGTCGGCCAGCTTCGACACCTTCCTGCTGCTGTACGCCGGCACCTTCAACCCGGGTACGCCGCTGGTCAACCTGGTGGCGCTGGACGACGACTCGGGCCCCGGGTCCAACTCGACCTTCAACTACACGCTGGCGCTGGGCCAGCAGTACACGGTGGTCAGCACGTCCTTCGGCAACGCCGCCTACGGTGCCTACACCACCACCATCACGCCGGTGCCGGAACCCGGCAGCTATGCGCTGATGGGTGCCGGTGTGCTGGCCCTGGGCGCGTGGATGCGCCGCCGCCAGCAGCACGCCGCCTGAGCGCCCAGCGCCCCGCCCTGCGCAGAAGCCCGGCCTCGGCCGGGCTTCTTGCTTTTGCAGGCTGTCGCACGCCGCTGCAACTGGTCGCCTGCCGCGCGACGCTGCATCGGGCAGCCGATATGGTGTGCTATGTCAGCAACACACCTGGGGCTCCCGATGACCACCTGGGACGATCGTCAACCTATCTACCAGCAGCTCGCCGACTTGCTCGCGGCCGGCCTGCTCGACGGTGAGCCGCCCGAGGGCGAGGCCATGCCGTCGGTGCGCCAGCTTGCCGGACGGCATCTGCTCAACCCGCTCACCGTGAACCGGGCGCTGCAGGCGCTGGCCGACACCGGCGTGCTGGAAAACCGGCGCGGGCTCGGTCTTTTCGTGGTGCCCGGTGCCCGCGAACGGCTGCGCTCCGCCGAGCGGGACCGTTTCCTGCACGAGGACTGGCCACGCCTGCGCAACAAGCTGCGCCGGCTGGGCATCGGACGAGAACAACTGGACTGGACCACCCCATACCCCGAGGAGAAGACGGCATGAGCACGGCCGCGCAACCCCAAGCCGCCGACGCCCTGGTCGTCGCGCAGCACCTCAGCGTCGTCTACGGCAGCAAGCGCGCCGTCGACGACGTGAGCTTCACGATCCCGAAAGGCCGTGTCGTCGGCCTGCTCGGCCACAACGGTGCCGGCAAGACCACGCTGATGAAGGCGCTGGTGGGCTTGGCCCGCCCGCACGGCGAGGCCGCCGCCCTCAAGGTGCTGGGCCTGAACCCGGTGGCCGATCGCGTGGCGCTGCTGCAGGGCGCCTGCTACATCCCGGACGTGGCCATCCTGCCGCGCTGGGCGCGTGTTGGCGAGCTGATCACGCTGATGAGTCGGCTGCACCCGCGCTTTTCGGCCGAGCGGGCGCGCCAGCTGCTCAAGCGCACCAGCGTCGGCGAGGGCGACAAGGTGAAGACGCTGTCCAAGGGCATGGTGGCGCAGGCGCACCTGGCGCTGGTGGCCAGCATCGACGCGAAGCTGATGATCCTCGACGAGCCCACGCTCGGCCTGGACGTGCTGTCGCGCAAGGCCTTCTACGAGATGCTGATCGACGAGTGGTGCGACGGCGAGCGCAGCGTGCTCGTCAGCACGCACCAGGTCGAGGAGGTCGAGTCGCTGCTGTCCGACGTGCTGATGCTCAACGAGGGCCGCCTCGTGCTGTCGATCAGCCTGGAGGAGATCGACCGGCGCTTCGTCGCGCTGAGCCACGACCCGACCGTGGCCGAGCAGATGGCCGCCGCCCACCCGTTGCTGAAGTACCGCGTGCAGGGTGGCAGCGCCGCGCTCTTCGACGGTGAGCCGCCGCCGGCCGTGCAGGCCCTGGGCCGGCGCATGCGCCCGAGCCTGGTCGACCTGTTCGTGGCGCTGACGCGCAAGCCCGAACTCGACCGCCAGCACTTCTGAATCCGGAGTCGACAACCATGAAGAACCTGATGCCGCTGATGCTGCGCGAGTGGCTGCAGCACCGCTTCGCCTGGACGCTGATGGTGCTGGTGCCGCTGGCGCTGGCTGCCGTGGGTTTGAGCTTCGGCTCCATCCAGCTCGACGAGGAGACGCTCAACCAGCCGGTCGACCAGGTGGCGCTGATGGTCGGCACCATCTCGATGGCGATCAGCACGATGGTGCTGTGCATGATGCTGTCGGTGACCTCGCTGTTCATCGCACTCGGCTCGCCGCGCCGCGACGATGGCGACCGCTCCACCGAGTTCTGGCTGTCGATGCCCAGCGGCCATGCCGAGAGCCTGCTGGCGCCGATGCTGGTGCACCTGCTGCTGGTGCCGATCGCGGCCCTCGCGGTGGGGCTGGTGGTGTCGCTGCCGATCTCGCTGATCGTCGTCGGGCGCACCGCCGGCTTCACCGCCTGGCTCGGCCTGCCCTGGTTCGAGGTGCTCGTCGCGATGGGCGCACTGGCGCTGCGCGTGGCGGCCGGCGTGCCGCTGGCGGTGCTGTGGCTGCTGCCGCTGCTGCTGGCGGCCATGCTGGCCAACGCCGTGGCGCGCCGCTGGGGCCTGCCGCTGCTGGCGGTGGCGCTGGGCATGACGGCCTGGCTGCTCGAGCGTGTGTTCGGCCAGCCGCTGCTCTGGGACACCCTGGGCCGCATGGGCCTGATGGCGGCGCGCTCGCTGGGGGGTGCCGGCGGCAGTGAGGTCGATGTCGGGAGCGGCACGCCGCCGCAGGCCGTGATGCGCATGCTGCCGCCGCTGCTGGCCAGCGACTTCGGCGACGCGCTGGGCCTGTTGATGCAGCCGCTGTTCTTCGGCACCCTGCTCGCCTCGGGCCTGCTGTTCACGCTGCTGGTGCTGTGGCGCCAGCGGGGTGCGTCGGCGGCCTGAGCGCCAGCACGCCGAAAACGGCAAAAGAAAGGGCCCGGCAGATGCCGGGCGCAGCAAGAAAAAAGGCCCGGCGAATGCCGGGCCTGTTGTCTCCCCACCGCCTCGGCGGGCGTGCTCAGTGGTGCGTGCCGTCGAAGAACTGCTCGTCTTCGGTCGAACCCTTCAGCGCGGCGGTCGAGGCTTCTTTCTCGATGGTCGTCGTCACCGCGTCGAAGTAGCCGGTGCCGACCTCGCGCTGGTGCTTCACGGCCGTGAAGCCCTTGTCGGCGGCGGCGAACTCCTTCTGCTGCAGCTCGACGAAGGCGCTCATGTTGTTGCGCGCGTAGCCGTGCGCCAGCTCGAACATGCCGTAGTTCAGGCTGTGGAAGCCGGCCAGCGTGATGAACTGGAACTTGTAGCCCATCGCGCCCAGCTCGCGCTGGAACTTGGCGATGGTGGCGTCGTCGAGGTTCTTCTTCCAGTTGAACGACGGCGAGCAGTTGTAGGCCAGCAGCTTGCCCGGGAACTTGGCGTGGATGGCGTCGGCGAAGGCCTTGGCAAAAGCCAGGTCGGGCTTGCCGGTCTCGCACCAGATCAGATCGGCATAAGGCGCGTAGGCCAGGCCGCGGCTGATGGCCTGCTCCAGGCCGTTCTTCGTGCGGAAGAAACCTTCGACCGTGCGTTCGCCGGTGCAGAAGGGCTTGTCGTTGTCGTCGACGTCGGTGGTGACCAGGTCACCGGCTTCGGCGTCGGTGCGGGCCAGCAGGATGGTCGGCACGCCCATGGTGTCGGCTGCCAGTCGCGCGGCCACCAGCTTGGCCACGGCTTCGCGTGTCGGCACCAGCACCTTGCCACCCATGTGGCCGCACTTCTTGGCCGCGGCCAGCTGGTCTTCGAAGTGCACGCCGGCCGCGCCCGCGTCGATCATGGCCTTCATCAGCTCGAAGGCGTTCAGCACGCCGCCGAAGCCGGCCTCGGCGTCGGCGACGATGGGCGCGAAGTAGTCGATGTCGTTCTTGCCTTCGCTCCACTGGATCTCGTCGGCGCGCTTGAAGGTGGCGTTGATGCGCTTGACGACCTTGGGCACCGAGTCGACCGAGTACAGGCTCTGGTCGGGGTACATCTCGCCGTTGCTGTTGGCGTCACCCGCGACCTGCCAGCCGCTCAGGTAGATGGCCTTCAGGCCGGCCTTCACCTGCTGCATGGCCTGGTTGCCGGTCAGCGCGCCCAGGCTGTTGACGAAGGGCTCGGTGTTCAGCAGGTTCCACAGCTTCTCGGCACCGCGCTGGGCCAGCGTGTGCTCGATCGGCAGCGAGCCGCGCAGGCGCACCACGTCGTCGGCGGTGTAGCCGCGCTTGATGCCTTTCCAGCGCGGGTTTTCTGCCCAGTCCTTTTCGAGGGCGGCGACTTGCTGCTGGCGGGTGAGAGACGTCATCGATAGCTCCAGTTGAGGGGATCCGGGGTCCGGTCCTGTCGACCGGGCTTGGGCCTCAGCTTACGCCGCCGCAAGGTCTATCTCACAACTTATGTCTTATATAAGACAAAGATTTTGAGTCATGTAAATCAACGACTTGCGGTCGACGTTTCTCGATGCGGAACAAGTTTCTTCCGTATGCAATGCCACTGACGCAGTGCAGCATTGGTGGTTTCACAATATGGAAGCTGCATTTCGCCGCATGAAAGCACCGGCGATCCAGCGCGCGTAGAGCCGCGCTGCCAGCGCCTGCGACGGCCCCAGAAGCGCCGGCGTGTCGCCGCGCATGCGCCCGGCGCCGTGCGCCGTGGCCGCCCCCTGCCCTGCCAGCCACGGGCCGGCGTCGGCCTCGTCGAACCACAGCGCCAGCTTGGCCGCATCGACCTCCACATGGAACTGCATCGCCAGGTGCGGCCCGAGCGCCCAGGCCTGGTGCGGGCAGGCGCTGTTGCCCGCGAGCAGCTCGGCCCCGTCAGGCAGGCTGAAGGCTTCCGAGTGCCACTGGAAGACCGTGTGCGAGCGCGCCGTGCCGAACCAGGCGCGGGCCGTGGCGCTGTCGGCGATGTCGATGCGGTGCCAGCCGCGCTCCGGCTGCGGCGAAGGGCCGACACGGCCGCCGAGCGCACGGCTCATCAGCTGCCCGCCCAGGCAGTGGCCCAGCACAGGCACGCCGTGTTGCACCGCCTGCTGGATCAAGGCCTCGCAGCGGCGCAGCGAGGGCCGCTCGTCGTTGGCACTCCACTCGCCGCCCAGCACGGCCAGCGCGGAGAAGCCGTCGATCGAGGCCGGGAAGCCCTGGCCCGCGGCCGTGCTGCGCCACTCGAAGGCCAGGCCCTGGCTGCGCAGCCACTCGGCGAGGAAACCAGGCCCGTCGTCGGCCAGGTGCTGGAGAACCAGAACCGGCGACATCGCTGCACCGCTGCCCATCATGGGGCGCGAGTGTGCACCCGAGGCGGGCGTCGCTGAGGCCGGCAGGCCACGTTTGCGACAACTTCCGGGACCCCTCGAGCCCATGGGGTCGGCAACTCCGAGACAGAGGCTGTCGAGGCCCGAACCCGCTTCCTAAGCTGAGCAGCGTCGTCGACAGGTTCGCATCCGTGTGGGCCCTGGCGACAGGTCGGCTGGCGAAGACCGCCGTACCTCCACCATCGCAAAGGAAGAGATAGATGAAGAAGTTCGCCCTCCTGATCGTGGCCGTTGCGGCCGCGGCCTCTGCCCAGGCGCAGACCTCGTCCCTCACCCTGTTCGGCATCGTCGACGCCAGCGTGCGCCAGGTGAAGAACGGTGGCGACTCCGTCTCGTCGCTGGCCAGCGGCGGCTACAACTCCAGCCGCCTCGGCTTCCGTGGCGTCGAAGAGCTCGGCGGCGGCCTGCGTGCCGGCTTCTGGCTTGAGCACGGTTTCAACATCGACACCGGCACGCAGACCGATGCCGCGCGTTTCTGGAACCGCCGCGCCACCGTCTCGCTGAGCGGCGGCTTCGGTGAAGTCCGCCTCGGCCGCGACTTCTCGCCGATCTACACCGGCTACTCCAACTTCGACGCGTTCGGCGACAACGGCATCGCCGCTGCCGGCAAGTTCGCCGACCGCATCGGCACCAACGTCGACACGCTGACGCGCGCCGACAACCAGGTCCAGTACTTCCTGCCCGCGCTGGGTGGTGTGTACGGCTCGCTGGCCGTCGCCGCCGGCGAAGGCACGGGCGGCAAGAAGCTGATCGCCGGCCGCATCGGCTACGCCGACGGCCCGGTGAACGTGTCGCTGGCCTACGGCAAGACCGAAGTCACGCCGATCGGCGGCGCCGACGAGCACAAGGTCACCGCGCTGGGTGCCTCGTACAACTTCGGCTTCATGACGCTGATGGGCTACTACCGCGAGAACAGCTTCGCCAGCGCCGACGTGACGGCCTACCAGCTGGGCGCCTCGGTGCCGATGGGTTCTGGCGCGCTGCGTGTCGGCTACACCAAGGTCGACGGCAAGGGCCGCAACGGCGCCGGTGTCAGCATCGACAACAACGATGCCGACCAGATCGCCATCGGCTACCTGCACAACCTGTCGAAGCGCACCACGCTGTACGCAACCTACGCGCGTGTCAGCAACGACGGCGCCGCGGCCTACGCCGTGGGCACCCCGCCGACGGCCGTGGTCGGTGGCAACTCGACCGGCTACGAGTTCGGTCTGCGCCACGCCTTCTGATGCGCTGACCTCTTGAGTTAGCCCGGCCTCGTGCCGAGGGCCGCATGCCGCGTCGCGGTGTGCGGCCCTTTTTGGTTTGTGGCGCCCTGTGGTGGGGCTGAAAACCAGGGCCTTGCGCACCGTGCGCGGGCACGGCCGACCCAGACTTACAGATCTGTAATTTTCGCGCCATTCAGGGGAAACCCGGGGTTCCTAAGCTGGGTTCATCAGGCCCTGCCGCGGCGTCGACACCGGCATCCGGCGGCAGGGTGGCAACCTACCGACGGAGTCCTCGTTGAGACGACAAGACATTCGACTGCTGGCCCAGGCGCGCCAGGGCGATCTGCGGGCCCGCTGCGAGGTCGGGCGGCGCTACCTGCTGGGCGTGGACGGCTTCATGCGGCATGTGCCGACGGGCCTGGACCACCTGCGCCAGGCTGCGCGCCAGGACCCGGCCACCGCGGCCCGGCTGCTGGCCGAAAGCTTGCCGCTGCATGAGCTGCTGAACGCCGGCGAACACGCTTCGCTGGCCCGCGCGGCGGCCGACGGCAGCGCCCTCGCCCAGCTGCGCCTGGGCGTGGCCTTGTGCGCCGAAGGCCTGGACGAAGGTCCGCGCTGGCTGGCGCGCGCCGCGGCCGCCGGCCACGCCGGCGCAGCCACCGTGCAGGCGGCCGTGAACGACGCGGCTGCCGGCCGGCAGCCGCGGGCCGCGCTGCAGGCGTTGGCGGCCTGTGACGAAGTCGACGCCCAGGCCGTGGCCTTGTGGGCGGCGCGCCGTGCGCGCGAGGCCGGCCAGGCCGGCCGGCTTGCCGCCGCGCTGGACGCCGCCCATGCGCTGACACCGCCCGGCAACACCATGCCCGAGGCGCTGGCCGAAGACCTGGTGGCGCTGGTGCTGATGCTGCGCGACGGCGACCGCCCGTGGGACAGCCTGAGCGGCATCGACACCGGTGCGCTGCGCGAGGCCCTGGAGCAGCGCGCGAACCAGGGCGACCGTGATGCCGCCTTCGTGCTGGCGCAGGCCTTGTGCGGCCTGCCGGTGCCGGGCCTGCCCGCGCGGGTGTTCGCCGAACACCAGAACGTGCGCAAGGGCGCGGCCTTCATGCTGCGTGCGGCCGATGCCGGCGAAGATGAAGCCTGGCTGCACCTGTACCGGCTGCACGCCGACCACAGCCTGTCGGTGGCCAACCCGCCGATGGCGCGCTTCTTCCTGGAAAAGGCTGCGCTGCGTGGCCAGGCGGAGGCCCAGCGCAAGCTGGGTGCGCTGGTGCTGCGCGGCTCGGCCACACTGGCCGAGACCGAACAGGCCATCGGCTGGCTGCACGAGGCCGGGCAGCAGGACGACCAGCACGCGCACACGCTGCTGCGTTCGCTGGTGCTGCCGGTGGCCGGCAGCGACGCCGAGGCCGAGTGGGCCCTGGGCCTGGTGCAGGAGCAGGACCCCGGCCTGGCCGCGCGCCTGGCGCTGGCCCGTGCCTTTGGCCTGACCAAGCTCGAGGCGCTGAGCGTGGACCCCGTGCAGGGCCTGCGTCCCTGGGGCCTGGTGGTCGGCCGCAACCCGTTCATCGTGCAGGCCCGGCTGTCGGCGCCACGCGCCATTCCCGCGCTCGATGCGGCGGCGCTGGCCGCGGCACAGCGGGCCGCGTCGCTGTTCCGCCAGCTGCCGGCCGAGGGCGACCTGCGCATCCGCTCGCTGCGCCAGCGCCGGCTGTTCGAACGACTGGGTGTGGACGAGGAGCTGTTCTTCGCCGACGCCAGCGCGATGCAGCTGGAGTCGCTGCGGCTCGGGCCGAAGTGGGCGCACCGCACGCGGGAGTCGCTGAGCCACGCGCTGGCGGCCTGATCCCCTGGGTGGGCTCTCCGGGTAGGCAGGGCTCAAGACCCGCGCGTTGCTGCCGAAACAGGTCCGGTGAGGGCCCGTTTCAGGGTGCGGGCCGGCTCACGTCCGCAGCCCACCCGGTGACCCGCGCCCTGCCATGACTCTTCTGCACTCCGTGGCCGCCAGCCACGCCTCGACCGAGGCCGCGCTGGCTGCACTCGACCGCCAGATGCCGGCCGACGCCGACGCGCGGCTGGTCTTCACCTTCTACGGCTGCGGCCACGACGACGAGCAGTTGCGCCGCTTCCTGCGCCAGCGCTTCCCGAACGCCGCGCTGATGGGCGGCAGCTCGTCGCAGGGCTTCGTCACCGACCAGGGGCTCTGGGGCAGCGACGGCATCGGCCTGCTGCTGGTCGACGACGAGGCCGGCAACTACGGCGTCGCCTCAGGCCCGCTGGGTGACGATGCCAGCGCATCGGCCGAGAGCCTGCTGCAGCAGGCCCTGGCGGCCTGCGGCTGCAGCGGCGAGATGCCGGAGCTGGTCTGGATCTACCAGGCCCCGGGCCGCGAAGAAGAAGTCATCGCCGGCCTGCGCCGGCTGGTCGGCGACGGCTGCCCGATCATCGGCGGCTCTGCCGCCGACGACGACGTCTCCGGCCGCTGGCGCCAGCTCGGCACCGAGGCCACGCACAGCGACGGCCTGGCCGTGGCGGTGCTGTTTCCGTCGCGCGACATCGGCTACGCCTTCCAGGGCGGCTACGAACCCGCCGGCCCCAACGGCATCGTCACCGGCATCGGCTTCGTGCCCGCCGGTGCCAGCGGCGTGGTCACGGCCAGCCACGGGCGCACCATCCTGTCGATCGACGGCGAGCCGGCCGCGGCCGTCTACAACCGCTGGCTCGAAGGTCGGCTCGACGAGCAGCTGGCGCAGGGCGGCACCATCCTGCGCGAGACCACGATGCAGCCGATCGCCACCGATGCCGGCCGCATCGACGGCGTCTCGACCTACCTGCTGGTGCACCCGGAGTCCATCGGCGCCGACGGCACGCTGGCCACCTTCCGCAACATCGAGGTCGGTCATCGCGTCTATGCCATGCGCGGCGACCGCCAGCGGCTGATCGAGCGCGCAGGCCGGGTGGCGCGCGAATCGGGCCGCAGCCTGGCCGGCCTGTCCGAGCCGGGACGCGCCTCGGCGCTGGCCGGCGGGTTGGTGGTGTACTGCGGTGGCTGCCGCATGGCGGTGGGCGAGCACATCGGCGAGGTTGCGAGCAACATCGCCGCCGCCTTCGGCGACGCGCCGTTCATCGGCTGCTTCACCTTCGGCGAGCAGGGCCTGCTGAACGACCGCAACGTGCACGGCAACCTGATGATCTCGGCGGTGAGCTTTGCCGCCTGAGTCCGCGCTGATCGAGAGCACCGAGGCGCTGCGCGAGACGCTGTTCGCGCTGCAGCGGGAGAACGAGCGCCTGCAGCAGGGCAGCGTGCAGGCGCAGACGCTGCTGGACGCGCTGGAGTCGCTGCTCGGCGTGCAGGCCGACGACGACCCCTTCGGCCGCGTGATCGGTGCCCTGCGCAAGGTCTTCAGCTTCAGCGCGGCGCTGATGCTGGCCGGCACCGGCGAGGCGGCCGAGGAAGACACCGGCGGCACGCTGGAATGCATCGTCGCCGACCCGCCGCTGCTGCAGGGTTCGTCGTGGACCGTGGGGCCGCTGTTCCGCAAGGTGATGGGCGGCAAGGTCGTCGCCACCTTCTCGAACGCCGGCGCAGAAGAATGGTGTGCGGCGGCGGGCGGTGCCGGCGCACGCGCCGACTGGGTGCGCCAGGCCATGGACCGCCCCACCCTGCACGTGCCGGTGCGCGCGCGCGAGCAGCGCGGCGTGCTGGTGCTGATGCGCGATGCCGGCGGCGGCGGCTACGACCGCGCCGAGGTCGCGCTGGCGCGGCGCTTCTCGCTGCTGGTCTCGCACGCGCTGGCCAGCCGATCGGCCAACCGGTCGGAGGCCGAGGGACGGCGCCTGCGCGAGCTGACCGGGCAGCTGCGCAGCAGCGAGCAGGCCACGCGCCGCACCGCCGAGCTGCTGCAGACACTGATGGGCGTGCTGCCGGTCGGCGTGGTCGTGCAGGACGGCGGGGGCCGCCTGCTGCTGAGCAACGACGCCGCGGCGGCCGCGCTGAAGCCTTCGAGCCGCGGCACGCCGTCCGGCCTGCCCTTCGAGCTGCGTGGCGACGGCGAAGCCGACACGCAGCGGCGGCTGCAGGCCTTCCAGGAGCACCTGCGCAGCGGCGAGCAGCGCGCCACCGAACACACGCTGCGGCGCGACGGCCAGGAACGCACGCTGCTGGTCACCGGCAAGCCGGCGCGCATCCTCGACGACGAGCTGCTGGTGTGGACGGCGCAGGACATCACCGAGCGCAAGCGGCTGGAGCAGGACCTGTCGCGCCGCGCCTTCCACGATCCGCTGACCGGCCTGCCCAACCGCGCCCGCATGCAGGAGATCGTCGGCGCCGCGCTGCGCCGCCACGCCGGCGGCGGCATGTTTGCGCTGGCCTTCATCGACCTGGACAACTTCAAGCAGATCAACGACTACTACAGCCACGCGCTCGGCGACGCGCTGCTGAAGGCGGTGACGGCACGCGTGACGCAGCACATCCGCTCCGCCGACACGCTGGCGCGCATCAGCGGCGACGAGTTCCTGCTGCTGATCGACCCGCTGGGCCGCGAGGCCGACCTGCCGCCGCTGATCAACCGCGTGATCGAGGCGCTGAAGCAGCCCTTCGTCATCGAGGGCCACGAGCTGATGACCTCGGCCTCGATGGGCGCCAGCATCTACCCGCTGCATGGCGACACCTATGAAGCGCTGTGCCGCTGCGCCGACGGCGCGATGTACCGCGCCAAGCGCGACCGCAAGGGCAGCGCGACCTATTTCGACGACTCCATGGGGCAGGCGCTGACGGCGCGCATGGAAACCGAGCAGCGGCTGCGCGTGGCCATCCGTGAACGGCGTTTCCGCGTCGCCTACCAGCCCAAGCTGGACCTGGCGAGCCGGCGTGTCGTCGGCCTGGAGGCGCTGGTGCGCTGGGTGGACCACGACGGCACGGTGCACATGCCGGGCACCTTCATCGAGCTGGCGTCGGAACTGGGCCTGCTCGACCGCATCACCACCTTCGTGCTGGAGGCGGTGGCGCAGGACCTGCCGGCGCTCACGCGGCGTTTTGGCGAGGCGGTCTCGGTCAGCCTCAACCTCTCGGCCCGCCAGGCCGGCGACCTGGCCTTCATGGAGCAGTTCGTCGGCCAGGTGGTGGTCAGCGGCGTCGGCCGCCGGCTGATGCTGGAGCTGACCGAGGACGCCTTGCTGCCCACCCAGGGTTTCGGCCGCGACGTGGTGCCGCAGCTGCGCGCCGCCGGCGTGCGGCTGTCCATCGACGACTTCGGCACCGGCTACTCATCACTGGCTACCTTGGCCGAGCTGACGGTGGACGAGGTCAAGGTCGACCGTTCGCTGATCACCGCCATCCACGAACGGCCGCGCAGCCAGGGCATCCTGCGCGCCATCGAGTCGCTGTGCGCCGGCCTCGGTGCCGAGCTGGTGGCCGAGGGCGTCGAGAGCGCCGCCGAGCTGGACTACCTGCGGCGCAACACGCGCATCGCCGTGGCCCAGGGCTATCACTTCGCGAAGCCGCTCTTCCTGGGCGAGCTGCTGGCGCATGCGGGCCTGGCACCGTCGGCCGAGGTGGCGACGGCGTAGACTGCCGCACCGCCCCTCGCCTGGAGTGCCCCGATGAACAAGGCCCTGGACCCCGCGCTGATGCAGGCCGCGGAAGCCACCGGCACGCGCCTGCCGGTGTCGCTCGACGCCTACTGGATGCCCTTCACCGCCAACCGGCAGTTCAAGCAGGCGCCGCGGCTGCTGACCAGCGCTTCGGGCATGCACTACCGCGATGTCGGCGGCCGCGAGATCCTCGACGGCGTGGCCGGCCTGTGGTGCGTGAACGCCGGCCACGGCCGGCCGAAGATCACCGCCGCCATCCAGCAGCAGGCGGCCGAGATGGACTTCGCGCCGCCCTTCCAGATGGCGCACCCGAAGGCCTTCGTGCTGGCCGACCGCGTGGCGCAGCTGGCGCCGGCCGGCCTGGGCAAGGTGTTTTTCGCCAACAGCGGCAGCGAGGCCGTCGACACCGCGCTGAAGATCGCGCTGGCCTACCACCGCGTGCGCGGCGAAGGCACGCGCACGCGGCTGATCGGCCGTGAACGCGGCTACCACGGCGTCAACTTCGGTGGCATCTCGGTCGGTGGCCTGGTCGGCAACCGCAAGACCTTCGGCCTGGCGATTGCCGGCGTCGACCACCTGCGCCACACGCACGACCCCGCGCGCAACGCCTACAGCCGCGGCCAGCCGGCGCACGGCGCCGAGTTCGCCGAGCACCTGGAGCAGCTGGTGGCGCTGCACGACGCCAGCAACATCGCTGCCGTCATCGTCGAGCCCATCGCCGGCTCCACCGGCGTGCTGGTGCCGCCCGCAGGTTATCTGCAGAAGCTGCGCGAACTGTGCACCAGACACGGCATCCTGCTGATCTTCGACGAGGTCATCACCGGCTTCGGCCGCACCGGCCAGCCTTTTGCGGCGCAGACCTTCGGCGTGACGCCGGACCTGATCACCTGCGCCAAGGGCCTGACCAACGGTGCGGCGCCGATGGGCGCGGTGATCGTGAAGGACGAGATCCACGACGCCTTCATGACCGGCCCGGAACACCTGATCGAGTTCGCGCACGGCTACACCTACTCGGCCCACCCGCTGGCCTGCGCCGCCGGCCTGGGCACGCTGGACACCTACGCCGACGACGGCCTGCTCACCCGCGCCGGCGGCGAGATCGGCGCCTACTTCGCCGACGCCCTGCATGCGCTGAAGGGTGAGCCGCACGTCATCGACGTGCGCAACTTCGGCCTCGTCGGCGGCATCGAGCTGGCGCCGATCGCCGGCGAACCGGCCAAGCGCGCGTTCTCGGTGTTCCTCGACTGCTGGGAACAGGGCGTGCTGATCCGCACCACCGGCGACACCATCGCGCTGTCGCCGCCGCTGATCATCGAGCGCTGCCACATCGACCGGCTGGTCGAGACCATCCGCACCGCACTGCGCCGCGCCGCCTGAATCCACCGGCGACCAAGCCTGGCGGCCGACACGGCGGCCGTTGGTCGTCGCGCCCCATGCCGCTGCTGGACACCGACCAGGCGCTGACGCGCAACTCCTACTACGCGGCGACCGCGCCCGCCGCACCGGCCCACGCCCCGCTGGCCGGCGATGCCGACTGCGACGTGGCCGTGGTCGGCGGCGGCCTGGCGGGCCTGAGCGCCGCGCTGGACCTGCGCCGGCGCGGGCTGGACGTGCTGCTGCTGGAGGCGCAGCAGATCGGTTTCGGCGCCAGCGGCCGCAACGGCGGCCAGGCCATCCACGGCCTGGCCTGCGAGCCCGAGGTCGTCGAGGCCCAGCTGGGCATGGACGAGGCGCGGCGCGCCTGGAACCTGTCCATCGAGGCACTGGACCTGCTGCGCGAACGCATCGCCGAGCACCGCATCGACTGCGAGTGGCAGGACGGCTGGCTGGGCCTGGCGACCACGCCGCGCAAGGCCGCCGAGCTGGCGGCTTCGGCCGACCGGCTGGAGCGTGTCTACGGCTACCCGCTCACGCGCATCGCCGCCGGTGAGCTGGGGCGCTGGATCGCCAGCCCGCGGTACCACGGCGGCGTGCACGATCCGCGCTCCGGCCATCTGCACCCGCTGAAGTACACGCGCGGCCTGGCCGCGGTGGCGGCGGCCATGGGCGTGCGGCTGCACGAGGGCTCGCCGGTGCAGGGCTTGCAGGCGCCGCAGAACGGCGAGCGGCCGCTGCTGCAGGGCCGCAGCGCCGCGGGCGAGTTCCGCGTGCGCGCGCGCCAGGTGCTGCTGGCCGGCAATGTCTACCTGCACGGCACGCAGCCACCGCTGGTGCCGGCGCTGGCGCCGCGTGTGATGCCGGTCGGCACCTACATCGCCTGCACCGAGAGGCTGCCACACGCCACCGCAGCGGCGCTGATCCCGGACCGCAGCGCCGTCTGCGACACCAACTTCGTGCTCGACTACTTCCGCAGCACGGCCGACGACCGCATGCTCTACGGCGGCCGTGTCAGCTACAGCACGGTGACGCCGTCGGACCTGGCCGAGAGCCTGCGCCAGCGCATGCTGCGGACCTTTCCGCAGCTGGCCGGCGCGCGCATCGAGTTCGCCTGGGGCGGCTTTGTCGACATCTCGATGAACCGCGCGCCCGACTTCGGCCGCCTGCCCGGCAACGTCTACTACCTGCAAGGCTTCAGCGGCCACGGCCTGGCGCTCACCGGCCTGGCGGGCCGGTTGGTGGCCGAGGCCATGACCGGCGACGCCTCGCGCTTCGACGTGTTCGCGCGGCTCAGGCACCGGCCCTTCCCCGGCGGGCGGCTGCTGCGCACGCCGGCGCTGGTGCTGGGCATGGCCTGGTACCGCTTGCGCGATATGCTCGGGTGACGCGGCTTCAAACGGACTTCGGACTTCGGATGGATCCTGCGACTCCTTCTTCGGCAAGCGCCGCCCCACCCCAGCCCAACCAGCCGCTCCAGCCACCACGTGTGCTGGTCACCAGCTGCAACCGGCTGCTCGGCGAACACGGCTTCCACGTGGCCGGCCGAAAGTACGTCGACGCGGTGCGCCTGGCCGGCGCGCTGCCGCTGATCGCGCCGCCGGTGCTCGAAGAACAGATCGACGCCCTGCTCGATGCCGTGCACGGCGTGCTGCTCACCGGCTCGGCGAGCAACGTGCACCCTTCGCACTTCGGCGAGGCGGTGCACGATCCTTCCCTGCCGCTGGACCCCGACCGCGACGCCTGGACGCTGCCGCTGATCCGCCGAACCCTGGCGCGTGGCCTGCCGCTGCTGGCCATCTGCCGCGGCGCGCAGGAGACCAATGTGGCCCTCGGCGGCAGCCTGCACCAGGCGGTGCAGGAACAAGCCGGCCTGGCCGACCACCGCGGCGCCGGCGGCCGGCCCGGTGCCAGCGCGGCCGAGCAGTACGCGCCGGCGCACGTGGTGAACGTGGTGCCTGGCGGCCTGCTGGCGGGTGTGACGGGCCTGGCCCGCTTCGAGGTCAACTCCGTGCATGGCCAGGGCGTCAAGCGGCTGGCCGAAGGGCTGGTGGTCGAGGCCCTGGCGCCGGACGGCGTGGTCGAGGCCTTCAGCCAGCCGGACGCGCCCGGCTTCAACCTCTGTGTGCAGTGGCACCCGGAATGGCAGGCCGCCGGCAACCCGGTGTCGATGCACATCCTGCGCGCCTTCGGCCAGGCGGTGCAGCAGTACCGCGCCCGAGCCGCCCAGCCGTTCCCGCTCGACAGGCCCGCCCCCGTTGCAGGTACCCCATGAACCCCACCAAGAGCCAGTTCAGCTTCGCCGACCTCGAGCAGTGGCTCGACACCAACCGCGTCACCGAGATCGAGTGCCTGGTGCCCGACCTGACCGGCGTGGCCCGCGGCAAGATCCTGCCGCGCGAGAAGTTCACCGAGGACCGCGGCATGCGGCTGCCGGAGGTGGTCGTGGCCATGGGCGTCACCGGCGAGTTCCCGGAAGAAGGCCCCTACTACGACGTCATCACGCCCACCGACCGCGACATGCACCTGCGGCCCGACCCGCACACCGTGCGCATCGTGCCCTGGGCCACGGACCCGACGGCGCAGGTGATCCACGACTGCTACACGCGCGACGGCGATCTGGTGCCCTATGCGCCGCGCTCGGTGCTGCGGCGCATCTGCGAGCTGTACGAGGGGCATGGCTGGAGCCCCGTCGTGGCGCCAGAGCTGGAGTTCTACCTGGTGGCGCGCAACACCGATCCCGACGTGCCGCTGAAGCCGCCGGTGGGCCGCAGCGGGCGCAGCGAAACCGGGCGCCAGGCCTACAGCATCGACGCCGTCAACGAGTTCGACCCGCTGTTCGAGGACATCTACGACTACTGCGACAAGATGCAGCTGAACGTGGACACGTTGATCCACGAGGCCGGCGCCGGGCAGATGGAGATCAACTTCTTCCACGACCACCCGCTGGGCCTGGCCGACGAGGTGTTCCTGTTCAAGCGCACGGTGCGCGAGGCGGCGCTGCGCCACGACATGTTCGCCACCTTCATGGCCAAGCCCATCGCCGGCGAGCCCGGCAGCGCCATGCACGTGCATCAGAGCGTGATCGACACGCGCACCGGCCGCAACCTGTTCAGCAACGAAGACGGCACGCCGAGCCGCGAGTTCTTCTGGTTCATCGGCGGGCTGCAGCGGTACGTGCCGGCGGCGATGGCGCTGTTCGCGCCCTACGTCAACAGCTACCGGCGGCTGGCGCGCTTCACGGCGGCGCCGATCAACATCCAGTGGGGCACCGACAACCGCACCGTCGGCATCCGCAGCCCGGTGGCCGAGCCGCAGGCGCGGCGCGTGGAAAACCGCGTGATCGGCGCCGACGCCAACCCCTACGTCGCGCTGGCCGCCACGCTGGCCTGCGGCTACCTGGGCATCGTGCACCGCATCGAGCCCGCCCCCGAATGCACCGGCGACGCCTACCTCGGCGAACACCAGCTGCCGCGCAGCCTGGGCGAGGCGCTGGAGACGCTGCGCGCCGAAAAGGCGCTGGCCGACGTGCTGGGCCCTGGCTTCGTCACCGTCTACTCCGAGATCAAGGAGATCGAGTACGCGGAGTTCATGAAGGTGATCTCGCCCTGGGAGCGCGAGCACCTGCTGCTGCACGTCTGAGCCGGCGGAGCCAGCCATGCGAAGCACCGCGGAACTCCAGGCGGCCGACGCCGCGCACTTCCTGCACCCTTTCACCGATTTCAAGGGCCTGGCGAAAAAGGGCTCGCGCATCATCGTGCGCGCCGAAGGCATCCACCTGTGGGACAGCGAGGGCCAGCAGATCCTCGACGCGATGAGCGGCCTGTGGTGCGTCAACGTCGGCTACGGCCAGGCGGCGCTGGTGGACGCGGCCACGCGCCAGCTGCGCGAGCTGCCCTTCTACAACGCGTTTTTCCAGACCGCGACGGTGCCGGCCATCGAGCTGGCCGAGCAGCTGGCGGCGCTGAAGCCGGGCTTTGGCCGCGTGTTCTTCACCAGCAGCGGCAGCGAGGCCAACGACACCGTGGTGCGCATGGTGCGCCGCTACTGGGACCTGCTCGGCCAGCCCGAGCGCCAGGTGATCATCAGCCGCCACAACGCCTACCACGGCAGCACCATGGCCGGCGCATCGCTGGGCGGCATGGCCGGCATGCACGCCCAGGGCGGGCTGCCGATTCCCGGCATCGTGCACGTCGAGCAGCCCTACTGGTGGGAATACGGGCGGCCGCAAGGGCTCAGCCGCGAGGCCTTCGGCTTGCAGACGGCGCGCTGGGTCGAGGACAAGATCCTTGAGATCGGCCCAGACAAGGTGGCCGCCTTCATCGGCGAGCCGGTGCAGGGTGCCGGCGGCGTGATCATCCCGCCCGCCAGCTACTGGCCCGAGGTCGAGCGCATCTGCCGAAAGCATGGCGTGCTGCTGGTGTCCGACGAGGTCATCTGCGGCTTCGGCCGCACCGGCCGCTGGTTCGGCTGCGAGACGCAGGGCTTCACGCCCGACCTGATGAGCTTTGCCAAGGGCGTGACCAGCGGCTACCTGCCGCTGGGCGGCGTGCTGGTCGGCGACCGCGTGGCCGAGGTGCTGGTCGAGCGCGGCGGCGAGTTCAACCACGGCTACACATACAGCGGCCACCCGGCGGCCTGCGCCGTGGCGCTGGCCAACCTGCACCTGGTGCAGGCGCTGAAGCTGGTGGACCGGGTGCGCGACGAGCTCGGCCCCCATCTGGCAGCGCGTTACCGCGAGCTGGCCGAGCACCCGCTGGTCGGCGACGCCGAGACCTGCGGCCTGATGGGCGCGCTGCTGCTGGTCAAGGACAAGGCCAGCGGCGCGGCCTTCGCGCCCGAGGTCGAGATCGGCATGGTCTGCCGCGGCCACTGCTTCCGCGAGGGGCTGATCATGCGCGCCGTGGGCGACCGCATGATCGTCGCGCCGCCGCTGGTGATCACGCTGGCGCAGATCGACGAGATGGTGGCGCTGATCCGCCGCTGCCTGGACCTGACGCTGGCCGACGCCCGCCAGGCCGGCTGGTGCACCTGAAATGCCGGGGCCTGGCACGCCCCTTGCCATAGACTCCCGCGCTTGCCGCCGACGCGGCCGCCAGAAACCGCCGTCCCGCCGCTCCGTTCGCCCCAGGAGGACTCCCCGCATGAGCCCGACGACCGTCGCCCGCACCCTTGCCCTCGGCCTTGCCGCGGCAACCGTCGCCTTCGGCGCCGCGGCCCAGGAAGAGCCGAAGGTCCTGAACATCTACAACTGGTCGGACTACATCGCGGAAGACACCATCCGCAACTTCGAGCGCGAGACCGGCATCAAGGTCCGCTACGACAACTTCGACAACAACGAGATCGTCCACGCCAAGCTGGTGGCGGGCAAGACCGGCTACGACATCGTCATTCCCAGCTCCAACTGGGCCAAGCTGCAGCTCGACGGCGGTCTGCTGCGCAAGCTGGACAAGGCCCTGTTGCCGAACCTGAAGAACCTCGACCCGGCCATCCAGGCCTCGCTGTCGAAGATGGACCCCGGCAACGAGTACATGGTGACCTGGCTGTGGGGCTACACCACGGTGGGCATCAACGTCGAGAAGGTGAAAGCCGCGCTCGGCAACCTGCCGATGCCCGACAACGCCTGGGACCTGATCTTCAAGCCCGAGTACATCAGCCGGCTCAAGAGCTGCGGCGTGAGCTTCCTGGACAGCGCCACCGAGGTGGTGCCGGCGGCGCTGCACTACCTGGGCAAGCCCTCGTTCAGCAGGACACCGTCTGACTACGCCGCGGCGGCGCAGCTGCTACGCAGCGTGCGCCCGCACGTCACGCTGTTCTCCAGCAGCGGCTACATCAACGACATGGCCGCCGGCAGCGTCTGCGTGGCGCTGGGCTGGAGCGGCGACATCAGCATGGCGCGCCAGCGTGCCATCGACGGCAAGACCGGCCAGACCATCGAGACCCTGGTGCCCAAGAACGGGGGCCTGCTGTTCTTCGACGTGATGGTGATCCCGGCCGACGCCGAGCGCCCGGGCAACGCGCACAAGTTCATCAACTACATCATGCGGCCCGAGGTGCATGCGAGCCTGACGAACAAGGTGCTGTACGCCAACCCGAACGCCGCCAGCAAGTCCTTCGTGCGGCCCGACGTGGCGAACAACCCGACCGTGTTCCTGGGTGCAGACGACCTGGCCCGGATGGTGCCGCCCGACGCGATCAACAACGACCTGCGCCGCCTGATGACGCGCACCTTCACTTCCTTCAAGACCGGGCTGTGAACCCTCCGACGGCAAAACCGGCGTTCCTGCAGATCCAGGACGTCGTCAAGGACTTCGACGGCTTCAAGGCCGTCAACCACGTCAGCGTGGACATCGCGCAGGGCGAGATCTTTGCGCTGCTCGGTTCCTCGGGCTGCGGCAAGAGCACGCTGCTGCGCATGCTGGCCGGCTTCGAGACGCCCACCTCGGGCCGCATCGTGCTCGACGGGCAGGACCTCGCCGGCCTGCCGCCCTACCAGCGGCCGATGAACATGATGTTCCAGAGCTACGCGCTGTTCCCGCACCTCACGGTGTGGGACAACATCGCGTTCGGCCTGCGGCGCGAAAGCCTGTCCAAGGACCAGGTGGCCGAGCGTGTGGAGGCCATGCTCAAGCTGGTGCAGCTGGCCAAGTACGCCAAGCGCAAGCCGCACCAGCTGTCGGGCGGCCAGCAGCAGCGGGTGGCGCTGGCGCGCAGCCTGGCCAAGCAGCCGCGCATGCTGCTGCTCGACGAGCCGCTGGGTGCGCTCGACAAGAAGCTGCGCGAGCAGACGCAGATCGAGCTCGTCAACATCATCGAGAGCGTCGGCGTGACCTGCGTGATGGTCACGCACGACCAGGAAGAGGCCATGACCATGGCCAGCCGCATCGCCATCATGAGCGAGGGCCGCTTCCTGCAGGTGGGCGCGCCGGGCGACCTGTACGAAACCCCGGCCACGCGCTTCGTCGCCGACTTCATCGGCAACGTCAACCTGATGGACGGCACGCTCGACGAGGACGAGGCCGACCACTGCATTGTCGGCAGCGCCGACTGCCGGCACTACGTGGGCCACGGCATCACCGGCACGCAGGGCATGGCGGTGACGGTGGCGCTGCGCCCCGAGAAGATCCAGCTTTCGCGCGAGCAGCCGCTGGGCGAAGACGACCAGCCCGACCCGTACAACACGGTGCGCGGCACGGTGAAGGAAATGGCCTACTTCGGCAGCTACACGGTCTACCACGTGCAGCTGGCCAGCGGCCGGGTGCTGAAGGTCAGCGAAGCCAACGTGCAGCGCCACCGTGGCGACGCCTTCACCTGGGGCGACACGGTCTGGGCGCACTGGTCGCGCTCGGCGCATGTGGTGCTGACGCAATGAACGGCCTGCCGCGCCCCATGGCGAGCCGCGTGGCGAACCTGTTCTCCGGCAGCCTGCGCGGCCGCGTGCTGGTCATCGCCGCGCCCTTTGTCTTCCTGCTCGTCTTCTTCCTGCTGCCGTTCTTCATCGTCGGCAAGATCAGCGTCTCGGAGATGGAGACGGTCACGTTCAAGGACGTGATCACCTGGGCCGACGGCGTGCTGACGCTCGCGCTGCGCTTCGGCAACTACGTCTTCCTGACCGAGGACGCGCTGTACGCCGACGCCTACCTGCGCAGCCTGAAGTACGCCGCGGCCACGACCCTGCTGTGCCTGGCGATCGGCTACCCCTTCGCCTACTTCATGGCGCGCTCTTCGCGCGCGGTGCAGCCGGCGCTGCTGATGCTGGTGATGCTGCCGTTCTGGACCAGCTTTCTGCTGCGCGTCTATGCCTGGCGCGGCCTGCTCACCGAAGGCGGCTGGGTCTCGGAGTGGCTGATCGCCACGGGGCTGGACCAGTTGCTCTACGCGCTGGGCCTGATCGCCGCGCCCGGCAAGCTGATGCACACGCCGTTTTCGCTGGTGCTGGGCATGACCTACACCTACCTGCCCTTCATGGTGCTGCCGCTGTACAGCACGCTGTCGAAGATGGACCTGCGGCTGCTCGAGGCCGCGGCCGACCTCGGCGCCAGGCCCTGGACGGCGTTCTGGGCCGTGACCGTGCCGCTGTCCAAGGCCGGCATCATCGCCGGCAGCATGCTGGTGTTCATTCCCTGCGTCGGCGAGTTCGTGATCCCCGAACTGCTGGGCGGGCCCGAGACGCTGATGATCGGCCGCGTGCTGTGGGACGAGTTCTTCAGCAACAACGACTGGCCGATGGCCTCGGCCGTGGCGGTGGTGATGATCCTGCTGATCATCGTGCCGCTGGCGCTGTTCAACAAATACCAGGCCGAGGCCCAGGAGCGGCGATGAAAGGCCGTGCTTTCCCCCAAGGGTTCTACCGCTGGTTCGGCCGCGGCTGGCTGCTGGCCGGCTTTGCCTTCCTGTACCTGCCGATCGTCTCGCTGATCGTCTTCTCGTTCAACGACTCGCCGCTGCCCAACGTCTGGCGCGGCTTCTCGCTGAAGTGGTACGAGGCGCTGGCCGCCGACGAAGAACTGCTCTCCGGCCTGTGGCTGAGCCTGAAGATCGCGCTGCTCACGGCCACGGCCGCCGTGGTGCTGGGCACGCTGGCGGCTTTTGCGCTCGTCAAGTACCGGCGCTTCTTCGGCCGCACGCTGTTCTCCGGCATGGTCAACGCGCCGCTGGTGATGCCCGACGTGGTCGTGGGCCTGAGCCTGCTGCTGATGCTGGTGACGGTGCAGCGCGCGCTGGGATTCCCGGAACGTGGCCTGTTCACCATCTGGCTCGGCCACCTGCTGGTGGGCATGGCCTATGCCACGGTGGTCATCCAGGCCCGGCTGAAGGACCTGAACCCGCAGCTCGAAGAAGCCGCCATGGACCTCGGCGCCCGCCCCTGGCAGGTGTTCTGGCTGGTGACGCTACCGATGATCGGCCAGAGCCTGCTCTCGGCCTGGCTGCTGACCTTCACGCTGAGCCTGGACGACGTGGTGCTGGCCTCGTTCCTGAGCGGGCCGGGCTCGACGACCATGCCGCTGGTGATCTTCTCGCGCGCCCGGCTGGGGCTGAACCCGACCGTCAACGCGGTGGCCACGGTGATCGTCGTTGCCGTGGCCATCGGCGTGGTGCTGGCGAGCTGGCTGATCGCGCGTGCCGAGCGGCGGCGCCAACAAGAGATGGCGGCTGCCAGCCGCGCCTGAACGGGCTTCGAGAACACCGAGCGAGGAGAACCCATGAACCGCCCTGCCCTGTCCCTGGTCGCCCTTGGCGTCGCGGCGCTGCTGCAGGCCCTGCCCGCCACGGCGCAGACCTCCGAAGAGGTGCTGAAGGAGCTGCGCGCGCTGCGCGAACGTGTCGAGCAGCTGGAGAAGCAGCTGCAGGCCCAGAAAGCCCAACAAGCACCACAAGCCGCGGCGCCCAAGCCCGGCGAATGGGGCATGACGCCCGAGCAGGCGCGCGAGCTCAACCGCGTCACCGTCAAGGCCGAGGCGCTGCAGGACAACTTTGCCGACCAGGGCTACAAGGGCCTGACCATCCGCGGCCAGATCGACCCCAGCTTCATCGTCAACCAGCGCCAGCGCGACGCGAGCTTCGTGCTGCTGAACAACGGCGACGCGCGCTACAGCTACGACAACAGCTACTTCGGCATGGCCGTGATCGATTTCGAGAAGGAAACCGAGTCCGGCACCAAGTGGCGGCTGACGCTGGCGCCCGAGCGCGGTGCCGGCGCCATGGCCAACGGCGGCTCCATCGTGCACGAGGCCAGCGTATCGCTGCCGCTCTCCGACCTGCAGACGCGGCTGTGGCTGGGCCAGATCCCCGACTGGACCGGCTACGAATACACGATGCCGGCCGAGAACAAGCTGGTCACGCACAACCTGCTGTTCGACCTGGTGGCGCCCACCAGCTTCACCGGCGCGGTGCTCGACGTGACGCGCGGCAAGTGGTGGTCGCGCATCGGCTTTGCCAACTTCAACGCCGCGCGCAACACCAGCGGCAACCGCGCGCCGGTGCTGACCTACCGTGTGGACTACTCGCGTGGCGAGTTCGCCGGCTGGGGCTTCTCGGGCGTGCACGGCAAGATCCCGAACTACGCCGCCGAAGGCACGTGGTGGCGCGACACCGGCGAGGTCGATACCGACAGCGGCGAGCCGATCTTCGAAGAAACCGGCTTCGACAGCCTGGGCCGCAACACCACGGCGCACCTGCTGGAGGTCGATGCGTACTTCATCCGCGGCGACTGGTCGCTGTTCGGCCAGGTGGTCTGGGGCCAGCAGCGCGGCGCGGCCATCTTCAACAGCGACGGCCGGCTGCGCGACGCGCGCTGGTGGGGCATCTCGGGCCTGGCCGGCTACAAGCTCACGCCGCGGCTCGAGGCCGTGCTGCGCGCCGACTACATCGACAACGGCAAGAACGGCGGCGGCCTGCTCGGCTACAGCTTCGACGACGACCTCAACGGCATCGGCCGCGGTTTCGACGCCGACGGCAACTACGCCAAGGGCGAAGGTGTCGGCAGCAACCGCTGGGCGCTCACGGCCGGCCTGAACTACCTGTTCGACGAGAGCACGATCCTGAAGTTCGAGCTGCGCCAGGACGGCGCCAACCAGCCGGTGTTCATCGACACCCGCACCGGCCGCTACTACAAGAGCAACACGCTGCTCGGCGCCTCGGTCGTCGTCAAGTTCTGAGGCCGTAGGGAGCCTTGCCATGCCGGCCACCCCCATCGACTGGAAGGCCCGCGCCGCCGCGCTGGCCATCGACGGCCGCGCCTTCATCGATGGCCGGCGCCGCGACGCCGCCAGCGGCGAGACCTTCGCCTGCCTGAGCCCCGTCGACGGCCGCTTGCTCGGCGCCGTGGCACGCGGTGCCGCGGCCGACATCGACGCGGCGGTGGCCGCCGCGCGCCGCGCCTTCGACGACGGCCGCTGGGCCGGCAAACCGCCGGCGGTGCGCAAGAAGCTGCTGCTGCGCTTTGCCGAGAAGATCCTCGCCGCGCGCGACGAGCTGGCACTGCTCGAGACGCTCGACATGGGCAAGCCGATCCGCGACGCGCTCGCGGTCGACGTGCCGAGCACCGCCCGCACCATCGCCTGGTACGCCGAGGCGGTGGACAAGCTCTACGACGAGATCGCACCCACGGCCGCCACGGCGCTGGCGCTGATCACACGCGAGCCGGTCGGCGTGGTCGGGGCCATCGTGCCCTGGAACTACCCGATGATCATGGCCGCCTGGAAGCTGGGCCCCGCGCTGGCGGCCGGCAATTCGGTGGTGCTCAAGCCCAGCGAGAAGAGCCCGCTGACGGCGATGCGGCTGGCCGAGCTGGCCCTCGAGGCCGGCCTGCCCGAAGGCGTGTTCAACGTGGTGCCGGGCTACGGCCCCGAGGCCGGTGAGGCGCTGGCGCTGCACCCGGATGTCGACGCGCTGGGCTTCACCGGCAGCACACGCACCGGCCGCCGCATGCTGGAGTACGCCGGCCGCAGCAACCTCAAGCGCGTCTACAACGAGCTGGGTGGCAAGAGCGCCTTCATCGTCTTCGACGACTTCGCCGATGTCGAGCGCGCCGCCAAGACCGTGGCCGCCAGCCTGTTCTACAACCAGGGCGAAAGCTGCAACGCGCCCTCGCGCGTGCTGGTGCACGAGCGCATCGCGAAGCGCTTCACCGAGATCGTCGCGGCCGAGGCGCCGGCCTATGCACCGGGTGACCCGCTGGTGCCGGGCACGGCGCTCGGCGCCATCGTCGACGAGACCCAGCTGAACACCGTGCTCGGCTACATCGAGGCCGGCCGTGCGGAAGGCGCTCGGCTGGTGGCCGGCGGGCGCCGCGTGCGGCAGGACTCGGGCGGCTTCTACGTCGAGCCCACGGTGTTCGACGGCGTTGCGAACTCGATGCGCATCGCGCGCGAGGAGATCTTCGGCCCGGTGATGGGCATCCTCAGTTTCTCCAGCGAAGCCGAGGCCGTGGCCATGGCCAATGCCAGCGACTACGGCCTGCAGGCCAGCGTCTGGAGCGACCACCTCAGCCGCGCCCACCGCGTGGCACGCGCGCTGCGTGCCGGCACGGTGCACGTGAACCAGTACGACGAGGACGACATCACCGTGCCCTTCGGCGGCGTCAAGCACAGCGGCAACGGCCGTGACAAGAGCCTGCACGCCTTCGACAAGGTCACCGAGCTGAAGACGACCTGGGTGCGCATCGACCCGGCATGACGCCGCAGCCGCCCGCCTGGGCCTACCTGAGCCTGGCCGCCAGCATGGCGCTGGTGGGCAGCTATGTCGGCCTGAGCAAGCTGCTGGTGGCCGTGTTCCCGGTGCTGCTGCTGGCCTGGCTGCGCTTCGGCATCGCCGCGGTGGCGATGGCGCATTGGGTGCGGCGTCGTGACGGCGAAGCCCCGCTCACGCCGCGCGACCGCGGGCTGCTGTTCTGGGAGAGCTTTCTCGGCAACTTCCTGTTCAGCATCTGCATGCTCTACGGCGTGGCGCTGACCTCGGCATTGGCCGCCGGCGTGACCATGGCCGCCATCCCGGCCGCGGTGGCGGTGCTGTCGCGGGTGTTCCTGGGCGAGCGCATCACGCGGCGCGTGGGTGCGGCCATCGCCTGCGCCGTGCTCGGCATCGCGCTGCTGGCGCTGGCCCGCGGCGGGGGGGCCGACGGCGCGCCGGCCGCGTCGCCCTGGGGTTATGCGCTGCTGCTGGCGGCGGTGCTGTGCGAGGCCAGCTACGTGGTCATCGGCAAGCGGCTCGCGGCGCAGGTTTCGCCGCGCCGCATCAGCGCGCTCATCAACCTCTGGGGGCTGGCGCTGGTCACGCCCTTCGGGCTGTGGCAGGCGCTGTCGTTTGATTTCGGTGCGATCACGGCGCCGACCTGGACGCTGCTGGTGTTCTACGCGCTGGCCGCCAGCATGTGGACCGTGTGGCTGTGGATGCGCGGCCTGCGCCATGTGCCGTCCTCGCGCGCCGGCGTGTTCACGGTGATGCTGCCGGTCAGCGCCGCGGCCGTCGGTGTGCTGGTACTGGGCGAAGCCCTCGGGCTGGCCCATCTGGCCGCCTTTGCGCTGGCGCTGGGGGGCTTGCTGCTGGCGACCTGGCCGGAGCGGCGTGGCTAGACTTCGCGCCATCGCCTCGCTGGATTGACCGCCTTGAACACCACCCTGCTCCTGCCCGTGCTGGCTGCCTGCACCGCCCTCGCCGCCTGTGGTGGCATGCCCAAGGTCGACAAGCCCACGGACCCGCCCTCGCGCCAGTTCAGCAGCGCCAAGCCGGTTCAGACCGTGGCCGACTGCATCGAGAAGGCCTGGCCGACCTCGACCAAGGTGATGGGCGGCGGCGCGCTGGCCGTCGAACGCACGGCGCAGGCCGGCGGCGCGCAGCGCCTGCTGCTGAGCATCGGCGGCAAGCCCGACCACCAGGTGCTGGTGGAACCGGCGGGCAGTGGCTCGAAGACGGGCAGCTGGAGCTTCGGCATGTACTTCGGTGACGTGCCGGGGCAGATCCGGGCCGTCGAAGCCTGCCAGTAAGGCTTCTCAGCGCCTTGGCGCCTCAGCGCCACGAGGCCAGCAGCGCCAGCGCGGCCGGCAGCCCCGGCATCGCGATCAGCGTCGACACCGTCACCAGCCCGGCCACGAAAGCACCGTGGCCGCCCATGCGCACGGCCAGCACGTAGGCGCTGCTGGCCGTGGGCATGGCCGCAAAGGCCACCACGACGGCCTGCTGGGCCGGCGGCAGCCCGAGCAGCAGCACCGCCACGATGGCCAGCAGCGGCAGCACCAGGTGCCGGATGCCCAGCAGCCCGGCGGCCAGGCCTGGTGCGTCTTTCAACGCACCCAGCCGCAGCCCGGCGCCGACGGCCATCAGCCCCAACGGCAAGGCCGCGCCACCCACGCGCGACATCGTCGTGGCCGCCAGCTCGGGCAGCTGCAGCCCGGCCAGGTTGCAGGAAAGGCCGGCCAGCGTGGCGACGATCAGCGGGTTCTTCGCCAGCTCCTTCATGAAGCCGTGGCCGCCCTGACGCGCCAGCGGCCACACGGCGGCGATGTTGCAGGCCGGCACACACACGGCCACCAGCAGCGCCTGCCAGGCCAGGCCGGGCGCGCCGGCCAGCCGCTCGGCCAGCGCCAGCGCGACGTAGCTGTTGAAGCGGAAGGCACACTGCGCGCCGCTGGCATGCAGCCGCGGGTCCACGCCCGGCAGCCGCGCCAGCGACAGCGCCAGCACGATGCCCACCCCGGTGAGGCCCAGCCCCAGCCCGCCCAGCGACAGCAGCTCGGTGCCGCGGATCGGTGTGCGCACAATGGCCTGGAACAGCAGGCAGGGAAACAGCAGGTAGTAGACGAGCCGCTCGACGCCGTCCCACACCGGCCGGTTCAGCGCGGTGTAGCGGCAGACGGCCCAGCCCAGCGCGATCAGCGCGAAGTCGGGCAGCAGCAGCCACGGGTCGGCCATGGTCGGCAGAAGACGCGGCTGGCTCAGCCGCGCAGCACGCGGCCGGCGATGCCGCCGAGCTTCTCGACCATCGCGGGGTCGCGCGCCTCGGGCGCCGTGATCAGCGCGTGTTCCAGCGCCGTGCGGCAGGCGCAGCCGGCGGCGCGGGCATCCTGCGTCACCGCGCCGGCCAGGCCGGCGACCAGCGTGCGCGCAGCGCCGGCGTTGGCCAGCAGCACGCGGATCACCGCGTCCACCGTCACCGCGTCATGGCCCGGGTGCCAGCAGTCGAAGTCCGTGACCATGCCGACGCTGGCGTAGCAGAGCTCGGCTTCGCGCGCGAGCTTGGCCTCCGGCAGGTTGGTCATGCCGATGACGCTGGCGTTCCAGCTGCGGTACAGCGCGCTCTCGGCGCGGGTGCTGAACTGCGGGCCTTCCATGCACAGGTAGGTGCCGCCGCGCACAAAGGGCACACCCTGCGCCGCGAGTGCCTGCGCCACGTGTTCGCCCAGGCGGTTGCACACCGGATCGGCCATCGACACATGGGCCACCAGCCCGCGGCCGAAGAAGCTGCCGGCGCGCTGCGTGGTGCGGTCGATGAACTGGTCGATGAGCACGAAGTGGCCCGGCGGCAGATCGGCCCGCAGGCCGCCAACGGCCGACAGCGACAGCACATCGGTGACGCCCAGGCTCTTCAGCGCCGCGATGTTGGCGCGGTAGTTCACCTCGGACGGCGGAATGCGGTGGCCACGCCCGTGGCGCGGCAGAAAGGCCAGCTCGGCGCTGCCGGCCTGCGTGACGAGGCGGCCGCGGAAGATGGCGTCGGAAGGCGCGCCCCAGGGGGTGTCGACCTCGACCCAGCGTGTATCGACCAGGCCCGGCAGGTCGTACAGCCCGCTGCCGCCGATGATGCCGAGCACGCTGCCCGGCGCTGCGGGGGCGCTCATGCGGTGGGCAAGGCTTCGGCGGGCTGCGCGGCTGGGATCGCACCAGCCATCGCACCAGCCATCGCGGCCCGCGCCAGCGCCATCACGCGCGACGGGCGCTCGCCCTTGAGCCGGTGGTCGGACCACACCTGGCGCCAGCGCCGCGCGCCCGGCTGGCCGTTGTACAGGCCCAGCAGGTGGCGCGAGGCCAGCGACCACGGCGTGCCCTGCCCGGCCAGGCCTTCGAGGTAGGCCACGAAGGCTTCTTCGACGGCCTCGCGTGAGGTGGGTGCAGTGGGTGCGGCGGCCGTGGGCACTGCCGTGCCGAAGAAGCGCTGGTCCCAGCCGGCCATGGCCCAGGGCTCGTGGTAGGCGTGGCGGCCGACCATGACACCGTCGACCTGTTCGAGCTGTTCGGCGATGGCCTCGTCGCTGGCCAGGCCGCCGTTGACGGCGATGGTCAGCGCCGGAAAGTCGCGCTTGAGCCGGTGCACGAGTTCGTAGCGCAGCGGCGGGATCTCGCGGTTTTCCTTCGGGCTCAGGCCTTGCAGCCAGGCGTTGCGGGCGTGCACGACAAAGACTTCGCAGCCACCTCGTTCGTGCACGGTGCCGACGAAGTCGCGCACGAAGCCGTAGCTCTCGACACGGTCGATGCCGATGCGGTGCTTCACCGTCACCGGCAGCGTGCTGGCCGCGCGCATGGCGGCCACGCCGTCGGCCACCAGCGCCGGCTCGGCCATCAGGCAGGCGCCGAAGGCACCGCGCTGCACCCGTTCGCTGGGGCAGCCGCAGTTCAGGTTGATCTCGTCGTATCCCCAGCGTTCGGCCAGCTTCGCGCAGGCGGCCAGGTCGTCGGGCTCGCTGCCACCGAGTTGCAGCGCCAGCGGGTGTTCGGCCTCGCTGAAGTCCAGGTGGTGCGGCACGTCGCCGTGCAGCAGCGCGCCGGTGGTCACCATCTCGGTGTAGAGCCGCGTGTGGCGCGTGATCAGCCGGTGCAGCACGCGGCAGTGGCGGTCGGTCCAATCCATCATGGGCGCGACGGACAGCCTCCACATATTACCATGCATGTCAATATCTATACTTTAAATTGGAGGTGCACGTCAAGAGAAAATGTGTAACTCTTTGACTGCAGCAATCGGCTGCGATGCGCGGACGTCTAGATTTTAATTTGGACAACGTCGCCGAGGGAAATTACGGCCGCGGCAAGCAGGATTCCGCCGCTACCTCTTGAAACAAAGAGGAGAACCGCCAACTCAACTGGTCCATCAATGCGCACAAAGGGAGACGTATGCCGGAAATCAAGAAGAGCGACCTCAAGTACAACGACTACAGCTGGACCGCCGTGCCTGGCGATGATCCGAAGAAGACGAAGGAAGACGCAGACCGCTTCAGCCGCAACGAGGGATACGAAATGCTGACGCTGCTGAACTCGCTGAAAGGCGAAGGCGGCAAGGACCTCGTACTCCGGACGCGGCAAATCTGTGAATGGATGGTTCACGAGAAGCTGCCATCCAACATTCAGGGGCGAGGCAAGGTCATCTCGTGGATTGCCCAGAATTACCCCACTCTGTCGAAGAGCTATCCCTTCTGACTGCTTTGACGGCCCGCACTGCGGGCCGTTTTGCTTGGTCCGAGCCGCGGGTAGCTGGCCTCCAGCCCGGCCGCACCCCGCGACGCCCTCGTTGCGGCGCGCAACCAATCAACCTCGTTTGAATTCGCCATGGCCTTCAAAAAACCCACGACTCACGCAGCCGTCCCTGAAAGCCCAGACCGTCTGTTCCGCGACCTGCCTCGCCGAAAGCACGCCAGCCTGTTCGACCACCAGGGCCAGGTGCTGCGCAACTACGTGGCCCAGGCGCTGGACGCACCCGACGTGGCGCTGCAGTTGCCGACGGGCAGCGGCAAGACGCTGGTGGGCCTGCTGCTGGCCGAGTGGCGGAGGCGCAAGTTCCGCGAGCGAATCGTCTACCTCTGCCCTACCCGTCAACTCGTCCACCAGGTCGCGGAAGAAGCTTCTGCGAAGTACGGCCTGACCGTTGAGCCGTTCACGGGAAAGATCAAGAACTACGCCCCGGAGGCAAAGACCGCGTATCAGGACGGCGACCGCGTCGCCGTGACGACGTACAACAGCCTCTTCAACACCAATCCGTTCTTCGACAATCCGGACATCATCATCATCGACGATGCCCACGCCGCTGAGAACTACATGGCGAGCCAGTGGACCTTGCGCGTGAGCCGGTTCGAGCCGGAAGACGATGTGCTGTTCACGGCCATGGCCAGCGTGCTCAAGGCAGTGCTTCCACCGCACAACTACACCCGCCTGACCGGCGACTGGCAAGGCGTCGACGACATCAGTTGGGTCGACAAGATCCCGGGCCACCTGCTAACCGAAATCGCGGCCGAGCTGCGGGCCACCATCACCGCGAACGTCGGCAATACGGATCATCGCTATCCCTGGCGCATGCTGGCTAACCATCTCCATGCCTGCCAGCTGTACGTGTCTTCCAGCGAAATCATGCTGCGACCGCTGATCCCTCCGACCTGGTCCCACGGCCCGTTTGCCGGCGCGAAGCAGCGGATCTTCATGTCCGCCACCTTGGGTGCAGGCGGAGACCTCGAGCGACTGACCGGACGGCCGCGGATCAAGCGGTTGCCCATCCCCGAGGGGTGGGACCGCCAGGGCATTGGGCGTCGCTTCTTCATGTTCCCGGAAAAATCGCTCACTGAAGAGGAGACGCTGCAGTTGCGGCGCGACCTGATGCGCAAGGCCAGCCGCAGCTTGGTGCTGACCCCCAACAAGCTGGACGCCGAGGCGGTGAGCAAGGACGTGACAGAGCACCTGAAGTATCCGGTGTTCACGGCCGACGATCTCGAGGTCAGCAAGACCGGCTTCACCAGCTCCAAACATGCAGCCGCCGTGATCGCCAACCGCTACGACGGGATCGACTTTCCTGATGACGACTGCCGGCTGCTCTTTGTGGAGGGCCTGTCCCGAACTACAAACCTGCAAGAACGCTTCCTCATCAACCGCATGGGAGCGAACCTGCTGTTCAATGAGCGCATCCAAACGCGTGTGCTGCAGGCGATCGGTCGCTGCACCCGTGGCTTGAACGACTACTCTGCAGTCGTGATCACCGGCGACGAGTTGCCGGCCTACCTGACCGATCGCAAGCGCCGGACGTACTTCCATCCTGAACTGCAGGCCGAACTGGAATTCGGGGTCGACCAGTCGACCCGGGTCAAGGCACAGGACCTACTCGACAACTTCGCCATCTTCCTGGACCACGATGAGGACTGGGAGGAAGCGAATCAGGGAATCCTCGATGCTCGCGAAGCCGCGACGCAGGCCAAGTTCCCGGCCATGGACCAGTTGGAGGCAGTCGTGGCCCAGGAAATTGCCTGGCAGACAGCCATGTGGAACGAGGACTACACCAGGGCCTACGATGCTGCGCGTGATGTCCTCGGCGGCCTCACCGATTCGGCCTTGCGCGGCTACCGTGCGCTGTGGCATTACTTGGCCGGCACTTCGGCCGAGGCCGCTGCGGCCGCAGGGGAAGCAGGTTTCGACGCGCACGCGCGCACCCAGTACCGCAAGGCGAAGGAAGCCGCCGCTGGCATTCCATGGCTCATCGGCCTGGCCCGCGGCGGCGCAGCAGCAGCGCCAACGCCCGAAGAAGTCGGCCACGGCACGCTGCTGCTGCAGGTCGAGCAACTGGAAGCACAACTCGTCAAACTGGGCACGCTGCACAACCGCGAGTTCTCTGCTCGCGAGAGCGAAATCCGCGAGGGACTGAAGGACGGCAAGACCTTCGAGCAAGCCCAGGTTCTCCTGGGTGAGCACCTGGGCTTCAACGCAGGCAAGCGGGAGGACGACGCATCGCCCGACCCCTGGTGGATCGTCGGCAACATCGCGCTGGTTTTCGAGGATCATGCAAACGCCAAGGGTGAAACGTCCGTGATCGACGCCACCAAGGCGCGCCAGGCCGCTTCGCATCCCGACTGGATGCGGGAGCACGTGCCGGCATCGGCCGGCGCGCAGATTCAACCCGTACTGGTGACGCCGGCGAAGAAGGCCAAGGACGGAGCAATGCCGCACCTGGGCCGCGTCGCTCATTGGGACCTCGACGATTTCCGGCGGTGGGCCGACCAGGTGCTCGTCACCGTCCGAGACCTCCGCAGGGATTTCCATGAGCCCGGCGATCTCGCTTGGCGGGCGCAGGCAGCCCAAGCACTCAGTGACAGCCGTGCCGACGCACCGGGCCTGTTTGCATGGCTGGCCACACGGCCGGCTCGAGAGCATCTGACCGGCGTACCCTGATTTTCGCCACAGATCCGTCCATGCGCCCCACAGCACATCACTCAATGAATACGGCGATCGATATAGCCGCGCTAGTCGAAGGCGCTCGCGAACTCAACAGGCAGGCTGCGCAGATTGTCAGCTCACCCCCAGGTGGACGCGCGGGCATTCCGCGTCGCTGGCGCGAAGAACTGGGGAGCGTGTTGGGCGAACTGGAAGACACGATTGGGGCTTTGCGGGCAATGGTGGCGGAGTCGCCGTCGCCATTTATCCACACTGCAGGGTCCGCGGCAGACCGACTTGCAGCCCTGCCGGTCGGCGTCGCCGGGCCTCTGATCTTGGACACCCCCGAGGCAATGATCCACAGAGGCCAACTGGTGCCGCCCGCCGAGTTCCAGCAGTTGATGGGATGGGCCACTCGCCAGGCCGTGTGGAAGGCCGTGGAAAACCATCGAGTCTTCTATCTCGCTCACAAGGCGGAACGCTACTTCCCGACCTTCTATAGCGACACTGCGCATGACCGCAGGCGTCTAGGGGCAGTCACCAAGCTGCTCGGCGACCTGCCCGGCGGATCCAAGCTGCAGTTCTTCCTGACCCGAAAGGGCTCCCTGGGCGGCGAGACACCACTGCAGGCCTTGGCCGCCGGTCGCTTTGCCAAGGTCAGAGACGTCGCCGCGGCCTTCGCTGAAGCGCCGCAGGGGACTGCACGTACTTCGCGGAGGCGGCGCCCTACGAATTGACTTGGCTGCTGAGAAAGTCGTGGAACGCCTGTCGGTCGACAAACGCTGGTTGAAACACCCGGAGTTCTGACACGGGGTTGCCATCGGAGTGCAGCAGGCCTTGAAGTTCCAACTGAAGCAGATAGCTGTGAAGCGCTGCGCGCGTGCGGCTGAAGCCGTTGCGTGAAAGCTCGTCAGGTCGAGCCAGCACACAATCCGGCAAGGCCGCTGCAGCCCAGTCTTCAGCATCCGTCGAAGTGAAGGCATTGCCGCTTAAGCCAAACGCCGCGAATATGGGTAGCTGCCATGCGTAGGGATGTCTGTCCATGCCCAGTTGGACACGCTGCGCGAAGAACACGGGTAGCCGTTCCGGCTCGAGCGCCATCGCAGTGCAGACCACTGCGACACGGTCCGACAGATCGAGCGCGCCCAACGCTTCCGCACGCTCCGCTTTCGAGCTGTGAGCCGCCTTGATTCTTGCGAGTTCCGCATGGGCCCAGGCCAGCCGCTTCTGGGCCTGCCGCAGCTTGGCGACGGCCGCCGGCTTGTACGGCATGGCGATTCGGAAGTACCCGACGTCAGCCTTCCAGTCGCGCTGCTCCCATGTCACGCGACTGAGCAGACGGGCCTCGGCGTAGCGGTGGTCCATCCACGCCAACCACTTCCACCTACCGCGCTCCCTGAGCGCGACCTCCAGTTCCGCTTCCGTGACACCCTCGGCAGGCAGGTCCGACACATCGAACTCGATGGCATCACGAAAGACAGCCTGGAGGCGCTCTCGCTTCGCGGCATCGACCGCGTGGGTCTTGCGCACCTCCAACGCCAGATCCCATTTCTGAGGAATCGAGAACACGACATCGGGCTGTATGTCACCTACCCTGACCTCGGCTCGGCCAACGCTGAACTCATAGGTTCGATCAGGAATGATCACGCGTTCCGACCAGGATCGGCCCATCGCCTGCGCGTGCACCATCACCTGGCCACCAGGCAGCCAGAGCGCGTGCTTCTTCAGCAGATGGTCACGCACGAAGGCATGCAGCAGCGTCATCGGCTGCGGGTTGCAGTTCGCATCCTCGACGTCATGCTGAAAGTGCCACGCCTTCGCGTCGCCCATATGGGCCTGCAAGGCACGCTCGCAATCCCGGCACACGCATCCGCACTGGCGACCGCGGTCGAGGGCCGGATCAAGATCGCGGACGTGGATCAACTGGCCCGCACGGCGGCCATAGACAAACTGTGCGGCCATGGGCTGCCGGCGCCGATCAGCCGGCGCTAAGCCATTCCATGGGCACCAGCTTGATGCCGTTGCGCCACTCGGGAAGACCGACAACGCCTTCGACATCGCCCCAGACGTCCTGCGACGCATGGTCGAGCACGATGAGCTGCAATTGTCCTTTGGCGCTCAGCACCACCTTGCCCATGACATCGAAGGCCATGCGGACGGCGTCCACGTCCTCGTCGCGCAGGCGCGGTTCCTCCTCGTCCATTTCCTCGTCTTCCATGCGCGTCAGCACGCGCTTGGGGAAGTACACCTGGCTGGGTTGATCCAGCACCAGGAACGCAGGGACGGGGCTGTTGCGCTGCGCCAGGAAGTACTGATGAAGCGCCAGCAGTACCGCCAAGTGGTAGGCGAGCCAGTTGGACCCGCTGCCGATTTCCGAAAGGTAGTCATCCCGATCCGCACCGTGCACCTTGATCGTGAGGTCGTTGATCTCCAAGGAGATCGGATCCTGCGGGTTCTCGACATCCAGCGAAGGAAGCAGCCTGCCCGCGTAGCCGTTGATGGCGGCCAGAGCTCGACGCTTGCGCGATTCGACATCCTGTTCGCGCAGCTCGCCTTCCAACTGCTGCACCAGTTCCCTCAATCGAGCCACCTCCTCGGCCAACTCGCTGTCGCTGCCCAGCCGCCGATGGAGATCAAGGGCCGACTCGAGGTTGCCGACGAACCGCTCGGCGCGCTGAGCTGCGAACTGTCGCTGCCGTGCTTCGTCGGAGCGCCCTGACAATGCGCGCTTGCGAATCTGCACTGACCGCAACCTCTCGGTGGTCTGGCCGACCTCCGTGGTTACGCGCTGCAGCTCGCGATCGAACGCGGCCGGTACCTCCTTGTCGACGCCTGCCTCCGCCTCGACTTCGTGCAGTCGCGCAGACAACGCGTGGAGCTTCTTCTTCGCGGAGTCGGTGTGGCTGCCGCACATGGGGCAGTCGGTATGGTCATCCGTATGCTCGACCAGCCAGCTAGACAGTTGCAGGCGGCCACGCTGAAGCGTGAGCGCGGCCTGGTACTGATCGGTGCCGACTCGCATGCGATTCATTTCCTCGAGCCGGTGCCGCAAGGTCGTCAGCTCACGGGACACCTCGCGCTCCTCGACGTTGAGACCGCTGAGCTCGTTCAGCGCGTCTGAGATCGTGGAAGTGCTCACCGCGAGCGTCAGGTCCGTCCTGGCCACCACTTCCTCAAGGCGCTCGATCATCTGTCCGCGCGACAGCTCCTGCTCCGGCTTAGCCGCCAGTCCCAACTCCTGCGCTTCGCTGAATTTGGCCTCCAGATCGGCCAGCCAGCGTGCCGACACCTCTCGCGCGTCCTTCAGCTCGCGCTCTTTCCGCCGCAACTCCTGGCGAGCGCGCCCAAGCTCGAACTGCTTCGCCATGAGAGCGGGCGTCACCGCACCCAGGACGTACGGGAAGATCTTTCGCAGCTTCTCGCGGTGTTCGTAGGTATTGGCCTTGAAGAACAGGACATCTGGGTTGGCAACCACGTTCTGCGGCTGGAAGGTGAAGGCCGCCAGGTCACGGAAACTGGGACGTCCGTCGAAGCCGGTCGATTCGTCCCCGCCCGAGAAGTCCAGTTTGGACAAGCCCGCCAACTCGTCGAGCAGCCGCTTCACGGCATCTGCGTTCGTGTTCTTGGCGACACGATGAGGAATCTCGGTGATCCGATCTGCCTCCAGCAGGAACATGTCGTCGGTGCTGCGTTGGGCGCCGGGTTCCCGGCGCGCCAGCAGCTTGTCTCCCTGCGCGGTGGCCACGACGACACCGAACCATTCGCAGTGCTTGCGGATGGTGTTGACCGGGATCGTGCAGGTGCCGGCGCCCAGGCAGTAGTCGATGATGGGAATGACGGCCGACTTACCGGTGCGCGACGCACCGCTGATGACGTTGACCTTTCCGAGTTCAAACGGAAGCCGCCGGGGCTTGAACTCAGCGTTGCGCGGCCAGAGCACGATCTCCCGAATCTGCAGGAACATCAGAGCTTCACTTTCAGCGTTGTTGTCACTTCATGCAGCGTCAGCTGCCCGCACCACTTGCCGAGCTTCTCCGCATCGGCCAGAAGCTGCTTCACCTCGTCAGGCAGCGCGCGCGCCTTGGTGCGCGACAGCGGGACGACCTCTCCAGCGTCTGACAGGTAGATCAGCCTCCCCGCCGACGCCAGCTCTATCGACTGCAGGCTGAGGCGCCGCCAGCGGATCGCACGCTCATGGATCTGCAGCAAGAGGTCTTGCTTGGAGATCGCAGAGTCGCCGAACTTGGCGGCGTAGGCGCGGAGCCCCGACGTCGCCCGGGTGCGCCGCAGAAGCTCTGCCGTCGCCTGATGCAAGACGATGGGGAGCACCAGGAAAAGCAGCGGCAGGCGTGGCGCGTCGCTCGCCGGATGCGCCTCGACGAAGCCACAGCAGAAGCGCCAAAGAACGGCGGCGCCCAGCGCGGGGTTCTGAACGTTCTGCGCCTCCCGTGCCAGCATCGTCAGGCCGCCTTCTTGACCTTGAGCTGTTGCTCGTAAGTGGGGTGCCAGCCGATCAACAGGTCGTCCGCCAGCCGATGCAAGCAGCCCGGGATGAAATGGTCTGGCGGCTCCATGGCCTGCAACGGCACCTCGAGCTGCATGCACTCGGAATACAACGCCTGCCCCTGAAGATCGTCCGCCTTGCCTGCGTGTTGGATGCCGCCTGCGCGCCGCTTGTTCTTCCAGTTGCGCTTCAGGACCGAATCCAGGTCGTCAAACGACGTCTCGTCCACCTCGCCGCGCACCGCCCATTCCGTCCTGTCGGCCGCGGCCATCAAATAATCGCTCACGGCCTCCAACTTGTCCTCGAACGACAGGCCGATGATCTCCATCTGCTGCACGAAAACCTTGGGCAGCAGGCCCCGCGACTCCTCTTCGCTGGGCATCTTCGCCCGGCTGAGCAGCACCGTGTCGCGATCAACCTTGCGGGCATACGCCGCGTACCAGACAGCGAATTCGTCGCGTCCAATGACTGCGGGCCGCCCCGCTTCCAGTTGCTCGTCCACCCGGCGCTTCACGACCCCGCACATGTGGTCAGCGATGTCAGCGACCTTGGAAGGCGACACGGGGTGACTTCGGATGATGGCCTCGACATCGGCGTGCGGGCTGCCGCTTCCGCAAGTGAGATGGAAGTTGCAGATGATCTGTGCCAGGCGGGCCGGATCGGCGCTGAACACGCGCTCGACGTAGGGCGCAATGTCTTCGGCCAGCTTTTCCTTCAGCGGGAAGTCAGGCGCTTTGCCCCACAGTTCGAGCTGCGCCTGGGCGATGGCTGCGCGCGCAGCCTCAAGCGTCTTGGCATCTGCGAAGGATTGGACAATCGTTCCCCCTACGGGGCGGGAAACATAGATCTCGAAGATGGTCTTCTTGAGTTCGAAATCCCACGTGGCCGATGCCTCGACCCAGTTCGACAAGGTTTTCCAGAGCGATTTCGCGCGGTCCGAGACCGGGTTCGCGGTCAGCGCGCTCTTGCTTTGGATCAGGCGAACGCCCTTCTTCGGATGCTCCTGAGCGACGTCGTCGAGAACCTCCATGCTGCAGAAGCTGCCCTCCGGCGCCTGCAACAACAGCTGCGTGAGGCGCGTGTACTGGAGGCCATAGCCCAGGGCCTGCCCCGGCACCTCGGTCTTTCGCTTCGCACGGGGCGATCCATCGCCCTTCGATCTCGCCATAGCCGCCCTCGCCTTATTTTCCAAACATCATACGAATGGGGTCAGGTTTCGCATACTTTCGCTAACACCAATGCTGAGGTGATCGGCACAGCAATGATCTTGACGCGACCAACGACCGAAACTCGCATACGCGCGTCAGGACTACGGCGCGCCGGATTCGCCATGTTCGAACCTGGCGCCTCTCGCGGCCTTCAGTCCTTCGACAATTTGATAGGCATAGCTGCCTGACAACGGGTATTTGTCATCGCCCTTGTGCGAAATCGGATTGAGCGCGAAGGCCCCGAGGTCATCGGAAACCAGCCAGATCTCGCGCGAATTGCGGCGCCCTTCCCCGAACTCCCAGCCCTCCGTCATATGTCGGTGGTCTTCGGGCTCGGAGAACAGCATGACGTCATAGAGGTTTCGATCACCGTCGATCCATGGCTCGCCTGATACCAGCAGGACGAGCTTTCCCGAGGACTCTGACAACAGGCGGCACTTGTCGATTTCCTCGGCCGTGGGCTTCGGGCCTTTGATCTCGATCCACGCATTCCAGTCGGGGACCCAGAAGTCCGGGAGGTAGCGTGTGCCATTCAGATCGAAGCCCTGCTCCTCGTAGCGCCAGCCGATCTGGAGCGTGTCGAGGAAGACAGCCCACCTGGCCTCGCTCCTCGATCGAATCGGAACCCTTTGTAGTTGGTTTCGATGGGTTGCATGGTTTTGATTTTCCCTTCAGCGAATCAGTCCCACAACACAAGGTCGATGACAGCTCTAGATGGTCATCTTCGGCTGTGCGAGCCGCACCACATTGGCCGATGACTCGACAGCGGCGGTGTCCAACAAGGTCTGCAGCAACTGGGGCTGTATCCGCATCTCGCGAGCGACCGCAGCCTCTGGCACGCCGAAGTGCTCCCTCATGACCTTCAGGCTCTCCACGACGACCTCTGGCTCCTCATTGGGGATCAGGTGATCTTCCGTCTCGCGCAAGGCTTCACCGTGCCGGTTCAACCCGACGTAGCCCGCCCGGGCCTGGTCCTCGGTGAACAGCCCAAGCTGGCGCGCCCGAAAGATGATCGCGGCCTTGGAGACACCCCAGCGAAGCTTCAACTCCGACAGGCCGGCCCAGTTCAGGCGCGAGCCTCGAAGGGCCAGACGGCACTCGGTGGCGAACGTGCTGCGCGGCAGCAGCAGCGCACTCGCGAAACGGTTGGCCTGCGTCTCGGTGAGCCGATCGCCCGTCAGAACGCCGATGTGCAGCGAAAAATGACCCAGCTCGTGAGCGATGCCGAAGCGCTCACGGCAGGCCGACCGGCCGTCGCCATTCAAGGCGATCAGAGGTCGCTTGGTGGCAAAGGAGATCGCATCGATCTCGGGTGCCAGCCCGCGCACACGCATCACGACAGCGCCCGCGTTCTCCGCGATTCGCGTCACGCTGCTCAGCGGCCCCATGCCCAGGCCAAACAGGGACCGGAAGATCTCTGCGGCACGCTCGATGGCCTCGGTCGTCTCCGCGTCCGCCTCCTTCACTTGGTACGACGGCAGCTCGACGTGCTCATCGAGCACGCCGATCAAGCGCTTGAGCATCTCCCCACGAGCACGGGCGACCTGGCGCAACGCGACCTTGGTCGTGAGCTGCCGGCGGAAATGGCACTGCTCATCGGCGATCGGATTGGTATCGATGCAATGGAAGAAGTCGGGTAGCACCTGCAGCTCTTGGGCCAGGCTGGCTTGTAGTTGGGCCGAGGCGGCTTCCGCCCCGGTTTCGATGCGGCTCAGAAACTGCTTGGAGACGCCGACCTTGTCGCCCAGGTCCGTGAGCGACAGGTCGTGGAACAAACGGGCCAGTCGCAGATTGCTCCCAATGAACCCGGTGCTCATCGAACGGCTTCTGCGGCCGCGTCGCCTTCGTCGCGGCGCTTGGGCGCGATCTGCGGCTTGCCGACGGGCACCGTCGGCGCCAGGGGCTGCTCGCCTTCCACCCTCAGAACACGCACGGCATCGGAGACCCAGCGGCACGCGACCTCGCCCGTGGGCGTGAACCCCAGGAACTCGACGCGCGGCTCAGCGGCGCCGTCGTGGCCGCGATCGATGATGAAGCAGAACCGGCCGGGCTCGCCCGGGCTGACGAACTCGAGGAAATCCGCCTGGTAGCGATTTGCCGTCAGTACCGCATCCTTGGACGGGTTGGAAGGATCGTCGTTGCTGAACCGGCACGGCACGCCACCGATCGAGAGGACGACGTCGTTGTTGCCGTTGGGCAGGCCGAGCCAGGAATGCTTGCCTGACGCCGCTTCGGCCACGATGCGGCTGCGCTGCCGGCCAAACGTGGTGCAGCCTCGCGTGTAGCCGTTGTCGGTCGGGCGAGACAGGTCGTCCTCCGTCGCGTAGAGCTCGTCCAGCAACCACGACGCCACCTCCTGGAGGCGGTCCGAGGAAAGGGCGGGATTGAAGACGGCAGGCAGCGGCAGGGTCATTTGTGCAAATCCGAAGAATCGTCAACTTTAGTTTGGTGCGAATCTTCTCGTTCGTCAACCTCCCCTGCCCCGGCCACCTTGACGGCAAAGCAAAATGTCAGAAATAGCGATAAAATTCTGACCCAAGAGGTCCCACCATGAGCACGCTCCCCCGTTCCATCCTGTCGCACGCCGAATCCCTGCCTGAGGGCGGGCTGGTGTCGCCCAAGGAGTTTCTGCACCTTGGGAGCCGAGCTGCGGTTGATCAGGCGTTCTCGCGGTTGGCCAAGGAAGGCAAGTTGCTTCGCGTGGCACGCGGCACCTACGTCACGCCGGTTTCCAGCCGGTTCGGGACGCGCGCGCCGGCTCCCGAGAAGGTCGTGCAGTCCCTGGCCGCGCAAAGCGGTGAGGTGGTCACGCCGCACGGCGCCAACGCGGCCAACGCGCTGGGCCTGACCCAGCAGGTGCCGATTCGCGAGGTCTATCTGACCTCGGGGCGCAGCCGCAAGCTGAAGCTCGGTCGCTATGAGGTGACGGTCAAGCATGCCCCGCGCTGGATGCTGGCGTTGGGGGCCGGCCAGGCCGGTGCGGCCGTGCGGGCGCTGGCCTGGATGGGCCCGTCGCATGTGCGCGAGTCGTTGGTCGCCTTGCGGCGAACGCTTCCGTCCGCGGAATGGCAGACGCTGACGTCGGGGCGTGCCGGCCTGCCCTCATGGATGGCCAGGGCGATCGGCGAAGAAGTGATTCGTGGCTGAGTCCTACTTCTCCCTCAGCGACGCGGACCGGGCCGAAGTCCTCGAAGTGGGCCGAGAGCGGACCGGCCGCCCGGCCCATCTGCTGGAGAAGGACGTCTGGGTTGTCTGGACGCTCGGGACGCTGTTCGGGTCTTCTGTCGGTACGGACCTGACGTTCAAGGGCGGCACGTCGCTCTCCAAGGCCTACCGCATCATCGACAGGTTCTCGGAAGACCTCGACCTGACGTACGACATCCGCAAGCTGATCGCCGACCTGACGGGAGGCGAGGAGTTCTTGCCGTCCAGCCGCAGCCAGGCCAGCAAGTGGACGAAAGCCGTGCGCGACCGGCTTCCGGAATGGATCGCTAGCGCGGTGCAGCCCGTGATTCAGGATGCGCTCGACCGGGCGAAGCTCGGAGCGAAGTTGGAAGTCGCAGGTGCCGACAAGGACAAACTGCTCCTTCACTACCCAGCGGTCAAGCAAGGGACCGGGTATGTCGCTCCGGTCGTCACCTTGGAGTTCGGCGGCCGTGCGACGGGCGAGCCGCACTCGGCCATGCCGGTGACGTGCGACATCGACGGCCACGTCGACGGCGTGACGTTCCCGAATGCATCCCCTGTGGTGATGAGCGTTGCCCGGACCTTCTGGGAGAAGGCAACCGCCGCGCACGTCTATTGCGCCCAAGGCCGGATCCGCGGCGAGCGCTATGCGCGGCACTGGCACGACCTGGCGGCCATCATGAGAAGCTCGCACTTCGAAGCAGCCGTGAAGGCCCGCGAAGTCGCGCGCGCGGTCGCTGAGCACAAGTCGTATTTCTTCCCCGAGAAGGATGCCGCAGGCAATACGGTCGACTATTTCGCCGCCGTCGCAGGCAACCTGCACGTCGTGCCCGAGGGGGCTGCACGCAAAGCTCTCGCCGCCGACTACGCCAGCATGCTCGAAGATCAAGTCATGGTGGGAAACGCCCTGCCCTTCGAAGATCTCATGCTGGCCTGCGGGGAAGTTGCCGCCAGAGCCAACAACGCTGCGAAGTCTTGAGCGGCCGGCATGTACCAGGCCGTCGGCCGCGCCGGCGCTGGGTGCATGAACGACATATCGTCAGGCGTCCTCCTGTAGACGACGTTGAATCGTTGCGAGGGCCAGGTCCGCATCAAACAGGGCGGCGCCCTCATCTTTTCTCAGTCGCGGTTGTTTGACACGCGTCCCCAGGCCTGCTCCTGGGCAGAACGGCTGGAAGCCAAGGTCAAGGCCGAAGGTCCGGCCCGATATGCGACCTCCAAGATCACCGTCGGCCAGTTGGTTCGCATGCACCTGAAAGCGCAGTTGACGATTCGGCCGGCCCTCGGACGCTCGACCCTTCACAACCACGAAAAGATCGCTCAGGAGTTCGATGAGATCCTGGTCAGGGACCTTCGGCCCAAGCACCTCATCGACTATGCAATCCGCCGAAAGACGCAGGACGGCGTCTCTCCGGCCACGATCAAGAGCGATCTCTCACCCGTCTCCGCGGCCTTTGGCGTCGCGAGGATCGCCTACGAGGTCGATGCCGATCCCGAGGTCATCCAGACGGCCATGCACTACCTAGACGCCCAAGGCCTCGTGTCCAAGTCGAAGGAGATCATTCGGTGGGTCGATCAGGAGGAAGAGGATGCCCTGCTGGCCGAGTTCGACCGGCGCAACCAGCATCACCAGACCGAGATCGACATGGCGTTGATCTACCGATTTGCGCTGGCCTTCCCTCGCCGCATCGGCGAACTCGGGCGGCTCGAGTGGACCGACATCGACCCCAAGCGCCGCACCATCCTCATCCGCAAAGTGAAGCACCCGACGAAGAAGGAGTACCGGGATCAGGTCGTGCCGATCCTGCCGCCGGCCTGGGCGCTGCTCGAACGCGTTCCGAAGCTGGATGCCCGGATCTTTCCTCACAACATGGCATCGGTGTCCGCCGCATTTGAGCGTGCGCGCAACCGCATCGCCGCAGCGGGGCTACCTCGCATCCAGGATCTGCGGTTCCATGACCTGCGCCACACCGGGATCAGCATGCTGTTCTGGCACGGCTTTCAGATTGCGGAGGTCGCCATCGTGTCCGGGCACACCAACTGGAACACGCTGCGGCGCTACACCCACATTCGCCCGGAGGATTTGCATCGACGCTTCGAGCAGCTCAACGGGCGAACCTAGGCAAGCTCCGTAGTTCAGCACAGTCTGTGCTGGGGAGACACCGCCCGTTCAGGCATGGGCTGCAGCGTCTGCTGCCTCATCCCTCGCTGCGGCGACTACGCAGGCAGCGTTGATAGGCAACATGTCCTGCGGCCGGCGTCCACCCAGGAAGCTGTTGACGGCCAGGAACCAGTACGCCAGGCCCCAGCTGTCCTTCCGTTCCCCGAAGATCTGAAGGATCTCCATCACGGCCTGACGCGGCCGATAGCCCGCGTCGGGATCCAGGCCGTAGGCAGGAACGTACGCCACACCATCGAGGTCGATCACGAACATCTGCTTCAGCCGCGTCCAGCTATCAAGCTGCTCATGCAGGTCGCCGACGCTGCAGGCGGCCGCTTCTGCGACCTGTGCCGCAGTCAACCAAGCTGCGTCAGCCAGCACGGCCTTGCGCGCCTTCGCAATCATCTCCGCCTCACGAAGCGGATTCGCCTGTTCGTCGAGGGGCAATCGCACGCTTTGCTTCATCTCAGATCAACGGGTGTTTGACCATCAGCTTGCCATTAGGTTGAGCCGACCGGCGATCTCACGATGAACTCCATCGCGCTCACGAAAGCCTATGCCTGAGCAGCCTGTGGCGTCCTGCCAAGCGTCAATTGTCTCGGTGCAACTACAGCCTGCACATTGAAGCAAAAAAAGCTCAAAAGGGCAGGAAAGTGCAACTGCTCGGGGGCAATCAGGAAAAGTCGTTGCCTGACGCTAACTTGCTGATGGCTGCGTCCAATCCATCATCGGCGCGACGGACAGGCGCCAGGGAGAAAGCGGCGCGGGAGAAAGCGTTTCAGGGCGGGTCACGACCCGGATTGGACCAGACTCCGCTCGACCGCGTGGGCGCCGTCCTCGGCCGCGCCGATGGCAAAGCCCAGCCGCCGGCACAGTGCCAGCATGCCGGTGTTCTCGGCCAGCACCGTGCCCACCAGCCGGCGCGTGCCGCGCTGCTGCAGGTGGTCGATCAGCGCCTGCATCAACCGCAGCCCCAGGCCACGTCCCTTGAGGTCGCTGCGCACGATGACGCCGAACTCCGCGGTGTCGTTGTCGGGGTCGCAGGCGGCGCGCGCAGCGCCCAGCGTTTCTTCGCGGCCGTCGGCGGTTGGCACCACGGCCACGAAAGCCATCTCGCGTTCGTAGTCGATCTGCACCAGCCGCGCCAGCTCGCTGCGCGGCAGCGTGCGGCGGCTGTAGAAGATGCGCAGGCGCAAATCCTCCGGGCTCAGGCGCTCCAGGAAGGCCCGGTGCTGGGCCTCGTCTTCGGGGCGGATGGGGCGGACCGTCAGCGTCTGCCCCTGCCAGCTCTGCGGCTGCACCAGCTCGGCCGGGTACGGCCGGATCGCGAAGCGCGCTGCCCCACCCGGCGCCGCGGCGCTGACACGCACGCGTGCGTCGAGCGCGATCACGCCGTCGGCGTCGGCCAGCAGCGGGTTGATGTCGAGCTCGGCCATGCGCGGCTCTGCTGCCAGCAGCTCCGACACCGCCACCAGCGTGCGCTCGACGGCAGCGGTGTCGGCCGGCGGCACGTCGCGCCAGCCGGCCAGCAGCTTGGTGACACGCGTGCGCCGCACGAGAGCCGCGGCCAGCGGGCGGTTGAGCGGCGGCAGCGCCAGCGCGCGGTCAGCCAGCACCTCGACCGCGGTACCGCCCTGGCCGAACAGGATCACCGGGCCGAACAGCGGGTCGACGCTGGCGCCGACGATCAGCTCCTGCGCGCGCGGCCGGCGCACCATGGGCTGCACGGTGAAGCCGCTGATGGCGGCCGCGGGCTGCAGCCGCGCCACGCGCGCCAGCATGGTGGTGGCGGCCTGGTGCACGGCCTCTGCGGATTCGAGGTTCAGCGCCACGCCGCCGACGTCGCTCTTGTGCGTGATGTCGGGCGAGAGGATCTTGATCACCGCCGGCAGGCCCAGCGCCACCGCCGCCTCGGCCGCTGCCGTGGGATCGGCCGGCACCACGCGCGTGCCGACCACCGGCACACCGGCCGCGGCCAGCAGCGCCTTGGCCTCGGGCTCGGTGAGCCATTCGCGGCCCTCGGCCAACGCGGTGTCGATGCAGGCGGCCACCGCGGCCTTGTCCAGCGGTACCGCCGTGCCGCCAGCCACGCCTACCGGTGGGCACTGCGTCAGCTCGTCCTGGTTGTGGCGGTAGCTGACGAGCTGCGCAAAGGCCTGCACCGCGGCTTCCGGCGTGGCGTAACACGGGATGCCGCGCGACTGGAAAGCCTCGCGTGCACCCCGCACCGCGGCCTCGCCCAGCCAGCCGGCCAGCACCCGGCCAGGATGGCGTTCGAGCAGCGGCAGCAGCGCTTCGGCAATCGCCGGAGCCGGCACGATGGCGGTCGGCGCGTGCATGAACAGCAAGGTGCCGGCGGCCGGATCGGCCAGCAGCGCTTCCAGCGTGGCCACGTAGCGCGGTGCCGGTGCGTCGCCGATGATGTCCACCGGGTTGTCGTGGCTCCAGTTGGCCGGCAGCACGGCGTTCAGCGCCTCGCGCGTGGCCGGGCTCAGCGGCGCCAGCGTCAGGCCGGCGGCGGCCGCGGCATCGGCGGCCATCACGCCGGCACCACCGCCGTTGGTGACCAGCGTGAGCCGTTCGGCCTCGGGCGTGGCCGGCAGCGCCTCGCGGAAGTGCGCCAGCGTCTCGGCGCCGTCGAACAGCGCCTGCAGCGTGTCCACACGCAGCGCGCCAGCACGGCGGATGGCGGCGTCGAAGACCAGGTCCGAGGCCGCCAGCGCGCCGGTGTGCGACGAGGCCGCCGCCGCACCCTGCGGGCTGCGCCCGGCCTTGACCACCAGCACCGGCTTCACACGCGCCGCCGCGCGCATCGCGCTCATGAACTTGCGCGGCGCCGTGATGCTCTCGATGTAGAGCAGGATGGCGCGGGTGCGCGCGTCGTTGGCCAGCCAGTCGAGCAGGTCGCCGAAGTCGACGTCGCCCGACTCGCCCAGCGACACGCAGTGCGAGAAGCCGATGCCACGGCCCTGGGCCCAGTCCAGCATGGCCGTGACCAGCGCACCCGATTGCGACACGAAGGCCAGGTGCCCGGCCGGCACCATGGTGTGCGCGAAGCTGGCGTTGAGCCCCGCGTGCGGCGCGATCAGGCCCAGGCAGTTGGGGCCGAGGATGCGCAGCAGGTGGCTGCGGGCGGCGTCCAGCATGGCCTGGCGCTGGCTGCGCGAGAAGCCGGCCGTCAGCACGATGGCGGCGCGGGTGCCCTTCTCGCCCAATGCGGCGATCACGCCCGGCACCGCGGCCGGTGGCGTGCAGACCACGGCCAGCTCGGGCGCGGCCGGCAGCGCCGCGACGCTGGCAAAGGCCGGCTCGCCGCCCACGGTGTCGCGTGCCGGGTTCACGGCCCAGCAAGGGCCTTCGAAGCTGCTGCTGCGCAGGTTGCGCCAGACCGTGGCGCCGACACTGCCGGGGCGGTCGCTGGCGCCGATCACGGCCACCGAGCGCGGGTCGAAGAGCGGGTCGAGGTGGCGGATGCTCATGGCCGGATCATGCCGGCGCCGGCCGGCGCGGCCATGACACGGCTCAAACCGCGGCTGAAACCTGGGTTCAGGCGCGGGCGATGTTGGCCAGCAGCGCCTCGGCCACTCGCGGCATCAGTGCGTCCGGCAGGTCGTGGCCCATGCCGGCGATGAACTCGCCGCGCGCGCCGGCGATGCGCCGCACCAGGTCGTGTCCGGCGGCCACCTTCACCAGCGGGTCGGCCTCGCCGTGCACGACCACCGTGGGCGAGGCGATCAGCGGCAGCAGCGCGCTGCGGTCACCGTCGGCCACGATGGCGGCGAGCTGCCGCGCCGTGCCGGCCGGGCGCCAGGCGCGCCGCACACTGGCTTCGAGCCGGGCGCGCTGCAACTCGCGCGGCGCCGGATAGCCGGGCGAGCCGATGCGGCGCATCAGCTGCACCAGGTGGTCCACCGCGGCCTCGGGGCCGCCGCCGTCGGGCCGCGACAGCAGCGCCAGCTGCACCGACCAGTCCGGCTTCGGCAGTTCGCGCGCGCCGCTGGTGGTCATGATGAGGCCCAGGCTGGCCACGGCCGCCGGCCGCCGCGCGGCCACGTGCTGCGCCACCATGCCGCCCATCGAGGCGCCGACCAGGTGCACACGGTCGAGGCCCAGGGCGTCGACCAGGCCCAGCGTGTCGGCGGCCAGGTCGGCCAGCGCGTACGGCGCGCGCACCGGCAGGTGCAGCCAGTGGCGCAGGCCGGCGGTGGCCAGGTTGGGCACGCCGAGCGCGTCGAAACCCTGGCTCAGGCCCGCGTCGCGGTTGTCGAAGCGGATCACGCGGTGGCCGGCCGCCAGCAGCCGCTGCACCAGCGCCTCGGGCCAGGCCACGAGCTGCATGCCCAGGCCCATCACCAGCAGCACCGGCGGCGCGCCGGGCGGGCCCTGGTCGTCGACCTCCAGCGCCGTGCCATTGCTGGCGACCAGCCTCATGCCGCTCCCGTCATGCCGGGTCCGGCCTGCGGAAGAACCAGCGCCGCGCGCCGCCGGCGTCGAAAGGCCGCCAGGCACCTTCGGGCTGGGCCAGGCGGTCGGCCACGGCGTACAGCGCCAGCGGGTTCAGGCCCAGGCCCAGGTGGCTGGCCTGGACCTCGATGTTCTCGGTGTGCGGCGCGGGCTCGTTCAGGCTGCAGGGCCAGGCCACGACACCGTCGCTGCGGCTGTAGATGCTGGTGGTGGGGCAGCCGGGCGGCGTGCGGATCTGCGCCAGCAGGGCCTCGTCGGCCTTCACCGACTGGCCGCTGACCAGCTCGTAAAAGCGCCAGGCGTTGGTGGCCTGCGGCGGGCCGGCAAAGGGCGAGCCCAGCGTGACCACGCAGCGCGCGATGTCCGGCTGCTCCTTGGCGATCTCGCGGGCGTAGATGCCGCCCAGGCTCCAGCCGACCAGGCTGAGCCGGCTGCCGTGGCGCTCGGCGATGTGGCGGGCGCGCGCGCGCACCGCGTCGAGCACACCATGCCGTGGCCCGAAGTTGAAGCCCTGCTGCCAGGTGTAGGCCGTATAGCCACGCTGCTGCAGGAACTGGCGCAGCGGCAGCGTGCTGGTGTCCGACGCGCCCAGGCCGGGCAGCACCAGCACCGGGTGGCCGTCGCCGCGCGGCAGCGTCGCCAGCCAGGGCGAGGCGGCGATCAGCGCCGCGAACTCCCAGGGTGCCCTCGCCTCCAGCAGCAGCCGCCAGGGGCCGGGGGCGGCGACGACCTCGTCGGGGGTGACAGCGGCAAAAGGATCGGGGCCGGAGCGGACCGGCAGGCGTCGGCGGCGGGTGGGCATCGGGGGGATTGTCGCGGCGCTGGTTCAGCCCTTGCTGCGCCGGGCCGGGCGGGTGCTCTTCGCGGGGCTCTTCGTGGCACCCTTGCCTTTCACCACCCCCTTGACGGCGCCGGCCACCGCCTGCGTCACCAGGCCACCGACACTGCGGGCCACCCCCCTCGCCACCCCTTTCGCCACGCCGGTGGCCATGCCCTTGGCGGCGCCTGCCGCACGCCCACCCGCCGCGCGGGCCACCGAGGCCAGGTCGGCCGTGTCGGCATGCCCCGCCTCGCCGGGCAGCGGCAGCAGCCGCAGGTCGTCGAAAGCGATCTCCAGTGCTTCGGCCAGCTCGTGCAGTGCGGGCAGCGCGGCCGGATCGGCGGTCAGGCCGAAATCCAGCGAACGGTCGTAGCTCTGCACCGTGACGTTCAGCGCCAGGCCGTGCACGATGATCGAGGCCGGGTGATTGCTCAGCATGCGCGCGCCGGCCAGGTACAGCGGCACCGGCGGCCCGGGCACATTGCTGATGACCACGTTGGCCACCTGCGGGATGCGGTCGGCCACCTTGGCCTTGCCGTACAGCGCCGTGGCGGCTTCCATCAGCCACGGCAGGCCGAGCGACGGAAAGTCGGTCGGCAGCACCGACTTCAGGCCACCCATGGTCGACTTCATCGCGCGGTTGGCCGCCATCACATGGGCCAGCCGCGCCGCCGGATCGGCCAGCTGCGTGCCCAGGCTGACCAGGCTCATGCTGGCCTGGTTGTCGGCCGTGGTGTCGCCGGCGGCACGCAGCGACAGCGGCACGGCCGCCACCAGGCTCTTCTTCGGCAGTGCGCGCCGCCGCGCCAGGTAGCGCCGCAGCGCACCGCTGCAGACGGCCAGCACCAGCTCGTTCATCGTGGCGCCGTGGGCGCGCGCGAGCAGCTTCAGTTCCGGCAGCGGCAGCGTGGCGGTGGCAAAGGCGCGTTCGCGGCCGACCGACACGTTCATCGGCGTGCGCGGCGCCAGGCTCAGGTTGCCGCTGCCCTTCTTGCCCGACACCCACTCGGTGCCGGCCAGCGCCTGCACGGCGGCGTCCTTCAGCGTGCCGACGGTGCCGGGCAGCTGGCGCACGATCTGCGCCACCTTCTGCGCCTGCTGGCCCAGCACACCGCGCAGCATCTCGGTCATCTCGAGCCGGTAGACACGGCTGCGGCGCGAAGCGCGCTGCTCCACGGCACGCGGTTCCGGCGTGGTGTCGAGCAGCGCGTTGGCCAGCGCCACAGCAGCCTGGCCGTCGACGGCGGCGTGGTGCAGCTGCGTGTACAGCGCGACCCGCTTGGCGCCATCCTGCCCCGGCGCCAGCCCTTCGAAGACGTGGAAGCGCCACAGCGGCCGTTCGCGGTCCAGCCGCTCGGCGTGCAGCCGCGACACCTCGGCCTCCAGCGCCCGCATGCCCGAGCCACGCGGCAGCCGGTGTTCGACGACGTGGACCTTGAGGTCCGGCTCGGCATCGACCCAGGCCGGGTTGGCCAGGTTCAGCGGCATCCACCACAGCCGCCGCCGCAGCACCGGCGCCACCGGCAGCCGGGCCGCCAGGTGCCGGCGCAGCGCGGTGGCGAACCGGCCGCGCTGGCCCGCCGGCAGCTCGAACACGTGCAGCGCGCCGACGTGCATCGGCATCTCGGGGGTCTCGAGGTACAGGAAGGTGGCGTCCAGCCCCGAGAGCTGCTTCATGCAAGGGTCTCCACGGCCACGCGGCGGCGGCCCGCACCGATGCTAGGCCGGCGGCGCGGCCGGGCCGCGCGGGATTGCCCTGAAGCCAGGCTCAGCGGCGGGCTTCAGGCCGGGGCGGCCACGCGGCGCAACGCCAGCGCCTCGTTGCCGGCCAGGGCCACCAGCACCAGCAGCCCACCGGCCAGCGTGGCCGGCGCAGGGGCCTCACCCGCACCCAGCCAGGCCCAGGCCACGCCGAACACCACCTCCAGCAAGGCCAGCAGCGCGATCTCCGGGCCGCTGAGCCAGCGGGCTGCCGTCACGGCCAGCAGGCAGGGAATGGCCAGCTGGACCACGCCCAGCAGCGCCAGCCAGCCGATGTCGTGCGCGGTGGCCTGCATCGGCCAGGCCAGCGGCAGCGTCACGGCCGCGGAGATCAGCGCACCCAGCAGCACGGCCGGCAGCATGTCGGGCGCGGCGCGGCCGCCGGCAGCGGCCGTGCGCAGGTGCTGCAGCAGCGTCCAGTTGATGGCTGCGGCCACCGGCACCGCCAGCGCCACCAGCGTGCCCAGCCAGTGCCGGCCATCGCCACCACCGACCTGGGCGCCCTGCATCCACGCAATGCCGGCGCCGGCCGCGACGATGGCCAGCCAGGTGCGCGCGGCCAGCCGGTGGCCGAGCATGCCGCGCGCCAGCAGCGCGGTGAACAGCGGGCCTAGCGCCATCGTGACCAGCACATTGGCCACGCTGGTGAGCGTGAGCGCGACCATGAAGGCCGTGAACATCACGCTCCAGCACAGGCCCGACAGCCACAGCGGCAGCCCGCCCTGCACCAGGCTGCGTGCCAGCGGGCGCGGCCCGCGCAGCAGGCTCAGCAGCAGCACCAGCGCCAGCGCGTTGAAGGCACTGCGCCAGAAGGTGAGCTCGAAAGCCTCGGCGCGTTCCAGCCAGCGCGAGACGACGCCGGCGATGCTCCACATCAGCGTGGTGAGCACCATCAGGGCGACGGCGCGGGATCGGGTCATGGTGAGGCGCGGCTGAATGAAAAAGGGCTGCCCGGAGGCAGCCCTTGATTCTCGACGATCGGGCCGGAGAGCCCGATTGTCGAAGCCTGGCCGGTGAAACCGGTGGCTCAGGCGCTCATGCGGCGGCGGCGCGCGGCGGCACCGATGGCCAGCAGGCCCAGGCCCATCATCGCGTAGGTGCCGGGTTCCGGAACCACGTTCACGGCGCCGTCGGTCACGTCGATGATCCACGGCAGGTAGGCCGCCGCGATCATGCCGCCCGAAGCGGTGCCGAAGGTGCCCGAAACCTGGTCCAGCGAGAAGCGACGACCGAAGGTGTTGTTGCCCACGACCACCCACTGGCCGTTGACCTGCTGGAACGACGGGCCGCCCGAGTCACCGCCACCCAGGGTGGTTTCGACGTCGTTCGCCAGGATCGGCGAGCAGGCACCGTAGATGGTGCAGTGCGAGTCGAGGCCGTTGCCGTCGAAGTCCGACACCCAGACTTCGCGCGCGCCGGTGAAGTTCTGCTCGTCGTCGAAGTCGAAGACGTCCGAGTAGTTGGCGCCGGTGCGCTTGACGAAGAAGCTCGAGCTGCCGGCGGTGTGGCCGGTGACGCCGTTGCCGGTGGTGCCGAAGCCGACCATGGTCTGCGGCATCGACTCGTCGAGGTAGCCCAGCGAGTAGGTCGGCACCCAGGTCGGCACGGCGGCGGCCGGCAGCGTCAGGATGGCCAGGTCGTCGTTCAGGCAGAACGCTTCCGGGTCCGTCACGGCCGACGGGCAGGGGCCGAAGCCGGCGTAGTCCGGGTGCATGTCCACACGGGTGGCGGTCGCCAGCGTGTAGGTGTTCGCGCTGGTCGGCGTGGCCTGGGTGTTGAACACCACGCGCACGTCGTTGCCCGGCTGGGTGATGTCGATCACCGAGCCCGTGCTCGTCGTGTCAACGCAGTGGGCCGCCGTCAGCACGTGCACCGGCGAGATCATCGAGCCCGTGCAGATGTAGCTGCTGCCGCTGTAGCGGATGTTGATGCTGACCACACCGGCCCACGGCGACGTGGTCAGGTTGGGGTCGATGCGGCTCGTCGGGCTGTCCGGCGGCGCGCCGGCGACGATCAGCGGGGTGCGCTCGTCGAGCACGGCTTCGCCGCGCAGGTTGTAGTAGTAGTCGGCACTGGCATGCGCGGTGGCAGACAGCGCCATCAGGGCGGCAGCGGCGACGCTGCTCAGGGCGATGGTTTGCTTCTTCAAGTGAACTCCTGACGGATGGCTTATCGAACCCGCCGACCCTCTGGCGGCGGCCCCGACCGGGTGCCTGGCTGCCCCGTTACGGTGCTTGCGCGCCGCAGTGACAGCTGGTTTCCGGATGGTCCGAAGCATGAAGCAGAAACCGCGCTCGCCGAGGGGCCCCTCCCCGTGAATGGGTGGCCGGAAAGCCTCGGTGCTTTCCCGGCCCCGGTTCAGGAGGTTTCGCGGCTCGCCCGCTTGCGCTCGTGTTCCTTCAGGAAACGCTTGCGCAGGCGCACGCTCTTCGGCGTGATCTCGACGAGCTCGTCGTCCTCGACGAACTCCACGCCGTACTCCAGCGTCAGGTCGATCGGCGGCGTGATCTTGATCGCGTCTTCCTTGCCGCTGACGCGGAAGTTGGTCAGCTGCTTCATCCGCGTGGCGTTGACGACGAGGTCGTTGTCGCGGCTGTGGATGCCGACGATCATGCCCTCGTAGACCGGGTCGCCGGCGCGCACGAACATGCGGCCGCGGTCGTCGAGCTTGCCCAGGGCGTAGGTGAAGATCTCGCCGTCGTCCATGCTGATCAGCACGCCGTTCTTGCGGCCGGCGATCTCGCCCTTGTGCGCCTCGTAGCCGTCGAAGATGTTGCTGATGAGGCCGGTGCCGCGCGTCAGGTTCAGGAACTCGTTCGAGAAGCCGATCAGCCCGCGCGCCGGAATGCGGTACTCCAGCCGCACACGGCCGCGGCCGTCGGTTTCCATGTTGACCAGCTCGCCCTTGCGTTCGCCCAGGGCCTGCATCACCCCGCCCTGGTGCTGGTCTTCCACGTCCACCGTCACCAGCTCGACCGGCTCGTGGCGCTCACCGCCCACGTCGTGGAACACCACGCGCGGCTTGCTCACGGCCAGCTCGTAGCCCTCGCGGCGCATGTTCTCCAGCAGGATGGTCAGGTGCAGTTCGCCGCGGCCCGAGACCTCGAAGATGCCGTCCTCGTCGGTGTCCTTCACGCGCAGGGCCACGTTGCTCTGCAGTTCCTTCTGCAGGCGGTCCCAGATCTGGCGGCTGGTGACGAACTTGCCTTCGCGGCCGGCCAGCGGGCTGGTGTTGACGCAGAAGTTCATCGTCAGCGTCGGCTCGTCGACCTTCAGCATCGGCAGCGGCGCCGGGTTGTCGGCCACCGTGATGGTCTCGCCGATGCCGATGTCCTCGATGCCGTTGACCAGCACGATGTGGCCGGGGCCGGCGCTGTCGGCCTGGCGGCGCTCCAGGCCTTCGAAGGTCAGCACCTGGTTGATGCGGCCCTTGCGGCGGGCGCCATCCGGCCCTTCGCAGACCAGCACGTCCATGCCCGGCTTGACGGTGCCGGCATTGACCCGGCCCACGCCGATGCGGCCGACGTAGGTGCTGTAGTCCAGCGACGAGATCTGCAGCTGCAGCGGCGCGGCCGGGTCGCCCTGGTGCGGCGGCACGTGCTTCAGCACGGTCTCGAACAGCGGCGTCATGTCGCTGCCCCAGGCCTCGCCCTGCGGCCCTTCGGCCAGCGAGGCCCAGCCGTTCAGGCCCGAGGCGTAGACCACCGGGAAGTCCAGCTGCTCGTCGTTGGCGCCGAGCTTGTCGAACAGCTCGAAGGCGGCGTTGATCACGTAGTCGGGCCGCGAGCCCGGCTTGTCGACCTTGTTGACGACGACGATGGGCTTCAGGCCCAGCGCCAGCGCCTTCTTGGTGACGAAGCGCGTCTGCGGCATCGGGCCTTCCTGGGCGTCGATCAGCAGCACCACGCCGTCGACCATGGACAGCGCGCGCTCGACCTCGCCGCCGAAGTCCGCGTGGCCCGGGGTGTCGACGATGTTGATGTGCGTGCCGCCCCAGCTGACCGCGCAGTTCTTGGCCAGGATGGTGATGCCGCGCTCGCGTTCGATGTCGTTGCTGTCCATGACGCGTTCGGCGACCTTCTCGTTTTCGCGGAAGGTGCCGCTCTGGCGCAGCAGTTGGTCGACGAGCGTGGTCTTGCCGTGGTCGACGTGGGCGATGATGGCGATGTTGCGGATGGCGGCTTGCGTCATGGCGTGGCCTGGATTTCGAGGGGACTGAGCAGCCGGTCGGGAATCAACTCGCCGGCGGTGATGTGGGCGGTGCCGAGAAAGGCACCGGGGGAACGTGGGCCGGGCCCGAACACGCGCACGGCCGGCTGGTCGGCCAGCGCGACACGGCGTCGCAGGCCGGTCAGGAAACGGCCGGCTTCGTCGGCCGGCAGGGTCACGTCGGGCCAGCCGCCGAGCAGCACCTCGGGCGGCCGCAGCCGCGCCTCGCGCTCGGCGGGCTCCAGCGCCTGCAGGCTGTCGATGTCGATGGCGTCGGCCAGCGTCAGCGCGCCGCTGGCGGTGCGGCGCAGGCCGCCGAGGTGGGCGCCGCAACCCAGCGCCTCGCCGAGGTCTTCGGCCAGCGTGCGGATGTAGGTGCCCTTGCTGCAGCGCACGTCGAGCACCAGCTCGTCATGCTGCCAGTGCAGGATGTGAATGGCGTGAATCGACACCCGTCGTGGCGTGCGCTCGACCTCGATGCCGGCACGCGCCAGGTCGTAGAGCTTGCGGCCCTCGTGCTTCAGCGCGCTGTGCATCGGCGGCAGCTGGTCGATGACGCCGGTGAAACGCGCGACGGCGGCTTCGATCTCCCCGCGCTCCAGCTGAACGGGCCGCGTCTGCACGACCTCGCCTTCGCGGTCACCGGTGCTCGTGCGCTCGCCGAGCTTCAGCGTGGCGGTGTAGCGCTTGTCGGCGTCCAGGCTGGCCTGGCTGAACTTGGTGGCGGCGCCAAAACACAGCGGCAGCAGGCCGGTGGCCAGCGGATCGAGCGTGCCGGTGTGGCCGGCCTTCTCGGCACGCAGCATGCCCTTCACCTTCTGCAAGGCGTCGTTGCTCGACCAGCCCAGCGGCTTGTCGAGCAGCAGCACGCCGTGCAGGGCACGGCGTGGCAGGCGGGGCGGGCGCGGCTGGCCCGGAGCAAGCGTCACTCGCCGTCCTTGGCCCGCACCGCGTTGGCCTTGTTGATCAGCGCCGACAGGTCGGCCGCGCGCTCGGTGGTCTTGTCGAACACGAAGTGCAGCGTTGGCACGGTGTGGATGGTCAGCCGCTTGAACAGGCCGTTGCGCAGGAAGCCGGCCGCTTCGTTCAGGGCCTTCTCGCACTCGGCCGGATCGTTGATCAGCACCGAGAAGAACACCTTGGCGTGGGCGTAGTCCGGCGTGACCTCGACCGCGTTGATCGTGACCAGGCCGATGCGCGGGTCCTTCAGCTCGCGGATGAGCTCGGACACGTCGCGCTGGATCTGGTCGGCGACGCGGAAGCTGCGGTTGGGAATGGCCTTTTTGTGTCGCATCGTGGTGCTCCAAATGAATCAGCCCCGCCGCACGGGCGGGGCTGATTGCTGATCGGCAGCGTCTGCGCCCGCCTTACAGCGTGCGCGCGACCTCCTTGACCTCGAAGAACTCGAGCTGGTCGCCTTCCTTGATGTCGGTGACGTTCTTCAGCTTGATGCCGCACTCGAAGCCTTCCTTGACCTCGCGCACGTCGTCCTTGAAGCGGCGAACACCCTCGACCTCGCCGGTGTAGATCACCACGTTGTCGCGCAGCAGGCGGAAGCGCGAGTCGCGGCGCACCACGCCGGAGGTGACCATCGAGCCGGCCACGGTGCCGATCTTGCTGGCCACGAACACCGTGCGGATCTCGGCGCCGCCGATGATCTCTTCGCGCTGCTCCGGTGCCAGCATGCCGCTCATGGCCGCCTTCACCTCGTCGACCGCGTCGTAGATGATGTTGTAGTAGCGCAGGTCGACACCGTTGCCCTCGGCCAGCTTGCGCGCGCCGGCATCGGCCCGCGTGTTGAAGCCGATGACCACCGCCTTGGACGCGATGGCCAGGTTGATGTCGCTCTCGGAAATGCCACCGACGGCGGCATGCACGATCTGCACCTTGACCTCGGGCGTGCTGAGCTTGAGCAGGCTCTGCGCCAGCGCTTCCTGCGAACCCTGCACGTCGGCCTTGACGATCAGCGGCAGCGTCTGCGCCTGGCCTTCGCCCATGTTCTCGAACATGCCTTCGAGCTTGGCAGCCTGGCGCTTGTTCAGCGTCACTTCGCGGTACTTGCCCTGGCGGAAGGTGGCGATCTCGCGCGCACGGCGCTCGTCGCCCAGCACCATGAACTCGTCGCCGGCCAGCGGCACGTCCGACAGGCCCTGGATCTCGACCGGCATCGACGGGCCGGCCGATTCGGTGGCGTGGCCGTCCTCGTCGAGCATGGCGCGCACGCGGCCGTAGCTGGAGCCGGCGAGCACCACGTCGCCCTTCTTCAGCGTGCCGGTCTGCACCAGCACCGTGGCGACCGGGCCGCGGCCCTTGTCGAGCTTGGCTTCGATGACCAGGCCCTTGGCGGCCGCGTCCTTGGGCGCCGTCAGCTCCAGCACCTCGGCCTGCAGCAGCACCTGCTCGAGCAGCGCGTCGATGCCGGTGCCGACCTTGGCCGAGACGGGCACGAACGGCGATTCGCCGCCGAAGTCCTCGGGCACCACGCCCTCGGCCACCAGCTCGCTCTTGACGCGGTCGACGTTGGCGTCGGGCTTGTCGATCTTGTTCATCGCCACGACGATGGGCACCTCGGCCGCCTTGGCGTGCGCGATGGCTTCCTTGGTCTGCGGCATCACACCGTCGTCGGCCGCCACCACCAGGATGACGATGTCGGTGGCCTTGGCACCGCGCGCCCGCATCGCGGTGAACGCGGCGTGGCCCGGCGTGTCGAGGAAGGTGACGACGCCACGCGGCGTCTCGACGTGGTATGCGCCGATGTGCTGCGTGATGCCGCCGGCTTCGCCCGCGGCGACGCGGCTGGTGCGGATGTAGTCCAGCAGCGAGGTCTTGCCGTGGTCGACGTGGCCCATGACGGTGACCACCGGCGGCCGCGGCAGCAACTCGGCCTCGTGCGCCTTCGACTCTTCTTCGGTGAAGGCTTCGGGGTCGTCCAGCTTGGCGGCCAGCGCCTTGTGGCCCATCTCCTCGACGACGATCATCGCCGTCTCCTGGTCGAGCTGCTGGTTGATCGTGACCATCTGGCCCAGACGCATCAGCTGCTTGATGACCTCGGAGGCCTTGACGCTCATCTTGTGCGCGAGGTCGGCCACCGAGATGGTCTCGGGGATGTGCACCTCCTGCACCACCGGCGCCGCCGCCTCCTGGGCGTAGCCGCCCTCGTCGCGGTCGCCACGGCGGCCACCGCCCCGCGGCGAGCGCCAGCCGGCGCGGCCACCAGCGCTGTCGCCGCGCGTCTTGAGTGCCGAGCGCTTCTTGGCCGCGTCGTCGGCCCAGCTGGAGCTGAGCTTCTCGCTCTTGATCTGCTTCTTCTCGCCCGGCTTGGCGGCCGTCGTGGCCGTGGTCGTGCCAGGCTTGGCCGTCGGCTTGTGGATCGTGCCCTTGATGGCTTCCTTGTTCTCGGCCGGCTTCGGTTCCTCGGGCTTCTTGGCGATGAGCACCTTCTTCGGCGCCGCCATCATCTCGCGGATCTTGCGGGCCTCTTCCTCGGCGGCCTTGCGGCGGCGCTCCAGGTCGGCCTGGCGCGCGGCGTCCTCGGCCGCCTTGTCGGCCGCCTTCACCACACGCAGCACCGGCTTGGGCGGCTCGGCCGGCTTGGCCTCGACGGCAGGGGCCGGCGCGGGCGCAGCGGGTTCCGGCGCCGGCGCGGCTTCGGCCGGCTTCTCGTTCCTGCTTTCGTTCTTGCCGGCGGCCGCGGCGGCTTCAGCCGCCTTGGCGGCAGCTTCGGCCTCGGCCGCCGCCTTGGCGGCCGCTTCAGCGACGGCCTTCGCAGCGGCTTCAGCCGCGGCAGCCTCTGCGGCTTCGCGGGCGGCCCGTTCCTGCTCCTCGCGGGCGCGGCGCGCCGCAGCGAGTTCCTCTTCCTGCAGGCGGATGGCCTCGGCCTGCGCACGCGCTTCTTCTTCGCGGCGCATCAGGTCGAGTTCCTCGGCGCTGGGGCCGGTTTCCTCGACCGCCGGCGCGTCGTCGCGCTTGACGAAGGTGCGCTTCTTGCGCACCTCGACCTGGATGGTGCGGGCACGGCCGGATGAGTCGGCCTGCTTGATCTCGGTCGAGGTCTTCTTCGTGATGGTGATCTTCTTGCGCTCGCCGCCGGCGGTGCCGTGCGCGGCGCGCAGGAAGTCCAGCAGCCGCTCCTTGTCGGCTTCGGTCAGCGCGTCGTCGGGCGACTGCTTGGCCACGCCTGCCGACTGCAGTTGTTCGAGCAGCGCCGTCGTCGGGCGGCCCAACTGCGTGGCGAACTGGGCGACGGTGGTCACGGCCATGGGTTCGTTTTCCTCGGGGTCTTCTTAGGGGGCGTCGTGAGCGTGTTCAGGGCCTGGCTCAGGCGTTGAACCAGTGCTCGCGCGCCTTCATGATCAGCGCCTTCGCGCGCTCTTCGTCGAGGCCGGTCATCTCGGTCAGCTCGTCGACGGCGAGGTCGGCGAGGTCGTCACGGGTGTGGATGCCACCTTCGGCGAGCTGCGCGATCAGCTCGGCCGCCAGCGGCTGGTCTTCGAGTTCGAGGTCGCGCAGGTCCTGCGACACCTCCTCGACCTTTTCCTCGCGTGCGATTTCCATCGTCAGCAGCGCATCCTTGGCGCGCTTGCGCAGCTCGTGCACCGTGTCCTCGTCGAAGCTCTCGATCTCGAGCATTTCCTGCAGCGGCACGTAGGCCACTTCTTCCAGGCTCGAGAAGCCCTCGGCGATCAGGATGTCGGCCACTTCCTCGTCGACGTCGAGGTGCTCGACGAAGACCTTGCGCACCGAGTCGGACTCCTCGGCCTGCTTGGCGTGCGATTCCTCGGCGGTCATGATGTTGATGCGCCAGCCGGTCAGCTCGGACGCCAGGCGCACGTTCTGGCCGCCGCGGCCGATGGCGATGGCGAGGTTCTCCTCGTCGACCACCACGTCCATGGCGTGGCGTTCCTCGTCGACGACGATGGACACCACGTTGGCCGGCGCCAGCGCGCCGATGACGAACTGCGCCGGGTCGTCGGACCACAGCACGATGTCCACACGCTCGCCGGCCAGCTCGTTGGTCACGGCGTTGACACGCGAGCCACGCACACCGACGCAGGTGCCGATGGGGTCGACACGCCGGTCGTGGCTGATCACGGCGATCTTCGCGCGGCTGCCGGAGTCGCGCGCGCAGCTCTTGATCTCGAGCAGGCCCTGCTCGATCTCGGGCACTTCCTGCGCGAACAGCTCCTTCATGAACTCGGGGCTGGAGCGTGACAGCATGATCTGCGGGCCACGCTGCGTCGGGTCGACACCGAGGATGACCGCACGCACGCGGTCGCCGCTGCGCAGGTTTTCCTTCGGGATCATCTCGTTGCGGCGCAGCCGGCCTTCGATGCGGCCGCTCTCGACGATGATGTCGCCCTTGTCGAGGCGCTTCACCGTGCCGATCATGATCTTCTCGCCGCGCGAGAGGTAGTCGTTCAGCAGCTGCTCGCGCTCGGCGTCGCGGATCTTCTGCAGGATCACCTGCTTGGCGGCCATCGCGCCGATGCGACCGATCGGCACCGACTCGATGGCTTCCTCGATGTAGTCGCCTTCTTCGATGTCCGGGATGCGGTCCAGCGCGTCGGACAGCATTTCCTCGGCATCGGGGTTCTGCAGGCCGGCGGCATCGGGCACGACCAGCCAGCGGCGGAAGCTCTCGTAGTCGCCGGTTTCGCGGTCGACGGCGACGCGGATGTCGACCTCGCCGCCGTGCAGCTTCTTGGTCGCAGAGGCGAGCGCGGCTTCCACGGCGCCGAAGACGACGTCACGGTCCACGGTCTTCTCGCGCGAGATCGCGTCGACCAGCATCAGCATTTCGCGGTTCATCGGTCTTTTCTGCCTTTCGTCGTCTCGGCTGCGGCCGCCGCATCGGCAGGCGGCGCCAGCTCCTCGTTCGCCACCGGCTCGGCCGGCGGTTGGGCCTTGCGGCCCTTGAAATTCACCACCGGCACCAGGCGCGCCTCGCGCACCTCGGCCAGCTGGAAGCCGAGCTGCTGCTCGGTCTTGCCGTTCATGAACTGCAGCGTCCAGCCGCCGCCCTCGCCTTCGGCCGCGCCCAGCACACCTTCCCAGTGCTTGCGGCCTTCGAAGGGCTCGCGCAGCGTGATCTTCACGGCCTGGCCGGCAAAACGCTGGTAGTCGGCCTCGTGGCGCAGTGGCCGGTCCAGCCCCGGCGAGGACACCTCGAGCCGGGCGTAGTCCAGGCCCTCGACCTCCAGCGCGTACTGCAGCTGGCGCGTCACGGCCTCGCAGTCGTCGACGGTGACCGCCTCGCCGCTGTCCGGCGCGCCGGGCGGGCCGTAGACGCGGCCGGCGATGCGGTCGATGGTCACGCGCAGCAGGCCGCGCACGGCGCGCTCGACGTCAACCAGGTCGTAGCCCAGGCCGGCCACGGTGCTGGAGATGGCCTGCTGCCAACCCTGGCGCGGCGTGTCGGTGGTCGCGGTGCTGTCTTCGGAGCCGAAGCCCGGGAGTGCACCCGTGGCGGCCGGCGCGGCGCGGCGCGGCGCGCGCGCTGGCGCTGCGCCACGGCGTGGGGCGCCTGCGTCGCGCCGGGGCGACTTGTGCTGGAACGTGCCTTTGCTCAACGAGGGGGTCCGGGTCCGCGCAGTCTTTTCGGCGCTGCGCCCCTACCGCCGGGCGCGCCGCCAGGACCACCCACCTTCGGCATTCCCCGCCCTGCAGATGCACGGCGGATGAACTGAACCTCTGGCGTCGATCGAGCAAAAAAAATGGGCTGGAACGTCCCGCCCACGCAGCTGTACCCGGAAAACGCTGGAGTATAGCTGTGAACTGCAGCACGGGCAAGCCAGGGCCGGCGGCGCACGCCCTGCGTGCCAGAATCGCGCGCCCGCCGCCGGCCACCCTCGCCGGCAGCCCCATTCACCCAGCCATCCGGAGACCCTTCGCCATGGGCTTTCTCGCCGGCAAGCGCCTGCTGATCACGGGCCTGTTGTCCAACCGCTCCATCGCCTATGGCATCGCCCGGGCCTGCCACGCCCAGGGGGCCGAACTGGCCTTCAGCTACGTCGGCGAACGCTTCAAGGACCGCATCACCGAGTTTGCCGCCGAGTTCGGCAGCTCGCTGGTGTTCGACTGCGACGTGGCCGACGACGCGCAGATCGAGCGCCTGTTCGCCGAACTGGCCGTGCACTGGCCGCAGTTCGACGGCTTTGTGCACTCGATCGGCTTCGCGCCGCGCGAGGCCATCGCCGGCGACTTCCTCGACGGCCTGAGCCGCGAAGGCTTCCGCATCGCGCACGACATCTCGGCCTACAGCTTCCCGGCCATGGCCAAGGCGGCGGCGCCGATGCTGCGCCCGGGTGGCGCGCTGCTGACGCTGAGCTACCTCGGCGCGCTGCGCACCGTGCCCAGCTACAACACCATGGGCCTGGCCAAGGCCTCGCTGGAAGCCAGCGTGCGCTACCTGGCGTCCAGCCTCGGCAAGCGCGGCGTGCGTGTCAACGGCATCTCGGCCGGGCCGATCAAGACGCTCGCCGCCAGCGGCATCAAGGGCTTCGGCAAGATCCTCGACGTGGTGGCCAGTGCCGCGCCGCTGGGCCGCAACGTGACCATCGACGACGTCGGCAACGCCGCCGCCTTCCTGCTGTCCGACCTGGCCAGCGGCATCACCGCCGAGATCACCTACGTCGACGGTGGCTTCAGCCACGCCATGGGCGGCGCCGGCCTCGAAGCCTGACGCGGGCCGGCACCCGCCCCGAATTGGGGCGGATTTCCGGCGCATCTCCCCGCAACGCATTCACACAGGGCGCAAGAGACTCGATCACCGTCCGCAAGGACCGTCGATGCCGTGCCACGCACACGGCCATCCGCGGCATCCGGCCGCAGGTGATTCAACTCTCAGCCCACGTGAACGCAACCTCCAATCCGTCTTTCGGCCGCGGCCCCCTGGCCCTCGGCCTGTGCCTGCTGCTCGCTGCTTCCGGCCCGGTCTTCGGCCAGACGACCACGCTGCCTGACGCGGGTTCGCTGCAGCGCCAGATCGAGCAGAACCAGACCCCGACCACGCCGCGCGCCCAGCGCGCACAGCCGACGCCGCCGCCGGAGCTGAAACCCTCGGGTGCGCTGGTCGTCACGGTGCAGCGCTTCGAGTTCGAAGGCAACCGCCTGCTGCCGCAGGCCACGCTGGAAGCCGCCGTCGCGCCCTGGCTGGGCCGTGCGCTCGGCTTCGGCGACCTGCAGAACGCCGCCGCCGCCGCCGCCCAGGCCTACCGCGACGCCGGCTGGATCGTGCGCAGCTACCTGCCGCAGCAGGAGGTGCAGGACGGCACCGTGCGCATCCACATCGTCGAGGCCGTGCTCGGCCGCGTGCAGCTGCAGCCGGCCACCGAGCTGCGCCTGGACCCGGAACGGGCCCGCGCCATCCTGCTGGCCGCGCAGCCGCAGGGCGAGCCGCTCAACGCCGGCGCCATCGACCGCGGCCTGCTGCTGCTGCAGGACACGCCGGGCCTCAACGCCCGCGGCCACCTCGCCGCCGGCCAGGCCGAAGGCGAGACCGATCTCGTCGTGCAGCTCGCGCCGCGCCCGCTGTGGGCCGGTGAAGTCGGCATCGACAACGCCGGCTCGCGCTCCACCGGCGCGCTGCGCCTGAGCGGCACGGCCTACGCCAACAGCCCGCTGGGGCGCGGCGACCAGGCCACCGCCACGGCCCTGCTGGCCGAAGGCCTGCGCTACCTGCGTGGCGGCTGGACGCTGCCGCTGGGCGACCACGGCCTGCGTGGTGGCCTGAACGCCACGGTGATGAACTACGAGGTCGTCAACGACGAGCTCTCGGCGCTCGACCTCGACGGCCGCTCGACCACGCTGGGCGCCAGCCTGCGCTACCCGCTCGTCCGCAGCACCACGCGCAACCTCTACGCCAGCGCGACGCTGGACAAGAAGGACTACCGCAACCGCTCGGCCGGTAACGCCACCAGCGACTACCAGGTGCGCGTGGCCGCCTTCACGTTGTCGGGCAGCCAGTTCGACGAATGGCAGGGTGGCGGCCTGACGCAGGCCGCGCTGGGCCTGAGCCTGGGCAAGGTCGACCTCGGCGGCTCGCCGAACCAGGCCGCCGATGCCGCCGCCGCGCGCACGCACGGCAACTACAGCCGCATCAACCTGATGCTGGGGCGCCAGCAGTCGCTGCGCGCAGACCTCTCGCTGGCCGCCGAGTTCAGCGCCCAGTTCGCCAACCGCAACCTCGACTCCAGCGAGCGCTTCTACCTCGGCGGCGCCCAGGGTGTGCGGGCCTACCCGTCCAGCGAAGCCGGCGGCAGCGAAGGCATGCTGCTCAACGTCGAGCTGCGCTGGCGCTGGCGCGACGACCTCACCTTCACGGCCTTCCACGATTGGGGCCGCGTCAAGGTCAACGACGACAACAACTTCCCCGGTGCCGCGGTCGACAACAGCCTGAGCCTGCGCGGCCTGGGCCTGAGCGCCGCCTGGGCGACGCCCATCGGCGCCAACCTGAAGCTCACCTGGGCGCACCGGCTGGGGCGCAACCCCAACCCCACCGCCGCCGGCAAGGACCAGGACGGCAGCTTGGTCAAGAACCGCTTCTGGCTGATGGCCGGCTACCCGTTCTGAGCGCCAGGAGCCCGCACCGATGACCGCCGCTCCCTTCTACAAGAACCTCGTCGCCCTCGACCGCCGCCAGCACGCCAGGCTCAAGCTGGCGCCCGGCGGCCGCCTCGCGTTTGCCGCCGACACGCCGGTCGTGCCGGTGGTGCTGGGCGAGTTCGAGGCGCTGGCCCGCCAGTGCCCCATCGCCTTCCTGCCCGCCGACGGCGGTGCGCCGGTGGCCGTGGCCGTGCTGGGCCTGCCCGACGGACGCAACCTCTGGCTCGACCGCCGCGGCCAGTGGACCGGCAACGACCAGGTGCCGGTGTTCCTGCGCAGCTACCCCTTTGCGCTGGCCGAGCGCCGCGCCGGCGAGTCGGTGCTGTGCATCGACCGTGGTTTCAAGGGCGTGAGCGAAAAGGCCGGGCAGCCGCTGTTCGATGCCGACGGCCAGCCCACGGCGCTGGTGACCGAGGCGCTGGAACTGCTCACCCGCTTCGAACAGCAACGCGGTGCCACGCGCGCCTTCGCGGCCCGCCTGGCCGCCGCCGGCCTGCTGGTGCCGGCCGAGGCCGAAGCCCGGCTGGCCGATGGCCGGGCGGCTTCGCTGCAGGGCCTGATGGTGGTGGACGAGGCACGGCTGCGCGCCCTGCCGCCGGCCTCGCTGCAGGCGCTGATGCACAGCGGCGAACTCGACGCGGTCTATGCCCACCGCCTGTCGCTGGGCCATCTGCTGGAGCTGGTGCGCCGCCAGCCGGCGGCTGCAACCGCCGCTACGACCGCGTCCGCCGCCGCCTGACCGGCCGCGACCGCCGGCCCGCACCTTCCCGATTCCTGCCGCGCGCCGCATGAGGCCGCGCCGCAACACCAAACACGACTTTCCGAGGACTCCACCATGAACGGCCACGCCGCCATCAACCGCATCTTCCGCCTCGTCTGGAGCGAACGTTTCCAGGCCTGGGTCGCGGCTTCCGAGATCACGCGCGGGCGTGGCAAGCGCAGCAGCACCGGCGCGGCGGCGGCCATCGCGGCCGCACTGGCGGCGGGCAGCCTGCTCGCGGGCATGAGTGGCGGCGCGGCGGCAGCACCGCCCACACCGGCGCCGACCGAACTGCCCACCGGCGGCAAGGTGGTCGCGGGCCAGGCGCAGATCGGCCAGAGCGGTACCCGCCTGGACGTCAACCAGTCCAGCACGCGCGCGGTGATCGACTGGGCCAGCTTCAACATCGGCAGCGGCGCCCACGTCAACTACAACCAGCCCTCGGCGCAGTCGGTCACGCTGAACCGCGTGCTGGACACGCAGGCCTCGCAGATCCTCGGCCGCCTCACGGCCAACGGCCAGGTGTTCCTGGTCAACCCGAACGGCGTCTACTTCGGCCGTACGGCCAGCGTCGACGTCGGCGGCCTGGTGGCCGGCACACACGCCATCGGCAATGACGAGTTCATGGCCGGCGGCAGCCGCTTCGAGCGCAAGGGTGCCACGGGCCAGGTCGTCAACGAAGGCGAGCTGCGCGCCGCGCTGGGCGGCTACATCGCGCTGCTGGCACCCGAAGTGCGCAACGAAGGTGTCATCGTCGCCCAGCTGGGCACCGTGGCGATGGCCTCGGGCGAAAGCGTGACGCTGCAGTTCGAAGGCAACCGCACGCTGGCCGGCCTGGTCGTCGAGCCTTCGGCGATCCGCGCGCTGGTGGACAACCGCGGCGCCGTGGTCGCCCCGGGTGGCGTGATCGTGCTGTCGGCCCAATCGCTCAACGCGCTGCAAGGCGGCGTGGTGCGCAACAGCGGCACGCTGGAGGCCACCGGCCTGGCGATGCGCGGCGGCAAGGTCGTGCTCGAAGCCTCGTCCACGGTCGAGAACCTGGGCCGCATCGCGGCCGACGCCGGCGCTGACGGCAGCCCGGCCGGCCAGGTGAGCCTGTCGGCACCGCTGGTGATCAACGCCGGCACGGTGAGCGCGCGCGCCACCGCCCTGCCCGAGCTGCCGGCCGTGTTGCCCGCAGCGCTGCCGGAACTCGGCCGCATCGACATCGACGCCGGCCGCTTCGTGCAGTCGGCAGCGGGCACGCTGGACGTATCCGGCCCGGCCCAGGCCGGCACGGTGAACCTGCGCGCCGAAGGCGACAGCACCGTCGCCGGCAGCGTGAAGGCGGTGGCCGAAGACGCCGGCCAGGGTGGCCAGATCGACATCCGCACCGCAGGCAGCCTGACGCTGCAGGACGCGAACATCGACGCCTCCGGCGCCGACCACGGCGGCGCGGTCCGCCTGGCGGCCGGCCAGGCCCCGGCAGGCTCGCCGAGCCAGCCCGAACAACCTTCGCACCCGGTGCCGACGCAGGCCCTGCTGGGCCACAGCGTGGTCGGCGCCGGCAGCCGGCGCGGCCAGGGCGGCAGCGTCACGCTGACCGGCGAACGTGTGGGCCTGTTCGACACCACCGTCGTCGACGTCTCCGGCGCCACCGGCGGCGGCCAGGCGCTGATCGGCGGCGACTTCCAGGGCGCCAATCCCGACATCCCCAATGCCGAAGCCAGCTTCATCGCCGAGGGCGTGCGCATCTTCGCCGACGCCGGCGCTCAAAGCGGGAGCGGCGGCCGCGTCATCGTCTGGGCCGACGGCCTGACGCGCTTCCAGGGCGACATCAGCGCCCAGGGCGGTGCCGAAGGCGGCAACGGCGGCTTCGTCGAAGTCTCCGGCAAGGGCCAGCTCGACTTCCAGGGCACGGTGCAGCTGCAGGCCCCGGCCGGCGAGGCCGGCACGCTGCTGCTGGACCCGTACAACCTGACCATCGGCACCGGTGGCGACAGCGGCCTCACGGGCTTCGAGTCCAGCGGCAACGACTCGGTGCTCAACGTCGTGACGCTGCAGAACGCGCTGGCCAGCGGCAACGTGCTGGTGCTCACCGGCGCCGGCGGTGCGCAGGACGGCAACATCACGGTGGCGACACCGGTGGGCTGGTTCTCGGCCCACACGCTGACGCTGCAGGCGCACAACGACATCCTCGTCAACGCCAACATCTCGGCCTTCGAAGGCAGCCTGGTGCTGAAGGCCGGCGAAGGCGGCCTGAGCGCACCGACCGGCGCGATCACGCTGGGCGAGAACGTCCGCATCAACCTGCTCGGCGGCAACCTGACGGCCACGGCCAAGGGCTCGATCACGACCCCGGGCGCAACGCCGGGCCAGCTGCTGATCGCCGGCACCTCCTCGTTCGCCTCCAGCGACGGCGGCGTGCAGCTCGGCGCGGCCGGCAACCGCTTCGGCGGCGCCGTCTCGGCCACCACGCACGGCAGCGGCGCACTGACGCTGACCAACAGCCAGGCCCTGGTGCTGGGCACCGTCGAGGCCAACGGCAGCGGCGCGGTCAGCCTCAGCGCCAACGGCAGCGTCACGGGCGCGGCGCCCTTCAGCGCGGCCGGCGCGGTCTCGATCAGCACCGGCAGCGGCACCAACGCCAGCATCGGCCTCGCCGGCAGCTTTGCCGCCGACGGCGCGGTGAGCCTGTCGGCCGACGGCGTGGGCGGCATCAGCATCCCGAACATCGACGGCGACATGGCGTTCGCAGGCGTGAGCGCCGGCGGCGCCGTCACGCTGGGCGACAACGGCACCGGCGCGCTGGTCTTCGACTCGGCCAGCGGCAACGTCATCAGCGGCAACGCCGGCGTCGGCGGCCAGGCCAGCGGCACGGTCACCGTGACCGGCAGCTCGATCGCGCTGCACGACCCGGTGCGCACCAAGGGTGGCAACGTCGTGTTGCGCGCCACCGCCGGCGACGTCAACGCCACCGGCACGGCCCACATCACCACCAGCGCCGACAACCACACCGGCACGGCCTCGGGCTCGGTGACCGTCAGCGCCTCGGGCAACGTGACGCTGCAGGACGTGTCGACCCTGGGCGCCGACAACAACGCCGGCGTCGGCAGCAACGCAGCGGCGGTCACCGTGTCAGCGGGTGGCGACATCCAGCTCGGCGCCGTCACCACCACCGGCGGCGACGCCGTCGTCGGCGGCGGCAGCAACCGCAACGGCGGCAACGCCGGCAACATCCTGCTCGATGCCGGCGGCACCATGTTCCTGAACGGGGACCTGAAGGCCATCGGCGGCAACTTCGTCGGCGCGGCCACGCGCGGCCTGGGCGGCTACATCCAGCTGGCGACGCCGGCGGTGGTCACGGCCGACCGGCTGATCAGCTCGGGCGACACCTCGGGCAACATCCACATCCAGTCGACCATCGACTCTGACGGCACGGCGCGCAGCCTCACGCTCACCGCCGGCACCGGCGACGTCACCGTCGAAGGCGCGCTCGGCGGCAACGCGCCGCTGCGTTCGCTGTCGGTGCAGGGCAACCGCGTCGACCTCGAAGGCAACATCACCACCACCAGCGCGGCCGGGGTGGTCGTCAACGCCAGCACCATCCGGCTCGGCGACGATGACGTCGCCAACGGCAGCGGCGCCATCGTCATCAACACGCAGGCCGGCAACGGCACGGTGTCGATGAACGCACCCACCGTGGTGCTCGACGACTCGGTCACCTTCACGCGGGGCAGCGGCGGCATCAGCTTCGGCTCGCAGGTGGTCAGCAAGGACGGCGAGCGCAACAACCTCACTTTCGACGGCGTGGGCGGTGGCGCGATCAGCGTGCCGGGCAACCTGGGCGGCGGCTCGGCCGGCGCGTCCGGCAAGCTCGGCGACGTGCAGATCGACAGCGTCACCGACCTGCGCATCGGCCAGCACATCAGCGCACGCAGCCTGCGCTCGCTGGGCGGCACCGGCCTCGTGCAGGTGGGCGGCGCGAGCTACAGCCAGTACTACGACGGCGCGCTCGGCCTGCAGCTGGCCACCACCGGCACGCACAACGTGACGGGCAGCGACGAGAACATCTACCTGGGTGCGAACGTCACGCTGACCCACGCCAACGCGCCCATCGAGATCTTCGCCACCAACGGCGGCATCAGCTTCTACGAGTACACCGACCTGGTCACGGCCGGCGGCGGCATCAAGCTGATCGCCGGTGCGGCGCAGCTGGCGATCGCCGGCAATACCGACATGAGCACCAACGGCGGCGCACTCACGCTCACCGGCGTGGGCGTCGTGCAGCCGCTGACCAACAGCGTGCTCAACGCCGGCAGCGGCAAGGTGCGCGTGGACGGCGGCGGCTCGTTCGTGCAGCTCTACGGCCGCGTCGTGACGACCGACGCCGACACCCACGGTTCGCCGGCGGTGATGATCACCAACGTCGGCGGCGGCGGCGACGCCGTGCGGCTGCGCTCGGTGGAAGCCGTCACCGGCACGCTGCAGGTGGGCCTGGTGGCCAGCACGAACGCGCTGGCGCCCGCACAGGCCCTGGCGGGCGCTGATGCGCTGCGCCTGGCCGCCGACCAGCTGCGCCTGCGCACCGCCAAGGTCGTGACGCTGAGCAGCAGCGGCGACGACAGCGGTGTGAGCTTCACCGTGACCGGCACCGACGCCAGCGGCAATGCGCTGGTCGAGGTGGTCACCGGCGGCAACGCCGGCACGGTGCAGACCACCGGCCTGTTCAAGACCGTCACCAGTGTCACCAGCAGCGGTGCCAGCGCCGGCACCGTGGCGGTGGGCATCGCCAGCGACGACGCCGTGCTCGGCTCGCTGGTCCAGTACGTGCCCGACGGCTGGGGCGCGAACAAGATCGACATCAAGACGCTGACGGCCGCCTCCACCGGCGCCATCTCGCTGACCAGCAGCAACAACCTGATCGACGAACTCGGCGCCTTCTCGGTCGCCAGCAACCTCGACGTGCGGGCCCGAGGCCACAGCGCCGGCATGGCGCTGACGGGTGACGTCTCCGCCGTCAACGTCACGCTGATGACGGGCAACGGTGCGCTGGTTCTCGGCGACCGCAACATCACCGCCACCGGCGGCAGCGTGCACCTGCAGGGCCGCGGCCTGACGCAGAACGCCGGCTCGCAGATCAGTGCCACCGGCATCGTCACGGTCTACGGCACCGACTACGTCAGCGGCACGCGCGGCGACGTCACGCTGGCCGGCGACATCGTCGCCGGCAACACTGGCATCGACGCGGTGCGCCTGTACGCCACCGGTGCGCTGCAGATCGGCAACGTCACCGCCGGCACGGCCGGCAGCCGCGGCGGCCTGCGCCTGGGCGACGACAACTGGGTCAATGGCGCGATCACCCAGGCACCGGGCACCAAGCTGCTGATCGGCCGGCTGTCCATGCACCAGTCCGGCGGTGCGGCCATCAACCTGACCGCCGCCGACAACGAGATCGGCACGCTGGGCAACATCTACCGCAGCGGTGCGCTGTCGATCTTCGACAAGGACAGCGAAGGCAACGGCCTGACCATCACCGAGAGCATCTGGGACGGCTTGGTCGACAACGCCGTGCGGCTGGAAACCGGCGGCACGCTGACGCAGAACGGCGGCACCTACGTGCGCGGCCGGAACGTCACGCTGTCGGGCTCGGCGATCACCAGCGCCGGCCGCATCGACGCGACCAACGACGACCTCGTGCTGCAAGCGCACGGCGGCAACGTCACCTTGTCGGGCGAGATCTACGTCAGCGGCGCAGGTGCCGATCTGATCATCCGCGACGCCAACAACGTGCAGCTGGGCTACACCTATGTGGGCAATGCGGCGCTCGAGTTTGGCCTGCGCGGCACCACCGGTGCGGTGGCTGCCGAGCAGTCGCTGGCCGCGGCTGGCGACCTGACACTGGACGGCAGCGCCACCAGCGGCGGCAGCGCCAGCTTCGGCCCGGGCCAGCGTGCGGCCATCACCAGCGCCGGCGACGACAGCGGCGTGAGCTTCACCGTGACCGGCACCGACCTGTTCGGCCGGGCGCAGACCGAGGTCATCACCGGCGCCGACGCCGGCACGGCCACCGGCAGCAAGTACTTCTCGACCATCACGCAGATCAGCGCCGACGGGGCCACCACGGGCACCGTCAGCGCTGGCACGGCCGACGAGCGCATCGCCGGCAACGTGACACAGGTCAACTACATCAACAACGCGCCGCAGATCCGCGGCCTGGTCGGCGGCAGCATCACGCTGGCCCACGGCAGCAACAGCTTCCAGACGGTCGGCGACCTCAGTGCTGGCAGCAATCTCTCGCTGTACAGCAACCGCTTCAACGTGCTGACCATCAACGGCGCCGTCAGCGCCGGTGGCAACGTGGCCATCGACACCAGCTACGGGCTGACGGTGGCGTCCACGGGCTCGGTCACCGGCAGCGGCAGCACCAGCGCCGTCAGGCTGCGCGCGGCCCACGCCGCCTGGGGCTACGCGCTGCAGATCGACGGCCCGGTGGCCGCCGGCAGCGGCGGCCTGCAGGTCCTCGCCGACGGCACGGTCACCACCTCGGCCGGTGGCACGCTCGCCAGCACCGGTGCGGTCTCGATCACGACCCGCCTGAACGGCAGCACCGGCTACAACCTGACGCTGGGCGGCAACGTCACCGCCGGCACCGACGGCATCGCGCTGACCTCGTCAGGCACCATCAACCAGACCGGGGGTGTGCTCAGCACGCCGGGCGCGGTCTTCGGCCCGAACCAGAGCGGCACCTCGCCGAACGCCACGCTGCCCTCGGCACGCGGCGCCGTCACGCTGAACCAGGCCAACACGGTCGGCTCGATCGGCCCTTTCTACCTCTACAACACCAGCGCCGTCGGCTTCAGCTTCAACGACGCCACCGGCGGGCTGACGCTGGCCGGCACCATCGAGAACTCGCACGGCCCGGTGAGCCTCACGACCGCCGGCGGCGCGCTGAACCTGGCCAGCTACAGCGTCTTCGCCGGTGGCCAGGCCAGCGGCGGCGCGGCGATCTCGCTGCGCGGCCAGGGCGTGCAGCAGTCCGCCGGCCAGGTCAACGCCCAGGGCGGCAGCACCGGAGACCCGCGCAGCGGCACCGGCGGCGGCACCATCACCATCACCGGCCACGACGGCACGGCGGCCGGCGCCATCGAGCTCTCCGGCACGCTGTCCACGCTGAACAGCAGCAGCGCGGCGATCACGCTGCGCGGCACCGACGAACTGGTGCTGCCCACCATCAGCGCGCCCAACGGCGGCCTGGTGCTGGGTGACGGCACCGCCACCATCGGCGTGATCAGCGGCCCGATCTCGCAGACCGCGGGCACGGCCATCGACGTGAAGACGCTGCACATCGGCACCGCCAGCGTGCCGGTCGGCAGCTCGGCCGTGCTGGCCAACAGCGGCAACAAGATCACCGAGCTCGGCAGCCTGAACACCGGCGACAACGGCGCGGTGCGCTACGACCTGGACATCCTGGACTCGACCGGCGGCCTCACGCTGACGCAGCCGGTCACCAGCGCCGGCGGCCTGCGCCTGCGCAGCACCACCGGCGGTGCGGCCGGCGGCACCCTGGCCATCGGCAACCAGAACATCAACGCCAACGGCGACATCTTCCTCGGCGGCGACGGCGTCACCCAGGGCAGCAGCTCGACGGTGAACGCCGACCACGGCGGCGGCGCCGGCATGGGCGGCAGCATCCGCATCGACGGCGGCGGCGCCGCGCACAACCTGGTGCTGGCGGGCACGCTCAGCACCGACAACGACAGCGCCACGGCCATCGAGATCGTCAACGCCGGCAATGCCACGCTGAACGTCGTCTCGGCCCCGGCCGGCACGGTGAGCCTGGGCGAAAGCGGCGCCGCGCTCAGCGGCACGCTGACGCAGACCCCCACCACCGGCACCATCGCAGCCGCCACGCTGCGCGGCCACGCCGGCATCGTGACCATCCAGAAGTCCGCCATCGACCAGGTCGGCCCGCTGCAGACCAGCGGCGCTCTGGTGCTGAAGGACCAGGGTGGCACCGGCGCGGCGGGCCTGAAGTTCGTCGGCACCGTCAAGGTGGGCAGCACCACCGAGATCGAGAGCACCGACGGCGTACTCGACCTCGACGTGCAACAGCTCGACGCCGCCGGCTCGGGCATCACGCTGCGCGGCGTGGGCGTGTCGCAGGACACCGGCTCCTCGGTGCTGGCCAGCACCGCAGAGATCCACGGCGGCACCGGCAGCATCGCGCTGGCCAGCCCGCTGAACGACTTCACGGGCCAGGTCGGCGTCAACGCCACCGGCGCCAGCGTGTCGATCCGCGACGCGAACCAGCTGAGCATGAACGCGCTCACCGGCAAGCTGGCACCGACCACCTCGATCACCGCCGTCGCCGGCACCGGCCTGGTGCTGACGCCGGAAGACATCACCACCAGCAGCGGCAGCATCGACTTCCGCTCGCTGGACGGCAACCTGTCGACGCCGGGCGCGCTGACCACCGGCTCGGGCAGCGTCTCGCTGAGCGCCACGCAGGGCGTGGCGGCCGACGCCGGCCATGTGCAGGTGAACCGCACGATCACCACCGGCTCGGGCACGGTCACCGTGACGGCCGAGAACGAGGTCAACCTTTCGCGCAGCATCAGCTCGACCAGCGGCGACATCGTCGTCAGCGGCGCGACGCTGACGCACTCCACCGGTTCTTCCGGCGCCCCGCTGGCGCTGGAAACCGGCGGCGCCGGCACCATAGCCGTCACCGCCAGCGGCAGTGGCGGCCTGGTGATGGGCCAGTACTACAGCTACCGCAGCGACACCGGTGCCATCACCGTGCGCTCGGGCGGCACGGCCGACCTGGCCGACATCCGCTCCAACGGCGCGGTCAGCATCGAGGCCGTGGGCAACGTGCAGCAGGTCGGCGCCGGCGCGGTCATCGTGGCCGATTCGCTGGCCGTGAAGACCACCGCCAACGGCAGCATCAACCTCGGCAACACCGGCAACGACGTCAACAGCCTCTCGCTGCGCAGCCGCGATGCGGCCGACGACGCCACCGGCAGCGGCGCCCTCAGCTTCCGCGACGCCGACGGCTTTGCCGTGCGCCGCGTCGAGACCACCGGCAACGCCACGCTGGTGGCGCAGGACGCCATCACCACCGATACCGTGACCGGCCCGGGCACCGTGACGGCGGGCGCGCTGAACGCCAAGACGCTGAAGGACGGCGGCGCGGCGATCACGCTGGACCACGCGGGCAACGACGTCGACAGCCTGACGCTGGCGGCACGCAACGCCGCCGACACGGCCGATGCGGCCGGTGCGCTGCGCTTCACCGATGCCGACGGCTTTGTCGTCGCCGGTGTGCGCACCACCAGCAGCGCCGTGCTGCAGGCCGGCGGCGCGGTCACGCAGACCGGCGCCATCGTCGCCGACGGGCTGGGCCTGTCGGGCACGGGCGGCTTCACGCTGAACGCGGCCGACGCCGGCACGCCGGTGAACGCCTTCTCCACCTTCGCCTCCGACGCCACCGGCCACGTCGATGTCTCCAGCCGCCTGGCCGTGGCCATCGGCAGCGTCAACCCGAGCGGGGTGACCACCGGCGGCGCCAACTTCAAGCTGACGGCGCCGAGCATCGACGCCAGCGCCCAGACCATCGACACGCGCAGCCAGCTCGCGGGTGGCGACGGTGGCAACGTGACCCTGGTCACCACCGGCAGCGGCAGCGCCGGCAACCTGCGCACGGGTGTCATCGTGAGCTCGGGCCGCGACGCGGCCGCCGCCAGCGATGGCGACGGCGGCGCGGCCGGCACCGTCACGCTCACGGCCGGCGGCGACACGCTGGCCGTGGCCGGCACCGTCACCGCCCGTGGCGGCAACGGCGACGGCACCGGTGCAGACGGCCTCGACGGCACCGTGCAGCTGCAGGCTGCGGCGGGCGCCGTGAGCCAGGCCAATGGCGCCAACGAACTGAGCGCAGGCCAGTTGCTGGTGACGGCCGCCAAGGCCTCGGCCCTGCTCGACACCGGCAACGCGGTGGACCGCGTGGCCGCGCGCATCGACGGCAACGGCGAGGGCTTCGACTACCGCAGCGGCAGTGACTTCACCGTCAGCGGCGGCGCCAGCGCCCTCACCGGCATCGGCACGCAGGGCGGCGACGTCACGCTGAACGCCAGCGGCGCGGCGCTCACGGTGGCGCAGGCCATCACCACCCGCGGCGGCGACCTGACGGCCTCTGCCGCGCAGATCGACAGCCTGGCCACGACGCTGTCGACGGCCGGCGACATCGGCTTCGGCGGCGGCGCCTTCGCCGACGGCGGCAGCGTCTCGCTCACCGCCAGCGGCAACCTCGCCGCCGGCGCCATCAACAGCCGCGGCAACATCACCGGCGCCGGCGGCGCGGTGGCGCTGAACGGCAGCAGCGTGCAGCTGGGCGGCAACATCGACAGCCGCGGCGGCGCCAGTGCGCCCGAAGCCGGCGGCAACGTGACGCTCACCGGCGCCGTGCAGGTGCACGGCGGCTCGCGCAGCATCGCTACCGGCGGCGGCGACCTCCAGGTCACCGGCACGCTGGACGGCGACGGCTCCGCACGCAACCTCGAGATCGCAGCCGGCAGCGGCGACGTGGCCTTCGGCGGCGCCGTCGGCGGCGTCTCGCCGCTGGGCACGCTGGACATCAGCTCGGCGAACGACGTGACGGTGCAGGCCGACGTCGACACCACCGGCGAGGTGCTGGTGTCGCACACCGGCGTGCTGCGCACCAGCGGCGACATCCGCGCCGACGGCGGCTTTGCGCAGACCGGCAGCGGCAGCAACGAACTGGCCGGCGACATCCACACCGACGGCGAACGCCTGCGCCTGGCTTCGGCCACGACGCTGAAGGGCGACGTGACGCTGGCCAGCGCTGGCGGCGCCATCAGCCTGGAAGGCACGGTGGACGGCGACGGCACGGCGCGCAGCCTGACGGTTTCTGCCGGCAGCGGCGCGGTCGACTTCGACGAAGCCGTCGGCGGCAGCAGCGCGCTCGGTGCGCTGCAGGTGAACAGCAGCGGCACGACGCGTTTCCACGCCCCGGTCGTGGCGGCCAGCCTGGCCACGGACGCCGGCGGCAGCACGCAGCTCAACGGCGGCAGCGTCACGACCACGGGCACGCAGACCTACGGCGACGCGCTCTCGCTGGGCGACGACACCACCCTCACCGCCAGCAGCGTGCAAACGCAAGGCACGCTGGCCGGCGCCGGCCATGCCCTGGCCATCAGCGGCAATGCCGTGTTCGGTGACGGCGCGGCCGACACCGTGAGCGGCCTGGCCTCGCTGCAGGTCAGCGGCAGCACCACGCTGAACACCGCCAGCGTCTCCAGCAGCGGCACGCAGCAGTACGACGGTGCGGTCACGCTCGGCACCGACACCGCGCTGGCCACCACCGGCGGCGACATCGCCTTCGGCAGCACCGTGGACTCGGCCGCAACGGCCGGCCACGACCTGGCGCTCTCGGCCGGCAGCGGCGACATCCGCTTCGACGGTGCCGTGGGCACCGGCGTCGACGGCCGCCTCGGCACGCTGACCATCAGCAGCGCCCACGACGTGGACGCCGTGGCCATCGAGGCCGGCTCGCTGGTGCAGAGCGCCGGCACCGGTACCACCACGCTGGCCGGCGAGGTGCGCATCACCGGGGGTGATCTGCACATCACCGCAACCGCCCTCACCCTGGGCGCCGACGTGGGCGCCGATGGCGGCGAGCTGCGCTTCGACGCCCCGGTCACGCTGGCGGCCGACGTGGCCGTCACCAACGACGGCGGCGACATCCTCTTCGGCCAGACGGTCGACTCCGCCGCCACGGCCGCCCATGGGCTGGTGCTGGACGCCGGCACCGGCGACATCCGCTTCGCCGCGGCGGTCGGCCAGGCCGTCGACGGCGCGCTCGGCTCGCTGGAGGTCATCGCGGCGCGCGACGTGGCGCTGAAGGCGGTGCACAGCACCGGCGGCATCGACCTGACGGCCAGCGACAGCCTGAGCCTGGCAGGCGACCTGCTCACCGATGGCGCCGACGTGCGCCTGAACGGCCCCGTGACGCTGGCCGCCGACGTGGCCATCGACACCGGCGGCAGCGCCGGCGAGATCGTCTTCACCAACACCGTGGACAGCGACGCCGTCATGGCGCGCAGCCTGCGCCTGTTCTCGGGTGCGGCCACGGGCCAGAACTTCGTGGCCGCCGTGGGCGGCACGCGGGCACTGAACCTGCTGCGCGTGGAGTCGGCCGGTGTGGTCACGCAAGGCGGTGCGGCACCGATCCGCGCCGCGGGCCTGGCCATCCGCTCGGCCGGTGACGTGAGCCTGACGCACGCGTCCAACGACGTGAACGTGCTGGCGGCGCTGCTCAGCGGCGACGCCGAGCTCGCCTTCGTCGACGCCGACGGCCTGGAGATCGGCGTGCTCGACAGCGGCTCGCTGCAGATCGTCGGCATCTCCGACGGCAGCGGCAGCTCCGCCGTCAGCCTGACGGTGGGCGGCCTGCTGACGCAGTCGGTGGGCGCGCCCATCGACCTGAACGGCAGCCTGTCCATCGACACCAGCGCCTTCAACGCCGGCCACGTGACGGTGAAGAACACCGCCGCTGGCGGCACGGTGCTGGACAACAGCCTGATCGCCGGCAACTTCACGCTCGACAGCACCGGCACCGTGACGCAGCGTGCCGATGCCAACGGCACGCCGCCGACGCTGACCGACGCCTGGCTGCAGGTGGGCGGCGAGTTCGACCTCGCCGGCACCGGCAGCTTCGAACAGGGCAACTCGGCCGACAACCTGCTGGGCGCCGGCTCCGGCGCGCTGGCGCCGAACGAGATCCGCCTGATGGGCGTGATTACGCTGAGCATGGACCTGGCGGGCAACCTGCTGGCCGTGTCCGACAACGGCCTCGGCGGTGGCGGCAACGCGAGCATCGCCGCGGCCGACCTGGCCGGTGGCGTGAGCATCACCAGCGATGCCGGCGGCAAGAGCATCACCGCGGTGGCCGACGCCGCGGCCGTGGTGCTGGGTGGCGCCAACCGCATCGGCGGTGCGCTGAAGATCACCACGCAAGGCGTGTACAGCAACAGCGGCACGGCCGTCGCCACCGGCATCCGCCAGGATGGCGCGCTGGACCTCGGCGCGGCCCGGTTCACTGTCGTGCAGAGCGCGGCCAACACCGGCTCGCTGGTGGACGGCGCCGGCTACGTCTGGCTGACCGACAGCGACAACCGCTTCGGCGGCGCGGTGGGCGTCAGTGCGCCCGGCATGGCGGCCTTCCTGGAGGCCGAAGGCCCGATGGTGCTGGGCTCGGTCAACACCAACCTGCTGGCCGTCCGGCTGCATTCCTCGACCGGCGCAGGCAACCTCAGCCAGGCCGCCTCGACCGCAGTGCGGACCGACACGATGCGGGTCTACGGGCTCGACAACATGACGCTGGCCAACGCCGGCAACCGCGTCGGCGTGTTCTCGGGCGTGGCCAGCGGCTCTGTGCAGCTGGTCAATGCGGGCAACCTGCACCTGGGCTCGGTGCTCGGCTTCGGCGGCGTCATCGCCGGCGGCAGCGTCGAGCTGAAGACGACCAGCGGCGACCTCGTGCTGGACTACGTGGTCTCGGGTGACGGCATCACGTTGGCCACGGCCGGCCGCTTCACCAACAACGCCGGCGCCTCGGCGCTGGACAGCGGCAGCGGCCACTGGCAGGTGTGGTCGCAGACCCCGGCGAACGACACGCTGGGCGGCCTGGTACCGGCCTTCAAGCAGTACGACGCCACGCACGGCGGCAGTGCCGTGCTGGGCAGCGGCAACGGCCTGCTGTACACGCTGGCACCGGAGCTGAGCCTGAGCCTGGTCGGCAGCGCCGAGCGGGTCTACGACGGCAGCACCGCGGTCACGCTGGGTCAGGGCAACTTCCAGGTCGACAGCGGCCTGGTGGCCGGCGACACGGTGGTCTTCAGCACCGCCGCGGACTTCGACACCCGCCATGCCGGCAACGGCAAGACCGTCACCACCGACGGCCTGGCCATCACCTCGGCCAGCGCCGACAACGGTGCGGGCGGCAGCATCGCCGTCTACGGCTACAAGCTCGACGCCGCTTCGGCCGAGCTGACTGCGGCCATCGGCGAGGTCACGCCGGCGGCGCTGACCGTGACCAGCAGCGACGTGAGCCGCAGCTACGACGGCACGCTCACCGCGGCCGGCTCGGCCGTGGTGCAGGCCGGCAGCGGCACGCAGCTCTTCGGCAGCGACAGCCTCAGCGGCGGCAGCTTCGCCTTCACCAACGCCAACGCAGGCAGCGGCAAGACGGTCACCGTCTCCGGCGTCACGGTGGACGACGGCAACGGCGGTGGCAACTACACCGTCAGCTACGCCAGCAACACCAGCAGCACCATCGAGCGTGCGGCCCTCACCGTCAGCTCCGCCGACGTGAGCCGCAGCTACGACGGCACGCTCACCGCAGCCGGCTCGGCCGTGGTGGTCGGTGGCACGCTGTTCCACAACGCCAGCAACGGCGGTGTGCAGGACAGCCTGTCGGGTGGCAGCTTCGCCTTCACCAACGCCAACGCGGGCAGCGACAAGACGGTCACCGTCTCGGGCGTCAGCCTGAGCGACGGCAACGGCGGTGGCAACTACGACATCAGCTACGCCGACAACACCACGAGCACCATCAGCAAGGCCGACATCACCTTCGGCGGCTGGGCGCTCGGCAAGACCTACGACGGCAGCACCGCCATCGGCGGCGGCATCGCCATCGTCAGCGGCACGATGTTCCACAACGCCAGCAACGGCGGTGAGCAGGACCTGCCCGGCGGCGGCAGCCTGGCCCTGGCCGACGCCAATGTCGGCACCGGCAAGGCGGTGCACGTCAGCGGCGTCACCATCACCGATGGCAATGGCGGCGGCAACTACAACGTGCTCTACGCCGTGCGCAACGACGGCGAGGTCACGCCTTTTGTGGTCGACCTCTCGGGCGGCCGTGTCTACGACGGCAGCAACACGGTCGCGTCAAGCGACCTGGTGCTGGGCAGCCTGGTGGGCAGCGAGACGCTGGTGCTGTCGGGCTCGGCCTCGATGGGCAACCGCCACGTCGGTACGGGCAAGGCGCTGGACACCAGCGGCGTCGTGCTCGGCAACGGCTCGGGCCTGGCCAGCAACTACACGCTGGTCGGTGGCTCGCACACCGCCAGCATCACGCCGGCGGCACTGACCGTGACGAGCAGCGACGTGAGCCGCAGCTACGACGGCACGCTCACCGCGGCCGGCTCGGCCGTGGTGCAGGCCGGCAGCGGCACGCAGCTCTTCGGCAGCGACAGCCTCAGCGGCGGCAGCTTCGCCTTCACCAACGCCAACGCGGGCAGCGGCAAGACGGTCACCGTCTCCGGGGTCAGCGTGGACGACGGCAACGGCGGCGGCAACTACACCGTCAGCTACGCCAGCAACACCAGCAGCACGGTCACGCCTTTTGTGGTCGACCTCTCGGGCGGCCGTGTCTACGACGGCAGCAACACGGTCGCGTCAAGCGACCTGGTGCTGGGCAGCCTGGTGGGCAGCGAGACGCTGGTGCTGTCGGGCTCGGCCTCGATGGGCAACCGCCACGTCGGTACGGGCAAGGCGCTGGACACCAGCGGCGTCGTGCTCGGCAACGGCTCGGGCCTGGCCAGCAACTACACGCTGGTCGGTGGCTCGCACACCGCCAGCATCACGCCGGCGGCACTGACCGTGACCAGCAGCGACGTGAGCCGCAGCTACGACGGCACGCTCACCGCAGCCGGCTCGGCCGTGGTGCAGGCCGGCAGCGGCACGCAGCTCTTCGGCAGCGACAGCCTCAGCGGCGGCAGCTTCGCCTTCACCAACGCCAACGCGGGCAGCGGCAAGACGGTCACCGTCTCCGGGGTCAGCGTGGACGACGGCAACGGCGGCGGCAACTACACCGTCAGCTACGCCAGCAACACCAGCAGCACGGTCACGCCTTTTGTGGTCGACCTCTCGGGCGGCCGTGTCTACGACGGCAGCAACACGGTCGCGTCAAGCGACCTGGTGCTGGGCAGCCTGGTGGGCAGCGAGACGCTGGTGCTGTCGGGCTCGGCCTCGATGGGCAACCGCCACGTCGGTACGGGCAAGGCGCTGGACACCAGCGGCGTCGTGCTCGGCAACGGCTCGGGCCTGGCCAGCAACTACACGCTGGTCGGTGGCTCGCACACCGCCAGCATCACGCCGGCGGCACTGACCGTGACGAGCAGCGACGTGAGCCGCAGCTACGACGGCACGCTCACCGCGGCCGGCTCGGCCGTGGTGCAGGCCGGCAGCGGCACGCAGCTCTTCGGCAGCGACAGCCTCAGCGGCGGCAGCTTCGCCTTCACCAACGCCAACGCAGGCAGCGGCAAGACGGTCACCGTCTCCGGCGTCACGGTGGACGACGGCAACGGCGGTGGCAACTACACCGTCAGCTACGCCAGCAACACCAGCAGCACCATCGAGCGTGCGGCCCTCACCGTCAGCTCCGCCGACGTGAGCCGCAGCTACGACGGCACGCTCACCGCAGCCGGCTCGGCCGTGGTGGTCGGTGGCACGCTGTTCCACAACGCCAGCAACGGCGGTGTGCAGGACAGCCTGTCGGGTGGCAGCTTCGCCTTCACCAACGCCAACGCGGGCAGCGACAAGACGGTCACCGTCTCGGGCGTCAGCCTGAGCGACGGCAACGGCGGTGGCAACTACGACATCAGCTACGCCGACAACACCACGAGCACCATCAGCAAGGCCGACATCACCTTCGGCGGCTGGGCGCTCGGCAAGACCTACGACGGCAGCACCGCCATCGGCGGCGGCATCGCCATCGTCAGCGGCACGATGTTCCACAACGCCAGCAACGGCGGTGAGCAGGACCTGCCCGGCGGCGGCAGCCTGGCCCTGGCCGACGCCAATGTCGGCACCGGCAAGGCGGTGCACGTCAGCGGCGTCACCATCACCGATGGCAATGGCGGCGGCAACTACAACGTGCTCTACGCCGTGCGCAACGACGGCGAGGTCACGCCGCGCACGCTGACGGTCGCAGCCTCGGTGGCCGACAAGGTCTACGACGGCACGACCAGCGCCACGGTGAGCGGCCTGGTGCTGAGCAACCTGGTGGCCGGCGAAACGCTGACCGCCGTGGCCACCGGTGGCGCCAGCTTTGCCGACCGCCACGCCGGCGACGGCAAGACGGTCACGGTCGACGGGCTGGCCCTGATCGACGGCAGCGGCCTGGCCAGCAACTACACGCTGGCAACGAGCACCACGGCCGAGGCCGACATCCACAAGGCCAGCCTCACGGTGGCCGGCCTGGTGGTGCAGGACAAGGTCTACGACGGCAGCACCGCGGCCCACATCGACCGCAGCACGGCCGTGCTGAGCGGCACGGTGGGCGCCGACGAGGTCAGCCTGGATGGCCTGGTCGGCCGCTTCGCCGACAAGAACGCTGGCGTGGCCAAGGCGGTCTCCGCCGAGGGCATCGTGCTGGCCGGCGCCGACGCCGGCAACTACGAGCTGCTGCTGCCGAGCGACCTGCGCGCCACCATCACGCCGCGCAGCCTGACCGTGAGCGCCACGGGCCAGGACAAGGTCTACGACGGCGGCACCTCGGCCAGCGTGAACCTGAGCGACGACCGCCTCAGCGGCGACGTGCTGGAGATCTCGCACAGCGCGGCGTTCCTGGACAAGAACGCGGGCCGCAACAAGTACGTGGCGGTCAGCAGCATCACCATCGGCGGCGCCGACGCGGGCAACTACCGTGTCAACAGCAGCACCTCGACCTTTGCGAGCATCGACCAGGCCCTGCTCACCGTCACCGCGACCGGCGAAAGCCGGCTCTACGACGGCACGACCCGGGCCACGGTGACGCTGGCCGACAACCGCCTGGCGGGCGACAGCTTCACGCTGAACTACGCCAGCGCCGCCTTCGACTCGGCCATGGCCGGCAACGGCCGCACCATCACCGTCACGGGCATTGGCCTGGCCGGTGCGGATGCGAACAACTACCGTGTCGAAGGCCCGGTGACGGCCACGGCCGACATCCTGGCGCGCCTGCTCACGCTGACCGGCGTGCAGGTGCAGAGCAAGGTCTACGACGGCACGACGACGGCGACGCTGATCCTCGACCACGCCGAGCTGCAAGGCCTGCTGGCCGGCGACCGCGTGGGCGTGGGTGGTACCGGTGCGAACTTCGGCGACAAGAACGCCGGCATCGGCCTGGCGGTGACGGCGGCCGGCATCGTGCTGACCGGTGAACACGCCGGCGGCTACCAGCTCGAGCAGCCGAGTGGCCTGACCGGCACGATCACGCCGGCCCTGCTGACCGCCATCACCGGCCTGACCGCCGGCGACAAGGTCTACGACGGCGGCACCAACGCCGTGGTCGGCACCGGCTCGGCGGTGTTCGCCGGCCTGGTGGCGGGCGACAGCCTGAACATCGCCAGCGCCAGCGGCCAGTTCGCCGACAAGAACGTCGGCGCGGCCAAGGCCGTGACGGTGAGCGGCATCGTGCTCGGCGGCGCCGATGCGGGCAACTACCGCTTCGAAGGCAGCGCCGGCGCCAGCGCCTCCATCACGCCGAAGGCGCTGACGGTGGGCGGCATCACCGCCACCGACAAGGTCTACGACGGCGGCTTGGCTGCCTCGCTGAACACCGCCGGTGTGACGCTGGCGGGCCTGGTCGACGGTGACGTGGTCAGCGTGAGCGCCACCGGTGCGTTTGGCGACAAGAACGTCGGCACGGGCAAGACCGTGAGCATCGGCAGCAGCTTCGGCGGCGCGGATGTCGGCAACTACACGATCACGGCGCAGGCCTCGACGACGGCCGCCATCACGCCGAAGGCGCTGACGGTGGGCGGCATCACCGCCACCGACAAGGTCTACGACGGCGGCTTGGCTGCCTCGCTGAACACCGCCGGTGTGACGCTGGCGGGCCTGGTCGACGGTGACGTGGTCAGCGTGAGCGCCACGGGTTCGTTCGGCGACAAGAACGTTGGCTCGGGCAAGACCGTGAGCATCGGCAGCAGCTTCGGCGGCACCGACGTGGGCAACTACACGATCACGGCACAGGCCGAGACCACGGCCTCGATCACGCCCAAGGCCTTGACGGTGGGCGGCATCACCGCCGCCGACAAGGTCTACAACGGTGGTCTGGCTGCCTCGCTGAACACCGTTGGTGTGACGCTGGCGGGTCTGGTCGACGGTGACGTGGTCAGCGTGAGCGCCACGGGTTCGTTCGGCGACAAGAACGTTGGCTCGGGCAAGACCGTGAGCATCGGCAGCAGCTTCGGCGGCGCCGACGTGGGCAACTACACGATCACGGCCCAGGCCTCGACGACGGCCAGCATCACGCCGAAGGCGCTGACGGTGGGCGGCATCACCGCCGCCGACAAGGTCTATGACGGTGGTCTGCTGGC
>VFQP010000336.1_pt1 | contig 103282 bp, 94 predicted proteins | sample 3512351 | NCBI WGS metagenome assembly VFQP01 (sample SAMN10412372, study PRJNA504923) | tailings metagenome | isolation source: Relicate 1 Philex TSF1 revegetated site | place: Philippines: Tuba, Benguet | collected 2017-08-29
GTAACGCAACCAACAGCATTATCTGCAACGATTTCTCAGACTAATGTGGCATGTAACGGTGGATCTAATGGTTCAGCAACCGTAACAGTTTCCGGCGGAACAGCACCTTACACCTATTCATGGTCCCCAACAGGCGGAACAGCAGCAACAGCAACAGGACTTTCCGCAGGAACTTATACCGTTACGGTAACCGATGCAAATTCTTGTACAATAACAAGAACGGTAACGATTACCCAACCTGCAACAGCAGTTTCCGGAACAACGGTGGTAACAAATGTAGCCTGCAACGGCGGTTCAACCGGGGCGATTAATTTAACACCAACGGGCGGAACAGCACCTTATACGTTCAACTGGGGTGGCGGAATCACAACTGAAGACCGAACAGGTTTATCGGCAGGAACTTACACAGTAACAATTACAGATGCAAACGGATGTACGGGAACGGTGAATACAACGGTAACGCAGCCAACAGCATTATCTGCAACGATTTCTCAGACTAATGTGGCATGTAACGGTGGATCTAATGGTTCAGCAACCGTAACAGTTTCCGGCGGAACAGCACCTTACACCTATTCATGGTCCCCAACAGGCGGAACAGCAGCAACAGCAACAGGACTTTCCGCAGGAACTTATACGGTTATAGTAACCGATGCAAATTCTTGTACAACAACAAGAACAGTAACTATTACTCAATCGGCTGCTGTTGGCGCTCCAACAGGAGCAGCTGTTCAGAGTTTCAACGCTGGTGATACTCTAAGTGCTTTAGTGGTGAACGGACAAGGTATCAAATGGTATGCTTCTGCTGCAGATGCTGCAAATCATACAGGTAGTTTACCAATGACCACTCTGATTGTCAATAATACGACCTATTACGCTACACAAACCTCCGGTGGGTGCGAATCAACGGCTTCATTAGCTGTACTCGCTTATAACGCAAGTTTAAGTGTTGGTAATATAATAAAGTCTAACTCATCAATGCAGATTTATCCTAATCCGGTTAGAGAAGTTCTTAACTTCAGTGGTGAGGAAAAAATAATCAAAGTAATAATTTTCTCGGGTGAGGGAAGAAAGATTACAGAGAAAACTTTCCAAAAAGGGGAAAGAAGTATTGATGTTCATTCTTTAGTACAGGGAGTATATCTGATTCAGGTTTTCACACAAGATAATACTCAGACATTTAAGTTTATCAAAAAGTAAATTAATGTTCATTTAGATAATAACAGCAGTAATTATTTTACTGCTGTTATTTTTTTGTATTAATTATAATTGAAAAGTAATTATTTTAAATTTTAAATAATTATTCATAGAATAAATGAATAGATTATAGTTAAAATATTATTTTTTATAATAATTATAAATATGCTTTAAATGCCCAATTATCGTAAAATCCCTGAATATATCACAGTGATAATGTCTTATATTTGAAAAAATAAAAACTAATAACTATGTACAACTTTAAAACCGTTCAGAGAGTCTATGAAAGCGCATAATCAATACTGATACGATCAAACGATCCATTTTTCGAGCTTAGAAACGTCTTCCTTATTACAGGAAGACAGGTTTATTAACACCAAATTTTACAAAATGATTATCAACAAAATCCTCAACGTCGATGATTATTATTACGACGTGTTCATGGCGATTTCAGAATCCCTCACAGGATTTTCCGTGAACGAACTGCAATCTACAGGCTTAGCCGAGATTTATTACCGATACATTCTCAGCCAGATCGAAACAGCAACCTTTATCGAATTTCTGAATGTTTCTAAAAATATTCTTGAAAGTTCTGAGAACAAGGAACAGCTGAAAAGTGCGATTAAAACCGAAATTATTTCCAATCCTGCAACTCGGGTTATTGCTCAGAGTGTTATTACGCTTTGGTATTTGGGAACCTGGGAAGGGGCTTATATTAACGACAGATCTTATAAAGAAGGTCTTGTGTGGACGGTAATGCATGCGCATCCGCCGGGAGCAAAACAGCCGGGCTTTAAATCTTGGGAAACAAAACCTGTAAACAGCAACTCATGAATCACACAGAAAAAACACCGCAAAAAAAAGATGTAATCATCGTAGGAACAGGAATTGCCGGTTCTTTGATTGCCAAGCTTTTAACAGACCATGTTTTTGATATAGATGCAAAAAAAATGGTTCACCGTACTGAAACGGACGACTCAAAAACCTACAAAGAACTATCAATCCTTATGTACGAAGCAGGGTTGGAAGCCGGAATAGAACTTGATTCTGCAACGTCCATGGTTACTTACAACGATTATATCCGTAAGTTTTATATGGAAGAGGCAAAAGTTCCGAATTCACCGTATCCGGATCTGAAACAGGCACCTTCTCCGAATGTCTTGGATATGCAGCCAATTGTTCAGCCTTTTCCGGATAAGAAAGGGTATCTGGTACAGTTTGGTCCGATGCCTTTTGCAAGTGATGCCATTCGTGTAGGAGGCGGAACCACGCTTCACTGGCTCGGAACCACACCCAGAATGCTTCCGAATGATTTCAGAGTGAAAGAAAAATACGGCAGAGCCATGGACTGGCCGATTGATTATGCTACTTTAAAGCCTTATTACGAAATGGCCGAATTTGAGATCGGTGTTTCTGGAAATGTGGCAGCACAGCAATATCCTATCAACGAAAGTATGGAAGAATATTACGGCAAAGATTATGTTTTTCCGATGGAAGAAATTCCGCAGAGCTACATGGATCATCAGATTATAAAAGGATTGGCAGGAACTTCAGTTCAGGTAAACGCAGAAGAAATTCCACTGATCATGGTTCCGTCACCACAGGGAAGAAATTCTACCCCGAATATTGCTTACGGAACCTCTAAATTGATTAAAGCTGAATCTTCGGGATCAGGATATACATTATCATTAAACAATATCGAAAATGAGGAGTACAAAGCTTTAGGATCAGTCTGGAATCCTTACCAGGGAGAGCGTTGTGAAGGAAATGCATCATGTGTTCCTATTTGTCCGGTTCAGGCAAAATACAACGCCTTGAAAACACTCAAAAAAGCTTTATATAAAGTCAATAAAAACCAGAATCTTCAAAGAAACCAGAATCTTCAGATTCAGGCGCAGAGTGTTGTTTATAAATTGAGTATAGATGTGGAAGATCAGGAAAAAATCTCTAAAGTGCATATCAGAAGATATATTTCAAGGGAAAAAACAAATTTTGTTGAAGAAGTGATCGATACCAAAGACTCTATTGTTATTCTTGCAGCCAATGCTTTTGAAAATCCTAAAATTCTTTTAAACTCAAAATATACTGTTTGGGAAAACGGACAGAAAGTTGAGAAAACCGCAGCCAACAGAAGCGATCAGGTGGGAAGAAACCTGATGGATCACATGGTAATGCTAACTTGGGGATTATTTCCGGATCCTGTTTATTCTTACCGAGGTCCCGGTTCTACCACCAATATTTCGTCTTTCCGTGACGGAAATTTCAGAAGTGAATTTTCTGCGTGGATTTCTCCTCTCGACAATTGGGGATGGAGCTGGCCTGCGTTTTCTCCCGGATCAGACCTTTCAGAATTCTTAAAAGAAGGACTTTTCGGGGAAGATTTGAAACAGGCTTTAACATACAGACTTTCCAGACAGGTGCTTTTCCATTTTGAAATCGAACAGCTTCCGAATCCGAATAACAGGGTAACCATCAACGATCAGTATTTGGATGTATTAGGAATTCCGCGTCCTGTGATTAATTATGAACTGACGGAATACGAAATGAAAGCAATGCAGCAGGCAAAACAGGCTTCAGATCAGATGTTTGAAAGACTGGAAATTCAGGATTTTACTCAATATAATGCAACAGACAACAATACTTTTGTCTATGAGGGTGTAAGATATTCTTACAACGGAGCAGGACATATTGTAGGAACTCACAGAATGGGCGATAATCCGGATGATTCTGTAACCAACAGTTATTGCAAATCCTGGGATCATCCTAATTTATACATTGTAGGAGCAGGAAACATGACCACTTTGGGAACGTCCAATCCTACACTTACTTTATCCGCATTTACTATCCGTTCCGTAGAATCTATTTTGAAAGATCTGGAAACAATTTTAAAATAAAAAAAATGAGACAAAGACTTATCAATAAATCAGAACCTCAGGAAAATAACAATCTTCTAAGAAGTTCTTTAGCTAAAAATACCATCGTTGCAGAGGCAATTTCTTTACAGTCGCTATTATTTGATTCGAGCATCAATAAAGAAAACTGGGTCGAAGGTCTGAAATATCACAGTAAAACGTTAACCAATCTTTTGCTGAATAACCAGATTGAAGAATTTAACCAATATCTGCAGTCTCAGTTTCAAGGCGGAATCTCTGAAATGTTTCCTGTTGCTGAACTTTCAAGAACATCTTTTGAAGCTAAAAAAGGTTTAGCTGAATTAGATTATATTCCGATTTTACAGGATCTTTTGCAGACTGCAATTTTAATAGAGCATTCCACCATTCCTCCGTATTTAACGGCTTTATATTCTATTAAAGACGGAACCAATGTTTTAGCATCACAGATTATCAGGAGTGTTGCGGTAGAAGAAATGCTGCACATGATTATGGTTTGCAACGTGATGAATGCTGTAAACATTCAGCCTTCGGTGAACCAACCTGAAAATTATCCTACTTATCCCATGAAATTGCCAATGAATGTAGATTTCTTTGTAGGTCTGGAAACATTTTCTTCAAACAGTATCGCAACTTTTATTGCTATTGAAAGTCCGAGTAATCCTTTGGTAAAAGCTCCGAAATACAATTATGAAGCAAAACCGAATGCCCTGCTCTCAAAAAGTATGGTTCAGGAAAATAATCCCTGGACACTGGAAAATATGAAAGATTTTATGATGCAGAATGTTCATACTATTGGAGAGTATTATGATGTTTTATTCTTTTATATTGTTGTTTTCCAGATTGTTGCTTATTATAAAGCCAATGGGAAATTCCCTCAGACTTTTGAAGAATTAAATAAAGGCGGAATTTTTACCGGAGATCCTGCAAAACAGATCCGTCCTGAACAATATTACGGAAGTGGCGGAAAACTGCATCCTGTAGAAGCCCTGGAAGGGGTGATTCTTGTTTTTCAGGAAATTAAAGGGCAGGGAGAAGGCGCAGATGATTCTATTTTTGATGTAGATGCTTCACAATTTGAAGAAGGAGCAGAATTGGCGCATTATTTCAGATTTAAAGAAATTTTCCATGAGCATTTTTATTTAGAAGGAGATTACACGCCTTTCACCGATGAAAACGGAATGATGCCGGTAACCACTCCGCCTGTCGGAAAACCACTTCCTGTCGACTGGAACGCAGCATATCCAATGAAACCGAACCCTAAGATGGCAGATTACGAATCGAATCCGCAGTTATTTGAGCAGGGAAAAACATTTAATGAAACCTACAAGAAATTGCTGGATGCTATTCAGGCGGCTGTAGAAGGTCGTGGAGAAGAACTGGCAAAATCTATTATGTATATGTATGCTTTGAAAGAGCAGGCAATCGGATTGATGAGTCAGCCTTTAAACTCCCAATACAATGCGGGACCTACTTTTGAATTTCCTTCATAATTAATAAACCACAAAAAACTAATACATCATGTTAAAAAGAAAAAAAGACGGACTTGACCAGCAAGGTCAACTCTTAAGAACCTCAGCAGAAAGTACAAAAGGCTATTTGGCAACGCTTATGGATGGGTATTCCAAGCTTTTGATTGACGACCCGGTAAGACCATTTAGAGAAGAAAATTTAGCAGAAATTGCCAATAATGTTGATTATGGAATTTTAGCAGCTCTGGAAGGAACCTGGGTGAGTTACAATGCGAATTACAATCAAAACATAAAAAGACCCTCACTGGGAAGTGGAATTCATACAACGATTATGCCATCTCCAGGAACTGATCAAAATAGAATTCCCGGAAAATTCAGTTTTGATACGGAAGAATACATTGAAAAATTAACCTTCGAAATTGTTCCGGGTGGTGTTCGTAATCGTGGTGGCGCGAGTGAATTGTTTTGTGGTGCGGTAAAATATGATCAGACCATTAAAAGCGTCAACAAAGTTGAAGGAAAACCGGACTTGGAATATGCAGGCATTCACGAAGAGAACGGAATGTATCTTTGGTTAAGCGATGTCTACAATTATGCAGCAACCAAAGAAACCATTGAAAAAGACCGCGGTATTCATGCTTTCTCACAGGAAGATCATCAAAAATACGGTTACAAAGGAGAATACAGAGATGAGCCATTGGTTCAGGTAAAAGATGATAATGGAAACGTAAGCTATATTCTTTTAAGCGAATTAAAGGAAGGTCAGGAATATTTTGAAATTATTCCGGCACAGGAAATAAAGCCGGGAGATGGGATTACAGGCCCTTATTTTATTCCGGATTATTCGATCTCAAGAAGTGGCGTTATTCCTCACGGAAGCACCATTACCTTATTGGGAGATATTGCACCGAGCGGACCGAATTACTTAATCAGTGGTGCGCCGCAATTTCCTTACGGAGATGCAACTTGGCAGCCGGATCATCTAGCAATTTCGCCAACAATGGGCGGAGCCGGCGCAAGTGTCACCAATCCCATCAATCTTGATCAACCGGCTCCGGCATGGGTTCATGAAACATTGACCGATGAAAACGATCCAGGTTCAAATAAAATCTATACCCAAAGAATTCTTGCGAATGATCTGTATCCTTATTGTGTAAGACCCGATATGCGACTGAGAGATACATTAAGCGGACAAAATGTTGCGAATTATGTTCTGATTCAGATGTCGTCAAAAATGAAAACCGGAGCGCAGGGAGGAATTTTAAATGTTCCTTTTGTTAACCGATTTGTTCCTACTGTTGAAGTGGATTTCAGAATGTGGATAGAAACGGTGATAGAAGACGGAAAAGAAATCCTTCAGCTGCAATATGAGCAGATTATCTTTTTTGAATTTGATTTCGGAAATGACGGCGGTACTACAAGCTGGCCGCACATTCAGGTGAATACGCTTCGTAAGATTGAAGATATTCCCTCAGATCAGAGAAAAATTATTGAAGAGCAGTTTTTCAATGCACCTTCCGGAATGAGCATGACAACACCAGCCACAAATGCCGAACGTGCTGTAAATCCTCCTGTAGGATGTCCGTACCATAAATCTTAAATTAAATTTAATAATAATTCTACGGTGTTAATAATTAAACACCGTAGTTTTTTTATTATGAACGTTCTTTTAAATTTGGCAAAAATACTTTTATTCTTAATTAATCTGACCCTGAGTTAACTTCAATAATTATAGTACTTTATGATGATTTTTTTAAATCACATGTGGTATATTTTGATATTATTTTGAATATAACAGGGACTTTGGTGGCACATGCTTTGCGTGGGTATGGGTATGACACCAACCAAAAATTCACAAAATACAGACCTTGATCTGGAAGTACGCCATGCTTTCAAGGAATTTGTAGATGATACACTTTTTCCTTGCGTAGCAGCCAAGGCTGCACTCACCAGAGATCAGATGCACATTTTTGTTGCAGGTCACTTAGCTTGTCCAAAAGATGATCACGATATTTTGGACTTTATTTATAAATTTATAGATGAATATAGAGCATCAGAGCAGGATTTTCATACGGTCTGTGTAATTTTCCCTGAAACACACCCGATCAACGAAGAAAGTTTTGACCGTTTATTATGGAACAGATTACAGGCATTGTCAGATCTTGATGCGTTAAAGTATCCTTACGACCTACGGGTAGATACTGATCCTTCATCACCGCAGTTCAGCTTCAGTTTAGGAGAAGAGGCGTTTTTTATCATAGGTCTTTTTCCGGGAAGCAGCAGAGAAGCAAGGAGATTTAGGTATCCGGCAATTGTATTCAATCCTCATGCTCAGTTTGAAAAACTCAGATCATTAAAGAGATATGATAAGATGAAAAATATTGTCCGGAAAAGAGATGCTGCGCTCAGCGGGACTATCAATCCGATGCTTAATGATTTTGGCGATGATTCTGAAGCCTATCAGTACAGCGGCATGAGATACGACAAAAACTGGGAATGTCCTTATAAATATAATAATCAATGAATACAATTTCGCCACGAAGCGGCACAGCATTTATCCTTAAAAAAGGAGAAAAACTTAAAATAACAGATATAGAAGGAGAGCAGGTTTCTGACTTTATCTGTTTTAATCTGAATGACACCAAAGAATATCTGTCGTCCGGAAGGACAATAGATTACGCAGAAACCATTTTTCTTACCACAGGTGATCCTTTCTATTCAAACAGAAGTAACATTATGTTTAATATCACAGAAGATACTGTAGGTCGTCATGATTTTTTGCTGACTCCATGCAGTGCAGATACATTTCGTATTATTTATGGACACGAGAATTCACATCGTGGGTGTTTTGGCAATCTTTGTGAAGCGCTGAAACCATACGGTATTGAACCTGATGCTATTCCCATTTGTTTTAATGTTTTTATGAATGTAGCGGTAGATGGTGACAGTGGCAAAATAAGTGTACTGCCTCCTAAAAGTGGAGCAGGAGACTATATCATTATCGAAGCAGAAATGGATCTGATCGTAGGGATGACCGCCTGTTCGGCAGAAATGTCCAATAATTATTCTTTCAAACCGATCGGCTATTCTGTAATGTAAAGTTTAAAACTGATACAAAACAAAAAACGCTGTAAACATTGATGTTTATAGCGTTTTAGCTTATTTTGGTTTCTAACCTGGCGGAGAGTGAGGGATTTTGTACCCATTTCTCATCGCTTTATTGATAAGATTTTCGCTGTAGCATCTCTGTGAATGGCCTCAAATAGGACATTTGCAAAAAAGTGGTAAAATCCTAATTTAAATTTTACGTAATAAAAATAAAAATTTCTGCTCGAATCTGCAAGTAAAAAGGCTAAAATTTGAACATGTTTTTTAGTCCAAACCAAGAATTTAATCCTTCTCTTTTCCGGTTGAAATTTCTGAATGCAAATATTTCTAAAAGAAAACGAAGAAAAAACCGAAAAAAAGAAAAAAAGAAAGCCTTTTGAAAATGAGCGTGGCATTCTGTCAAGGTTTTTTGGAAAAAGTGTTCGCGTAGATTTTATACATAAAAAGTTTTTCTGAAAATCCGGAGGGCTTGACCTTGACAGAATTTAGCTATTGGGCTTGGTAGCGAATTACCTTTGGTTTCTGTTTTTATTTTTTGTATAATGATATTTTCAATGATTCCTCCAATACTTTTCTTTTCTTAGGAAAGATATACTACAAATTTAGTAATTGAATCATTTTAACTAAATCAAAAGACTCTTCTTCTATCCACATTTCGTTTTGGATTAAATCGTTGATAAGAATTAGTTCTTTTTTTGAAAAATTTTCTAAAGACAATCCAGATAGTACTTTTGATAAATCCCAATGGCTATGATGATAATCTATATATGTGGTTATTTTTTTATGTGGTTCATTAGGGTATAAAAGAGAAATGTCTTTATTCCTAGTTTTAAGTTTTGCTTTTATTCTTGAATAAATTTTTAGTCCTGCTAAATCCCAATCACAAGAATAATAAATAGATTTAGAAAGTTCTATTTCATCAATGTCGTCAATTATTTTTATATTATTTCCTCCAACGTACCATAACTTAACTTCAGCATTCTTAGCTATCCAAGGTTGTTTTAAAAAGGATTTGTTTTCACACAGTACAACTGCCTTAGGATTAGGATAGTCAACAACTATTCTCCATTGATTCTCTTTCTTATCTAGTGGAAACTCTGTAATATCTAGAATTCTGAATACTGCATTTCTTACGCTTGACTTATTCTTCAGGTATTTTGAAGTATCAAAAAACTCATTGGAAAAATCTTCTATATTGGTTGGGTTATTTTTTAACTCCCTTTTATTCTCGGCAATAAGCATTAAGGTTTTAACATCTTCAAGTGTAAAACTCTTTTTAGCATTGGACTCAATACCATTTTCGATCAGAAAGCTCTTAGCTTTATCATATGGTAATTTGAACGTCTCTTCATAGAATTTTTCAAAGTCATCTGTAGAAATAATAACCTTATTATTTCCCGGTTTTCTATCGAGAATACATTTGTCCTCCAGTAAATATTTGATATAAGGATGCTCTTGAATGCTTGCTTTTGTTTTTTTTAAACGGAACAAATCATCAAGTGCCTTTAACTCTTTCCAAGTAATATTTTTATTCATTGTCAGGCATTGTGTTTATGTAGTCAGCTATATCTTCCACAATGATATCTGAAAAAATCCCCAAAGGTGGAACATACGTATCCATATCAGCTAAGTTATTTTCATTCATAATGTAGATGTATTGTCCATCATTCGTAATTTCTCCTGCCGTTTCGATAGCCATTGTAATGATTTGATATTTTTCCGTTTTTGCTAATTCGTGCAACATATCATAATTACTACCCAACCCTTCAGCTTCATCTATCGGCATTATCTTTAGACCTCCTTTTCCTTCTTCCTCAATCAGAGATAATCTTGCTAAACATAATAAAGCATTAGCGGTATAAGTTTGTCCATTACTTCCGGAATTACTCTCATCGTTGTCTAGTTTTAAATCAAACTCTAAATCAAAATAAGATTTGGGATTCATCAAATCTTCGGGATCAACTTTAACACTACCTCCAAATTGTTGAAAAGCCTTTATCATCATTACGTTAATATCTATTTCTTCTCGAAGATCATTAAATAACCCTACATAATTCATTTGATTATTTAATTGCTTTCTAAAATTAAAAAGCCAATTGGTAGGGAAATGAATTGACGGTTTAGACAACAAAGATGCTCGATTACCTCCGGTAATAACTTTGTTTTTCTTTTTGAGATAGGAATCGATTTCACTAATTTTAGTAAGGTAATTATTGTAAACTTTATATACCTCATTAAAAATGCTTCCCAATATCTCCACTTTTCTTGAACCAATTTCCTGAATGTCCTGCGTGAGTTTATTCAGTCTTTCGACGATATTATAGGTAATCAAATCTTCATCAATTGTGGAAGTGGGAAAAACTGTAGGTAGTAAATAATGAGCAAGTTTACCAACAGAAATTGATTCATCATAAGGTGTGTTTTCGGTAACGATTTTTAAATATTCATCGTAAGCAATTTTTGACTGTTCCGCTTTAGATTTCAGAGAATTTACACCTCCGCTTTCTGGATTGGTTAATTCTTCTGTCTCTTCAGAAAACTTAATTTCTGATTTAAATAAATCTTCATTCAGCCTGATTGTCTCACCCAGTTCTTGATTTGCTCTACTATGGTTATCCTCTTTTTCTTTTTTATTCTTTTCAAGATTGTCTATTGTTTGTTTAAGCTCAAATTTCGTGCTTAATAATTTTGATTCATTATGAATCTCTTTAGCGTATTTTTCCTGTAATAATTCTTCGTCAAAGTCATCTTGCATTTCAGATAAATTACTTTTGAACTGCTCTATTTCATTTTCAACAAGATTGATATCAATTACTGAATTTTCTTTAAAGAATTTTGATTCTAGCTCCTTGATTTTTTTATTATGCCCTTCAATTATGCCTTTTTGATTTATAAAATCTTGATATTCTTTCTGAATTGAAGTAAACTCTACACCAATACTTTCTTTGTTATTGTATAATTCGATGCTTCGGGCAAAAGTTTCTTCCAAAAGCCCTTTTAAACTTTCTTCAATATTGAATTTGACAAGCTCATCCTTTCGTTTATATAAATCAATATGTTCTTTTAAGTTACTATATGCAAATAGAACCTCTTTTAATTTTTGTTCTTTTTGTTTTTTACCATTAAGAATTGACAAACGATCTGCAACACCTTCTTTTAATTTTTGAATAGGCTCAATGAGTAGTTTTGGATCACTAATGTTTAAAACTTGATTTGGAGAATGTTCAATATATTCATAAACGCCATCAAGATTTAACCAGAAGCCCTGATCTGTTTCTTCTTTAATTTTAGTCTCTATGTTTTCAAATAAGTCCTCCGGAAAAGGAATATATCTCTCTGCATTTTTTTCAGACGGTTTTACTTTACCATATTTTTGGAAGTAAATTAATGTACTCTCAATATTTTGTGAGATTGGGAATTTTAATTTTTCTATAGCCCAATTTAAAAGGGATTCCGGATTATCAACATCTGTAAATTTAGACAAGGATTTAAGTTCCTTTATTTCTTTTTCAAGTTGCTCAATTCTCTTGGAAAATTCGATGCTTTCTTTGTCAAAATCAATTAACCAATTAGAAGTTTCAAAATCACCTAATGCATTATTTGTTCTAAGGTGATTAATAAAATTTTGTAAGGCTGTTTTATTTTCATCTTCTTTCTTTTGAAAAGAAAACCATTCTTTAACCTTTTCTAATTGATTATCGTTTAATTTCAACCAATTTTCAACCTTTTCTATGGAAGCTTTGGACTGACTTATCTTTAAAAATTTGTCTTCAATATCATCTTTAGATTCTTTCTGGCTTTCAAGTTTAATCATTGTTTCTTTTAAACCGTGAAGTTCTTCCAATTCTTTTATTTGTAACGTGATTATTTGATTTTCGATGAATATTAATTCATTATTATGTTTGTCTAATTTGCTAAAAATCTCCTGCTGTTCTTGAAAAGTCTTTTTCTTTAGTGTATTCCAGTAGTTGTATCCTTTAATCAGATATTCAGAATACGTTGATTTATAAACCTTACTTTTTTCAAGTACATTTTTTAATAAAGTTTGTTTCTCGTTGATTAGTCGGATTTCATCTAAATATCTTTTATGTTCGTGAAAGTCATTCGTAATATTTCTTACTTCTTCATCATATTTTGCCTTAATAACATTTTTGTCATCGTCCCCAAAGAGAAACTTCTTAAGATTTTCAGATTCTTTTTTAAAACCTTTTCCCCTTGAGAATGATCTTAATATACTTGCATAGGCTTTTAATGTTTCCTCTTTAGTCAGGTCTAAAGAGAGTATTTCATTGTTGTAAAGGATTTGATGATAGTTTTTTCTTCTGAATGACTTCACTCTCGCAAACTCAATCTTTTCACAAAGACTATTTATCGTCTCAACCTTTTCATTTATAATTAAATCTTTGGTAAAAATTGGATTATTGAGTGGTGTTAATACTTCCCAATCATATCCATTTTGGACAATGAACATCTCGGCCACATTGCTCGTACTTTCAATGTAAGCCCCAGTCACAATATATTGTTTCGGCTTTACTTCAACGTTTAAAAAAATATAACCTCTGGAAGAGGTTTTGCCTTTGTTTCCCAAAAGCATTCCTTTTACGTCTCTATCTTTATTGCCATCTGTAGCAGATTGAAATTCGCCTGATCCAACTAAAATCAATTGAATCATATCTGCAATCATACTTTTCCCACTACCACTTTCACCACTAAAATCTGTTCTGTAGGGATGAAATAAATAGTCTGCATTAAAGTGTTGTTTAATGCCTATCGTAGATAAACTATATATACGTGGGAAATTATTCTGCATTTTTCACTTCTTTAATCAGATCGTCTATTGTTTCTATCTGTGGTTGATACGCTACTCTTAACCGTTCAAAAGATGGTAAAATTTTGAATTTATTTTTATCACTTTCATCATCCCACATTAACCATCCTAATTCACCAAATTTGACAAAGGATTTTCTTATAATATCTTCAAATCTTTGATCGGTAGTATCGGTTCCTTTGTCCGAAGAGTTGTCATTTATTAATTTTCTCAGGGCATTCTTCTCATCCTCATACTCTTCATAAAGAAGGCTTATAAAATCAGAAATACTATCCAGTTCAATATTACCATCCAGTTTATACATTTTCAGAAAAAGCATTCCGATGATTATAAACTCGCTTTTTAAATAATCTCTGTAATCAGAAGATACATTGCTTTTTCCATCTTCGTTCAATTCCAGATAATAATATTGATTAAATTCATTTCCTTCTTTTCTCAGGTTGAGATTGAAAAAGTCTTTATAATATTCTTTTAAGGATTCAAAATTCTCACTTTCATTCAAAAAGCGAAATAAATTCACATCTACAGGATATTCCCTCTGGATATGAATACCACTTCTAAGTGTATAGTCCAGTTTAGCAAAAATATTCATTGCTTTCTTTTCATATAGAAAACTATATTTTACCGTGTTTTCTGAATAGTCATCTGCCATAATGAAATACTTTTGATTGCTGTGTGATTGACAGCATTTCGGTTAATATCAATTTTATATTTTTGCTTGAACTTAGTGCTTCTCCTTAAAATATTATGTGCTGTTTTAACTGCTATAGGCAATTCATCATTATCTATAATTTTAAAAAACAGTGGGGCAAAAACCAATGTGCCATTTTCTTCTAATTCCTTAAAGGCAATATTTGTCCAATACAATATTCTCTCTTTATCCTGCTTCCATTTATTCGTTTTGTCCAATAAAACTTGTCTTTTGGTAAAGTCAATTTGTCTATTGGAAACCTCCATAGGCAACTTATAGCTTATCTCTCTGGTCGGTACAATATTGAATATCGGAAGGTGTTCTGTTAATTTTACTTTTAGACCTAAGAGATTATCAGGCAGTTGAATTCTTTTTACGCTTCCTTCTTTTTTCACAAGGGAATTTTCTAACAGATAATCAATGAATTTATTTGTCTTCCGATCAAAATCCTGCTTATTGAAATCATAAATAAACTCTCGTATCCGAGGTTTTATCTTTTCAATTCTTTTGCTAACCTGCTCTAGCTGACTTCGGGAATTGTCGTGGAATTTTTGAACCTTTTGAATGTTTTCAATATAGTCATAGCTGTCTGGTTTTTGGAGAATTCCGGTTAGAGCTTCGTCAATTTCATACGAAACCTGAAATGCATTTTTTAGCTCAAAAGCCTGCTCTTTAATTACCTCCAAATGAATTTCAATTTCTTTGAGAGTATCAACAATATTCTGATTTTCAGATTTAATGTTGATTTTGAAATCATTTACCGATTCATTTACTTGCTGATCAAGTATTTCAATTTGAGAAACAAGTTCGGGCATTCTTAGATTGAAATGATCTTCTATCCACTCATTAAAGTCTTTTTCTTCTTCAATATTTTCTGTCAGACTTTTATGTAATTCATCAAAAAACCGCTTTATTTTGGCAGGATTATATTTTTCAATTAATCGCTTTTCAATATTTTGACAAAGCTCTAATCCATACTTTTTGAACTGGTAGGTTCTCTTCGTTTCATTACGCCATAAAAATGATTCTTGTAGCCTAAGAATTATTGTATTGTTTCTATTATCAGTTCTAAAGTTTTCATTTCCCTGGTCTTTGAACACCTTATTGATAATTGTGATGATGTTTTCTTCAGTAAAATCTTTATCCTTATACTTGGCATAAAGAGACAAGAGAATCAATCCGTCATTTTTTCCGGGAATTAATTTCTCATACTGATCTTTTGCTTCGCGATATAGGTTAAAGCTTTCCATTTAACTATAATTCAATTTCTATGTTTCTATCTAATTTGTACCAATTCATATAGCTTTCCGGTATATATTCATCGGCTGACCGTTTCAATTTGACATTATAACAAAGGACTAAATTGTTTTTTCTTCAAGTAATTTATCAAAATCTCTTTTTCTATCTTGAAAGTTAATCCTTCGGATGATGGCTTATATCTTCTTCTATCCGTACCATATGTGTAAGCGTTAATCCATCTAAAAGCTTTTAAATGGAAACTACCTTGGTTTATCATAATATCTAAAAGATTTTTCTCTTTGATATTAAATTTTAAAAATGTATCAGAAAACAAATTAGTATTTATTAAATCCTTTTCACTTCTATAATTGTTATATGATATTTGAACCAAATGAACTATCTGATTAATAGGAAAAGTAGATGAATTATATTCGGCTAAAGGTAGATTATAAGCGTATTGATTTTCTAATTGAATGAATGGTAAATTATCCATCTTTGTTAAATCAAAATCTCGTTTCTTTAGAAAAGCTCTGGCTTCAAAATAACAAGTCCCATTCAGTTTCTTATATCTGTTCACCCGTTGGCTGCCATATTCCACCAATGTAATATAATCTCCTTCACGATTGATTAGATTGTTTACTATACTATCAAAATCATTAAAACTTAAAAAGTCTTCTTTAGAAATATTTTCGGGTATCCAATTGATATAATCAGGACGAGTTACGATAGAGTATACTAGTTTAGAAGGATCGTAAACTCTAAATTTATACTTAATACTTTCAATAAATGATGGCTCAAAGCAATTTCGTTTTATTTTGGAATGAAAAATTTTGTTTAAAATACTCTTAATCTCATCATAATAAGGAGATTGTATCTCAATTGTATCAAAGTTAGTATTTATATTATATCTCTGATGAACAGCTTCCTCTTTTTCTTTATCATAGTCTTTCCAGCCTTTAGATACAATATCCCAATAAACACTTTCAAATATGGAATTACTTTGTTCATTTTCATTTATTTCACAAATTAATTTCTGTTGAAATGAAGAGAAGGTAAATTTAGTTTGTTTGCATTCAGTATTTAATTCTTCTTGGTGAGAACCCAACTTACAGAGTTTAAGTATTATCTGAGAACACCATTCAGGCAAATTCGAAAGAAAAATATATCGTTTATATGCAGAGTTTAATGATTTGATATTTTTCAATTCTTTTGTCGTTAAAAAAGAGCTGTTAGATTGGTTGATTAAACGAAGTAACTCTTTTGTTGTTTCTAAGACATTAAAATGTTCTTTCTTCAAAAGACTTATAAACTTATCTTTAAATTGGATAAGTATGCTTGGATTTTGTAAAGCAATTGCTTGAAGAACAATAATGCTATATTCAACTTCATTGTCATTGCCGTTTTCAATACCAAAATGTATAAACGACTGTATGTAATCTGAATTATCTTTAATCAAATCAAAAGCAGACTGCAAAGCAAGTTCTCTGATTTTTACAGCAGGGTAATTGAAAAGCCAAACCAAGTGTTTTATCGTGACTTCAGGAAATGACAGTGATTCAGAATGTTGTGTTATAAACTCATACTTGTTCTCCTTATCTGGCAGACCTAAAGCGAGTTCTTTATTGTATTGTAGGTTTGCTTCGTAATATGTTTTGATGGATTCATCATTAAAATATTCTTGATATTTTATAAGCTTATCAATAGAGCTCGTTAAATCACCACTATATTTTCCTTTTTGTGTATAATAACTGTTTAAAAGGAATTTCTTTCCAAACTCAGTATCTATTTTCAGAATAGTTTCAATAATATCAAAATCTAGCTTATCCGGATCGTCACTTCGTTGAAACAATAAACTGTCAAACTCAAATTGTGAAGCCAATAAAACGATTTTTTTAGCTTTTTCGATATCTATAGTGATTAATCCGTTTGCTATTTTTAGCAAAGCGGTTGATCTGATTCTATCTTTTGTCCATTTTTCAATGAAATTCAGTAAATTATCAATACTCAATATTGAGCATTGATCTACCAAGTTAAGAACTTCTTTGTCTGATAGCACCTGATAAAAAAGAATATCTCTCTTCCAATTTACATTGTGCAGACTATTTTCAAAAAATTGTTCTATATCTAATTTTTCATCCACAAAAGCTTTGAAAGTGTTATTGGAAAGAAGCTCATCAATATTTGAAATGAATTCATCAAAAAGCTTTTTAAAATCTCTTAAAGTGAAAATAATATCAGAGTTGGAATGTACTATCTTGTTTTTTAGACCGATATACTCTCTAATGATTTTATACTTATTCTTTTCAATAATGAGTTTACTTTCAGATGAAGTTTCATTATAAAAACTTTCGAAAATTGATTTTGCTGAATGATATTCCTTTCTCAGCGATTGGTTTCGCCTATTTTGAGTTTGAATATCAAATTGAGATTGTATATGAGCTTCAAACCTTCCATAACTTTCTTCAAAAAGCTTAACCAACTCTTCGAACGATAATTTTGGACATTCAATAATGAATTTATCTTTTTTAATATCTTCTTGTTCAAGAACATTATTAGTTGATTTTTCATTATTAGTTATAATTGGCTCAGGCAAAGAATAAGCTGTGTAATCAATTCCTTTTTCAATCAGTATTTCTGAAAATTTGTGTAGTTCTTTTATATCTTCAAGTTTAACTAAAGTATTGAACTTTACAATATCGACTATTTCAGTAATGACATCATTGTTATTAAAATGTATAGCTCGTAATAATAATTTCTTAGTAAGGTGTATAAAATGTGCCTCACTAGATCCGCCGTTTTTCCATCGTGGTAAAGTCTTAATAACAGCTAAATACAGTTCTAAATCATCATTGGAACAATTTTCTATCAAAGGAGCAATTATTATATCTATTGCTTCATCTCGTGCAATATTTGGTTTCTCTATTTCCATTAGCCTAAAAGCTAATTCAGGATATTTATCCGCGGTAAATGCAATTAAATTAGAAATGCAAATATGTTGCATACGACTATTACCAGCATCGTTTAACAGATTTTGAATATGAAATACTTCCGAAAGACGTTGCAATGTATTATTTGGATCTATTTTATGGATTAATTCCATTGGCTCTATAATATTAGAAGCCTGATAATCTTTTCTATAACCTACACCAAAGGCAATATCTATAAGCTGATTATAAATTCTTTTGAAATCTTCTTTGAAATCACAAATTCCATAAGTTTCAGAAACCTCTCCCAAATAAGAGGCTAATGTATTTGTATCTTGCTCTAATCTTGCTATTTCTTCAGCGTGTGCAATGACTTTATATGTTAGCTCTGTAAAACTTTTATGTTGACTCTGATATATTTCATTTGCAATTGTCAATCCAACTGAATAGTGTCTAAAACCATCTCCACTTTTATCGAGGTTTATCCAGTAGTTTACTAATTTTTCAAGACTTTCTTTTGACAGCACTTGTGTTGATAACCTAAATATATCTTTAAATAAATGTTTGATACTGTTAGCTATAAACGTGCTATCCGTATCCATATCGAACAATCCTTTTGCTCTTGTTTGAAATCCCTTTTCTCGTTTAATATATAAACTATTTATACTCTTTTTAAGTAGGTCTACAATCTCATCTTCATTTACATCGGTAACTCTATTTTTGTTCCATAAATCAGATAGAGTAAAAATGGAATCATAAATCCCTCTCGTTGGGTTTGACAAATAGCGTAGCTCTTGTTTTAATGTTTGAATTAATTCTGGTTGAAAAATCCAAACAGGTTTTAAATTATTGTATAAGTTGATAATTTTTTTTCGTAATTTATAAGCCATTCTCTCTTGCTCTCTTACTTTTTCAAATATTTCCAGTTCGGGAATATCTCTTTTCGGGAATAGTTCTATAATTTCTTCATTATTTAAAAAATCAGAACAAAAAGAAAGAAGTTTAAAGTATGTCTTATCAGGAAGATTTGTAAAATCTGTATCTTTAATAATTTTAATTGCAGAGTTTTTTTCTGATACTATAGACAAGAAACATTTTATTAGAGCTATTTGAATTTTTAGAAATAATTCTTTATTTGTATTAAATTCTTTTGACAGCTGAAACAGTTTATTATATTGTTTGCATTCAGTTAAGTAATTAATAATCTCAAATTTTATTTTAAGATTAATTCGAGCATTCTGTTTTTCCGAATGACTTTTCTTAAGATAGCTTCTATTGTGTTTGTTTGATTGCTGCCATTTTATACCATCTATCTCATTGAATAATTCAACTATATCATCGAATATCAGAGCTTCTGCTTTCAATTCCTGGGTTATACTTTTACTATCTCGATCTTTTAACGATTTAGAAAGCCCTTGATTAATAATGTTTTGAGGAAGTAGATTTCCGGTTTTTTGATAATACTTTCCTAAATAATAACAGAAGTACTCTTTGTTTACTTGTACAAAATCACCATCCCAAATAGTTCGTAAACTATTTGCTGTTTCTCCTACATTTAAGAAAAGAACTGTAAAATCAATCTCTGTACCACTAAAATTCCATTTTAACTTTTCAAATTGATCTTTTAAAAAAGCAATTCTTATAAATTCAGAAAGAGAAGTTTTCTCTATGGCTGCTTTTAATGCTATTTCGAGATTTTCTTTAATTTCTTCAAGAGATCTGAAATTGCCCCAAGATGATTTTATCCATTCTAATGTTGTAGCAGAAATTATATTATCATATTCTCCAACTTCATATAAATGAGAGAAATAATTTCTGTACGCTTCATCAGTAAACGGATTTTGTTCATAAAATAAAACCAATGCTTTATTGAAAGGTTCTTTTAAGTCATTCGTTTTTGATATTATAAATTCACGGAAACTATTATGAAATATCGAATATGCTCTTCCGTCTATTTGTTTCAGCAGGTGAGAAAATAAACTAATTATACTTTCGACTTCTGTAAGAGTTCTATTTTCACCTGCGATTTTTAATATTTCTTGTATGGTTGCAATAGAAGTATTTTCTTTTCTATATGCTAAAACAGCTAAAACCCACTTTGCAAAAACATTATCCTGTATCTTTTGAAACAAATATTCGTGATAGGAATTAATCTTTCCGTCGATAAGATTGGGTAAATCCTCTAACGTTTTTTCATAATCTCTTTTATCAATTTTTATGAGAAGTTCAGAAATGTAATGAAGATAAATCGGAATTCCTCCGGATACTCTTTCAATTGCATCAAGAATGTTACTCGTATCAACACCTTTGTTATCAAGATATTGTTTTATTTCCATTTGAGTAAAGGGAGAAACTTTAATATACCTTCTTGCGTCAGAATCTATTTGAAGTTTTACAGATGGAGATAAAACTGTATCATACTGTGAACTTAATATAAAGTAAATATTGTCTGGTAAATCACCTTTGATATAATTAAGCAAAGATTTTTCCCCAAGTGTCGTGTCCCGATGTACGTGATCTAATCCGTCAATTATGAATATGATTTTCTTTTTTAGCGTGCTTAATTTTTTGATATAAGAGCTGAGTTTTTCCTCATATCGTTCAGAATATTTACTTGGTAAATCAACTTCTGGAAAGCTTTTTTCAATAGCTATACATAAGGATTTTAGAAAATAATATGATTGATGTCTGAATTCCCCAAAATCGTTTTTTACATCAGGAATAAAGCAATAATAAGCTAAAGTTATATCAAGATGCTGTTCCTTAAATTTTGTGAGTGCTGTGGATTTACCTACACCAGGAAGTCCCTCAATAAAAATATAACCTCCTGAAAGTTCACTCAATCCTTTTTCAAGTTGCTCAAAAAAAGGTTGGTTCGGAACATAATATTCATCATCAATTATTTTAAAATAATGTGATAATTTATCTTCGAATCTATCTAAAATACCAAGTTCTTTTAGTACTAAATCTTTTGTAATACCTTCTCCCGAAATACTCCATTTTACAGTAGCATTTAAAAGTCGTTCAAGCAAACTTGTTTCAATACCAATTATTTCCAATTTAGATTTAAGAACATTCTGGATTTGCTCAATTGATTCCTGACTAAATTTAAACTCCAAACTCTTTATAAATTCATCGAAAGAATCTTCGTCTAGTGAACATTCCTGTCTTATTTTTTCTATTGTTTCTTTGTAATTCTCATAATTGGGCAAAGAATCATATCTGACATCAGATTGTTTTAAGAATTCAAATATATTTGTTCTTATCTCGGAAAGACTATGATTTACATTTTCACTTGGTCGTTTTTGATTGCTTTCCTTTTTAGTGGTAAATAGTGTTATCGAAAAGTTTTCACTATTTCGTTTTATACTTAAATATCCATCTGCTAATTGCTTGAATAATGATTTCTTAACTACTTTACCTTTATCGTTTATTTCAGATTTAAGTAGATTGTAAAGAGAATAAGAATTATCCTCATCTTCAGACCATTTAACTTGAAAATAATCAATCTTATTTTCTCGATATATGATAATGTCATCTATATGGTTACCTTTCTCATAATTCTCCAATCTAATCTGACGTATATCTGAATTGAAAAATAGACACTCAATAATTTTAAGTGCTGCAATATTATTCTGATAATAAAATCCTGCTTGTGATGCTGAGCCTTCCATCTGTATAAATTATCTTCTAAAACATTCTTAATGAAATCTATATTTCTTTTCTCTTAATATAAACGCTTCTTTGCCTCCTTCTACTATTTCAGCAACATGCTCCCTTATTCCCATTGACTTCAGCAAATCAGTGTCAGATTCATTTATAGGAAAAGTGTTTTCAATAGCCCCATTAATATAGTCAAATTGAAATTCACTAGACGATTCAGAATTATTTTGTCCTTTTTGATTAGCAACAATAACATTTTCGGCATCCGAATTAACAACAATGTTAGCATTGTGTGTAACCACTATAATTTGTCTTTCTAATTTTTTGTTTTTAAGATAATATACCAAATCTCTTGTGATAGACCTGTTGTCTAAGTTATCTTCAGGCTGGTCAATTAAAATTGGAGATTTAGATTTACTTAAACCTATGATAAGCATCAAAATAACAAAGCTTGCTTTACCAGTAGACATTTCGCCTAGTTTGTCATTTTTATATGTAATCTCCCAGTAATCAAAATAGTAATCATCGAGTAATGCTTTGATTGCATGTTTTTTATTAATTTTTGGAAGAAGTGCGTAAGAGTTATTCATAATGTCGCTAAAAACATTTAGAATCCCTTCCTTAATAGATGAAAATTCACATTCTGCTGTAGCCTTTTTTTTGTTATCAAGAATTTGAGGATAGTGATTATAGGATGCAGTTCTGCCATCACTTATTTCATATATATTTTTATATAGTTTTGGAAAATTGAATTGAGGAATCCCTTCAATTTTTAATCCATCTTTTTCTAAGTCTAAAGTTCTGCCTCTTAATTCGGCAATTATATTCACATATTCATTATAAGACTCTTTATATATTTTGAAAATATCTTCGTGGGTACTCTGAACGAGTGCTTTTTTATCTATAATCTGTTTTCCAAGGCTATCTATTTCACTCAACAATTTTTTATCGTTTGCAATCGACTGATTTAAAACGGTTATTTGTTTTTGAATTTCCTCATTCTGTTGAAAAGGCTTGATAGCAAGATCAATTGCAGTAGCTTCGGATTCAATTATATCTTGTTCTGTTTTGAATGGATTCTCTTCAACAAAATATTTTGCTCCTTCTTCATTGGTTTCAATTTTCAATTCTTTTCTTAGAGTTGATATAGTATCTTTCAGTGAATCTATCTCAGATAACTTATCTTCATAGTAGGATTTTATAGAATTTAGCTTAAGACCACTTAACAAATTATTTTTACTACTAATCAAATCTTCCGCAACCTTATCTAATTCTTTGAGTGTGGTCTTGGTAGATTCAAAATCAGATTTAAAATCTGTAGATTTTTGATCGCTTATTAAGTGTCTTTCTTGGATTTTTTTATATTCTTCTAATTGCTCGGTTGTTAGACCTGCCGCTTTATTTAATTCTTCTACTTTTTCCGTGTTTGAAGCAATATTCGTTTCAAGGACTTCTTTGTTGGATTTTGTTTTGAGTTCGTTTTCAAGATTTTCTGCATCATCAATTAGTTCAAAATATTTATCAATCAGTTCATCCCTTTCTTTATCATATTGTTTTACATTTCGGATAAAATTATCATATTTTGTTTTGGAGTCATCATCTTCGTTTATTAAGTCTCTAACCAATTTATTCAGTGGTCTTCCTTTTTTATTGACTTCAGGTTCTGCTAATTTTACTAAATAATTTTGTGGAATATATTTAATGTCTGGAATAATAGAATTTTCCCCATCCTCTCTAAACATTTTTTGAGAGATTCCTGCTCTAGAAGTTATTTCAAAATCAAAGTCAGTATCTAAAGATGACAAATTATATTTTTCTTCTCCATTTTCATTTAAAAGAATACTATTGTCTGGTAAAAGCGTTTTTGCAATAGAATACAAAAGAATTGATTTCCCAGATGATTTTCCCCCAATAATTACGTTAAGATTCTGATTGAGCTGTATCACTTCTGGAGTGAATACATTATTAGGAGAATGAAATTTTACCCGATCAATGACGACTTTATCTTCTTTAAAGTCTGGCTTATCAGTTTGGATTTTCACTCTCTGTTCGGGTTCAAAGCAGATTTGACGTAATCCTTCAAAGCTTAAGTCTGCTTTAACCCATGTAAATTTACTAAACAACGTTAATTCTTTATGTGAATCACATCCTACAAGGCATGACTTTAATGAGCCTCTTTGACGTATCACATCATTTACTTCTTGTTTATAAATCTCTTCATTGTACCCATCTGTACCTTCTAGTCTTTTGCCTAAAAAGTAATTGATATCTTTAATATTAGTTGAAAAAATCGCATGAGAAATTTTATAAATTGAACTTCTTAATCCATCAAGAGACCCCTCTTCATTTTCAAATAAATCGTAATGTTTTTGAACCGCTGATGCTCCATCGTTATTAGAATTACTAACAACCAAAATACAATTGTCACGAAATTTTTTATTTTTATCCAAAACACTTTTAAGGGTTTTCAAGTCTATTACAAAACTATCAATCCCTTTTTTATATCTCTGCTCATCAGTTGTAAGGCTAGTATCTAATTCTCTTCCATAGTCGGTCAATCCATGTCTGTTCATTTTTTTACCATCTTGATTTTCGATGTGTCCAAAAAAATCGTTTTCGAGATGAGGAACATATTCTGGATTAAAAAGACAATGAATATTAATCAACCTTCCTCTGTCTGTAGCAGGAAGCATTCTTAATTCAACATTCGGAAACAAAAATATTCCTTTAATAAAAGCGACTTCTTCATCTGTGAACAACTCCTCTCCAGTAGCATTTTCTTTATTCTCAATTTCAGACACATAATCCACAGCTTCTAAATACCTGTCTATTGAAAAATAATCAGTAATACCAATAGCTTCAACCTTGTTATCAAACGCAGCTTTAAAGAAAATATAAAAGAAATCTTCTGTGGAAGAAGATGTAAATTGATCGTTTTTATTTGTACCTTTAGTATGGACGTGAAAGTTCCATTTCCTCCATTGAGACCCATTATTAATTTTCGTAATCATAGTTTTAAATTTAGACAAGAATTTTTATTAGCAATTACGGAAAACCGTAGTTTGCTAATAATTCTTGTAACTCTCTAAAATTAAAGAAAATTATTATTTGAATGAAATTTTATAAATGAAATTTCACAAATTACGAAATGTAGGTTTCATCATCTAAATTTTATAAAAAAGACAATTGAAAATAAAAAGTTATATTAAACCTACATCCCAATCTCCCTGTTCTTTCTAACAGGCTTCAACTCATCCGCGAAATCTAGCATAATAACTTGACTCCCTACAAATGGATTATACGAAGGCTGATAATCAATATAGCCCGAAGAATGCAGATTCTTCAGGCATTTATGATAGGTGGCTTTTGAGCGGATTTTACTGATGCGCATCACTTCATCGCGGGAAATACTGACCGGATTTCGGAAACGGCTGAAATTCCAAAATTGGAATAATGCTAAGTAGAGACTGATGTGCGTAGGATTAAGCGTATTGTCATGAGCCACTTTTTCATAGAAACCAGTGAGATGTTTGATATAATTCATACTCTGGTTTCGCTGTTGTGAAATATCATTGCTTATTATTCAGCATTTCTTCAATGTCTTTGTAGTTGTAATACAATGTTCCGCCGCATGGGTGTAAGATAAAGTTCCATTGATGCGCAGCTTCTGCAATATTCTGGAGGAGATTTTCAGAAACTTCAAGTAATTGAAATCGTAAACTTGTTGTTCAAAAGTTTTGAGGTAAGAGTTCAATGTTTTGGCTTCTTAACTATTACCTATGGTTTTCTATGCTTTAACATTGTATTTCTGGGGTTAATACAGCAATGTCGCTATCTTGCCATCTATAGTGATTCCTTTATGATTTTTTGAATAGGACACGAAATAGGACATATAAATCGTGACCTATTTTGTTTTTTTTATACTGAGCTAAAAACAAAAAACGCTGTAAACATTGATGTTTACAGCGTTTTAGCTTTTTTGGTTTCTAACTTGGCGGAGAGTGAGGGATTCGAACCCCCGGACCTGTTACAGTCAACAGTTTTCAAGACTGCCGCAATCGACCACTCTGCCAACTCTCCCTAAACTCCGATTATATCGTTGTTTTCAGTGGTGCAAATATAAAATGTTTTTTTATTTTGACCAAGAAAATTTTGTAATATTTTTCATTACCAGTTTTTATCAATCATAAAGATCATTTGTGTCATCACAACGGCTCCTAAAAGCAGTTCTCTTTTGCTGACTTTGTCAAAAGTATCTTTTTCCGAATGATGATAATCAAAATATCTCTGTGTGTCTACAACAAGTTCCGCAAGAGGAATACTCAGCTTTTTTAAAGGGGCAATATCCTGAATGGCATCTGTCTGCCCGAAATCATATACTCCATAAGGCAGAAAATAATTTTTCCATTCAAATATAAGCTTTCTTCTCTGGGGTGACATATCAAGAGAAAATCCCCGAGGAGAGTAACCACCTGCATCTGTTCCCAAAGCAAAAATGTGTTTTTCATCTTTTTTTTTTGCCTGAGCTTCATACATATCGCGTCCTTGACCGCCGTTTTCGCTGTTGGCGTACAATACTACTCTCAGAGTATGGTTGTTATCATATCCCAATGCTTTAAAAGTCCGCAAAATCTCAATACACTGTGCTACTCCGGCTCCGTCATCATGAGCTCCTTCTGCAAAATCCCAGGAATCCAGCTGTGCGCCAATGAGGATTATTTTGCTGTCTTTTTTACCCGGAATCTCGCCGATAATATTATGGTTGATGGTTTCCCCCTTTAATTCTGCCGTCATATTGATTTTAGCTTTCACCGTTTGGGTTTTCAGGAGTTTTTCCAGTTCATCAGCAGATCTTACACCAATTGTTAAAGCCGGAATTCTTGCTTTATCATCCGGTTCGTAATAAATCATTTTTGCATGCGGAATATCATCTGAAGCAGTCGTTAGTGAACGGATGATTAATGCTTTTGCACCTTTTTTACCGATAACCGATGCCGATAATAGTTTAGATTTAGCGGCAATCAGATAGGAATCTGTAGTATTGATGATGGTAGGATCTATCATATAGTTTACAAATATGATTTTGTCCTTTACCTGAGCGGTAGTGAGATTTACCAGTTCCTGTGCAGTATTTACCAAAAGAATATCGGCAACAAGATCTTTACCTTTTGTACCTTCTGAATTGCCGAAAGATAACATCCTTACGTTTTTCCAGTCACCGGATGAAGTTTTGATCTGTAAAGACTCTTTTCCCCGAACCCAGACCGGAACTTTTACCTCCTGTTTCCATACGTTTTCCGCACCTGCTTCTTTTAGTTTTTTTTCTGCCCATTCGGTAGCTTTTGCATATCCCGGAGTAGCACTGAATCTTGCTCCAATTCCCTTGGTAAGCTCGCCCAGATTATCATAAGCCATACCATGAAGGAAAACTTCATCTGATATTTTCTTAAATTCTTCCTGATAATTAAATTTGGGTATTGGTTTCGGTTTTTGGGCAGGATATTTTTTTTGTGAAAATAAAAATCCACTCAAAAAGAGTGGAAGTATGATGAGTAAGATTTTTTTCATTTTTACTGACCGTTTTCTTTTCGGAGTATAAAAATAAACAAAAAACAGATAATTATTGCTTCATATCGTACATTAATAAAGCTGTGATCAGTTTTGGTTCTATAAATGTGCACTTTGGAGGCATTCTCAGCTTCAGATCTGAAATTTTAATCATATCATTAAAGCTTACCGGATATATTCCAAACCCTACTTTGCCTTCGCCGTTATCAACCTTTTCTTTTAAAAGATTGATTCCTGCAATGTTTGATGTTCCTTTTACATAAGATATTTCGTCTGAACTGTCAGAATCCTTAATATTTAAAATATCATTAATGATGTATTTATCTAAAATATGATGATCCAGATTATCCAGTGACATTTCCTGAGATCTCAGGTCATGTTTTACATGTAATGAATAAAATTTACCTTCCATATACATAGAAATGTGAAATTTCTGAGAAGGGTAGTACGGTGTCTCACCTTTTTCGTGAATAAGAAAATATTTTTCAAGTCTCTTTAAAAATTCATCAGCGGAAAGATCTCCCAAACTTTTGACGATTCTGTTATAATCGTGAATTTTAATCGACTGATTGGATACAATAAAGCTGTACACAAAATTGTAAGCTTCTGTACCATTGTGTCTTTTATTTTTTTCTTTCAGCCGTTTGGCATAAAGAGCTGTAGATCCGATCCTGTGGTGACCGTCTGCAATATAAAAAGAATCAATCTGATCAATCACTTCCTTAAACTGCTGTAGCTTCAGGCGGTTATCAATTCTCCAGATTTTGTGTCTGATTCCTACGCTGTCTGTATGGTTAAAAATCGGAACATTTTTTTCCTCATGATTCATCAGCAGTTCGATCTTGGAATTGGAAGGGTAGGTAAGGAGCACCGGCTCTGCCTGAAGATTCACCTTTTCAAGGTAGTGTGCGAGTTTTTCCTTTTTCTGCGGAATGGTACTTTCGTGCCTTTTTATCTTTCCTGCCCAGAAATCTTCAATGCTTGATAAACCCAGAAGTCCTCTGAAAACCTGTTTGTTTGGATAAATCTGTTCGTATAGATAATAAGCGGAATTGTCCTGAACCAGAACGTTTTCCTCCAGCAATTCTTCGAAAGTGGAACGTATTTTCCTCAGATTCCGGTCTACATCCTTAGATTTGCTTACAACATAAGGCTTAATCATGTTGATATACGTTTTTTCTACTTGCGCTTTTTCTGCAATTTCGCTCTGTGAATAATTATCTAAAGGATGTGTGGGAAATGTAGCCTCATGATCCTTATGAGGTCTTATTCCACGGAAAGGTTTAAAAACAGGCATATATGTGTTATAGTTTCTTTTTAATTTCGATTATTTGTTTAGCTAGCTCTGCACCTATTTTCTCTTGTGCGTCAACCGTGTTTCCGCCGAGATGAGGGGTTAGAGAAAGGTTGGGATTCATTAATAGTATCAATTCCGGAGTCGGTTCGTTTTCAAAAACATCCAGGGCTGCTCCTGCTACTTTACCGGATTCTATAAAATCTAGTAATGTTACTTCATTGATTACTCCGCCTCTTGCTGTGTTGACGATATAAACTCCGTCTTTCATTTTTTCAAACTGAGGAGTATCAATAATATATTCTGTTGTCTGCGGAGTATTGATGCTGATAAAATCTGCATCTTTTAAAAACTCATCAGTATTATTGGTAGAGGTAATTTCAAAATTAAGGTTTTGTCCGTCGAAAAACTCTAACGTTAAAACCTCTGTTCTTGGTTTTCTGGTGAGAACTTTTACCTTCATTCCCAAAGAAATTCCCATTTTTACCACTTCCTGTCCTATGCTTCCAAATCCAATTACTCCTAAAGTTTTACCAGACAGTTCATAAGCGTTGCTGAAAGACTTTTTCATGGCATTAAAATGAGTTTCTCCCTCTAATGGCATCAGTCTGTTCGATTCATGTAAAAATCGGGCTAATGAAAAGAAGTGGGCAAAAACCAGTTCCGCAACAGATTTTGATGAAGCAGTAGGTGTATTGATGACATATAATCCCTTCTCGATGGCGTATTCTACATCAATATTATCCATTCCGATACCGCCTCTTCCTACAATTTTAAGATTGGGACAGGCGTCTATCAAGTCTTGTCTAACTTTGGTTGCGCTTCTTACCAAAAGTACATCTACATTATTTTCGTTGATGAAATTGATAACATGATCCTGAGCAACTCTGTTTTCGAGCAGTTCAATCCCGGCTTCTTTTAAAGCAATTTCTCCGGCTTTTGAAATTCCATCGTTAGCTAAAACTCTCATTTTTTATTTTAATTTTGATATATAAAACTGAATATTTAAAAATATTTAATTGAAGCGCAAATTAAGAATTTTTAAAATAATGTTGATTATTTATCAGATTTAAGATTCATAATCCTATTTTATTGATCTCATCACATCTACAAGAACCTGTACACTTTCAATAGGCATAGCATTGTAGATACTTGCTCGGTAACCGCCCAAACTTCTGTGACCATTCAGTCCGTTAATTGAAGCTGCCTTCCATGCCGCATCAAATTCTTCTTTTTTGGTATCATCCAGCAGCTTAAATGATATATTCATCAGAGAACGGTCTTCTTTTACACAGAAAGTTTCAAACAAAGGATTAGTATCAATTTCATCATAAAGTAATTGAGCTTTAGCTTCATTTCGGGCTTCTGCTGCTGCAATTCCGCCGTTATTTTCAAGATGCTGTAAAGTTAGGAGAGATGCATATACCGGGAAAACGGGAGGGGTGTTCAGCATAGATTCTTTACTGATATGCTGCGCATAATCGAAATAAGAAGGAATATTTTCTCTTCCTGTTTTTTCAAGAATTTCTTTTTTGATTACTACTAAAGTTACCCCTGCAGGTCCCATATTTTTCTGAGCTCCGGCATATATCAGATCAAATTTTGAAAAATCAAGCTGTCTTGAAAAAATATCAGAACTCATATCACAAACCATTAAGGTATCCGTTTCGGGAAAGGTTTTCATCTGGGTTCCGTAAATGGTATTGTTAGAAGTGCAGTGAAAATAATCGTATTCGGCACCAACTTTATAATCTTTTGGTATAAATGAATAATTTTCTTCTTTAGAAGAACCTACAATATCCACATTTCCAACTTTTTTAGCTTCTTTAATGGCTCCTGCCGCCCACGTTCCGGTATCCAGATAAGCTGCTTTTCCGCCTACTTTCATCAGATTATACGGAACCATTGCAAACTGAAGGCTTGCTCCGCCTCCCAGATACAAAACTTCATATTCGTCGCCAAGATTCATCAGTCTTTTTACAATAGCACGGGCTTCATCCATTACGGCTACAAAGTCTTTGCTTCTGTGGGAAATTTCAAGAATAGATAAGCCAATTCCGTTAAAATCTAAAATGGCTGCTGCTGATTTTTCAAATACTTCCTGTGGTAAAATGCATGGTCCTGCACTGAAATTATGTTTTTTGCTCATTTTTTGCTGTTTTTAAATTGCTTTTCTTACCTCAAGATCAGCATTTATTTATAATATATTTTGAATGTGATTTATCCGTAAAAATCAAAAAACCGCCTCATGCTGGATGAGACGGCAGTATTTATTCACCGTGTAAAAATGCTTTTTTATTCAGTAAGGCTTCTTCAGATTCTACATGATCTTCATCCGGAACACAGCAATCTACAGGGCAGACAGCGGCACATTGGGGCTCTTCGTGGAATCCTTTACATTCTGTACACTTGTCCGTAACGATAAAGTAGACATCATCACTTACAGGTTCCTGCGGAGAGTTGGCATCCACCGTAAGACCCGAAGGCAGAGTAACAATTCCTGAAAGTTCGGTACCGTCTGAAGCTTTCCAGTCTACTGCTCCTTCATAAATTGCATTATTGGGACATTCCGGTTCGCAGGCTCCGCAGTTAATGCATTCATCAGTTATTTTAATAGCCATCGCTAATTTTTTTTAAATTTGCACAAAATTACAAAATATTCCCCAATTTTGCAGTAATTATGAATAACGAAAAAAGAGTTTTAGGACTCAGTAGGCTAAGCCGGTATATTACAGAATTTTTAGCAAAAAAATCAGAGCTTTATAATGAAAATGATGCCGAATTTGAAAGTGTTTTAAAAAGATCTGAAATTGAAAACCCGTGGTTTACCATTGAAAATCAAAAGCATGCATTGAAGCAATGGGCAGAATTGATGACGTTAGAAAATTTGCATGCGTGGCTTGGCAACTATTCTCCTTCTAAAACTCCCAAAAAAGTAGGACTTATTTTAGCCGGAAACATTCCACTGGTTGGGTGGCATGATGTAATTTCGGTAATACTCAGCAACCATATTCCTCTGATAAAGCTTTCATCAAAAGACAAACTGATGATTCCTTTTTTATTAAAGAAATGGAATGAACTTTCTGAAGAACCCATTATTTTTGAACTGGTGGAAAGACTTGAAAATTTTGATGCAGTAATAGCTACAGGAAGCAATAACACAGCAAGATATCTTGAATTTTATTTTAAAAATCATCTCAGCATTATCAGAAAAAACAGAACCTCTGTATCTGTTCTGAAAGGAGATGAAACAGAAACTGAACTAAAGCTTTTAGCTAAAGATATTTTTCAGTACTTTGGATTGGGATGCAGAAATGTAACAAGAATTTTTGTTCCCCGAGATTTTTTGATCGACAGACTGTTTGAAAGCTTTATTGAATTTCAGGATGTGATTAATCATAATAAATATGCCAATAATTACGACTATAACAGAGCGATTTACCTTCTGAATCAGGATAAATTTTGGGATAATAATTTTGTAATGCTGAAGGAGGATGATAAATTATTCAGTCCTCTATCTGTTATTAATTTCAGCAGATACGATTCTTTGGATGAAGTGAAAAATTTTATTGCTGAAAACGAAGAAGACATTCAGTGTGTGGTAGCAAAAGATGAGTTAGGATTCAATTCAATTTCTTTCGGTGAAGCACAAAGTCCGGGATTAGGTACTTATGCTGATAATGTGGATACGATGAAATTTTTGGAGGTTATCTGATTTATTTTCTTTAAATTTAGTCAGTTTTTAAACAGGATTTAGAATGAAAACATCAGGGATTATTGTTTTTTTACTGACAGTTTCTTTTTTTTCTGCGCAGAATATAAAAATTCAAATAGCAGATTTACCAAAAGATAGAGTAGAAGGGTACAATCAGTCGTTTTTTGATTTGGTCGGTGCATTAAAAAAATCGGATAAAAATCAGGCGAGCCGCCTGATTTCTGATCAGCTAAAAGCAGATAACTCTGATTTTTTAATACAAAATCTTTCAGGAGGAATCAGTTTTGAAAGAAAAATGAAAATGCATCAAACCGGAACAATCGAAATTGATGGTGTAATGTATCCTGCTGTTCAGTATAAATATGAAGCCGACTCATCGGTTTCACCTACAGATATAATTACTGTTGTTTTTCAGAATGACGGAAAAATCAAAAAAATAATACCGTATTACAGCAAATAAAAAATATAATATATAAATATGATGAATGATTCTTTAGTAGCTTATTCTACAGATGTTGAAAAAGCCGAATTTTACAAAAAAACTTACCTGCACGTTGCTTTGGCAATTGTGGCATTTATTGCAGTAGAAACCATACTGCTAAACGTAGTTCCTGCTGAAATGATTTATATGATGGTAGGGCAGAGATACAGCTGGCTTTTGGTTTTGGGAATTTTCTGGCTGGCTTCTTTCTTGGCTACAAAATGGTCTTTGGCACAAAGCAGATCTACGCAATATTTCGGATTGGGAGTTTATGTGTTGCTTCAGGCTGTTATTTTTCTGCCGATGATGTATATTGCAATGGCATATACAGGAGGCGGTGAGGTTATTTTTCAGGCAGCAACACTTACTGTGGCTATGTTTTCGGGAATATCTTATATAGCATTTACTTCTAAAAAAGATTTCTCATTCCTCAGAAACATTATTGCTATTGGAGGGTTTATTGCTTTGGGATTGATCGTTGCCGGAATGATTTTCGGTTTCAATCTTGGGCTTTGGTTTTCTGTGGGAATGGTAATTCTTGCTTCTGCAACTATTTTGTATCAGACCAGCAAATTGAAGGATGCCTATTCAACAGACCAGTACGTGGGTGCTTCTTTACAGCTTTTTGCTTCAATTATGCTTTTATTCTGGTATATCCTAAGAATTTTGATGAGCAGAAGAAGCTAGAATAATCAATAAATTTCACAAAAAAATCCTGATATCTAAAATTTTATATCAGGATTTTTTTTTTGAATTATTTTAATGCCTTTGCCACCATTTTACAGTCTGCAGATTGCAAATTTTGTCCGCCTTTGTAATCAATTTTCTTTTCATCAGCGTAGCGCATGATTCCGTTGTCATCTTTCTGATTTCCAATGCCTTCAATCAGCATATTATCTTTCTGTATAAAGAAAATATCTCTTTTGCTGGTCATTCCTTCAGAAGCAAATTCATAGGTAACTTTCAGAGTATCACCAGATTTAAAGCCGGATAATTCACCCTTCGAACTGTCTTTTTCAAAGTTTTTGTAACTCATTTTACCCGATAAAGTTCCCAGATTATCATCTATGCTAACAAAAACGCTGTCTTTGCCGGTAACACTCATATAACAATAAGTTTTAGCGCCCAAGGTGTCAATTTGTTTTTCAGATTCAGTTTCTGTATTCATTGGTAATGAATCTCTGTTGACTGTAGAATTTGCTGTATCTGTTTTTTTGTTACAGTTAATTAATAAAACAGATAAAATGGTGATGGCTGCAATTTTTTTCATAGTAGAATATTTATTGTTTTAAAGTTTTAAATTTGAAATATTATGTTAAACAAAATTCTATTAGCTAAAATAGTAAAATGCATAGAAAAACCGAATAACAATTAATTGAAAATCTAATCTCTGAGAATCTCTTATAATTTTTGCTGAAGATATTCTTTAGTTATTTAATGCTAAAATCAATGCAATATATGATTGTACATAAATTGATAATCCCGTTTAACATAATAATATAACTGTGAATTTTTGACATAATTGATAATTAACTATATACGTTATAAAAAGTCCTATAATTTATATTATGTTAAATAGAATGTTTTTTCAGATTTTTATTCCATTATATAACTGAATATTTCTACCCGAATAAAATCTTTCTGAAAGCCTTTGCAGCAAGGTGAACCTGTATCGCCCAATCATCTGCAGCATCGCTTCCGGCATCATCCGAAATATACTTCAGACATAAAAAAGGAATATTTTCTTTCATACAAATTAAAGCTAATGAATAAGCTTCCATATCAATGACATTATATTCGGTGTTGATATGATTCATTTCAAAACTGTCGCCGCTTCCGCAAATCCCTTCAGGCAGATGATTCATTCTCAATCCGTTTTCTAATATTACAGGAATCCCAGAAAGCGGAGTTTCAAATTTTTTAAAACCCAGAGCCTGTGCATCCATATCTCTCTGAATAAACTGTGTACAGCATACTACATCACCTTTTTCAAAACCGATTCCACCTGCAGAACCCAGGTTAATAACCAGCTTAGGTCTGTTTCTCTGCAATTCTTTTGTAAGCTCAATGGCAGCATTTACTTTTCCGATGCCTGTCAATAGTTTCTTGGTAAGATCAAACTCTTTTGCCGCTTCTGATTCTAGGGCAAATACAAACAAAATATCTTCTATGCTGTAAGGAATATTATTAATATATATCATTTTATATTATGTTAAATAGAGCATGATTCATCGTCGCTGCAGGTTAACGTACCTGTGTTTTCTTCATATATTTCAGATTCTTTATATGTCTGTGTAAGAGCATTTACAAAAAATTTTACAGGCTGAGCTCCCGAAATTCCGTATTTCCCATCAAGAATAAAGAAAGGAATCCCTGAAATTCTTTTATCTTTTGCCTGCTTGATGTCTTTCTGAATATCATTTTCAAACTCATCGTTTTGCAGACAGTTTTGAATGTCTATTTCGCTGATTCCGACAGATTGTGCAATTTCTGTTAATACATTAAAATTGCCCACATTTTTTCCTTCAATGAAGTGAGCTTTAAACAATTCCTCTTTAGCCTCATTACTTTTGCTGTATTTTTTTGCCAAATGTAGAAGCTGATGAGCTTTGTAAGTATTGGTAATCAATGCATTTTCAAAATTAAAATCAATTCCCGAAGCTTTTCCCATCACAGCAACCTGCGCTGTCATTTGCTTTGCCTGCTCAAATGAAATTCCTTTTTTATGTTTGAAATATTCATTCGTTGTCATTGTTTCAGAAGAATTTAGTGTGGGATCAAGCTGAAAACTTTTCCATTCTATTTCTATCTGATCTTTAAAAGATATTTCCTGTATTGCCTTTTCAAAATTTTTCTTTCCTATGTAACAGAACGGACACATAATGTCTGACCAAATCTCTACTTTCATTTTTATTGATTTAACTGTTTTTTATAAATTTTATCAGCGAATAGTATATGAGCCAATAATGCTGCTAATCCCATACTCAATCCTACAACGCAGACTCCCTTCCATTCTGCATATTTCCATGCAACAGAGGCAAGATAAGTTCCGAGCGAGCCGCCAATGAAATAAGATACCATATATACTGTATTCAGGCGGTTTACAGCATTGGTTTTGAGTAAGAAATAATTGGTCTGATTCATAATATGATTAGATTGTACTCCTAAATCAATAAGGATTACCCCGACAATAAGTCCCCAATAAGTATCACCTGCAAAATAGCTGAATCCCCAACTAGAAATTAAAATTAAGATTGAATACAAAATAATCCGGTTGATACTCATTTTCTTTTGCAGCCCTCCCACTTTTGCAGCAGCCAAAGCTCCCACTGCACCTGCAAGACCAAAACTTCCTGCGACGGAAGCTCCTGCTTCAAAAGGTGGTCTTTCTATGTGAAAAACAAGGGTGGTAAAAAGTGCACACAAAGAACCGAATCCCATAGCTCCGCGAAATGATGATAACTGAAGAACCGGTTGCGTTTTAGCAAGTTTTATAACAGAATTCATAAGTTCAAAATACGTTCCCTTGAAATTAGGCTGAATTTCAGGAAGCATTTTGTATACTATAAACCATATCAGAAGCATCAAAGCCGCAGCAATTCCATACATTGATCTCCATCCCCACATCTCTCCCACTATACCTCCTACAAATCGGGAAAGCAAAATTCCCATCAGCAAACCGGAAACCACCAATCCTATGTTCGCTGATTTTTGTGTTTCAGATGATAATTCTGCTGTAATGGGAACAAATAGCTGAGGAATAACAGAGGTAGCCCCTATAAGAAGACTTGCTGCATATAACATCCACAATTCTGTTGCAAAAGTCATCCACAGAAGAGATAACGTAACCAGAATTAAATCTATCAGGATAAGTTTTTTCCGTAAAAATTTATCTCCTAAAGGTACTATCATAAGCAATCCAAAAGCATAACCCAACTGAGTAAGTACGGAAATTTTTCCTGCTGCACTTTCTGTGACGTTCAGATCTTTTGAAATGAGTCCCAATAAAGGTTGATTATAATAATTATTGGCTACGACAAGTCCGGAAATGATTGACATGAGCCAGATAACAGTTTTGGAAATTCCTGTTGGAGACGGATTTTGCATGAAATCTGCTTTGTTATTTTGACTGAGTAAAGTTAATGATTAAAATAACAATCAAAAAAATATTCAATATGTAAACGTGAATAGATTTAATCATTATTTTCAATTGGAATAATTATTATATCTGTTCAATTTACTGTTGTTTGTTTAAAGTGAAATATCTTAAAATTTACAAATCATTCATAAAAAACATTAATTTTCACACAGATTTTATATTTATGTATATCTTCGAGAAAAATAATTGATGAAAAAAATGATAAGACAATTTGTTTTTTCCTATTGCTGCTTACTGCAACGAATTTTGGTTTCGGTCAATCTAATCAGTTTATTTATGAATATCGCTTCAAAAGTGACTCACTACATCGGGATCAGTCTGATAAAGAAAACATGGTGTTGCAAATTTCACCTCACGGTTCAAGATTTTACAGCCAGGTAAAAGAAGTTTATGATTCTGTAGTGCAAGCTACTTTGAAGAAAGCTGTCTTTTCTCGTGGGAATCATTATGATTTTACAAAATTAAAAATAGCAAATGTAAAATCGGAAGTTGTTAAAAAATATCCAAATTATGAATCCACCCTTAAAACAAGTATCGGTAATACAAGGCTTGCTCTCCGTAACGAAAAAAAATTGAATTGGAAAATAAGTAATGAGAAAGATCAGATTCTTGGATATAAAGTTCAAAAAGCAATTACATTCTGGAGAGGAAGAAGCTGGATTGCATGGTTTACATAAGAAATACCATTACAGGACGGACCTTATGAGTTTTCAGGACTTCCGGGCTTGATATTAAGAATTGAAGATTCTAAGGCAGATCATTCTTTCATACTTGTTGCAATCGGGAAAAATTCTGCGGAAAATAAAGCTGATCTTTTCATAAATGACAAAGAAATAGAAGTGACTGAAGAAAAATTCAGAAAATTCTGGACTGATTATAAAAAAGATCCGGTGAAAGATATGAGACAAATAATAAATTCAACTGCAGGAAATATTGTTGCCACAATAACTTTTGATGGCAAAACATATTCAAATGATGAAATGCTGAAAGCCTCCGAAAAAAGAGCCAGAGAAGAAATTGAAAAAAACAATAATTTTATTGAGCTTGATCTTTACAGATAGACCAACCTTTCTAACACAGATATACTGTCTGTGTTTTTATTTTTTATGATTAAAAAATGATTAATTAACAGGGTTTGGTGTAAAAATAGATAGGATTTAGAAAAAATCAAACTAAATCATTCTGATATGGATCAAAAAAATAATTTAGAAAAAAGAAGTCTCAGAGGTAAAACCGTCGTAGTAACAGGAGGAAGCAGCGGCGTTGGAAGAGCAACCGTGGAAGCCTTTGCTTTTGAAGGCTCTAATATTGTCATTGCCGCAAGAGGACAAAAAGCTTTGGACGAAACCTTAGAGCTGTGTAAAGATCTTGGGGTAAATGCTATTGCGGTTTCTACTGACGTATCTGTTTCATCAGAAGTAGAAAATCTTGTAAAAGAAGCTGTAAACCGATTTGGAAGAATAGATATCTGGGTAAATAATGCAGGAGTGATGGCAAGCGGAAAATTTGATGAGATCCCGATGGAAATACATGAACAGGTCATAAAAACCAATCTTTTCGGATATATGAACGGGGCTTATCATGTTCTAAAATTGTTTAAAGAACAGACAGAAGGCATTTTAATCAATAATATTTCAATTGGCGGATTTATGCCGGCTCCGTATGGTGCAGTATATTCTTCAACAAAATTCGGAATTCGAGGGATGATGGAATGTCTGCATGGTGAAGTTTCCGAGTTTAAAAATATTCATATTGCCAATCTTTATCCGCAGATTCAGAGATCTACAGGGAATATGCATTCAGCAAAATATTCAGGATTGGATTTCAAAATTCCTCCTTTTGCAGCCGATCCCAGAGATACGGCAGAAAAAATAATTGAGCTTGCAAAAGACCCTAAAAAAGATTTCTTTCCGGATTTTACTTCATGGCTTCTGACAAGTGTTTATAAAATATTTCCAAAAACAATTATAAACACAGCTTCTGCGGGAATGCGTGTGATGATGAAGCTTAAAAATGCGCCTGATGATTCCGGTAATGTTTTGAAAGAATCTTCAGAACCTCATAGGATTTATGGAGAAACTTCATTGCCTGTTCCGGGGAAAAAAAACAAGATTGCCCTGCTTACGGGACTGGGTTTGGGACTGGCTTTTATGATGATTAAAGCAAAATCTTCAAAAAAAAACTGAATCTTCCCTTATTAAATATTCATTGAAAATCAGATCTTTAAATGTTCTGATTTTTTTGTTTTTATATAACCTGAGTTAAATGTTTCTCTTTATTTAATGACTTATTTTTGGTGTTACAATATAAATCTTAAATTTGTGGCTTTAGGTTTTATCAGAAATGAATTCAAAGGAACAATTTATCAGTAAATCAATAGAAGCAAAAGAAGTATACCTTCCCCACCTTTCAGCCGACCCGGTAATTTTCGGATTTGATCAGAATGAGCTAAAAGTGCTTCTTATTAAAATGAATTACCGAAAAAAATGGTTTTTACCCGGCGGATTTATTGATAAAAATCTGGATCTTGATGATGCAATTAAGAAAATTCTTGAAGAAAGAGCCGGTCTTACGGATATTTTTGTCGAGGAATTTGGTGTTTTTGGTAAAATCAACAGAAGCGAATCTTATTTTGAAGATTTTGACGAAACACTTTTTCAAAAGCAGCGTTTTATAACGATTGGATATTACGCATTATACAATCCCGAAAAAATACATCCTATTCCTGATGAATTTACTGAAACCTGTGAATGGTTTTATCTAAGCCAGCTCAACGAAATAGATCTGGGAATGGATCATAGAGAAATTATTGAAAAAGCTTTGCTCACGCTGCGTGAAAAAATTTCAATTAAACCTATCGGATATAATCTTTTGCCGGAAAAATTTACTTTAACTGAGCTGCAGAAACTTTATGAAGCAATTTTAGGTAAAGAGCTTAACAGAGGAAACTTTTACAGAAAAATTAAAAATCTGGGAATTCTTAATAAACTTGACGAGCAGAGAAGAGGTGGTGCTCATAAAGCTCCGGATCTCTATTCTTTTGATGAAGAAAAATATACCGCTGCCCTGAAAAACGGACTCAATAGCTGGTAAAAAAACCGTCTTGTGCTACACACAGGACGGTTTTTTGTATTTTTTCTCTGAGATTGTCATTAAACTTTCATTATTTCAGCTTCTTTCACTTTCAGGTGGTCATCACAAAGTTTTACATATTTATCAGTAAGAACCTGAATGTCTGCTTCAATATTTTTGATAAGATCTTCAGAAACTCCGTCTAATTTTTTAAGCTCTTTCAATCCGTTCTGTCTTGCGTTTCTTACAACAATTTTGGTGTCTTCCGTTTCAGCTTTAGCCTGTTTTGCCAGCTCTCTTCTTCTTTCTTCAGTTAAAGGCGGAACATTAAGGATAATGTTTTCACCATTATTTGAAGGGGCAAATCCTAAATTTGAATTAATAATTGCTTTCTCAATTGCTCCGATAGCAGTTCTGTCCCAAGGCTGAATAGAAATTGTCATGGCATCCGGTACAGATACATTAGCAACCTGATTAATAGGCGTAGGAGCTCCGTAATATTCTACCATTACATCCTGCACCATTGTTGTAGAGGCTCTGCCGGCTCTGATCTTTTGAAATGCATGATCCAAATGTTTGATGGCAGAATCCATATCCTGCTTTACAGATTCTACGATAAGATCTAATTCTTCCATTATATAATAAAAATTTGATAAATTACACATTTAATGAGCAATTAGTAATCTGTTTTTTAAACCTCTTACTTTTATAACTTCTTACTTTAAACTTCTTACTTGCTTCTTTATTAAAGATCAACTAATGTTCCAATATTTTCGCCTTCAACAATTTTAAGGAGGTTTCCTTCTTTATTCATATCAAAAACGATAATTGGAAGCTTGTTTTCGTGACTCAATGTAAAGGCAGTCATATCCATCACTTTCAGATTTTTTTCATACACTTCGTCAAAGGTAAGCGAATTGTATTTTACTGCATTTACATTTTTCTCAGGATCACTGTCGTATATACCGTCTACTCTTGTTCCTTTCAGAATGACCTCTGCATCAATTTCTATAGCTCTTAAAGTTGCTGCTGTATCTGTTGTGAAATAAGGATTTCCCGTACCCGCACCAAAAATAACTACCCTGCCCTTTTCAAGGTGTCTTACAGCTCTTCTTTTGATGAAAGGTTCTGCAACCTTATCCATTTCTATAGCAGACTGAAGCCTTGTTTTGATGCCCGCATCTTCCAAAGCTCCCTGCAATGCCATTCCGTTGATTACGGTTGCAAGCATTCCCATATAATCTCCCTGAACCCTGTCCATCCCTTTTGCTGCTCCGGCTACACCACGGAAGATATTTCCGCCTCCGATCACAATGGCGATTTCACAACCTTTATCAACAACTTTTTTTATTTCCTGTGCATACTCCATCAGTCGGTCATTATCAATACCATATTGTCTGCTGCCCATTAAAGCTTCACCGCTCAGTTTAAGAAGGATTCTTTTATATTTCATTTTAAATTTTAATAAATTTATTTCAGAATAATTAGTCTGAAAAATTAACTCTGCAAATATAATCATTATAAATATTGAAAAAAGAAAAATATTTGTAGATAAATATTGACAGAAATATTTTGATAAGTAGCAAAAAGAATTATTTTTGCATTAATTATATACTGATTTGAAGAAATTATTATTATTTCCACTATTTCTTTCAGGAATTGTTTCGTTTGCTCAGAACGGGACGAATGTTTACCCTTTTCTGAATATTCCTGTATCTGCAAGACAGGCAGCTCTTGGCGGTGATGTGATCAGCATAAGAGATAAAGATGTCTCATTTGCTATTGCCAATCCCGCGTTATTGAATAAGGAATCGCATAATCAGCTTTCAGTAAATGCCGCAGCGTATCTTGCCGACACAAAATACGGAACTATTGCCTACGCAAGAGATCTGGATAATGGTCACATGGTGACGATCAATGGAAGGTACATGAATTACGGAAATATTCCCCGAACTGATGAAAGCGGTTTTGAAATGGGTGATTTCACTGCTTCAGATGTTTCCGTAGGTGCAGGATATGCCTATCAGTTTGAGGAAGACTGGACGATCGGAGGAGGTCTTAATTTCATCACCTCAAAAATAGATACCTACACATCTTCTGCTATTGCAGGAACTGCCGGAATTACCTATCATAATAAAATCAACAAAGAAGTGGCATCAGTTGTTTTCAGAAACTTCGGATATCAGCTGAGCTCTTTCAACGGAGTAAGAGAAAAACTTCCTTTCAGGATAGATTTAGGATACACAAAAATTTTAAAGAATTTTCCTCTTGCCGTAACAATTACCGCTCATGATTTGCAGCAGTTTGACATATCTTCAGATTACAACATCAATGAACAGGAAGTCGGGATTGGAAGAAAAATAGCAGATCACTTTTCTGTAGGAGCAGAGCTTTTTCCTGAAAAAGCATTCAATATCAGACTGGGATACAACGTAAGAAGAGGAAGCGAACTTGCCGTATTGGATCAGCGAAATTTTTCGGGTATTTCCGGAGGATTTGGTCTGAAGATATCAAGATTCCGTATAGATTATGCCCATGTACGCTATCATAATGCTTCCAATGTTAATCAGGTTGGTATTTCTGTGGATTTGAATACCCGCCACGGAGAATAAAGACAGATTCCTGTATGTATTCTTGATTTTTTCATAAAATTTCTTGAAATTTGTATTATGAAAAAACCAGTAATTGCTATCGACGGCTACTCATCTACAGGAAAAAGTTCAATATCAAAAATTATTGCCGAAAAGCTTGGAATCGTACATCTGGACACCGGTGCTCTGTATCGGGGTATTACTTGGTTTGCTCTTCAGAACTGTACAGATAAAGACGGGAATATCAGTTTGCCGAAACTCTATGATTCTTTTCCTGTCATCAGTCTTGAATTTAAAAGAGATGAGGATGAGCTGGTTTTATATGTCAATCAGATCAATGTTTCGAAAGAAATAAGGACGGCAGAAGTTTCCGATCATGTAAGTTTTATTGCCAAACAGAAAGAAGTAAGAGATTTTCTCCTTGAAACTCAAAGATCGATTGCAAGGAACGGGGGTGTTATTATGGACGGAAGAGACATTGGAACTGTTGTTTTGCCAAGTGCGGATTTTAAGTTTTTTCTTACTGCGAGTATAGAAGAGCGTACCAGAAGAAGATATGAAGAACTTCTCGCTTTAGGATTAGAAGCCGATATTGATCAGGTAAGAGAAAACCTGATCGAAAGAGACCGCATAGACAGTGAAAGAGAAATTTCTCCTCTAAAAAAAGCTGATGATGCTATTGAGATAGATAATACCAATCTTTCAAAATCTCAGACGATTGAAAGCATTCTTTATCATTTAAAAAAAATTAACGATTTTTATTAATTATTAAAACTGATTGGTATATAAATTGTAACCTTATTTATCAAATACTATTATACTAACTATTAAAAAACAAAAAATGTCTAAAAAAAATAATACAGCAGGTATTTTGGCAGGACTTTTAGCAGGTGCTGCAGCAGGTGTGGTTTTAGGAATGCTTTATGCTCCTGAAGAAGGAAAAGAAACCAGAAAAAAGATCAAAAATAAAGCGGAAGATCTTAAAGATCAGGCTAAGAATAAATATGGTGAAGTATCTGAAAAAGTGAAAGGTCAGTATGAAAGCATTTCATCTACTTTCAAAGAAACAGCAAACAATGTTGCTCATACCGTAAAAGACGGATATGACAAATATAAAGATCAGATCGTATCAAAAACTACCGACATGGTAAAAGATGTTGAATCTGGATTGAATGATCTTAAAAATTAATATTTAATTTATATTAAATACATAGAAAAGGAACTTTGTAAACGAGTTCCTTTTTTTATAACTTTAAAAAAATAAAAGGATGATCGAAACTATAAAAGAATACGCATCTAAAAGAATAGATCTGTTAAAAATTGAAGCAACAGAAAAATCTTCAATATCAGCAGGTGTAATTGCCTATCTTGTTATTTTGCTGGTGGCTTTTGGCTTTTTTATCATTCTTTTCAATTTTGGTTTGGCATTTCTTATCGGTAAAGCACTCAATGACTATTCACTGGGTTTTCTTATCATCGCAGGTTTTTATCTGCTCATCATGATTTTGGTGGTGGTTTTTAAGAAAAAAATCGTAAATATGGTCGCAGATAAAGTAATCCAATTCTTAAATCATTAAAAATATGGGAAGAAATTACAGCAGCTTAGAGGAACTCAGGAGAAAAAAGAAACTTCTGAAAGAAGAAATCAACGATCTTGAGGGACTTTTAACTTTCAAAAATACAAAGGAGAGTCTTAGTGCATTTACCAACGGGCTTACTGACCAGTATCTGAAAGAAAAAATAGATGAAAATGGTGAAGAAAAAACGGTTATCAGGAAAGATGTAATTGCAAAACAGATTACTTCCGAAGTTAAAGATCTTATTTTAAGCAAAAATACCGCAATGGGAATTGCCGGAAGCGCACTAAAAGGTGATGCTATGGATACTGTTGTAAAACTGGCGGTAACTGCGTTTGTCGCTAATTATGCAAAGAAAAATATGAAAAGTTCTAACTGGAAGAAGAAGATTTTGGGTGCAGCCCTAATCTATATTGCACCAGTAGCTCTTAAATTTGTACGTACAAAATTAGAAGCATATCAAAAAAGCAAGAGTGTATCCAGCATGGAGCAATTGATATAAGTTTTTGAGTTGGAGAATCTGGGCTTAACGTAACTGTTCTCCTACTCTCAACTTTTGAAGCAGTTTAAATTTTAAAAAGCTGACCAAGAATTATTCCTGCTGCCATAGAAACATTGAGGCTTTCTGTGGATTGCGATTTCCCGAATCTCGGAATACTAATTTTCTTATGAAGTAAATTTTCAGTTTCACTTCTGATTCCGTTACCTTCGTTTCCTAAAATTAAATTTATTTTTTGAGGTTTTTCAAAATGATAAATATTCTCCCCTTCCATATCCGTTCCTACATTGGAATTTTGGGTTGAAGAGAGATATTCTGTCAAATTACAGTAAGCAATATTGACCCGTGTAAATGATCCCATAGTAGCCTGAATGACTTTTGGGTTGTAAAAATCCACAGTGTCCTCGCTACAGATAATCTGTTCTATACCAAACCAGTCAGCAAGCCTGATAATTGTTCCTAAATTTCCGGGATCCTGTATTCCGTCTAATACCAACTGGAAGTTTTTTTCTTCAAATTTATTATTTTCAGGAAGTACACAAACGGCAACTGAATCTTTAGGATTTTTAAGGAAACTTATTTTTTTAAGTTCATTTTCAGACACCTGTGTAAACTTCACCTCTTCCGAAAGAAAATTGTTGGTATGTGTAGAAAATATTTCCCTAATTTTAAAGTTAGAATTAGGAAGTTCCATTATAGTTTTATTACCTTCAACCAAAAACAAGTTGTATTTTTGCCTGAACTTCTTTTTATCTAAAGATTGTAAAATTTTAATTGTATGAGCGGTAAGCATTATAAGAATTCTCCTCAAAAGTATTATAAAATAATATCATTTGCAACATTTGTCGGATTACTTTATGCCTGTAGCACCACAAAGAAAGTTCCTGACGGAGAATATCTGCTTACACAGAACAATTTTGAGTTTGAAGACAAAAAACAGTTTTTTGATGAAGAACTGAAAGACTATGTACAACAAAAGCCCAACAAAAAACAACTTTTGTTTTTACCGCTTAGTTTGCTATTCTATAATGCTGCCAATCCTAAATACGATACGCTGCTTAGTGAATACATGACATATCCGAGCGAAATGAGAAATCAAAAACTTCGTGATTCTCTTTTCATTAAATATAATATGCAAAGCAGTGTAGGGAAAAGTCTTTTTATGGACAGGCTTTATCACAACTGGGGAACTCCCCCAGTAATCCTGGATCAGATGAGAACGGAGAAAAGCGCAGAACAGATACAAAACAGAATGACTTACAGAGGCTTTTGGGATGCTGAAGTAAAGTACAGTCATAAGCTGGACTCGGCTGCTAAAAAAGCCAGTGTAAATTATTCAATTAAGCATAATGCTCCCACCCATATCAAAGAATATTATTACAATATTCCTGATCCGGGTATCAAGGGAGTTTTCAGGCAGAGGCTTCATGAAAGCCTGGTAAGAAAAGGACAGATATTAGATCAGACGGTTTTAGAAAAAGAGATTTCCAGAATCAATGAACTCATGCGTGATAATGGTTATTACAGATTCAACGCAGCTAATGACGAAGTAGGTTTTGTAGCAGACTCTCTCAAAAGTACAAAGGAGGTTCCGCTTGTTCTGGAAATTCATAAAGATTCTTTAGACAGACCTTATAAAAGAGCCACATTTGGAAATATTGATGTTGCAATAGTCAACCGTCCTTCAGATTTTCCCAAACGTACAGTAAAAGACAGCCTCAGGAGAATAAGATTTCACAAAATAAACGATCAGTATAAAACTCCGTCTATGTGGAGAGCAATTATTGTTGACAGTGAGTCTCAATATGATCAGAAAAAGCTTGATCTTACCAAAAGAAATCTTTTAGCGATGAATAATTTCAGTATTCTGAAAGCAAGAGATTCTTTGAGACAAAGTGGTGTGAATGCTCCTAATGACAGCATTGTTGATGTTCTTTATGTCTTAAAACCGCTGGATAAGTATGAGTTAAAAGTTGGTACAGATCTGAATTATTCTCAGCTGCTAAATTTCGGGATCTCACCATCTGTTGATCTTACGACGAGAAATGTTTTTGGAGGTGCAGAAAATCTTACCACAAGTGTTGCAGGAACTTTCGGATCTATCAGAAACCCCAAAAATCTGGATAAAAGAATTTTAGCTTATGAATATTCTGCACAAGCATCATTGAGTTTCCCAAGATTATTGCTTCCTTTCAGCTATTATAAACTGATTCCTAAACGATACTCTCCTACTACATCTATAGTTTTAGGAGCATCAGTACAAAATAATATCGGATTGGGGAGAACTAACTTCAATACAGGATTAAATTACTTCGCTAATGTGAATGATCAGTCGTCTCACAGGCTTACTTTATTTAATACATTATTCAGTTTAACAAAAAACAAAGATAGTTACTACGATTTTTTCGTTAACGACAATATTATCAGGCAAACAGTTTTTGATGATTATTTTATTTATAATCCTCAGGTACAGCAGCAGTTCAATTCCGGAGCTTTAACCAGAGATCAGGTTTCTGAACAGATTTTGTCAGATGAGGGATATGTAAATACGTTAGACAAAAAAAGGGCTGAAGATTTATTATCTTTTTTAGGAACACTTGTTAATAAAGACAGACAAACACAGGATGTTTTGATTTCGTCGATGATTTACAATTTTATCTATAATGAAATCGGGAAAAAAGATTATCCAAATGCATTTTATTTCAACGGTAAAGTTGAATTGGCAGGAAATATTCCAAGTATTTTCAATCAAAGCAGAAATGACGGCGGCGGTGTGCTGCGAAGCCCTGAAAGAACCATTTTCGGAATCCCTTACGCACAGTTTGTAAAATTTGATTTTGATGTCAGAAAATACTTTCAGTTCAACGGAAATCAGACTTTGGCACTTCGTCAGTTTATCGGGTTGGGAATCCCTTACGGGAACTCTTCCACAATGCCTTTTGTAAGATCATATTTCAACGGTGGAGCAAATGACATCCGTGCATGGATCGCTTTTGGAGGTCTTGGTCCGGGAGGATCTCAGATTGACGAAAAAGTTCGTACCTACCTCATGGGAAATATAAAACTTACTACCAATATTGAATACAGGATCCCGTTTACGGAAATGTATGAAGGTGCAATTTTCACCGACATAGGAAACGTGTGGAATACAGAAAATAACGGTTTTGATGATCAGTTTAAATTCAATCGTTTTATTCGTGAGATGGGTGTCGGAAGCGGACTTGGATTAAGGCTGAATATTGCTTATATTACTTTGAGAGTAGATTTGGCATATAAAATATATGATCCCAATAAAGCAGACGGAGAAAGATGGAGATTCAATAAAATTCAGCCATTAAAACCAACATTGAATATCGCTTTTGGATATCCTTTCTAATCCGGAGAAATTCCTAAGATAAAGTAGACAACCGCCACCACCCTTGCCAGAATTTCACGGGACTGGTTCCGGTAATAGCTTTCGGGTTTTGATACATCCTGCGCATCAAAGCCTAATGCATTCATATTATTATTTCTGGCAAAAAAGAGCGCTCTCAGATTGTGAAATCCTTGGGAAACAATGATCACATTCTGTTTATTGTAGGTGTTTTTACAGCGTAAAATACTTTTGTAGGTATTGAAACCTTCAGGATCTTCAATGATGATATCTTCCGGAACGCCTTCCTGATAAACAAGATAATTTTTCATTGCAGCGGGCTCATTATAGCCTTTGCTTTTTTCACCGCTTACAATTATTTTTTTGATTTTTCCGTGATGATAGAGAAGAGCGGTTGCATCCATTCTTTTTGTAAAATAAGGATTTGATAATCCTGACCGCATTCTGGGAGAAGTTCCCAAGACCAAAGCCACCTCGCGAGGAGGAATTTTTGATATTTTAGTGTAAGTTCTTCCTCCTGTCAATCCAAAAACCCATGCATTAGAAAGACATACCAAAAGAAAAACAATTTCTATGGATGAAATAATCAAACGGTATATGTTTCTGATGATTCTCAATTAAAATCAAAATTAAGCTTTATTTTCTGACTTTTGGCAATGGCCATGCAAGCTAAAATCTTTCCCTGAGCTTCCTCTCTTTCGGTTAAATATTCATTTTCCAGAAGCTCAACTTCCCCTTCAATCAAGGTACATTCACAGCTTCCGCAAATTCCTGATTTGCAGGAATACGGCAGCGGAAAATCTTTTGTAATAAGCTGTTGCAGAATTTTATTCCGGTTGTTCTCAAGATGAGCCTCGTAATGCTTACCAAAGAGCCTGAACTCTACTTTGATATCTTCAATAAGTGGAAATTCTTTTTCTACAGGATAAATATCATCATTAAATTCTTCAAATAATTCAAAATGGATGTTTTTCTTTGGAATTCCGTGGTGGTAACAGGCATTTGCCAGAGACTTGATCATTTCTCCCTTCCCGCAGATCAAAACTTCATCTACCGCATCCCAAATAGTAGATTCCTCATCCGTATCGTCAAGATGTAAGATCTGATTGATAATTAAACCTAATTTCTTTTCGTCTAATCGTCCGAAGAAAAAATGATTATCGGGTTTCTCATGAGAATAAAAATAGAAAACCTGAAACCGCTCACCGTAAGTTTCGGCTAATTGATCAAGAGTTTTTTTATACGCAGTATCTTCAGCACTTTTATTACCAAAAAAAAGAAACAACCTTGTTCTGGGTTCTTCGTGAAGAATATTTTTGAAATGGCTCAAAATCGGGGTAATGCCGATTCCTGCCGCAAATCCAATAATCGTTCTGAATTCGCTGGGTTTTGAAACTAAAGTAAATCTTCCTGCGGGCTCGCTTACCAAAATTTCATCTCTTTCATGATAATATTTAAAGAGATGTGAGGCAGCGCCGTCTTCAGAATTTACTTTGATGCCTAAAGCAATTGTATTTTCAAAAGGAGCCGATGTCATGGAATAATCATTAATGACTGTTTTACCCTGAAAATCAATTTTTATACTTACAAATTGACCTGCTTCAAATGAAAACTGATTTTGCAATTCCTCTGGAATTTCAAGTTCCAGAGAAAAAGTATTTTTGGTAAGTTGTTCCTTTTTCTTTATTTTTAACCAGTGAAACCTGATAGGTTTCCCTTTGTAGATTTGTTGTTCCATACTTCAATTCAAAAATAATAAAAATAATCATGAAGCCAGCATTACTCTATTTTTCTCTACGAAGAAAATTTAGTAACGGCTTTGTTTCCAAAGACAATTTATAAACAAAAAATTGAATATCAACCAATATTTTATAGAGATAAACTGTTGATATAATTTAAAATTTTAAGAATGAAAAAGATAATAGTTTCAGTTTTTTTAGCCACAGCACTGATAAGCTGTAAAAAAGAAAACGAAAAACTGCAGGAATCTGATACGACAGAAGATTCCGCAGCAATCTCAACGACACCAGAGACTGAAAATCCAAAAGAACCGATTAAAGCTTTTTCTATACAGGAAATGAATGAATTCCTTCAGAAGAAAAATGATACACTGTATGTAACCAATTTTTTTGCAACCTGGTGTGGTCCCTGTGTAAGGGAAATTCCGCATTTTAAAAATAAAATACAGGAATTGAATGGGAAGCCTGTAAAAATTACTTTCGTAAGTTTAGACAATAAAAATGACTGGAATAGCAAAGTCCCTCAGTTTACTGATGAACTTGGAATAAGAAAAAATACTGTTTTGTTGGACGGTCAGCTTCTTGATCAAAATTTTTTCGCATCCAATTTTAAGCAATGGACGGGTTCTGCCATTCCTTTTACCTATATGCGAAAAGGCGATAAAACTGACGAAACTTTAGGAATGATCAGTGAACAGCAGCTGACTGCTAAAATCAACTCTTTTTTGAAATTAAATAAGAATTAGATTTTATAATGTTAAATAAATTTGGAATCCTGTGTTTATTGTTGATCCTTGCCATTATTTTTGCATCAGCGATTAATCTGAATACAGGATTTTTAAGTTTAAGCTTTGATGATTTTTTCTTTGAATCCGCCAACAGTCAGATTGCTGAAATCCGTATAAATCGTGTGTTAGTAATGCTTTTGACAGGAATATCCATTCCCACTTCTGGATTTCTGATGCAGGAATATTTCCAGAACCCTCTTGCGGGACCGGATGTTTTGGGAATTACTTCCATTTCGAGTCTTACTGTTGCTTTCTATATCTTTTTTTCACAAAGCATACTTTTACCAGAGTTTCTTCAGAACAGTTTTCTGAGTCTTTCTGCCATTGCCGGAAGTCTGATTTTAATGTTTGTACTTTTATCAGCCTCCAATAAATTTCAGGATAAATCTTATCTGATTATCTTTGGATTTCTGGTATCGGCGTTTGCAGGAGCAATTGTATCTCTGCTGCAGTTTTATGCAGAAAATCAAAGTCTTAAAAATTATATTTTATGGTCTTTCGGGGCAAATAATATGGTGACAAGAAATCAGATCTACATTTTATTAATATTAGTATCTGCAGGGCTTTTCTTTTGTTTTAAAACTATAAAACCGCTGATTGGGAATTCTCTGGGAACTTCTTATGCACAAAGTCTGGGAGTTAACATGAATACACTCAAGATGCTGATCATTGTTTCTTCTTCACTTCTGTCTGCATCTGTTACAGCTTTTTTAGGTCCTATTCTTTTCATAGGCATTGTAGTACCTCATTTCTGCAGACTCATTTACAATCCTTCAAAACTTTGGCAGCAATGGATTCTTAATATGTTTTTAGGAATGCTTATGATGCTGTTCTTTTCAATCATTGCCGAAAAAAGCCAGATTCCAATCAACGTAATCAGTTCAGTTTTCGGAATTCCGGTAATACTGATGATGCTTTTAAGACAAAGTAAAGTTTAGACTGAAAAATTTAAATAAAATTATTTGTAAAGATATTTTTCTTTAATTGGTCGCAACATAGTTTTTTACAGTAAAAAAAATGATGATAATTGCTTTCAATTAAATTCAAAATGTGTAAAAATTCAGTTTCTATTTTTCAACACCATCCTTTACTATTTCTCCTACTTCTACTTTTTCTTTAATTTTAATGAAATTGGGATCTAAAATTGCCATTCTTTCCGCAATAGCCTTATAAGTCGGAAATTTTAGAATCGACGCTCTGCCTGACATTTCGCGGTATAAGGTAAATGTTTTTCCGCCTGCTGTTTTGAGTTGCTTGGTCGTGGTAATGTATTTCCCGATAAACTTGCTTTTAGCATCATAAATTTCAATATCAATAAAAGATTTATCGGTTATCGTGTCTTCTGAACCGAAACTTACGGGAAGATTAGTGAAATAACCTACAGGAACGCCATTGCTGAGAATTTCACCGACATTGTTAACCGTAATATTAAGCTTGTCTATTTTAGAACGTGTAGTATAAGCTTCTTTAGTTTTGTTGTCCAGCTTTCGTTTAGGAGAATTTTTAAAAAGTTCATCAAGATTCTTAATATTTATTCCTCTTTCATCAATTATTTTGAGACTTTTGATACAGGTATAAACTGCTGATTTTTCATCACCTGAAAATGCAGAAGGTGAGACATAATCCAGATCAAGTATTTTTTCCTGATTGTAAATTCTATTGAGCCTGATATAGCTGTCTCTTACTGAGTCTACAATACTTTTATCTACAAATTTAACTGTGAAAATCGGTGTTTCTTTCAGATCCATAAAGGTATACTCTCCGGATTTACTTGAAATTTTTGCAACGTGAATTCCTTCCAAACTTACAATTCCTCTTTTGGTTTTTATGTTTTGAGCATGAATTGAAGCATAAAAAACCATTAAAAAAATCATTAAACCTTTCTGCATATAACAAATTTTATAAACATAAAAAAAGTGTAACAAAGTTACACTTTCCTGAAAATATATTTAGCTTTATATTTAATTATTCGCAAAGGATAATTCCTTTATCATGATTAAATTCTATCACACCGCTTTTGATAGGATAAGAAAAAACAGAATCTTTCTCATTTTCTTTAGTGAAATGTTTAGCGTAAGTATTATCTATACTATTTGTATAGAGTTTTACTTTGCCACCAACCAAAGAAGATACTATTCCTGCGTGATTTTTCATAATATGAAACTCACCGTTTTTCCCCGGAAGCAAAACAGAGTTTACCTCTCCTTCAAAAACTACATATTCTGGTGTTAATATTTTTATGTTCATTTTAATTTAGATTTGAAGATTTCAGATTTCAGATTTCAGACAACATTAAAGTCTCATGTCTGGTATCTCAAATCTTTATGTCTAATTTACTAAGCGTTATCAGCTAACATTTTTTGTCCTGCTTCAATCGCTTCTTCGATGGTTCCTTTCAAGTTGAAAGCAGCTTCAGGCAGGTGATCCAGTTCACCATCCATAATCATGTTGAATCCTTTGATGGTGTCTTTAATATTTACCAAAGATCCAGGAATACCTGTAAACTGTTCTGCTACGTGGAAAGGCTGAGATAAGAATCTCTGTACTTTTCTTGCACGGTAAACAACCAGTTTATCTTCTTCTGAAAGTTCTTCCATACCAAGAATGGCAATAATATCCTGAAGAGCTTTATATCTCTGAAGAATTTCTTTTACTCTCTGAGCACAGTTGTAATGCTCCTCACCGATAACTTCCGGCGCTAAGATTCTTGACGTAGACGCCAAAGGATCTACCGCAGGATAAATACCTAATGAAGCAATTTTTCTGTCTAATACTGTTGTTGCATCCAAGTGAGCAAACGTAGTTGCAGGAGCCGGGTCAGTTAAGTCATCCGCAGGTACGTAAACCGCCTGTACTGATGTAATTGAACCGTTTTTAGTTGAAGTAATTCTTTCCTGCATCGCCCCCATTTCAGATGCCAATGTTGGTTGGTAACCTACCGCAGATGGCATACGACCTAAAAGAGCAGAAACCTCAGAACCAGCCTGTGTAAAACGGAAAATGTTATCAACAAAGAAAAGTACGTCTCTACCCTGTCCTGTTTCTCCACCATCTCTATAATATTCAGCTAAAGTAAGACCAGAAAGTGCTACTCTTGCTCTTGCTCCAGGTGGCTCATTCATCTGTCCGAAAACGAATGCAGCTTTAGAATCTTTCATAGCTTCTAAATCTACTTTAGAAAGATCCCAACCTCCGTTTTCCATCGAATGCATAAAGTCATCACCATATTTGATGATACCTGACTCTAACATTTCTCTTAAAAGGTCATTTCCTTCTCTCGTTCTTTCACCTACTCCGGCAAAAACTGAAAGACCTCCGTGTCCTTTTGCAATATTATTAATCAACTCCTGAATCAATACTGTCTTACCTACACCTGCACCACCGAACAAACCAATTTTACCTCCCTTTGCGTAAGGTTCAACCAAGTCGATTACTTTAATACCTGTAAATAAAACTTCTGCAGAAGTTGAAAGCTGATCAAATTTTGGAGCTTCTCTGTGGATTGGTAAACCTCCTTCTTTAGAAATCTCCTGAATTCCGTCGATAGCATCACCAACAACGTTGAAAAGTCTTCCGTTTACAGCTTCACCAATTGGCATTGTAATAGGTTTACCATAACCAATTACTTCCTGACCTCTTGTAAGACCATCTGTTGCATCCATTGCAATACATCTTACCGTGTCTTCACCAATATGCTGTTCTACTTCTAATACTACTTTTTCACCGTTTCCTTTTGTAATCTCCAAAGCATCATAAATGCTGGGAATTGCTTCCACATTCGAAAATACTACGTCGATTACCGGACCAATAATTTGAGAAATCTTTCCTTTAATTTGGTTTGCCATTGCTAAATTTTTTCTTGGTGCAAATATAATCAATATTGGGAAACTCACAATTGCTAAAAAAAAGATTTTTGTCATGCTTTTTCAATAATTTATCCGTGTAGCAGTTTACCAATTCATCAATCATTTTTACGGATAAAAACATTGGTAAATTGTTATATCAATAGATTGTTACATTATACTTATATTTGCAGTCAAATTTTTACTATTGAAAGTTTTCAGAAATTTCAGCGATTATTTTTCCAAAAAACCACTAGCCTTATCTTTAGGAATGTTTGACGGGGTTCATCTCGGTCATAAATGTATTATGGATGAACTGAAAAAAGTGGGTTCTGAAAACAATCTTGAAACTGCAGTTCTTACTTTCTGGCCACATCCAAGGTTTGTTTTTAATCCTAATGAGGATCTGAAACTTCTTAATACTTTAGAAGAAAAGACATTACTGATGGAAAATTATGGTGTCGGGAATCTGTTTCTCAAAGAATTTGATGAAGAATTTCGAAATTTAACCGGAGAAGAATTTGTACGACAGATTTTAATTGACCGTTTAAATGTGAAATACTTAATTATTGGCTACGATCATTCTTTCGGTAAAAACAAAAGTGGAAATTTTGAATTGCTCAAAAAACTTTCAAAAGAGCTGGATTTTGAGGTTGAGCAAATGGAAGCCATTAATATCCATGAAAATAACATCAGCTCGACAAAAATCAGAAAAGCTTTACTGGAAGGTGATATTATAAAGGCAAATGAAATGCTGGGTTATCATTATTCTCTTTCAGGAACTGTAGTTCATGGTAAAAAAATAGGAAGAACAATTGGTTATCCAACAGCCAATATCGAAACCGAAAATATCAAACTACTTCCCAAGAAAGGAGCTTACATTGTAGAAGTTTTTATCAAAAATCAGTCTTACAAAGGGATGTTAAGCATCGGCACAAACCCTACCGTACATGGCGAAAAACTAACGGTCGAGGTTTATATTCTGGATTTTAACGGAGATATTTACGGCGAAAATATAACGGTGAAGTTCAGGGATTTTCTTCATGACGAGATCAAATTTGAAGGTATGGAGAAATTGGTTGAAAGATTGGATGAGGATAAAAGATTGACGGAAGAGTTTAACTTTTAAGCTGGTTGATTTCCTCTCTCATTTTCTTTGTTAAAGAATTAAAAACAAGATCATACGAATGGTCTATCATCTTTAAAATCAAATCTTTTTTAAGCCCGTCAACGGAAACAGAATTCCAATGCGTTTTATTCATATGATACGCACCTGTAATCTGAGGATACCTTTCCCGGAGTTCCAGACTCCATTCAGGATCTGTTTTTACAGTGATATTTAAAGGCTGCTTTTCCAAAGACATCAGCAAAAACATCTTTGTTCCGACTTTCATCACAAGGGTTTCTTCATCAAAAGGAAAACTTTCTGTAACTCCTTTCTTGGAAAGACAATAGTCTAAAATGTCGTTGGCATCCATTTCGTATATTAAATTAAGTTAATAATTAGTAGAAAAATAATTATGATGTGATTTTCTTCGCAATATTTGGCTCAAATGTATTAATTTTAAGAATGAAAATACCACAATAAACTATAATTGTATTAATCAAATTTATATAAATATTGAAAATTTATAAATGTTATGATTGATACATAAAACAATAAACATACTATGAAAGCTTTGGTGATTGGCGCAACAGGTGCTACGGGAAAAGATTTGGTACAGCAACTTTTGTTAGATAATGATTTTAATGAAGTAAATGTTTTTGTAAGAAAACCTCTTAATATTTATAATGATAAGCTGAAAACTCATGTCATTGATTTTGAAAAGCCTGAAGAATGGAAGAATCTCGTTGATGGCGATGTTGCTTTTTCATGTTTGGGGACCACTTTAAAAGATGCCGGAAGCAAAGAAGCCCAGCGAAAAGTAGATTTTGATTATCAATACGAATTTGCTAAAGCCGCCAAAGCAAATAATGTAGAGGACTATATATTAGTTTCTGCTTACGGTGCTGATCCGAAATCAAAAATATTCTATTCAAGAATGAAAGGAGAACTGGAGCAAGCCGTAAGAAATTTACATTTTAATAAAATCACCATCTTCAAACCCGGAATGCTGGAAAGAAAAGATTCTGAAAGAACCGGCGAGGTTTTAGGAAGCAGAATTATCAAGTTTGCAAATAAGCTGGGATTATTTGAAAGCCAGAAGCCATTGCCGACCGCTGTTTTGGCAAAAGCCATGATTAATGCTTCTAAAATTAAGAGTAACGGATATTCCAGTATTAAACTGGGTAATATCTTTTGTTTTGCAGAAAAAAGTCATTAAACACTTTATAAAAAATTAAAAAAAGCTTAACGGAAAAATCTGTTAAGCTTCTTTATAAGTAAAATTAAATTAAATTTATTTAGGCTGTAATTGAGCTTCTTTAGCTTTCATTTCTGCCACTTTAGGCTGGTTTTTCATGATTGCATAAATTTCTTTCAGAACAACAACTGCATCAAGGTTGTTAGGCTGTGCCTGATACCATTTTTCTGCATACGGAAGAGCTTTAGCAAATCTTTCTTTTCTGGCCTCAATAAGCTCTGTAGCTTTGTCAGAATCTGTTTTTCTAACGGCATTAATTGCATCAACAGCTTTTGCATCGTCACCAATTACAGTATATACTAAATTCTGATGAGCTTCTGTCATTGTAGGTTTTAGTTCCAAAGCTTTTGTAAAAGAATTGATCGCATCAGCCTGAGTTGCTTCATTCTTTGACTGCATTACTCCTAAATTGTACCAGTTGGTTGCATCATTAGGATTTTTTGATATCTGCTCTTTAAGATTTGCCATAAACTGGTCGGTTTTGCCTGATGCATAGAGTGCGCTTCCCTGATATTCTTTTAACTTAGCATTATTTGGATATTTTGTTAAGCCCTTTTCGATCACAGCCAAAGCTTCATCATTTTTCTTAGCATTTAAGAGTAAAGTTGATAATGTTTCATACATATCGGGCTCCACGCTTTTAGTCTGCTCAGTTTTGTATTCTGTATAATCTTTAGATCCTGTTTTCTTCAAAGTTTCCCAAATATCTTTGTTCAGAGAAACAACTTGTCCGGTTTTTGCTTCTTTCGCTGTATATTGTGTCTGTACGCCAGTAAAGCCGGAGTTTACCAAATCAGTGTAAATCTTGATAGCTTCATCAACATTGTTTGCTAATGCATAACTCAAACCTGCATAATACATATAAATTTTATCATCATTACCATTCGTTTTAAGCAAATTGTAAAGCTCTATAAATTTAGGACCAGCTACGGTATAGTTTTTTGCATTGTAGGAATCGAAAGCTACTTTGCTGGTTGCATCTACTTGTGCAGCTACATCTTGCTTTTGTGCAAAAGCTAAAGACGACAGCGTTATTGCTACACTTAAAATTAACTTTTTCATAGGTGAATTTTTAACTATATTAATGATTATTCAGAATCAGAGTCTATGTCATTTTCTGAATTATTATTTTCTACATTATTTTCTGCTGAAGATTCATCGCTGTTAGTAACAACATTCTCTTGTGCCTCTTCATTTTCCAATTCCTCTTCTGCAACATCTTTATCCATTTCTACTTTTGCAATGGCTGCGATCTCATCATTCTTTTTAAGGTTGATCATTCTTACTCCCTGAGTATTTCTTCCCATTACTCTCATCTCATCCATATTCATTCTGATGGCAACACCGGATTTGTTGATGATCATCAATCCGTCAGCGTCCGTCACATTTTGGATGGCAATCAAATTACCTGTTTTTTCGGTAATATTCAGAGTAATGACTCCTTTTCCGCCTCTGTTGGTAATTCTGTAATCTTCTACAGCGGTACGTTTTCCGTAACCTTTTTCAGAGACCACCAGTACCGTTTCGCGCTCTACATCATTTACAACAATCATTCCAATCACTTCATCATCTTCTTCCATAGAAATACCGCGCACACCGATAGACCCTCTTCCCACTTCTCTTACTTTTTCTTCAGGGAATCTGATACATTTTCCGTTTTTGGTAGCTATCATAATCTGAGATTCTCCGTTGGTAAGGTAAGCACTCAGCAACTGGTCGTTTTCCCGGATTTCAATAGCATTAATACCATTTACTCTTGGTCTGGAATAAGCTTCAAGTGAAGTCTTTTTAATCGTTCCGTTTTTGGTGATCATTACAACACTCATCTGATTGATGTAATCTACATCCTTCAGATCATTGGTTCTGATGTATGCCTTTATTTTGTCATCCGGCTCAATATTGATCAGGTTTTGTACGGCTCTTCCTTTTGCAGTCTTAGAACCTTCAGGAATTTCAAATACTCTCAGCCAATAGCATTTGCCTTTTTCGGTGAAAAACAGCATGTATTGGTGGTTGGTAGCAGAGACAATGTACTCTAAGAAATCTGAATCTCTTGTAGTTGCAGCTTTGTTCCCAACTCCTCCTCTGCTTTGGATTTTATATTCTGAAAGTAATGTTCTCTTTACATAACCGGCATGTGAAATCGTAAGAACTACCGCTTCATTCGGGATGATATCTTCAATAGACATTTCACCTCCTGAATAGTCAATCTCCGTTCTTCTTTCGTCGCCGTATTTTTCTTTAATTTCAATTAATTCATCCTTAATAATCTGGAATCTTCTCGGTTCGTTTGCCAAAATATCCTCTAAATTATTAATTTCTTTCATAATTGCTTCATATTCGTCACGGATCTTATCAAGCTCCATTCCCGTAAGACGAGCCAGACGAAGATCAAGAATTGCCTGAGCCTGAATTTCAGAAAGATCGAACTCCTTAATAATTCCTTCTTTTGCTGCCTGTGGAGTGGCGCTGTGACGGATAATGGAAATAGCTTTATCTAAAGAATCCTGAGTACCGATCACTTTCATGAAACCTTCAAGAATGTGTGCTCTTTCTTTTGCTTTTTTAAGCTCGTACTCCGTTCTTCTTACGATAATAACATGTCTGTGCTCAACAAAGTGATGGATAATATCTTTTAAATTCAACTGCTCCGGTCTTCCGTTTACCAATGCAATATTATTAACACTGAAAGAAGTCTGAAGTGAAGTATATTTATATAGTAAGTTTAGAACAACATTAGGAATTGCATCATTTTTCAATTCGTAAACAATACGCATTCCGTTTCTGTCAGATTCATCTCTTATTTCAAAGATTCCCGGAATCTTTTCCTCCTTTACCAACTCAGCTGTTCTGGCAATCATCTCAGCTTTGTTGATCTGATAAGGTATTTCTGTTACAATAATTGCATTTCTGTTATGTACTTCTTCAAAGCTTACTTTTGCTCTAAGAACGACTCTCCCTCTTCCGGTGTGGAAAGCGTCTCTTACACCATCATAACCGTAGATGATACCGCCTGTAGGGAAATCCGGAGCAACAATATGCTGCATCAGTTCATCAATGGTAATCTCTCTGTTGTCTATATATGCGGTGATTGCATCTATAGATTCTGATAAGTTGTGAGGCGCCATATTTGTTGCCATACCTACTGCGATACCTGAAGTACCATTAACCAGAAGATTCGGGATTTTTGTAGGCATTACGGTTGGTTCCTGCAAACTGTCATCAAAGTTATTTTGAAAATCTACCGTTTCTTTATCTAAATCTGCTAAAATTTCGTCAGATATCTTTTTAAGTCTTGCTTCTGTATAACGCATTGCTGCAGGTGGGTCACCATCCATAGAACCGAAGTTACCCTGCCCGTCAACCTGAGGATAGCGCAAACTCCAGGGCTGTGCCATTCTTACCATCGCATCATAAACGGAAGAATCTCCGTGCGGGTGATATTTACCCAAAACATCACCAACGATTCTGGCTGACTTCAAATATTTTCTGTTTGAAAAAACTCCCAAACCATACATACCGTAAAGCACTCTTCTATGTACGGGTTTAAGACCATCTCTCACATCAGGTAATGCTCTCGAAACAATAACCGACATTGAATAATCAATGTAAGATGATTTCATTTCATCAACAATGTTGATAGGAATTAATCTTTCTCCTTCTTTTTGCATATATAAGTTTTATTACAATGATAATCAGACCATTAAAAATATGTCTGAAAACAATTTATTTTCAAATTTTAATAACGGGCTAAGTTACAAAATTTTTGACGATTTTTGCCTGAGAATTATATCAAAATATCTTAAAAAATATTAAATTATGAGTGTACTGAGCCTAACTTTTCATTGTATGAAAAGCAATATTACGGAGTGGGAAAAATATGTTGACGAAACTTTGATTCTGATGACCGAAAACCTGATGGATGTAGATCAATATATTCTCTCCGAAGTAAATAGCGATTATATAGAAGAAGGTAAAAATTATAATTTGCTGCTGATTTTTTCGGATGATGAAAAAAGGGAAGAGTTTACCAAAAGCGAATTATTGAATATAACAGAAAGAATTGAAATCAAATTTGGCGATCAAATCATGATTTTTAATACTTCACTGAATCCCATTAAAAAAAGAATTTAAAATAATAAAACCCCTTTTTTGAAGGGGTTTACTTTTAAACAAAATGATCTTTTGAATAATAAAAAACTTTCTGAAGATTGTCTTTTAAAGCATCCGTTTTAATTTCCAGGCTTCCGTGTCTTGGGTGAGGCGGTCTTGGTGGTTTTGGCGGTTTCGGAGGTCTTGGAGGCGGATGACAGGCTGCCAAAGCAAATGTGATGCTAAAAACAACCAAAAACTTGAGTAGATTTTTCATATTTCGTCTGTTTGATTGATATTTATGAATCAAGCGAAGTGCCAAAAGTTTTCTTTTTCAGTTTTTTGTATTGTAAATGTAAAAAGCACCCTTTTTGGATGCCTTTTCTATCTTCTGTGTCTGTGATGATGCGGTTTGTGCTTGTAGTGACCATGACCATGTCCTCTTTTTTGAACATATACTTTTTTTACCTGCCCAGGAGGAGCTCCCCTTCTACCCGGGTGGCTGTGTACAATACAGGAAGTCAGCATAGCGAAAACAACTGTAACTCCCATCATTTTCATTAATCCTTTCATATCTATCATTTTAAAACTGATTTGGATAGTTACAATCATAATGCCAAATGATATTTTAGTATTGTACAGACGGGTTATGATGGAAATTATATTTCATTTATAAGTAAGATATCTATTTCATAAGCCGACAATTTCACTTCGTTTTTCAAGCATAACGAGATCTTTCCACACACCATGCAGTTTACCTACTTTTTTTCTTGTTCCCACCATTCGAAAACCATTTTTCTGATGAAACTTTATTGAAACCTCATTTTCCGGAAAAATATTAGACTGTAATGTCCAAAACCCGTGATGTTCGCTATCTGTAATCAATTTTTTCAAGAGTAAGGTACCCAAACCTTTGCCTAAATATTGCTGGTCGAAATAAATGCTTACCTCTGCAACGCCTTTAAAACATGCTCTTTTGCTTACAGGTTTCAGCGCACACCATCCTATCACAAAATTGCTGTCGTTTTCCAATACCCACCTGCATTCGCTGAAAAAGCTTGTATTCCATTCTTCAGTACTGGGTAATTCGGTATCGAATGTTGCGATTCTGCTATCAATCCCCTGCTGGAAAATTTCCAGTACCCTTCTTTCATCGTGCGGAAGCATTTCTCTTATTTCGTAGTTCATTACTGATGTTTTTACTTAACATATAATTTATTGTCTGAAGCTTTACAGTTTCGCCGCCAAATTTAGATAATAAAAAGACAACAAAAAAACTGCTTGAAAAAGCAGTTTCATTTACAATTATTTTCACAGAAATTATCTATTGGAGATATCCAGTCTTACAGGCATTACAAATGATGAAGCCAGCATATTAGCATTCAGTTTTTCGGAATTAATTCTATATTGAAGGTGAGATAAAACATTTTCAATCTCTTTACTTACGTTTTTACAATCTCCTGTTGATCGGACATTGATGATCTTGCCATTTTCAGCAATATCAAATTTCACTTCAGAATTTACAATACCTTCTTTATAATCTGAGTTGGTAAAGTCAAAATTCTGTACTAGTAATTTCTTGACTTCGGCGAAAGCATCATTTTTGTTGATTAACACCTCTTCAATGGTATTGCTTTCTTTCGTCTGGGCTCTTGCAGTATTAATGACAGATGCAAATCCGAATATGATAAATGTTCCTAATAATATTTGAATTTTATTTTTCATAAGTCTTGATTTTGATTAGTTAAACTTTCTTTATATCAAAGATATATAAAAATATTCATATTAATTTCATATTCAGTTAACATTCAGTTAACATTCAGGTTTAATTTATTGTTTATCAATTGCTTATATATGTAAAAAAATTAAAAATTTAATATTGCGAAACTTTATTTTCCCTATTTTAGTTTAATAGAGGCATTATTTACGTCTGTTTTTTATAAGTGAGAATATATAATAGTATGACCAGGATTCATAAAAATCGGTGAAACAAACTGCTTCACCGACTAAAAATAATAATAAGATGTTAATTTAATGTAACGATATGATTAAAATATAAATATCACTTCTTCCAATTAATTCTCTTGGTCTGAACATTCTGAGAATCCGTTCCGATCATGATATCGAATTCTCCGCCTTCCCAATCGTAATTCAGCTCATCATCATAAAATTTCAGACTTTCAGGAGTTAGAATGAATGTAACAGTTTTAGTTTCTCCTTTCTTAATGAATACTTTCTGAAAACCTTTCAGTTCCTTTACAGGTCTTACTACTTTTCCAACTAAATCTCTAATGTATAATTGCACGACTTCTTCTCCATCATAATTTCCGGTATTCGCGACATTTACGCTAATATTTAGGGTCTGATTTCCTGTAAGATTTATTGAGCTTAAATTCATATCAGAATATTTGAACTGAGTGTAGCTCAAGCCATAACCAAATGGAAATTTAGGGTCGTTATCCAAATCAATATATGCCGAAACATAGTTTCTGTCTGTATTGTTTTTCGCAGGTCTTCCTGTACTATAATGATTGTAATAAACAGGGATTTGTCCTTCTGTTCTGGGAAAAGTCATCGGTAATTTTCCACCGGGATTTACTGTTCCGAAAAGTACATCTGCAATGGAATTTCCAGCTTCCGTTCCTAACCACCAAGTGTAAACAATGGTTGGAATATTGTCTGCAGCCCAATCAAAAACCAAAGGTCTTCCTGCATTGATCATCAAAACAATTGGTTTACCTGTTTTTGCAATTTCTTTCAAAAGATCTTCCTGAACTCCTGAAAAACGAATATTACTTCTACTCTTTGCTTCACCACTCATATCGTGACCCTCCCCTAAAGTCATGATGACAACGTCTGCTTTTTTTGCTGTTTCCACCGCTTCAGCAAACATAGATCTGTCCTGATCATCAATATTTGCACCTTTTGCATACAGTAAAGTTGCGCTTTTATCCAATTGATTTTTAATTCCGTCAAACTGTGTTACAATTCTCAGATTATCATCCTTAAAAGCAACCGACCAGAATCCGTGATTTGCTGATGTTTCTTTTCCGAAAGGCCCAATTAAAGCAATAGTTTTTGCAGATCTGGAAAGTGGTAAAATATTCTTTTCATTTTTAAGCAATACAATACTTTTTGAGCCAAATTCTCTTCCGAATTTTCTGTTTTCAAGATTGTTTAACTGTTCTTTCTGTCTTTTTTCATCACTAAATCTGTAAGGATCATCAAATAATCCCATTTCAAATTTTTTAATCAAAATTCTTCTTGCTGCATCATCTATCAATTTCGGATCTACTTTTCCTTCCTTGACTAGATTTGGAAGTTCGGTCATGTAAGCACGGCTTTCCATATCCATATCGCTTCCTGCAATGGTTGCTTTTTCCGCAGCTTCTTTGTTGTCTTTTGCATATCCGTGAGGAACCATTTCGCCAATACTTCCCCAATCTGAAACAACAAAACCATTGTAGTTCCATTTACCTTTTAATAAATCTCTTAAAATATATCGATTGGCTGTTGCCGGAATTCCGTTAATATCATTGAAAGAGTTCATAAAGGTGGCAACGCCTGCTTCTGCAGCCGCTTTGAAAGGAGGCAGATAATTTTCATGCAGTTGTCTTAAACTCATGTCCACAGAATTGTAGTCTCTTCCGCCAACTGCCGCTCCATATGCAGCGAAATGCTTTGCACAAGCCATAATGGCATCCAGATTTCCCAGACCTTTTCCCTGAAAACCTTTAATTCTTGCCAAACCGATCTGTGTTCCTAAATACGTATCTTCACCTGACCCTTCCATTACTCTTCCCCATCTCGGATCTCTTGCGATGTCAACCATCGGTGCAAAAGTCCAGTGAATTCCGTAAGCCGAAGCTTCAGTTGCTGCAATTCTTTCTGATTTTTCAATTAGCTTTAAATCCCAGCTTGCCGCCTGACCCAAATTTATCGGAAAAGTTGTTCTGTAACCATGAATCACATCCTGTCCGAAAAGCAAAGGAATTTTTAATCTTGACTTCAAAGCCAATTCCTGAAATTTTCTGGTTTCCTGTGCTCCTGCAACATTCAGCATAGAACCTACTTTTCCTTGTTTTATTTCATTTAAAACATTGGCAGAATTGGAATTTTGAGGACCTGTTGCATATTCAAACCCTGAATACTGGACAAGCTGCCCTATTTTTTCTTCCAAAGTCATTTTCGACAGCAGTTCAGAAGCTTTCTGATCATTTGTCTTTTGCCCGAATGCATTAATTCCAAATACTGTAAATGCTAATATGAAATAAAGTCTTTTCATTTTTTGATTAAATTTTGATTGTGACCTGCTACATTTAATTTAACACAAAATAAACAAAGATTTTTGCAAACTGCATTATTGTTTTTTAAAAGCCAACAAAGTTCCAATCAATAAACTGTTTTGAGGTTTATTTTTTTAAAAAATATGGGTTGCTGTGGCATTTCCTGCAATTGTTACCGGAGCAGTCTTTTGATTCATTTTAATATTGAAGTTTCTTTCAGAAGCACTGCTGTTTTGTACAATAAGTACCGTTTTTCCGGCAGGTGTTTTGAAGGCTACGGTGGCAAGATTATCCAGTTGAGCGGAAGCGATTCTTACAGAATTTGCCGGAACAAATTTGGAAGCGTGTGCAATAATATAATATGCTACATTTTTTTCATAATTATTTGCATTATTAATGGTAATTGCACCTTTGCATTGTGTACATCCGCCCTGTGTATGCGGACCAAAGGAAGCATTATTGGCAACATTCCATTCGAGTGCATTTTTACTCCAGTTTCTCATAGAACCAATGATCACATTTTTGATGTGCCAATCCAGATCTCCCCCGAAATTTCCTGTTGAGCTCGTCCATTGTTCCGTAAAGTAAACATTTTTGCCTGGAAATAAATTATGAACGGTACTTAATGCAGAAATATCACCTGCATATAAATGAAATGCCGAGCCATCAACAAAAGGGTAAGCCGCAGAATCATTCAGAATGGCTAAAGGATAAGCCGGGTTGTCACAGTTGTGATCATAGGTGATAATTTTGGTAGTAATATTTGCTGCCTGAAATGCTGGTCCCAAATGAGTTTTGATAAAATTTGTCTGATCTGCGGCACTCATGTACATACTGGGATTGTTACCCGGATGTAGAGGCTCATTTTGAGGGGTGATGGCATCAATATTAATTCCCTGAGATTTCATAGCCTGAATATATTTTACAAAATACTGTGCATAGACACTGTAATATTCAGGTTTTAGACTTCCGCCAATGCTGCTTCCATTGTCTTTCATCCATACAGGAGATGACCATGGTGTTGCCAGAATCTTTATATTGGGATTAATTAATAAAATATCTTTCAGCATTTGAACTAATGCCTGATCTTTGGTAAGACTGAAATTTGACAAAGAAACATCGGTCTGTCCGGCCGGCATATCATTATAAGAGAAGACTTCGCTGTTTAAATCTGATGCGCCGATACTTATTCTTAAATAACTTACACCGATACCATTGCTGCTGAAAAGGTCATTTAATAATTCCTGCTTTTTTGATGTACTTAGCTGATTGATCACTTCAACACTTCCGCCAGTTAAAGTATATCCAAAACCATCAATGGTCTGGAAAATCTGTGCAGGATCTATATCAATGTTTCCATAATTATTTGGTACCGAACTGAAATAAGCAGTATTCTGCTGCTGCAACTTTACAGACTGATCGCCTTTTGTAAGCCAGATCTGAACAGGATCACCGGATGTGCTTCCGCCTCCTCCGTTTACAGGATTTTCAGTACCTGATAAATCTGCTGTAGTATTGCTGCAATTGAAAAAAGAAAGAAGTGCTACACCGCAAAGTGCAGCACCTCTAAAGAAACTATATGAATTTTGTAATTTCATCTGAAATCTTTATGGATTAAAAATTATTGCATTCTTCGGAACTCCACCTTGTCAATACTTAAACTGTTTACGGTTTGCCCGCCACATTTGATAACCAGATAGACCGTTCCGGTAGCAGTAGCAGTAAAAATACCACCGTTCTTACCGCTATTGCAGCCAACAGAAGATACTTTTCCTTTAAATTTTCCTGTGCCGCAACCATCCCACGTATTGATGTTTCTTAATACCGATCCGCTAATGTCTTGCCCTGAAGCAGGAATGCTGTTGACAACATAGACCTCAAACCATGTGTTTACCAATGGTGTATCGGAAGACGCTACCAAATCAATAGAATACGATTTACCCGCCTCAACATTCAGCGCCTGATAAATTGCCTGTTGATTGCTGCCCGAAGCTACAATAGTAGCCTTTCCGTTGGCAAATACCCATTGTGCTCCTGAAGCACTTATTTTGTGAATATTCCATTTTGAAATTTCATCCGGTGTATCAAATCTTCCGCCCTGAATCATGTTGCCTGATACAGGATCAGAAGTAGGAACAACAACAGTCTGTTGAGATTTTCCTGCCATCATTCCTCCTATTCCTACAGCCTGATGCTGAATTACATAAGTACCTGCATCAGGAAGGAAGATTTTTTCTTCACCTTTACCATTGTTGAAACCATCGTCATCAATGTTCCACTGAGAATTAAGATAATTATTATGGTTTCTCTTTAAAGTATATCTGTTTTCAGCGGTTTTAGAAACTGTAAAAGATGCATCAACAGGATCTTGATTAATTCCGTTTCCTTCCACAGAATCGGGTACACAGCTAGACAAAACAGCTGCTGTTGAAAGAAGCATCAGGCTTTTATTGAAATATTTAGCTATCATATTTTTAATTTATAAGATTAATATCCAGGATTTTGTTTTAAAATAGTTCCGGTAAGCTCAGTAAGAGGAATCGGCATGATTTCATTTTTATTGGCAACAAATCCTTTTGAAGCTAATTTTGTTGCAGCTTCACCCCATCTTACCAAATCGAAAAATCTGTGACCTTCACCAGCAAGTTCTCTTCTTCTCTCATCCTTTACAGCCTGCATAGAAACTGGTATAGAAGCCAATCCTACCCTTGCTCTAACTGCGTCTAAAAGAGCCTGAGCTCTGGCTCCGGTACCATTGAGTGCTTCAGCCTCCATTAAATAGGTGTCTGCCAATCTGATCAGGATATAATTTTGTCGGTAGTTTAATTCCGTAGCGCCAGGAAGCGTTGTTTTTTCGTCCTGAGTAGGCATAAATTTATTAAAGAAATACCCTGTATCCATATATGCCGGAGAATAATCTGCTTTATTTTGCTGCTTTAGCAATCCCATGTTCAGGATTGTGGCATCAAATCGTGGATCATTCTGCATAAAGTTTGCTAGATCTGTCGTTACAACATTGAAAGCCCATCCTCCAACAACATCCGGAGCATCCTGTGTTTTTCTTACATAAGACCTGGGTGCAGTCATAATACAGATTGAATTTCCTTCATCCTGACCCTGTCCCCAAAAACTCCAGTCTGAATTGGCCTTATTGGTATGGGTAATTTCAAAGACAGCTTCTGTAGTAAATTTGTTATCAGTAACCCATAAACTGTTATAGTCAGAGACAAGACGGTAACCATATTGACTGGTGCTTCCTGGTGTTCCGTTTACTTGTGCCAATTGTGCCGCAGCTTCTGCTTTTTTGTTCTGATAAAGCAAAACTTTCCCCAACATAGCTCTGGCTGCACCTTGTGTAAGACGTCCTCTCTGCTCTCCGTTTACCATCATCGGAAGATTAGGAATTGCTTCGTTAAGATCTTTCTCAATCTGGGCATAAATTTCTGAAGGTGCAACTTGCGGAACATTATAAAAATCATCATTCACCGTATACGTTTTAAGTATCAGCGGAATATTTTTGAACATTCTTAACAAATCAAAGTAGTAGATTGCACGCAATGTTTTAGCTTCAGCAATAAATCTGTTTCGGGTATTATCATTCATTTGAGCTTCAGGAGCTCTTGCAATCAATTCATTGGCACGCGCAACCCCTTGCCAATAATCTCTCCAATAGCTTGCAGGCATAGTGGTCTGATTAATTTGCCAATTGGAAACTCCCTGGATACCCGCTCCATCGGTAGCACTACCACCACCGGCATAAAAATCGTCTGAAGCTGCATTAAAGAAAGTTACCATATTCTCAAAACCTCCGGCATTTTTTCTAAGGACATCATAAGTACCAACCAAAGCAAAAAAACATTCCTGCTCATTTCTGAAGAAATTTGCAAAAGCCCCTTTGTTTTCTTTTTCCTCCAGATTAGAATCATTACAGGAAGTTACAACGGTGGGAGTGGTTAAAATGAATAACGAAGCTAAACTTATTTTTAAAAATTTATTTTTCATAATGATTTAATTAAAATGTTATGTTAGCGCCAAACATAAAAGTTCTGGCTTGAGGATAAAACGCTCTGTCGATACCATAAGAATCTCCCGCAGCGATTTCAGGATCGTAGCCTGTATATTTGGTAAATGTGAATAAGTTTTCACCTGTTACATAAAAGCGAACTTTACTTGCGCCAATATTTTGAGAAATATTTTCCGGAAGGGTATATCCCAGAGTTACAAGTTTAATTCTGAAATAATCTCCTTTTTGTAAATACCAGTTTGAAAGTCTGGAGTAGTTTTTGTTCGGGTCGTTTCTTGTAATTCTTGGATTTTCGTTGGTTGAGCCTTCACCAGTCCATCGATCTAAAATTCGGGTCTGGTAGTTTGCATCAAGTATATCCAATCTTCTTAATCCCTGAAAAACTTTATGACCTGCAGCACCCTGACCGAAAACACTTAAATCCCAGTTTTTGTAGTTTACATTAACCGTTGCTCCAAAGTTATATTTAGGAATTGAGCTTCCTAAATTTACCTTATCCGAGTCATTAATAATTCCATCACCATTAGCATCTGCCCAGATAAAGTCTCCTGGTCTTGCATTAGATTGATACATCTGCCCGTTTGCATTTACATAAGAATCAATCTGTGCCTGATTTTGAAAAACTCCCAAAGTCTGGAATCCATAGAAGCTGTTATAGGCTTGTCCCGGTACAATTCTTTGGATAGGTCCCATAGACTGGAAGCCCGCTCTGTCTTCATACTCTTGTCCTCTTACCAGTGAAAGAACTTTGTTTTCGTTATAAGCAAGGTTACCATTTACAGACAATGAAAAGTCATTCCAGGTTTTTTTGTAACCCAATTCCAGCTCAATACCTCTGTTTTCCATATCACCGGCATTCTGAAATGCTAAACCGGTAACTCCTACATAACCAGGTATTTGTACAGCGCGAAGAATGTCATAAGTAGTTTTCTTATAAACATCTACAGTTAAAGTAAATGCATTGAAAAATTTCATATCTGCAGCGACATTGGTTTGGGTTGTTGTTTCCCATTTTAGATTTTCATTAGCAAGTCCGCTAGGCAAATAACCAGGCATCACAGTTCCATTTCCATCCGTATAATTTGCTCCCGCTACATAAAAGCTGGCAAACTGAAAAGTAGGCATGCCATCATTTCCTAAAGTCCCGTATCCTCCTCTTAATTTGAATGTATTTAAAACATTATTTTCTGGCCAGAAATTTTCTTTGTCAATATTCCATCCTAAAGAGAACGATGGGAATATTCCCCAATGTTTATTTGCACCAAATATTGAGGAACCATCATATCTTAAAGTTCCTGTAAATAAATATTTGTTTTTGTAGTCATATATGGCTCTGCCAAAATAGGATGCTTTGTTCCATTCCACATTATCCCACGCATTTACTGTACGGTTATCTGATGGAGTATAAAAATTGAATGAAGCTAGCTCATAACTTGAAACAGGTAGATTAGTATAAGTTACAGTTTGTCCGTATCCAATATTATAGTCATAATATCCTGTTCCTGCCATTATATTGACGTTGTGATCTCCAAATTTTTTCTGAAATGTAAGCGTGTTTTCCATGCTCCATTCAAATTTTGTCTGGGTGGTTCTGCTGAGACTGTTGTTTCCTGTATTGGTGTAATTAGGATTTAGGTAGAATAATGGTGTGAAATTCTGATTTCCCCAATATGCTTTTTTACCATTTAATGAAGATCTAAGTGTAAAATTGTTTAAGAATTTCACCTCAGCAAAAACATTTCCAATGAAATCATCAGACCAGTTGCGGTTTCCAAGCTGTGTGTACTTGAAAGCAAGAGGGTTAGACATTTCCTGGTTTACATAAGGTGATATACCATAGGGATTTCCGTTTTCATCTCGTATGATATAAGGATTAGAATAAGCAGGTGTACTTATTACATTAGGATCAGTTTCTACCAACGGAGTTATAGGATCTAAGTTTACCGCAGAACTTAGAGGTCCGCCAAATTCTCCATTAGCATTAATTCCCTGATTTTTTTGATTGGTGTAAGCAAATGTCTGCCCCAATGTCAACCACTCTGTAACTTTATGAGTTGAGTTTATTCTCGCAGTAAGTCTTTTATAATAAGAAATATCTCGCATTACAATCCCAGACTGATCATAGTATCCAAAAGAGCCGTAGAAAGTAGATTTCTCATTACCTCCCTGTACGCTTACCTCGTGATTTTGTCTGTCTGCTGAACTGAAAATAGTGTCCTGCCAATCTGTTCCTGCACCAAAAGCAGAAGGATTTTGAAATCTTGCAGTTCCGCCATCATTTACAAAACCTTCATTTATAATTGTAGCATATTGAGTAGCATTTAGCAGATCAATTTTTCTTGCCGCATTGCTTACCCCAAAAAATCCGTTATAATTTAAGTTTAATCTTCCTTTCTTACCTTTTTTCGTGGTAACAAGGATTACCCCTCTTGCTGCGGAAACTCCATAGATTGCAGATGAGGCACCATCTTTCAATACCTCAATGCTTTCTATATCACTCTGCGTAAGCCATCCGATACCATCAACTACAATACCATCTACCACCCAAAGAGGATCGTTATTTGATGAATAACTGGTAATACCCCGTACCCGAATGGTTGCAGAAGCTCCAGGTTGTCCGGAATTAGTCACTACATTCACACCTGCGGCTCTACCCTGTAAGACCTGTTCCGGTTTTCCCGCCGGAATTTTTGCAATATCTTCTTCTTTGATACTGGCAATTGCTCCGGTCACGTTAGATTTTTTTTGAGTACCATAACCAATCATCACAACTTCCTCAATCTTCTGTTCGTTAGAAAGCGTGTCATTCGGCGTGTTCTGAGCATTAAAGTTTGCAGTAAAATAGAGTACTGCAACCATGCCCAAACTTTTTGATATTTTTACATTCATATACAGTTAGTTTTTTAATTCTCAAATTGAGACAATAAAAATATATATTTTTTTTAATTATTAACATTTATTTAATAATTATTTTAATTTTTCCAGTATTTTTGGGAACTGAAGGCAGGTCCAAAAGGCAATAAAATGTTAAAAACTGCCATTTAAAAGTTAAAATATTTCTCTGAAATGATTACCAAGCAGCCCAATATTTCGCTTCCGCTCAAGCTTACTTTTCTTATTTTTTCCATGGTGCTCAACTGTATGGGTATTATCATTCTTCAGCTTTCGGACGAGAAAATCAACTATAATAAGCTGGGATTTTTAGAATCATTTAAAGATATTCCTATTGCGATCATTTCACTTTTTGCTGTAGGTTTTATCAGCCGTTTCGGAACTAAAAAATCTTTAATATTTTCACTTCTATTAGTAGGTATATGCTCACTTATTCTGCCTTTTGTTGAGGTTTTTTGGTTTTATAAATTATGGTTTGCCATTATCGGAACCTGTTTTGCCCTCGGAAAAATCTGTGTTTACGGAATTATCCGCAACAATATGATTGAAGAAAGATCACTCGCAAAAACCATGAATAGTGTAGAAGCAGCGTATATGGTGGGAATTTTTGTCGTAAATATGGGATTCGGACTGCTGATTTCAAGTAAATTCGGGGAATTCTGGAAGTTTGGTTTTATGTTTATATCAGTCATATCATTTATTACAGTCTATTTGTTTTCGGTGATCAAAATAAGTGAACCGTCAAAAATAAAAGCCACTCTCCTTCCCGATCTTTCGGGTTTCGGAAAGCTTCCTGTAGTATTTTTTTTAGCCGTTATCTTTTTTATTGTTTTTACGGAACAGAGCTTCAATTCCTGGCTGCCTGCATTTTATAAAGATCATTTTAAAGTCAATTCATTTTTTGCACTTCAGGCGACTTCTTTTTTAGCAGTGTTTTCTTATATAGGTCGTGCTTTGACTTCAAAAATCATTCAGCGTTTTCCTTTACACCGTTATTTTATTACCTGTGTTTTGATGATTATTTTTATTCTGATTATCATCTCTGTATTGCTTTTCTTTTTCCCTGATAATTCTGCGGTTTTAGTATATGTCTTCCCTTTCATAGGGCTTTTTCTTGCGCCTCTTTATCCCGTAATTAATGCAAAAATGATTGCAACTATTGATAAAGATAAAATTAATACCTTCACTTCACTCATTGTAATATTCTCTTCTTTGGGAAGTTCGGTAAGTTCGATGACAATCTCAATATTATTTGAAAATCAGCTCCTTAACTATTATTCAATATACGTCTTATCAGCCGTTACAATTATTTTATTACTTTCTTTTTTCTATTTTAAGTTTCTCAGCAGAAAAATTTAAAAAATAATTTTATTTTTACGAAATGAAAACTGACCATAATAAAAGCATTGAAAGCCTAAAAGAACTTATTGACAGTAAGAATTTGATTCCTAATGTCTCTGTAGACTGTACTATTTTTGGTTTCCATGATAATATTCTGAAAGTTTTATTGCTGAAATATCACGATCTGAATCTCTATTCTCTTCCCGGCGGTTTCGTATTTATTGATGAGGATCTCCGGGCTGCGGCAGAACGTGTATTATATGAAAGAACTCATCTAAAAGGGCTTTTTCTGGAACAATTTCACACTTTCGGGAGAGTTAACCGTACAGAAAATAATGTACACAAAACTTTAATTAATAATAAAGGTCTGGATGTCCCGATGGATCACTGGATTCTGCAGAGATTTATTACCGTTGGCTATTGCAGCTTGATAGATTTTTCGCTTGCTGATACCTTTCCGGATGCATTTAATGAATCCTGTGCATGGTTTGAGGTAAATAAACTTCCCGAAATGGCTTTTGACCATGACAGAATTATTGCAGAAGGTCTGAATCATCTCCGTAAGAATATTGATACGCAAATTGCTGCCAGTAATCTTTTGCCGGAAAAATTTACCATGAAGGATCTTCAGTGTTTATACGAAACTATTTTAGGTGAAAAGCTGAGAAGAAATAATTTTCAGCGCAAGATATTAAGTACCAATTCTTTAGAAAGGATGGAAAAATTGTATGACGGATCTGCCAACAAAGCTCCGTATTTGTACAGATTTATAAAAAACTAACCCGGAAATTTTTTTTTCAGCCTTATAAAAAAAGCTTATTTTTAGGAAAATTAAATCGTATGTCATATTATCCGCTTACAAGCATCCCTGATTATTTTGGAATAGATGCTTTACTTACCGAAGAACACAAACTTATACGTCAATCTGTAAGAGACTGGGTAGAAAGTTTTGTAATGCCTAATATTGATGAAGCTGCTCAAAATCATACAGATTTGCCCAATCTGATGAAAGAATTAGGAAAAATAGGAGCTTTGGGACCTTATATTCCTGAAGAATACGGAGGATCGGGTCTTGATCAGATTTCTTATGGTTTAATTATGCAGGAACTTGAAAGAGGCGATTCCGCTGTACGTTCTGCTGCCTCAGTACAAAGTTCGCTGGTCATGTTTCCCATTAATGAATTTGGTTCTGAAGAGCAAAAAAGAAAATATCTGCCTCAATTAGCTTCTGGAGAAATGATCGGCTCATTTGGTCTTACTGAGCCTAATCACGGCTCAGATCCCGGCTCTATGGAAACTTATTTTAAAGATATGGGAGATCATTATCTTTTGAATGGGGCAAAAATGTGGATTACCAATGCACCGCTTTGCGATATTGCCGTAATTTGGGCTAAAAATGAAGAAGGAAAAGTACAGGGTTTAATTGTTGAAAGAGGAATGGAGGGATTTACAACGCCTGAAACTCATAATAAATGGAGTCTGAGAGCTTCCAAAACAGGTGAACTGGTATTTAATAATGTGAAAGTTCCTAAGGGAAATCTTCTTCCCGGCGTTACAGGACTGAAAGGACCCTTATCCTGTTTAAATTCTGCACGCTACGGAATTTCCTGGGGAGTAATAGGTGCAGCAATTGACTGTTATTGTACAGCTGTACAATATTCTAAAGAAAGAAAACAATTCGGAAAGCCTATCGGTTCTTTTCAGTTGCAACAGAAAAAACTTGCTGAGTTTTTAACGGAAATCACTAAAGCACAGTTGCTTTGTCTGCAATTGGGGAATTTGAAAAATGATCATAAAGCTTCGCCTGCTCAGATTTCTATGGCAAAAAGAAATAATGTGAAAATGGCAATTGATATAGCCAGAGAATCCCGTCAGATTTTAGGCGGAATGGGAATTATGGGAGAATTCCCGATGATGCGTCACGCCGCCAATCTTGAATCCGTCATTACCTACGAAGGTACCCACGATGTTCATTTGCTGATTACAGGTCTTGATATCACAGGCTTTAATGCTTTTTAAAATATAAATTAACCTTCAAGTATAATCTTGAAGGTTTTTTTTAAAAGAAAATTATTTGTGATAGTTATTTAAAAAGATTTTGACTTTTCAATGAAATTAATGTCAGGATTCAGAATTTCCAAAATTAAATTCTGAATAGAAATCATCGCATCATCCAGAATTCCTTGAGCAAATTCCAGTAATACCACCCCTTTCTTGGCATCCGCAAAACTCCATATTCCTGTTTCCACAGGATAACCCCAAAATTCCGGCAGATTCTGAATTACATACTGGTAAAGACACAACTGCATTGCCTGTTTTCTTTCACTGTTCTGAAAATAATCTGACTGGTTTAATTCATCAATCTTTACGGTGAGGTTTTTCGTTTTTGCTGTTTTGTAATCAATGATTCTTATTGTCCCGTTGAGTTTATCAATTCGGTCAATAAATCCGAAAAATGAAACTTTATCAGTTTTTTCTTTATTCAGATAAAAATCAATATTTTCAAATCTTTTTTCGATGTCTATAATTTCCAGTGTATTTCCAGATTTTATTAGTTCGAGATCATAATTAAGAATATTTAGAATTACTTTTCTGGCAATTGCCTTATGGATGAAATTCATTCCTTTGTTGTAAAATTCCGGCTGATGCTTCAGCTTTTCAATAGCAATATTGATATATTCATCTATTTGTTGAATTGAGTTTTGTAAATCACTGTTTTTTAAAATTTTACCTTTAATGTTTTCATATATTTCTTGAAGGGTGTAATGTACCAGATTACCATAATTTCTGATGGATAATTCCTCTTCGATCTCATCGGTTTCTGATGTATTCAAAACCTTTGAAAGATAAAAATCTATAGGATTGTACAGATAACTCGTAAGGTGTGAAGCTGAAACTTTTTCTTTCCATTTTGAAAGCTGCTGAATCACGATGGGACTCTTCACAATTTCGATGGGTTTGCTGATAATAGGATCAGAGGAATTTTCAACAATTATATGGTTGATCTGATGCCTGCTTTCCATCTCAATCTGGGTAATGAAGCGACTCTTTTCTCCGGTGTTGACTCCTGAACTCAAAGCATTAAAAAGTAAGTGTATATTCTTCGCATTCTGAAGAAGACGGTAAAAATGATAAGCATAAATGCTGTCGTTCTCAAGAAAAGTATGCAGATCAAAATGTCTTCTTATATCAAAAGGAATATAGGTGTTTTGCGAGTTTCCAAGCGGTAATTTACCTTCATTTACAGATAGAAGGATCACGTTTTCAAAATTAAGAAGCCTTGTCTCCAAAAGTCCCATTACCTGCAATCCTTTGAGAGGTTCTCCAATAAAATCAATACTTTCCGAATTGATATGCTGATTGATAAGAATCTCAAGTGTTTCCATCTTTATCTCAAAACCATAAGGAGCGATCTGATTTTTAATGAGGCGGAAAGCATTTTCAAAATGCGATATGTTTTCGTATTGTATATCATCCAGTTGGAGCCATTTGATCTGTCTGCAGAAACTGATGAGATCATCTAAAAACTGATATTCTGATTCGGCTTTCTGCAAAAGTTTGAAATAAGAAAGATTTCCCAGCAGTTCCTTCAGTAATTTCTGAGAAATGTAAACAATATTCCTTTCTTCTATTTTAGATTTAAAATGAATAATGATCTGATCATCTTCATCAGATTTCGGGAGTTCTTCCAAAATTGGGAACAGATCTCTGTAATAGTATGAGGTTTTATTTTTTTCAAGCTGCTTCTGCAAATAAAATAATTGCTTTACCGCATTGGAGAATGAAAGATTTTTAAGTGGAAACCCCATTGTAATATTGAGATTTTCCACTTCATGCATTACATCCAGAGTTGCAGGAAGGAGATTTTCATCCAGCAACACTACTGCTGTATTGGTGAATGTTTTATTGTTAATATCTTTAAAAATTTCAGGCAAAATTTTGGTCTGAGTAACATTTCCGGAAACTTCGTATACATTGATGTTTTTAGGCTGATTAAAATCGTCTTCTATCCAGTGAAACGCACGGCTGTCATTAAATTCCTTCCACATTTTATGATTCCTGAGGAACTTTCCGGCTTCCTGTCTTTCATCATTAAAATAATAGCGGTCTGCCTGAAAGAAACATTGTGCTTTATCCCACTGCAGGAGGTCTCTTACCAGTTTTTCTTCTACGGGCGTAAATGCATTAAAACCACAGAAAACAAAATTCTCATGGCTGGTTTTGGCAAAGTCCAGAATTTTAAGTTTTGCCAGTTCATGAATCATTCCGGGAGTTGCCCAGTTCTTTTCCTGCAGTTTCTTTTTTAGTTCGGGTAAAAATAGATTCATATTTCGCCAGAAATTGAGGAATTTTTTACGCGGAACCTCATCGTCTCCCAGATCCTGCGCCCATTCTTTGATGCGTTCTTCATCAAACATATATTGCAGCACATCTTCATCACTTCCGGAAAACTTCAAAATATCATCCCAATCTTTTTGTAATGTGGGATACCATTTTAAGAACTCTGAAAAGTCATCATTGGGAATCAGATGCAAATTTTTATACACCTCAAATGCGAAAAGCCACAATGAGATTCCGTCTATGATCTGCTGGTCTACAATTTTGACAATTAATTCTTCAATTGTAAAAAAATCAGGAAGAAATCCAGAATATTGGCGATCTTCAAGGATCTGCCGTATGAAAACAATGGGTCTTTTACCGGGTAAGATGATATTAAACTGTGACAGATCATTATTTTGAGCTAATAATTCGTCAATTATTTTGTTTAAAAATTTCACAGTTTTTGGTAAGTTTTTAATTGTTCCAGATCATCGGCAATCTTGGTGTTATATTCAGATTGTTTTTCTTTGTTCATACCGTGTTTGGTATCTCTATCGTACGCAGCCTGATAATTTTTATATTCGGAAGATATTTTAGCATAAATAGATTTGAAGTATTTATTAAAATCGCTTGTGTTTTTAATTCTGGCAGCAACTTCTTTTCTCAGTTTTCTCGCATGAATCTCGGCTATATCAAAATGCTTTTGCTCATGAACCAGAACATAATCATTGATTCTTTTGTCATCTTTCCAGGATTTATCTTCATTAAAGATCGTTTGAATGTCAATTTTTACAGGAACCTTAGGGTCACTTGATGTAATTACTGAATATTCCCACCCACAATGCGTGTAAGCCACTACATCTGTGCCTCCAAGATTGTTTTTCTTGCTTTTGAAGTTTTCCCAGACCAGTTTCTGGTCTTCCTTCCATTCAATTTTCTGAGCATAAAGAAAATTATAAGATAGTATAAAGAGAACAAATAAATATTTCATTAATTGACAACGATGTTTTTTGTAATCCAGGTATTATCACCTGTCCAGAATTTAAAAGTGTAAACTCCCTTTTTCTGAGGGCGGAAGTTGATTTGATTTGCCGCTGAATATTTCACCTGCGGACAAGTGCCATTGGTAAAATATTGATATGCAGTTATATCCCGTTCCGTTTCTCCTGAATGTATATAATCATATCCGTAAAATCCCTGGCATTTTGATGGGTATGTTGAATAGGTTCTGATACTTTGAACCGAAAATACAGACATGGTATCATTTACTATTTTTACACTGTCTATTTTCACCTTTTCTACAGATTCTATCGTTTCATAGTCATCATCTTCTTTGCAGGAAATAACAGACAAACACAAAAAAGATGTAATGAAACAGATTTTTAGCAGAGATTTCATGATGGTGTATTTTGTTTTGAAAAATTAATATCAGCAAAAATTATTCCTAACAATTGCTGAATTACGAATTAAAATTGCCTTTTGATAAATAAACTACTTTTTTTGTCTCAAAAAAATCTTCTTCAAAATAATTTTTCAGACTAAAAAGTTCACACTTTAATCCGGCAAGTTCTTCTGCCAAATCTCCGCCTTTTAAATACAGAACACCATTATGCTTAGTATTAAACTGATCTTTTTCAAACTTTCCTTTCAGCCAGCGTAAAAATTCAGGCATTTGGGTTACTGCTCTGCTTACAATAAAATGAAACTTATCTTTTACCTTTTCTGCCCTTCCGTGAATTGCAGTAAGGTTTTCCAGACCAATGCCTTCTGCTACCGCATTGACAACTGTAATTTTTTTTCCGATGGAATCAATAAGGGTGAATTGTGTTTCAGGAAAAAGGATGGCTAAAGGAATTCCCGGAAAACCGCCACCTGTTCCGATATCCATTACTTTTGTTCCGGGAGCAAATTCCATTACTTTTGCTATTCCTAAAGAGTGAAGTACATGTTTTTCATAAAGTGAATCTGTATCTTTTCTGGAAATAACATTTATTTTTTCATTCCACTCTTTATACAGCTCTTCAAGTCTTGAAAACTGTTCAATTTGTTTCTCAGATAAATCGGGAAAATATTTAAGAATAATTTTTAACGACATATAGTAATTATGAAAAGCAAAAGTAAGGGTTTTTTATTATTTTATAAGGAATTGCTTTGAGATTAAATGATTGGTTCAAATTTTAAGTGTTACAAATCCAGCTGTCTCTGAAATTCTTCAAAATATTTTGCCAGATGAATACCGTCTGCAAGACCGTGATGAGCTTCTATAGATACAGGCATCATTTTCTTACCTTCCCGAACGCTGAACTTCCCAAAAGCAATTTTCGGAATACATTCTTTAGGGTCAAAATTCGTAGGATGCACAATTGCAGAAAAAGAATTCCAGGGAATTGTTGTGTGACGAATATGATTAGCGGGTAAAATTTCATTCCGGATTCCCAAGCCGGTTGAATTTTCAACTATCTTTATCTGATTCTGAAGCCTTTGATTAAAAATTGTAAAGTCTTCAGAATAATGAAAAAAGGAAAATCCGAATGTTCCGTCTGTTCTTCCAATAGTGCTTCCAACATGAACTTCATCAAATAAAATGACCTGGTCATCAACCATTCTCAATTTCAGTTCCTCTACAGAGTTTATCGCAACCATTGATTTATAGAGGTAGTAAGAAAAGAAAGAATATCCGTTTTCTTTAGCCGTTTCATAAGCTTTTGTACAGTTTACTTCAGTTGTAAATCCGAAATATGGACTTTTCATGGCAGAGAAAAATTTAAAATGTTCTTTTCTGTTCCAGTTTTCAATATCTATTACCTTCATTAATTTATTTTTTGCAAATCTCTGAATGTTTTTATTATAAACATCAGGAACAGCGGATAATTTGACACAAAATTGATTCAAAAACAGATACATTTTATTCTAAAATATTGTTTTAATAAATTGGTCAGCTTTTTGAATGAAAAAATAATAAATTCACAATCTTTGAAACTCATCACATTCACAAATAAAGGCATTTATTGTCCGCAGGGAAAATTTTATATTGATCCTTGGCGACCGGTTGATTTGGCAGTCATTACGCACGGTCACGCCGATCATGCACGTTGGGGAATGAAAAAATACCTTTGCCATCATTTTACCAAACCTATTCTCCACAAAAGAATCAGCGAAGATCTTGAAGTTCAGAGCGTGGAATATGGCGAAGTCATCAATATTAACGGCGTGAAAGTTTCACTTCATCCGGCTGGTCATATCATAGGCTCCGCGCAGATCCGGCTGGAATATAAAGGCTACGTAAGCGTTGTTTCAGGAGATTATAAGGTTCAGGATGATGGGTTGAGCACCCCTTTTGAACTGGTCAAATGCAATGAATTTGTGACGGAAAGCACTTTCGGACTGCCGATTTATAATTGGCTGGAAGTTCCGGATCTGAATGAAAAGCTTCAAAATTGGGTTCTCCGAAATCAGGAAAATCAAAAAACCTCTGTATTCATCGGTTATTCTCTGGGAAAAGCACAACGGGTAATGATAGCGGTTGAAGGAATGGGAAAAATCCACGTCCACTACTCGATCGGAAAACTGAATAAAGCCTTTGAAGAAGTCGGAATCGTACTTCCTGATTACGAAATTCCCGATTTCAGGGAAAGCATAAAGCACGTTGCAGGAGATATTGTGATTGTTCCGCCTGCTTTGCTGGATTCCAATGTCATCAAGAAAATTCCGGATGCTGCAACGGCAATTTGTTCCGGATGGATGCAGGTTCGCGGCGCGAGAAGATGGCGGAGTGCCGATGCCGGTTTTCCGATGAGCGACCACGCCGACTGGAAAGGTTTGTTACAGGCTATAAAAGCTACCGAAGCTGAAATCGTTCACGTTACGCACGGACAGACCGAAGTTTTTTCTAAATATTTGAATGAAATCGGAATTAAATCTGATGTGGTGGAGACATTATATGGCGATGATGACGAAGAGGAAAAAGAAAGAACAATTCTTGATAACGAATAAGATTTTAACGCAAAGATTTTATCTATAATTTCATTTTAAGGAGCAAAGAATTAATCAACAAGTTGATTTGATGAAGCTTATGCGTAAGCTTTGCGAAGTAAATTTATTTGTCTTTGCAATCTTAAAAATATAAGATTTGTAATAAAATCTTTGCATTTAAATTATTCTCAATATTTTTAAATTTAGCAGATTTAATAAAAATGAAACATTTCGCAGAACTGATCAACGCACTTGAAAGCACCAATAAAACCAATGCAAAAATCGATGCCATCATTGATTATCTGGAACGTGCGCCTGATGAAGATAAAGTCTGGTTTATTGCTTTGTTTACAGGCAAAAGACCCAAGCGGAATGTGAATACCAATTATATGAAAGAATGGGCTTTGGAAATCACAGAATTACCGTTTTGGTTGTTTCAGGAAAGCTATTCTTCAGTAGGAGATCTGGGTGAAACCATTTCCCTGATTCTTCCGCCGCCGCCTGAAAAAATCGAACGAACTTTGTCTGAATGGATGAATGATATTATTAATCTTAAAACAAAAACCGACCTCGAGAAAAAAGAATTTGTCCTGAATTCCTGGAATGGTTTGGATTATACAGAGCGACTGATTTTCAATAAATTATTGGGCGGAAGTTTCAGAATCGGGGTTTCTGATAAAACTTTGATCAATGCTCTGACGAAATTTTCAGGACAGGAATCCAGCGCATTGATGCACAGTTTGATGGGAAAATGGCAGCCGATAGAAGCTTCATTTCAGGAATTAATTTCGGCTGAAAATGTAAATCCCGATAATTCAAAACCCTATCCTTTTTGTCTGGCTTATCCATTGGAAAAAGATTTGGAAGAACTCGGAACTCCCAATGAATGGCTGATTGAATACAAATGGGACGGAATCCGCGGACAGATTATCAAGCGTAATGATGAAGTCTTCATCTGGTCGAGAGGAGAAGAACTGGTAACGGAACAGTTTCCCGAAATCGCAGAAACCGTTCAGCAGATGAACGGAAATTTTGTAATTGATGGAGAAATTCTCGCAGTAAAAGATGATAAAGTTTTAAATTTTAATGAATTACAAAAACGTCTCAATCGAAAGACATTAACGAAGAAAATGCTTTCCGAAATTCCGATTGAAGTTTTCGCCTATGACCTTTTAGAGCTGGAGGGAAACGATTTGCGTGATAAACCAATCTCCGCAAGACGTGCAATGCTGGAAGAATTATTACTGAATGAAAATCCTGAAAATATCAAAATTTCCGAATCAATAGAATTTGAAAACTGGGAAAAATTAAACCAGATCAGGGAAAATTCCAGAGATATCAACAGTGAAGGATTGATGTTGAAACAGAAAAATTCACATTATCATTCCGGGAGAAAAAAAGGCGATTGGTGGAAATGGAAAATCAGTCCTTTAACCATTGATGCCGTTCTGATTTACGCCCAAAAAGGAAGCGGAAGACGAAGTGCTTATTACACCGATTATACTTTTGCCGTGAAAAACGAAGATAAATTGGTCACCATCGCCAAAGCATATTCCGGTTTGACGGATAAAGAAATTATGGAAGTCAGTAAATTTGTAAATAAAAATGCTATTGAAAAATTCGGACCGGTAAGAACTGTAAAACCCGAATTGGTTTTTGAAATTGCGTTTGAAGGTATCGGTTTCAGCAACCGTCATAAAAGCGGTGTTGCGCTGCGTTTCCCGAGAATTTTACGATGGCGAAAGGATAAAACAGTGAATGAAATTGATGATCTGGAGGAGATAAAAAAATTGATACAGTAATTATAAACGCTAAGGTCACAAGATTTTATTTAAAACTTTGAAAATATATTTCGTTCGCAAGGGCGTTTCACTCAGCCAAGAATTGTGCTATCATTTGCTGAACGCAGTGCCTTCGCGAACGAAAATATAAAGAATTAGAAATCAAAAAATCTTTGCGCTTATTGCGTTAAAACTAAAACATCATTTAAAATTTGAGCAACTTCGAAAATACCAACAGTTTTAAAGTCATTCAGCAGTGTATGGCGGAAGGATAAATGGTAGATAAAATGATGATTTGGAGGAGATAAAAAAATTGATACAGTAATTATAAACGCTAAGGTCGCAAGGTTTTTATTTAAAACTTTGAAAACATTTTCGTTCGCAAGGGCATGTAACTCAACCAAGAATTGTGCTATCATTTGCTGAACGAAGTGCCTTTGCGAACGAAAATATAAAGAATTAGAAATCAAAAAAATCTTCGCGCTCATTGCGTTGAAAAGGATAAAACAGTGAATGAAATTAATAATTTGGAAGAGATTAAAAAATTAATACAATAACATATAAACGCTAAGGTCACAAGATTTTATTAAAACTTTGAAAATATAAAGAATTAGAAATCAAAAAATTTTGCGCTCATTGCGTTAAAACTAAAAACATCATTTAAAATTTGAGCAACTTCGAAAATACCAACGGTTTTAAAGTCATTCAGCAGTGGATGAAGGATAAAGGCAATTCCCCGTTTAAATTTCAGGTTGATGCTTGGCAGAAATTCGAGAACGGCTATAGCGGAATGGTGATTGCTCCGACAGGTTTCGGGAAAACATTTTCTGTTTTCTTAGCATTGTTAACCCATTTTTTAAACCATCCTGAAAAATATGGAAAGGGCTTAAAAATGATCTGGATCACGCCACTCCGATCACTGTCAAAAGACATTGCCAAAGCGATGCAGGAAGCCATTGACGAAATCGGACTGGATTGGGCAGTTGGAGTAAGAAATGGCGACACAGATCCGAAAGTAAGGCAGCAGCAGGTAAAAAATATGCCTGAAATTCTTGTGGTGACACCGGAAAGCTTACATCTTCTTCTCGGACAGAAAAATCACGAACGTTTTTTTAAAGAACTGAAAACCATCGTTGTCGACGAATGGCACGAATTGCTCGGTTCAAAACGTGGTGTAATGGTAGAATTAGGAATCTCCCAGCTTAAAAAATATGCACCTAAAATGAAAATCTGGGGAATTACGGCAACCATCGGAAATCTGGATGAAGCGATGGATGTTTTAATTCCGTATGACATTAAAAAAACAAAAATTACCGCTAAAGAACAGAAGAAAATTGATATTCTTCCCGTTTTTCCGGATGAAGTGGAGATTCTTCCGTGGGCAGGACATTTAGGGGCAAAATTAGCCGATAAAATTGTTCCCATAATCTTAGAATCGAAATCGACCATTGTTTTTACGAATACACGGAGCCAAAGTGAAATGTGGTATCAGTTATTGCTTCAGGCTTATCCCGATTTTGCAGGACAGATTGCGATTCATCACAGTTCTATTGATGCTCATTTGAGGATCTGGATCGAGGAAAACTTAAGTTCAGGAAAACTTAAAGCCGTCGTTTCTACGTCTTCTCTGGATTTGGGAATTGATTTTAAGCCCGTTGATACCGTTATTCAGATCGGTTCTTCAAAAGGCGTTGCGAGATTTCTACAGCGTGCAGGAAGAAGCGGTCACTCCCCTTTTGAAACCTCAAAAATATTCTGTGTTCCGACCCATTCATTAGAATTGATCGAAGTTGCCGCTTTAAAGGAAGCTGTAAAACAGAAAGTAATTGAGCCGAGAGATCCGCAGGTTTTATGTTTTGATGTTTTGGTTCAGTTTTTAATGACTTTGGCGGTCGGTGACGGATTTTATCCGCGGGAAGTGTATGAACGAATTAAAAAAGTGTATGCCTTTCAGGAAATGACGGATGAAGAATGGAAAAGCATTCTCGATTTTCTTACCATCGGTGGAAGTGTACTGAAAAGTTATGAAGAATTCCATAAAATGGTAATTCAGGATGACGGTTTGTACAAAGTGACCTCCCGAAAGATTGCCATGCTTCACCGGATGAATATGGGCGTTATCGTAAGCGATGCGATGCTGAAAGTGAAATTTATTTCCGGCGGTTATATCGGAATGGTGGAAGAATATTTTATTTCAAAACTTAAGAAGGACGAAAAATTTATTTTGGCAGGAAGAGTTCTGGAAGTCGCGATGATAAAAGATATGACGGTTTTTGTCCGCGCTGCCAAAGGAAAAGCTTTTGCGCCGAGCTATCTGGGAGGAAGATTGCCTTTAAGCTCAAATTTAGGTCAGTTTTTGAGAGAAAAACTATCCGGTGCGCTCAGTCCGAAAGCTTCAGAAAAAGAACTGAAATTTCTGCATCCTTTATTAATCAATCAGGAAGAACGCTCTCACATTCCGAAAGATGACGAATTTTTGGTGGAGCTCATTAAAAACCGTGAAGGGTATCATCTGTTTATGTATCCTTTTGAAGGACGTCTGGTTCACGAAGTGATGTCAGCTTTAATTGCTTTCAGAATTTCAAAACTGGCTCCGATTTCCTTTTCAATGGCGATGAATGATTATGGTTTTGAACTGTTCAGCGATAAAGAAATTCCGCTGAATGACGAAAATCTCCATAAAATTCTGAGCAGGGAAAATCTGATGACGGATGTAATTTCCAGTATCAATTCGGCAGAGATGGCAAGAAGAAAATTCCGTGACATTGCGGTCATTTCCGGAATGGTGATCCAGAATTATGCAGGAAAACAGCGTTCCAACAAATCTCTGCAAAGTTCGGCAGGACTAATTTTCAAAGTTCTGGAAGATTACGATCCGAACCATTTCCTTGTAAGACAGGCTTATACAGAAGTTTTCAATGCGCAATTGCAGGAACAGCGACTGGTGGAGGCCTTTAAACGGATTGAAAAATCAAAAATAATCCTGAAATTTGCCAATACTTTTACCCCGCTGAGTTTCCCGATAAAAGTGGACAGTCTGCGACAGACGCTTTCCAGTGAAGGACTGGATGCGAGAATTCAGAAACTGATTCAGCAGGCGAAAAAAGGGAAATAAAGCTAATTGTCAATAAGTCAATTATGAATTTTACGGCGTTGTGTCATTCAGAACATAGACAGAAAGTCTACGAACGCAGTTCAGAAGTGTAGTGAAGAATCTATTTAAATTTGAGATTCTTCCTTCGTCAGAATGACAATTGCAGTGCTAACGTTTTTATATCAGATGAAAATAGTAACAAAAAACATCCATATTCAGGACGAAGTTTTCACCTTAACCAATCAGAGAGCATTATTCTGGAAAAAAGAAAAAGCCCTGATCCTGTCGGATCTGCACATCGGAAAAACCGCTCATTTCCGCAAAAACGGCATTGCACTTTCCGATCATATTTTTGAAAATGATCTGCAGCGATTGTCCGTTCTGATTGAATATTTTCAGCCGGAAAAATTTATCGTTGTCGGTGATCTTCTTCACGCAGGAGATAATTCGGGTGTAGACAAATTCTGCGAATGGAAAAACGAATTTCCCAATCTTGAGTTCCATCTGGTTGAAGGCAACCATGACAGAATTTCAAAAAAACTGGAAGCTAAACTCTGTTTGAATTTCAGAGATGATACATTATATATTGATGATTTTTTATTCGTTCACGATTTTCAGAAAAAAAATGAAAAATTTCAGATTACTGGACACATTCATCCCGGATTTGTTATTAATTCTCCAGTGAAAAAAATCAAACTGCCATGTTTTGTGGTGACAGAAAATCAATTGTTACTTCCAGCTTTTAGTGAATTTACAGGATTAGATACAAAAAATCTTCCTAAAAAAGGAAGATTCTATGTTTTTACGGATGCTGAAATCTACGAGATATAGAAATATTATAAATTGTCAAACCATTTATAGATATCCGTATCTGAAGATATCCCCAGTTTTTTTCTTAATCTGTTTTTACGGTTCTGTATAGCTTTTGGAGTTACAAAAGTATAAATTGCTATTTCTTTAGTCGTTAATCTTAATTTCAGATAAATACAAAAAATTATTTCAGAGTTCTGTAAGTTTGCATTGATCTCGGAAAGTTTTAAAAAAAAATCCGGATATACCGATTTGTATTTACTAAGAAGTCTTGGTGAATTTTCTTTTGCTAATCTTAAAATCTCTTCGTCTGGCATATTAAAAGTGTTTTTTGAGGCTGTATCAGATCCCTTGTCTTGGTTGTGATTCGTCATGTGTTATTCCTTTTTCTATTAAAATTTTTAATGTAATCTTAATGTAATAATAGTCACCTAAGATAGATTTAATAATTTTAGTCTTTCAAATATAACGATCTCAAAATTATTATTTTTTTAATCTCTGTTTTATGATTCTAATCAGCCCGGGCTATTTTTAGTGTTTTTGTGTGAAAATTATTCACCATCGCTTTTTTTAGTTCTGTTTTTCTTTATGCTAAATAATTTAAAATATGTTGAGAAGTGTGGTATCTAAATGGTATCATTTTAATTTAATTATGCAAAAAATTAGCTTTTCTTTACAGATAATAAAATCCTTATTAGGGTTATACTTAATGATTTTGGATTCATATATGATTAATAAATCACTTTAAAATGATAAAACAAGATTTGCTGCTGCAATTTGGAGCTGAAGAAAGGTATTATGATGCGGACGATATTATTTTTTCGGAAGGAGATGTGCCTACATTCTTTTACTTGATTATCAAAGGGAAAGTAAAGCTTAACAATTATAATGACCTCGGAAAAGAGTTTATTCAGGCTATTGTGCCTTCCGGGCAAAGTATTGGATTATCATCATTATTTACCGAAATGATTTATCCTAAAAATGCAGTTGCCATTGAAAAATGCGAGATACTCAGACTGCCGAAAACTACTTTTTTAATTTTACTTGAGCAGTATCCTGAATATTATTCTAAAATCATCCGTTGTCTTTCGGAGCATATTCACTACAAATTTATGATGTTGCAGAGCATGGCATTTCATAATCCTTCACAGAAATTACTTACTTTGATGAATTATTTAAAATATGAATGCGGCGAACATGAACCATTTTCTTTACAAATTCCTCTAACAAGGCAACAGCTGGCTTCTCTTACAGGATTGAGTGTTGAAACTGTAATAAGAGTTATAAAAAATCTTGAAAAACAGGGTGTTGTACAAATTCAGAACAGGAAAATATTTTATTAGAATACTGATCAATATCAATTTGTTTTTATTTGGATTTCTGTACAGCATCAGTTCTTTTGTTTTCTGCTTCATCTTCTTCAAAATCGCATCTGCAGGAAATATTTGTCATCACAAAAATACATAATCCGATTGTGGTTATTGTTCTTCTCATGTGCGTCTATTTTAAGATCAGCAATTTATTGATTTCACATTTGAAGCATCCTAAAATGAATTCTGTAAAATATTGCTGTGCTTCCAGCGGCTGGGTTTTGGGATGAAGCTCCAGTTTTCTGGATAAAATAATTTCTCCTTTGTATGCAATAGAATAATGAGAAAAGATTTTAAACGCAGAGTTTCTGATAGGATTTGCATAACCGGTGACGGCAATAGACCAGTCCGTATCAAATAATTGGGCTACTCCTAAAGCCATCTGATCTGCGATAGTATCAGAAACACAATCACAAAGGTTTGCCTCTTCTTCGTTTACATTAAGCAGTTTTACTTTCTCGTCAACCGTGTAAGTAGTAATTCCTCCTTTATAAAAGAGACTGGCATTGGGCATTTGTGAAAATGCAAGCTGAAAGAGTCCCGATGTAACGCTTTCTGCAATAGAAATTGTTTCGTTGCTGGTAATCAGCGATTCGCTGATGTAATTGAGAAGTTTTTGCTGGAATTCCATATCGTAATATTTAAGTTGGTTGGTGTTGTGGTGGTGTTACCGGAATCAGTAATAAATCTTTCTGTCTTTTATTTTGATAAATCCTTCGCTTTCCATTTTTTTTATAGTTCGGATAATTGTTTCTACCCGCAATCCTGTGAGATCTGCAATTTGCTGTCTGGTCATCAGAATCTGGAAAGAATGATGATCGTCACAATCGGAATAACTTTTCAGATAATCAAACAATCCAATGATTCTTGCAGAAGGATTTTGAGAAGCCATGCTCTGCATCATTATCATTTTATAGTAAAGCCGATGGGACAGACAGGCATTCATATCCAGTGAAATCTGCGGGTTTTCTTTAATGAGATTGATGAAATTTTTTCTTGGAAGACGAATAACAGTAGACGGTTTTAGTGCTGATGCGTTCATTGGATAAGTTTTATCCATAAACAGTAAAGGATCACCGAAACTCTGATCTTTTCCAAGAATATTATGGATAAATTCTTTTCCGTCTTCATTGTAATTGTTAATTTTTATGGCACCTTCTGTAATCTGGTAATAATATGAAGGAAAATCACCTTCAGAAAATATGATTTCCTTTTCGTCATATTTTCTCACTTCTGCACTGTAAGCTCCAAGAAGCTGATTGTCAATTTTCATGCAACTGATTGTTTTCATGGCTTATAGTTTATTAATACAGTATTTTACCGTTTTCGATGACAAGCTCACCGTTACGCTCCAGTTTTTTCACCGTACGAATAACAGTTTCTACACACATACCTGTAAGATTTGCCATCTGCTGTCTGGTTAATGGTATCAAAAATGAAAATCGCGTATCGTCATTTTCAAAACTTTTCAGGTAATTCATCAAAGTAATGAGTTTGGTTTTTGGATTTTGTACACACATATTTTGTGCCATAATCAGTTTAAAATAAAGCTTTTGTGATAAACATTTGTTAATTTCAAAAGAAAATTTAGGATGGCTTTTTACAAGCTCTATAAATTTTTCTTTTTTTAAGCTTAATATTTCACAATCTGTTAGCGTAACAGCATTCATTGGATAGCAACGATTCAGAAATAATAGGGTCTCCCCGAAACAGTCTCCTTCTTCCAAAAGATTTTGTATGCTCTCTTTTCCGGATTCATCATAGTTATTCGTTTTTACTGAGCCGTAAATAATCTGGTAAAAGTATTTTGGACTTTCTCCTTCGTTGAATATGATTTCTGATGGCTGATAACTTTTTCTGACCGCGCCAGCAGATTCTAAGATTTTTGGACTTATAACCATGATTTTTGTCGTTTAATATAGTATTATGATGGTCTTTATGCATCAGTATAGGCGTTATTGCAATAAAGAAATATATGTTTTTTTGAATAATAAAGATTTATTGCTCAATACGTAATTTATCTCTTCAGTTGTGACAAAAACGGTTTATCTTACTGCTTTCACGGTATCAGATGTTATCTGTAGAGTATCGTCAGGAATTGTTGTAAGTGCAGAGCTGTCTGCTGAATTGTGCAATGGCATACTATCAACTGTGATGCTATCGTTAGAAGTAACAGGAGTTTCTGTGTCTTTAGACTTGCAACTCACAGATATAACGAATAATCCTAGGATTAAGGTTAAATTTTTCATACTATTTATTTTGGTTGGTGATTAATATTTTTCGAAACCTATCGAATAATATTTCACGAAGGTATGGCTTAGTGAAATATAATCTTATGATTTAGATCATAAACTGATTTAAGTTAAATAATTTGTTTTGTAATGTTTATTTCGCGCTGATTATGTATTAAAATTAATATATTTTTATAAAATAAATATTTTTGGTTAGGTTTTTGAAGCGTCAAAATAATAGAAAAATAAGAGTTTCTACTAACACCAAATTATTATAATATGTCAACAGAAAATTTAAGCCGTACCGATGCGGTAAAAAAAATCAAAGAATTATCTGAAAAAGCAAAATTCTGTATGTTTTGTACAGAACTGGAAAAACTTCCTATCAATACAAGACCGATGTCTCTGCAGGAAACCGATGATGAAGGAAACCTGTGGTTTATCAGCAGTGATGCAAGTAACAAAAACTTTCAGATTAAAGATGATAATAGAGTTCAGCTTATTTTTATGAACAATTCTGATTCAGAATATCTTTCACTTTTTGGGGAAGCTAATATTTACAAAGACAGAGCAACTATTGAAGATAAATGGTCATCAATGGCAAATGCATGGTTTGACGGTAAAGATGATCCTAATGTTTCTATTATCAGAGTAACTCCAAAAGATACTTACTACTGGGATACAAAAGCTGGTAAGCTGGTAAGTTTGATCACCTTTGCAGCCGCAGCCATCACCGGAAACAAAACAGATAACTCAGACGGTATTGAAGGCAAAGCCGAGATATGATCTGATGTTGAATTCCTTTCTTTAATCTTAAAAAACTAAAGTCATGATGTATGATAATGAGCCACTTCCTATAATACAGGAAACCAATTCTATTAGCACAGGTAATAATATTGCGATGATTACTCAGGTTATTAATTTTACCGGAGACAAATCCTTTATTCTCAATTCTTTGCAGAGAATAAAAAACAGTACCTTGTGCGATATTAAAAGAAAGCTGATAGATACATTCATCACTGAGTATACCGTTAACTTCACAGGTTATACCGAAAATGACAGTTACAATGTAAATTTAGACAGCAGAAAGGTTTCATCATCATATGCGAAAAAATCTTACGAAAAGGTTGTACGGGAACAGGAATATCTTCACAAAATCATCACTACACTAAATCCTGAATAGGCTTTGGTGTAGTGTATTATATTTTAATCTGCAATAAAATTTTTCTTTGCAAGCTCCTTTCTCACTCTGCTGAGACTTTCCGGGGTTATTCCTAAATAAGATGCAATCATCCACTGCGGAACCCGCATCATCAGATCAGGATACATTTTAATAAATTTAAGATAACGCTCTTCGGCTGTTTCACCAAGAAGAGAATTGATCCTATCCTGAAGGCTCTTTACATGCTTCTGGATAATAAGGTCATTTCTTTCGATACTGTTGGGAAACTCTTCCAGAAGTTTATTGAAAAAATCATGCTGCAAAAACAGAACCTCAGAATCTTCTATCGCCTCTATATAGTATTTGGATTTTTCATTGAAATAAAGGCTGCTTCTATCCCCAATAAGCCAGTTCTCGGGGGCAAACTGTATAATGTGTTCTTTTCCGTTTTTATCAATGGAGTACATTCTCAACAGTCCTTTTTCAACAAAAAAAGTATTTCTGCACACCTCTCCCTGCTGTAGCAGAAATTCATGCTTACCTATTTTTCTTGTTTCGTACTGTAGCGTACAAAGATTCAGTTTTTCTGCAGGTACTTCAAAAACTGTAGCCAAGTAGTTCTGGATATTTTTCATGCGGTGAATTGACTTAAGGAAATATTATTATGTGAAGCGTGATTCACCACTACCCCATTTTTAATCACTAAAAACTGCGGACTTTCATGGCGTATTCCCAAATCTTCAGCGATTTGATTTGAAATTGATCGGAAGGATAACAGATCAAGATAATACAAATTATTGATAATGTTAGAATTTCCGGATTCTTTGATCTCTTTTTCAAAATTTCTCAATACTGTTTTACTGATAAAACAGCTGGTAGAATGCTTAAAAATTCCTATTCTGGAAGTATGAGAATTTTGTATTGCTGTTTTCAGATCTTCTTCAGATTTTATAATATGCCAATGAAGTTTTTCTTCATTATTATCATTATTTCCGCCAAATATTTTATCAAAAAAACTCATACATTAAATTGTTTTAAATGATGATCAAGATGTTTATATTCTAAAAAGCCCCAGTCTTTTTCTCTCATTTTGCCGAATAGCTCATGTTTACCCGGCAATTGGTGATTTCTGTACATGTCATTATATTCTTCAAGCCTTTTGAGGAGATTTCTCTGGCTATGTGAAAAATCACATTCAAAATTAACAATAACTTTTTTAAAAGTAGGCATATTTCTTGGAATTCCGTTATTGAAAAGGGAGATTTCATATTTTGTCAAAATTCCTGCTGCACGAAAAAGTAAGCTAATAGGCGGAAGTTCAATCTTCTGTAACGCAATCTGAAGAATTTTATCACAATGCAGCATCATCTGAGAAACGTTCATTTTTCCCCACTTTTTCTGAGAGTTTTCGGAAAGCCGGTGTATTCTTTCAATTATTTCTGTGAAGTCTTTTTCGTTGTGTAAACTTTTATAACGCATCTAAAAAGGCACTTAATTTAAAGTTGAGTTTTGCACAAATTTATTAAGCAATGCCAGTACCAAAACTGCATTATCGTCTTTAAGGTAATATAAAAGCTTGTTAATATTATAATCTTTGATTGAGTATAAGACAAAATAATGACGATATTCTTTTATACCAAGATCATTAAACTGAATGATTTTATTTTCAAATTTTAAACAGTTTTCTTCAAAAGAAATGCTTCCTAAAACAAATGGAATATTTTGATTTATTTTTAAGGGAAAAGAAGTAATTTTTTCATCAAAAAAATTAACCCACAATTCATTTATAATATCATTATAAAGTTTGTGTTTTTGTTGGAGTTTTCTACCGTAAAAAAGTTTGAAGTTGATTTTAAGCTCTTTTCCGAAGTGATCTTTTATAAAAATTAAATATTCTCTGCCGATATAAAATTCAAGACCTTTGATGAAATGTATACCATGACGAATTCCGGCAATATTTTCCTTAAGCAAAGTGGTGAAAGGGTCTTTCCTAAGATCTTTATCTTCAAATATAATATTATCTTTACTGATTAATAGCTGACGTTTTCGCTGGTCAAAAAGACTTCTTACAATAATAAATTCTTTCATAAATGCCGATTTGTCCGAAAAAAAAATATGGACAAATATTTGAGGTTAATTTTGTAAATTTAATTATAATTTCTATCTTTTCTGTATGAAAAAAGCCCTGATTATCGTCGATGTGCAAAATGACTTCTGTGAAGGAGGTGCACTTGCCGTACCCGAAGCCAATGCTATTATTCCGTATATTAATCTTCTGATGGAAGAAAATGAATATGACCAGATTATTCTCACTCAGGATTGGCATCCTGCTCACCACAAAAGTTTTGCAAGCAACAACAACAGGAAAGTTGGCGAAAGTATCATTCTGAATGGTATTCCACAGTTTATGTGGCCGGATCATTGTGTAGAAGGAACCTTTGGAGCAGATTTTCATAAAGATCTCAACCGTGATAAAGCAACCCATATTGTGCAGAAAGGTAAAAATCCTGAGATCGACAGTTACAGCGGCTTTCAGGATAATAACCATTTTATGAAAACAGGATTGGATGATTTCTTAAAATATCACGAAATTCAGCTGGTTGAAATTGTAGGCTTGGCAATGGATTATTGCGTGAAATTTACCGCACTGGATGCTGTAGCCAACGGATATATTACCTGCCTCCATTTTAACGGAACCAAAGCGGTAAATGTAAAGCCTGAAAATGGCAGAGATGCTGTTTACGAGATGATTCAGAAAGGCGTTACTGTTTTAGGATAGTAGATGCAATGGATAGTGTTTTCAGAAAAAGCAGCGATAAATATATCATTGAAGAAATAGCTTCTGTGCTGGATCGTCATTCGATAATTTATAAAACCGTTGACAACGAAAAAGATTTTGACCCAAGTTTTTCAACAAATCAATTGAGAGTAATATATCAGATCTTGATTGCAGATGATGATTTTATGATCGCAAAGAAAGCACTTTCGGATTATTATGCTAATGAAATAGATATTCCTGAAGATTATTACCTCTTTGAATATTCAGACGATGAACTCAAAGACATTATTTTTAAAAAAGATGAATGGAATGAGTTTGATTACGAAGCAGCAAAAAGAATTTTAAAGCAAAGAGGTGAAAATATTTCCGATGAAGAAATAGATGTTATTGATGAAAAACGTTTGAACTCTTTAAGGAATGATTATGAAAATCCGAAAGAAGTTAAAAATTATGTCATTTTAGGATATATTTTTGCAATAATAGGATGTATTCTTTCATTGGCTTGGGGATTGTTGATTTTTGTAAGTTTCGGAATTGCCATTGCCATCATCAAACTAAAAAAGCAGCTTCCGAATGGAGAACGAATTTATTATTTTAATGAAAGAGACAGAAAACATGGTCAAAGAATCTTATGGCTAAGCATTATATTTACTGTTTTCTGGATGACAATCTTTATAACAAGAAATTAAAAAAGAGACTTTTAGTCTCTTTTTTTATAACATTTTTAAGTTGTTCACTTCCAGTTCCGTTAAAATTCTCCAGTGTCCTCTCTTGATATTTTTTTTGGTAAGACCTGCAAACATTACTCTGTCCAGAGCTTCTACTTCATATCCTAATCTCTGGAAAATTCTTCTGATCACCCGGTTCCAGCCGATATGAATCTCAATACCGACTTCATTTTTCGGCTTCCCTTCAATGAAAGAAATCTGATCTACCACAGCTACCCCTTCATCCAGGCGAATCCCTTCAGCGATAAGCTTCATATCTTCATGAGTCAGCTTCTTATCCAAAGTTACATGATAGATTTTCTTAGCATCAAATGAGGGATGTGTTAGCTTTTTTGTCATGTGTCCGTCGTTGGTAAGCAAAATCACACCTGTTGTAGAACGATCCAGCCTGCCGACAGGGAAAAGTCTGTAAGGCGATGCATTAGCAACCAGATCCATCACGGTTTTTCTTGCTTTATCGTCTTTGGTAGTAGAAATATATCCTTTCGGTTTGTTTAAAAGTACATATACAGGCTTTTCGGGAGTGATATTTTGACCGTCAAAAACAACTTTATCGGTTTTCTGCACCTGATAACCCATTTCTGTTACAACCTTTCCATTTACTTCCACCAATCCCTGTGTAATAAGCTCATCGGCTTCTCTCCTGCTGCATATTCCTGAATTGGCAATATATTTATTCAGACGGATTGTATCTTTATGAACGTCTTTTTCTACTTTTTTGAATCTTCTTTTCTGTACAAAAGATCTGGCTTTGTCACCGTCTTTTTCGTTAGATGCTCCTGGTCTTCTGCCATATTTCAGGCTTCCTCTTTCATATTTGTCTCTGGTATCGAAGTTTTTACCGCCACCTCTTTTAGGACTGAAAGTTTTTTTCTCCTCACCGGAATTGGTAATATAAGGCTCTTTTTCAATTTTAGAATATTTCTTTTCCATTCTGGCTTCGTAACTTGTGTCACTGCTTCTTCTGGAATCAGAATTTCGCTCTCCCGCTTTAGGGAAAGACTTCTTAAAAGGTTTAGATCCGGAATTTCCAGATTTGGAAGCGCGAGAACCATCAGAATTATTTCTTGTTGAACTTCTTGGTCTTTTTGGTTTTCCTGAATTGTTGTCTCTGCTCATGCTAAATATTTCTGCAAAGATAGTATATTTAATAACGAGTTAAAAATTAAGAATCATAACTTTGTGATGCTTTAATAATACTTATAAAAATAATCAGATCATGATTACCTTATTAGATAACAGTTTTTCTCAGATCAATGAGTTTATTGCAGAAAAATCCTTCAGCAAAATTTTCATTTTGGTTGATGAGAATACCCATGAATACTGCCTTCCCCAATTTCTGGGAAATCTCGAAACAGAAGTCACCTTTGAAATTCTTGAAATTGAAGCGGGTGAAGAAATGAAAAATATACAGACAGCCAATCAGCTCTGGGAAATTCTTACCGAAATGCAGGCCGACAGAAAAGCTTTGCTCATCAATCTTGGCGGCGGTGTCGTTACGGATCTTGGCGGCTTTGTAGCCTCTACTTACAAAAGAGGCATTCAGTTCATTAATGTTCCTACTACTCTGCTTTCGATGTGTGATGCATCAATTGGCGGAAAAACGGGGATTGATCTGATGAATTACAAAAACATGGTGGGAACATTTGCTTTTCCTGAAAAAATATATGTTTATCCTAAATTTCTGGAAACTCTTCCCCATAAAGAATTGATAAGCGGTTTTGCGGAGATGCTGAAACACGGTCTTATTGCAGATAAAAAACATTGGGAAGATCTGATAAAGATTCAGCATCCGGATGCCGCAGCCATTGAAGCTTTTATTCCGCAATCCATGGAAATAAAGCAGGAAATTGTGAATGCTGACTGTTTTGAAAAAAATATAAGAAAAACTTTAAACTTTGGTCACACTATTGGTCACGCTATTGAGAGCCTTTGCCTTGCAGATGAAAAACCAATATTACATGGGGAAGCTGTAGCTTTGGGAATGATCTGCGAAACCCATCTTTCTTTTCTGGAAGGTTTAATTGATAAAGAAACAGCAGATGTGGTCATTGAAAATATTCAGCGTTACTTCTGCTCTATAGATATAAGCGGTTTTGATGACACACAGATTTTCAGTCTGCTTTTGAATGATAAGAAAAATTCAGATTTAGTAATCAATTTTTCATTGCTTTCTGGTGTTGGCTCCTGTCTTTACGATTATAAGTGTAATGATGAAAATATAAAAAAATCACTTCGTTTTTACAGACATTTGAGCGGTTTTTAGTCCTTTCTCATTTATTTATCTTAGAAAAAGATTAAAATTACTATTCAAAGCATAATATTTTTATAAAATTATTTTTCTGAAAATCAATATTTTAAAAAATTGCCATTCTTTACAAGGATGGTAATTTTGTGTTTTATTATGTTAAATGATTTTTTGGCAAACAATTTGAAAGATACCACCCGTCCAACATAGAAATGTCGGCCGGTAAAATTTAAAATTAGAATTAGTAAATATTAAAAATTTAAGTTATGAAAAAGTTAATTTTAGGAATCGCAGTGTTGTCAACATCTTTAGCATTTGCTCAGACGACTACGACAACTACCACTACTACAAGGACAATGTCTTCAGACGTTAGATTCGGTATCAAAGGTGGAATGAACGTTTCTTCATTGTCTAAAGACGGTGCTTTGGAAGATCAGGGTTCTAAAATAGGTTTCAATGCCGGTGTATTTGCCAATATTCCTGTAGCAGAATCTTTCAGTATTCAGCCAGAGGTTTTGTACAGCCAGTATGGTGATAAGTATGATCAGGTAGTATTAGGAAACCGTTATTCAAGAGCAAGACATTTAGATTATATTGCTGTTCCTGTTATGTTCCAGTATAATCTGGTGCCGAACTTCTATTTAGAAGCAGGTCCTGAGTTCGGATTCTTGGTAAGCGCAAAAAACAAATTCAAAAATGAAACAAATAACAATGTAATTACTGAGTCTGGAAATTATAAAGATAGTCTGAACGGATTCAACGTAGGAATCGGTTTGGGAGCAGGATATTATTTCACAGATAACATCGGGATCACTGCAAGATATGTTGCTGGTGTTACAGACATTGCCAAAGACAGACCGGCAAATTCTGACGCCATCAGAAACAATGTATTTCAGGTTGGTTTAGCATACAAATTTTAATCAATAATAAATCTTATTTCAGTAGAAAGGTCAGGTTTCGTAACGAAGCCTGACCTTTTAATTTTTGATAAATGTTTTAAAAGAATTTACATTATGCAGAATTTCGGCTTGCATTAATGTTGCCAAACAAAGAACGGGTAACCAGTTTTTTGTAAGCTTCAATATTTCCTTCTCCTTTCTGAATTTTCATTAAGGCATATTGCTGAATACTCAAAAGCGGAAGCACAATTTTTTCGCGGATTTTCACGGATTTTCTTGATAGAAAATCTTCCTGCTGGAGAATTTTAAAACCTGTAAGCTCCAGCATAATATCTTTTGAAACTGTAAATTCTTCAAATAAAATTTGCCAAAAATCACCAAATTTAGCATTGTCTTTAATATAATACGTCAACGGAAAATAAGATTTATTCATACTCATCATTGAGTTTAAAACTAATGTTTTGAAAAAATCTGATCCTCTGTATAAATTCTTTATCTCATCAAACCTTCCCTGCTCTTTCAACTGCTGCATGGCAAATCCAAAGCCGAAGAAACCGGGAACATTCTGTTTGAGCTGTGACCATGATCCCACGAATGGAATTGCTCTTAAATCCTCAAATTTGAGCTCATCTCCGCCGCCGCGCTTTGAAGGACGGCTGCCAATATTGGTTTTTCCGTAATATTCCAGTGTGCTCATTTCCTGAAGATAGGGAACAAACATCGGATGCGCCTTTAAATCTGAATATTTCTTATAACTGATTTCTGCAAGTTCAATAATCAGTTTCCTTTCATTTTCAGTTAAATCTTTTTTTGAGTTTTTAAACACATCATTTTCTACTCCTGCGGTCAGCAGCTGTTCAAAATTATATTTAGCCTGCTCTTTATTCCCGAAAATACTTGTGATGGTTTGTCCTTGAATAGTCAGTTCTATTTTATTGTTGGCTATTGTTTTTCCCTGTGATGCATAAAAATCATGCGTTTTACCTCCGCCTCTTGCGGGCGGACCGCCTCTACCGTCAAAAAAAACCACTTTTATTCCGTTTTCTTCCGATATTTTTGTCAGGACTTCTTTGGCTTTATAAATTTCCCAGTTGGCTTTGAGATAACCGCCATCTTTTGTGCCGTCTGAAAAACCGAGCATGATGGTTTGCTGATTGCCTCTTCTCTGCAGATGTTTTTTATAAATAGGATTCTGATACAGATCCAGCATTACATTTTCTGCATTTGCAAGACCTTCCATCGTTTCAAAAAGAGGAACGATATCCATATTGATTTCGTGATCCTGATAGCCTGATATTTTGAAAAATGCATACACGTTCATTACATCTTTCACGGCGTCAGAATTGGAAATGATATAGCGGTTCATCCCTCTGATTCCGTTGAAATCCTGAATTTCTCTGATTTGCTGAACATTGATCAATGTATCTTTTACAATATCTTCAAAATCATCGGCTACAGCTTTTCCGGAATACTCTATCAGTTTATTATATTTTTCAGAATAGTCTGCATCAATATTGCCGAAAAGTTTTGCGAAGACATCATCAATTACCTGCTGATGAATTCTGCTGTCCTGTCGGATATCCAATGAAGCAAAATGGGTTCCGAAAATTTTCACACGGTCTTTAAAATTGGTAAGCACTTCCAGAAATAGCGAATTGTGTTCCTTTACCAAAATTTCTTCGGCTTCGTTCAGGTGTTTAAGAATATTTTCACTGCTCAGTTTTTCATTTCGGAAAATTGCGGAATACAGTTCTGCACTCAGTTTTCCCAAGACTTCTGAAACTCCTCTGAAACTAAGTCTTCTTCGGACATCTTTCAAATTAGCATAATAGGACTTCAAAATCGCTGAACGTAATTCTTCAGAAACCCTTTTGGTAACTTCTGCTGTTACAAAAGGATTGCCATCACGATCTCCTCCCGGCCAAAAGCCAAGCTGGATGATGTCTTCGTGGAGATGATCATGACTGTTGCCAAATGTTTTTTTGATTTTATCAAACAGCTCACCGATAGAATCATAATAAACATATCTTAAATAATGAATGATGCTCAAAGCTTCATCAATCGGGGTAGGTTTTTCCTTATTAACAAAAGGTGTTTTGCCAAGCTGCTGCAAAAGCATATCTATATTGGTGATTGAATCTGAGCTGATTGCGTGTCTCAAATCATGAATGATACGCTGCACGGAACTGGGATAAAACTGTGTGGGATGAGCTGTAAAAACAACCTTTACGGTAAAATCTTTTAGTTTTTCTCTTACTTTTTCAAGCTTATGATCGTGATAAGCCCTCTCATAAAGATTGGTAATGGTTCCGTTATCACTTTCGGAGTGCAAACCGGGAAATGCAGCGTCTTCAATACTGTCAAATAAAACAACCTGTCTTTCAATGTACTGTATGATTTTAAAAAGAAGTTCTAATTTCTGTTCTTCAGTTTGTAAATCGGTGTGACTTGTGAAAAACTCTTCTACGATCTCTACTGGAGTTTTCCCTTTCTGATAACCGTCTCTGCTTTCTTCGCACAGAAAAGGAAGAAGCATCCCGATATTGGTCATTTTATCATACGGCAGACTCATAAATAATGAATTATAAATCTGGAATTTATTTTCCACAATCTGCCTGAATTTCTCTTCTCGTTGGTCGTGTATCATAATAACAAATTTAGGGATTTTTTGAACTTTCAAGAATGAATCATATCATTAAAATATTATTTTTTTATCAATATTTTAAAAATCTTAAATGAAATATTGATATTTTTACGTTAATATAAACCGACAGCAAACCTGTTTGAATTTGCTTAGCTGTTATTTCACAATATAAATGTTCTATAATGAAAAATATCTTTTTAATTCTCATATCAGTTTTTCTTTTAACAGCCTGTGGCGAAGAGTGCTATAATGCCCCCCTTCCAGTTGTATTTGAGATTGTGAATTCAAATAATGAAAACTTAATCAGTAATGGTAATCTGGGCAACTATTATATTGAAGAGGAAAATAAAGGTAAAATAGAGTTGACAAAAACGTCAGACAATAAAATTGTGCTTGAAAATGTTGGCGCATATAACGGAACAAAGAATTATACATTTTATTCAGCAGTAAGGGTTTTTAATTTTTCCATAGAGTCTTCGGAGTTTAAAGGCGGCTGTAATGGTTTTCAGATCAATAAATTATCTTTTACAGGAATTGCAATAGATGTTACTGACGAAAATGGATACTACAAAATTATTTTGCAGTAAATTATTTTTTTCATCAATAAGTGATAAATTTGTACATTTTTACTGATTTTTATTTATTTTAGTTGTAATAATTAACATCTAATCAGGCAAACATGAAAAAGCTAATCTATACATTTGTTTTTACACTATTGAGTCTAAAGTCATTTGCGCAGTATAAAAAAATATATCCTTACAATGATTATCAGACTAATTGGGCATTGGTGAAAACCAAATCAGGAACTTATGGATTTATTGATCAGAATAAAAAACAAATTGTAACTCCTATTTATTCTAAAATTGGAAAATTTGGAATAGTACATAAAAATTTCGCTGTAATAAAATCAATTTCAGATACGTATGGATTGATTAATAAGGAAGGTGAAGTCATTGTTGAAGCTATTTACAAAAATATAGGAAAATTTGACGAACTAAAAAAAGGTTACGCTTTGGTAGAATCTATCACCAATCATTTTGGTCTCATTAATGAAAGCGGAAAAGAGGAGATTGTACCAAACCTAAGTATGCAAGAATTAAAAACCAGATTAAATAATCTTTAAAAATATATTAGCTTAACGCTATCAGGTTTAAAGTCACAAAATATTTGATAGTTTTAATCAAAAACTCTCATTAAAAATTTAAAGCTTTTTGGGAGTCATTATCTTTTATGTATTCGTAAATTTGGTGTAAAATAAATAAGAACAATGCTAAATTTCGAGTTTAAAAATCCAACAAAAATACTTTTCGGAAAAGGTGAAATAGCCAAAATTTCAAAAGAAATTCCGCAAGATGCCAAAATTTTAATGATTTACGGAGGCGGAAGTATAAAAAATAATGGTATTTACGATCAGGTAAAAGACGCTCTGAAAAACCATAATGTGCACGAATTTGGAGGGGTTCCGGCTAACCCGGAATATGAAGTCCTGGTTAAAGCCTTACAATATATCAAAGAAAACAATATCAACTATCTGCTTG